>Ga0209471_1002519_pt1 | contig 10511 bp, 6 predicted proteins | sample GraSoiAngelo_128_FD_185885 | JGI IMG/M metagenome (GOLD analysis project Ga0209471, IMG submission 185885) | Grasslands soil microbial communities from the Angelo Coastal Reserve, California, USA - 14_0927_12_20cm (SPAdes) (version 2) | ecosystem: Environmental > Terrestrial > Soil > Grasslands ... | reverse complement strand
CTCGCCCGAGTTTTCGGGCGCGAAGCGCTATTCTACGGCCGCTAGCGCGCCGGTGTCAACCTGCGGGCGCCGGGCGAGGCTGCAGGACGCAGAACTCATTGCCCTCCGGGTCCGCCAGCACCACCTAGCTCACCTCGCGCTGCCCGATGTCGGCGTGACGGGCCCCCAGGGCGAGCAGCCGCGCAACCTCAGCCGCCTGGTCGTCCGGCCGCAGATCGAGATGCACCCGGTTTTTGACCGACTTGGCCTCCGGGACCTCGAGAAAGAGGATATCCGGGTGGTCGCCACCCGGTTCCAGCCACCACTCGCCGTCGTGGGGTCCCTGCAGCGGCAGGTCAAGCGCGTGGCTCCAGAAGCGGGCGACGCGTTCGGGGTCGTGGCAATCGACCACGATGTTCTGCCAGCGAAGGGTCACGAGCGGGAATCCTACCCGATCAGAAGGGCTTGAAAAGCATCAGCCAGAGTACATACCGCCAGATTATCGCCAGCGGTCAGGCGGCCGGCGCGACGAGTCCGGTCTCGGTCGGCTGGCGCCGGGCGACTGCCATTCGGCCGATGAGCCCGACCAGAATGAGCTCGACGCCGAGCAGGACGTAGGTCGGCTGGGCGAAGCGATTGGTAAAGAGGAAGACAAAGAAGGCGAGACCCATCCAGAAGATGGCGTCGCCGGCGAGCCGGTGCTGGAGCAGCCAGCGCCAACCGAAAACCCAGACCGCCAGTACCAGGGGCAGTTGGATAACCAGGAAAGGGAAGGCGTCCCGCGCCCCGTGGATGATGCCGGCCTGCAGCAGCCAGGTCGACAGCCCAATGCCCTGGATCGGATAGGCCTCGTCGCCGCTTCCCACGTTGTAGAGCAGCGTGTCGCGCACGAAGGCGGAGACGTTCCAGGCGATGAAGGGCACGAGCAGCGCCAGGACGGTGACGGCAGCCAGGCCGGCGTAGCGAGGCAGCGTGCGCCAGCTCACACCATGGGCGAAGCCGAAGGCGACCAGCACCGGGAGCGCGATCAGCGCTGTCTGCTTGGTCGCGATCGCCAGTCCGATGAGGATCGCGGCCGGCAGGAAGCGGCGCCGAGTCATGGCCAGGGTGGCCGCCAGCAGCAGCCCGATCATGGGCAGGTCATTGTCGCCGAGGACCGCCAGTAGGTTGTGGCCCGGGATCAAGAAGAAGGCGACCGCGGCCATACGGCCGGCAGTTCCCGGAAGGAGCCATCGTAGGAGGAGGAAGACGGCGCCGCCGGCGAGCAGCAGCCAGATGCGCTCGTCCCACCAGCCAGCCACGAACTGGAACACAGCCTGGATCGGGAGTGGCAGGACGATCGTCCCCGGCCAGTAATCGAGATGGTGCAGCGCCGGATTGGGGAACGGCTGGCCCCAGGGGGCACGCTCGAGGCCAGTGCCGGTGTAGTCGAAGCCGTAGGGGTCGACGCCTCGCATGAGCAGGTTGCGGGCTAGCTGGATCTGGTAGGCGCCGTCCCCGATCAGGGTCGTCGTGCCAGGGGCCAGGTGCCAACGCACGATGGCGCCGACGATCGGCAGCCCGTAGAGCGTGACGACCGCGCCAGCGGCGGCCGCTTCCTTAAGGCGCGCTTCCAACAGGGAGGACGCGATCAGGATGACGAGCAGCACCGCGAGCAACGCGGGAAGCCAGCCGGGCAATCCCCAGGTGCGCGCGATCTGCCAGCCGACCACAGCCGAGGGAATGCCAAAGAGTGCGAGGAGCAGGGTCTCGCCGTGGCGGCGGATCACGGGGGTACAACGAAGGCCCCCACCCTACCCTCCCCCAGAGGGGGAGGGAAAGTGGGCGGCTTGACGCGTTAGTTGGTGGCGGGAACCGGTTGCGGGAGCTCCGCGAACATCTTGAACGACTCTTCGCGCAGCTTCTGGTAGTAGTCGAGACCGGTGCCAGCCGGAATCAGCTTGCCGATGATCACGTTCTCCTTCAGGCCGCGCAGCCGGTCGACCTTGCCGGAGATCGCTGCCTCGGTCAGCACCCGGGTGGTTTCCTGGAAGGACGCCGCCGACAGCCAGCTCGCCGTGTTCAGCGCGGCCTTGATCAGGCCAAGCAGGACGGTCTGGGCGACCGACGGATCGCCGCCTTCGGCCAGGACCTTGGCGTTGGCTTCCTCGTACTCCCACTGCGAGACGATCTCGCCCGGTAGCAGGTCGGTGTCGCCGGCGGTGTCGACGCGGACCTTCCGCATCATCTGCCGGATGATCACCTCGATGTGCTTGTCGTTGATGTCGACACCCTGCGAGCGATAGACCTTCTGGACCTCGTCGACCAGGTAGGTCTGCACCGCCTCGCGGCCGAGAATGTGCAGCAGCTCCTGCGGGCTGATCGAGCCCTCGGTGATCTGCTGGCCGGCCTTGATCTTCTGCCCGCTCTGGACATTGACCCGGGAGCCGTGCGGGATCGGGTACTCGCGCCACTCCTCGTCCATGCTCCGGATCACGATCTGGTTGCGCTCGACGCGGGCCACGCCGGAGGCACGTGAGGTGATGGCCTTGTCCTGGCCGTCCTCGCCGCCGCCCCTCGCGATTTCCTGACCTTCGGTGACGCTTGCGCCCGACTCGATGAGGGGCTGCATCTTGTCCGTCAGGATGTAGGGGATGTCGTAGACGTCGCGCGAGGTCACCTTGACCTTGCGGGCGGTCTCGGTGCGGATGATCTCCACCTCGCCGTCGATCTCGGAGATGATCGCCTTGCCCTTCGGGATGCGGGCTTCGAACAACTCCTCGACGCGCGGCAGGCCCTGCGTGATGTCGGTACCCGCGACGCCACCGGTGTGGAACGTCCGCATGGTGAGCTGGGTCCCAGGTTCGCCGATCGACTGCGCGGCGATGACCCCGACCGCCTCACCGATTTCGACCAGCTTGCCGGTCGCCAGGTTGCGGCCATAGCACAGCCGGCACACGCCTTCGCGCGCCTGGCAGGTCAGCACCGAGCGCACCTTGACCTGGGCCACGCCGGCCTGGATCAGATGGCGAGCCTGGACGTCGCTGATCTCGGCACCTTCCTTGATCAGCACCGCCTGGGTCGTCGGGTCCTGCACCTCGGCGGCCGCCACGCGACCGGCGATCCGCTCGAACAGCGGCTCGGTCAGCGCGCGCTCCTCCGAGATTTCCGTCACCCAGATGCCGGAGGTCGTGCCGCAATCTTCGGAACGGACGATGACGTCCTGGGCGACGTCAACCAGCCGGCGGGTGAGGTAGCCCGAGTCCGCGGTACGCAAGGCGGTGTCGGCCAGACCCTTGCGAGCGCCGTGGGTCGAGATGAAGTACTCGAGCACGGTCAGCCCTTCCGAGAAGTTCGCCTTGATCGGCAGGTCGATGATCCGGCCCGTCGGGTCGGCCATCAGGCCTCGCATCCCGGCGAGCTGCCGGATCTGCTGGATGTTGCCTCGAGCGCCGGAGTTGGCCATCATGAAGACCGGGTGAAGGGCATCGAAGCTCTTCATCGTGGCAGCGGTGACTTCTTCCGTCGCCGTGGTCCAGAGGTCAACCGTCTGGGTGTAGCGCTCGTCGTCGGTGATCAGGCCGCGACGGAACTGCAGGTCGATATCGCCGAGCTTCTTCTCGGCGCCCGCCAGGATGGCGGCCTTGCCGGCCGGCGTCTTGATGTCCATCGCGGAAATCGTGATCCCCGCCTTGGTCGCGTAGGCGAAGCCAACGCGCTTGATGTCGTTGGCGACCCGCGCGGTCAGCTCATTGCCGTGGAGGCGGAAACACTCCGCGACGATGGCGCGCAGCGCCTTCTTGTCGAAGACGGCGTTCTGGTACTGCATCGCCTCGCCATGGCCCTCCGCCGGCTGCACGCCGATCGGCAGGACGGTGTTGAAGAGCACGCGGCCCGGCGAGGTGCGGACCAGCTTGCCGTCGATGCGGACGCGAACCTCCTGCTGTACGTGGACGCGCTTGTTGTCGAGCGCGAGCAGGGCCTCCTCGGCCGTGCCGTAGGTTGGCAGTTCCTGGTCCTTCTTGTCGGGCGTCGCCTTCACCATGGTCAGGTAGTAGGTGCCGAGCACGATGTCCTGGGTCGGGCTGATGACCGGGTGGCCATCCGACGCCGACAGGATGTTGTTGGACGACATCATCAAATTCTTGGCTTCCGCGATGGCGCCGCTGAAGAGCGGCACGTGGACCGCCATCTGGTCGCCGTCGAAGTCGGCGTTGAAGGCACTGCACACCAGCGGGTGGATCTGGATCGCGGATCCCTCCACCAGTACCGGCATGAAGGCCTGGATGCCCAGACGGTGCAGCGTGGGCGCGCGGTTGAGGAGCACGGGATGCTCCTTGATGACCTCGTCGAGGACGTCCCACACCTCGGGACGCACGCGCTCGACCATCCGCTTGGCGGACTTGATGTTCTGGGTGTAGCCCTTGCTCACCAGCTCGCGCATCACGAACGGCTTGAAGAGTTCGAGCGCCATCTTCTTGGGCAGCCCGCACTCGTGCAGCTTCAGCTCGGGGCCGACCACGATGACGGAACGGCCCGAGTAGTCGACACGCTTGCCCAGCAGGTTCTGGCGGAACCGTCCCTGCTTGCCCTTCAGCATGTCGGAGAGCGACTTCAGCTTGCGGTTGCCGGTGCCGGTGATCGCGCGGCCGCGGCGGCCGTTGTCGATCAGCGCGTCGACGGCTTCCTGCAGCATGCGCTTCTCGTTGCGCACGATGATCTCGGGAGCGCCGAGCTCGAGGAGTCGCTTCAGCCGGTTGTTGCGGTTGATGACGCGGCGGTAGAGGTCGTTGAGATCAGACGTGGCAAACCGGCCGCCGTCGAGCTGCACCATGGGGCGCAGTTCCGGCGGAATGACCGGCAACACGTCGAGGATCATCCAGGTCGCCGACGCCCCCGACTTGCGGAAGGCCTCGACCACCTTGAGCCGCTTGATCGCCTTCTGCCGCTTCTGGCCGGAGGTCGACTTCGACTCCTCGCGAAGGATGCCCGACTCCTGCAGCAGGTCGATGCGCGCCAGGAGGTCGTGGATCGCTTGCGCGCCGATGCCGGCCTTGAAGACCTTGCCGAACTTCTCGGTGAACTCGCGGAACTCCTGGTCGGAGAGCAGTTGCTTGACGAAGAGCGAGTCCAGCTGGGTCTTGGACGACTCGATATCGCCCGAGAGGCCTTCGGTGTCCTTCTTCAGCCGGTCGTTGAGCGTGCCGGCCTTCTGCTCGTAGTCCTCACGCCACTTCGCGATCTCTTCGTCGGACTTGCCCTTGAGCTCCTGCTGGCGCTTCTTGGTCGCGGCCTGCACCTGGTCGATCTTCTTCTCGACCTGCTTGGGCAGCTCGCGGGCGAGCTTGTCCTCGAAGAGCGTGCCCTTCTCGATGATGACCTGCTCGTCATCGCCTTCGCCGATCGTAAAGTTGGTCGCGGCCTTCTTGCCCTTCTGCGCCTTGATCTTGTCGACCAGTTCCTTGGCGCGCGAGGTCATGGCATCGACGGTCTCGTCCAACGATTCCTCGAGCGCCTTGCTCTTGGTCTTGGTGTCTTCCTGCTTGGCCTTGACTCGCTGGTCAAGGTCGTCCTTCAGTTCCTTGATCGCGACGTCGCGCTCCTCTTGCAGCTTGATCACGCGGTCGTTGTGCTGCGGCGAGGACTTCGAGAGGTACTCCTTGCGGGCGTCCTCATCGATGTTGGTGACGATGTAGTTGGCGAAGTAGAGAACCTTCTCCAGGTTGCGCGGCGACATGTCGAGCAGCAAGCCCATCCGCGACGGGATCCCCTTGAAGTACCAGACGTGGCTGACCGGCGAGGCCAGCTTGATGTGCCCCATGCGCTCGCGGCGAACCTTCGAGCGCGTGACCTCCACGCCGCACTTGTCGCAGATGATCCCCTTGTAGCGGTAGCGCTTGTACTTGCCGCAGTGGCATTCCCAGTCGCGCTGCGGACCAAAGATCCGCTCGCAGAACAGCCCATCGCGCTCTGGCTTCAGGGTGCGATAGTTGATCGTCTCCGGCTTGGTCACCTCGCCGTGCGACCACGAGAGGATCGTCTCGGGCGATGCCAGCGAGAGCTTCAGCGCGTCGAAATTTTCTAGCTTTAGTGTCATGTATTACCTCAAAGAATCAAGGGGATTCTGCGCGGCGCGCGGCGCCCCGGCTGCCCACTGGTCCGACTCATCGATCTCATCGCGCTCGAGGTTGATGCCAAGGTCGAGCGGCATCTCGCTCATGTCGTCTTCGGACAGGATCACCTGCTTCTCGCCGTCGGACTGGATCTCGACGCCCAATGCGAGGCCCTCGAGCTCCTTCACCAGCACCCGGAACGATTCCGGAATGCCGGCTTCCAGCGTGTTCTCGCCCTTGACGATGGCTTCGTACGCCTTGACGCGGCCCACGATGTCGTCGGACTTCACCGTCAGGATCTCCTGCAGGATGTGCGAGGCGCCGTACGCTTCCAGCGCCCAGACTTCCATCTCGCCAAACCGCTGCCCGCCGAACTGCGCCTTGCCGCCCAATGGCTGCTGCGTGACCAGCGAGTAGGGGCCCGTCGACCGGGCGTGGATCTTGTCCTCCACCAGGTGGGCCAGCTTCAACATATAGATGTAGCCGACCGTCACTTCGTGGTCGAACTGCTCGCCGGTGCGGCCGTCGCGAAGGCTGATCTTGCCCGACTCGGGAAGACCCGCGCGAACCAGTTCCGATTCGATCTTCTCCTCCGATGCGCCATCGAAGACGGGGGTCGCGACCGTCAACCCCAGGGCGTGCGCCGCCCAACCCAGGTGCGTCTCGAGCACCTGGCCGAGGTTCATCCGGCTCGGCACCCCGAGCGGGTTCAAGACCAGCTCGACCGGCGTCCCATCCGGCATGTACGGCATGTCCTCGGCGGGGAGAATCCGGGCGATGACGCCCTTGTTCCCGTGCCGGCCGGCCATCTTGTCGCCCTGTGCGATCTTTCGCTTCTGGGCAACGTAGACCCGCACCAGCTGGTTGACGCCCGGCGCCAGCTCGTCCTTGGTCTCGCGGCTGAAGATTTTGACGTCGACCACGATGCCGCGCTCGCCGTGCGGCACGCGCAGCGAGGAATCGCGCACCTCGCGCGCCTTCTCACCGAAGATGGCGCGCAGCAGGCGCTCCTCGGCGCTGAGCTCGGACTCGCCCTTCGGCGTGATCTTGCCTACCAGGATGTCGCCCGGGTGGACCTCGGCGCCGATGTACACGATGCCGCGCTCGTCGAGGTTCTTCAACGTCTCATCGCTGACATTGGGGATGTCGCGCGTGATCTCCTCCGGGCCCAGCTTGGTGTCGCGGGCTTCGATCTCGTACTCCTCGATATGGATCGAGGTGTACTTGTCCTCGCGCACCACGGACTCCGAAATCAGGATCGCGTCTTCGTAGTTGTAACCCTCCCAGGGCATGAAGGCCACCAGGATGTTGCGCCCGAGCGCCAGCTCACCCTCCGAGGTCGCTGGACCGTCGGCCAGCGCCGTGCCGGCTTCGACATGCGTGCCGGCCTTGACGATGACCCGCTGCGAGAGGCACGTCCCCTGGTTGGAACGCTCGAACTTGTGGATCGGGTACCACTGCTCGGTCGAGCCGTCATCCGGCTTCAGCAGGATGCCGAGCTCGCGCTTGAAACTATCCAGCTTGGCCGCGGGCGAATCCACCGGCGGCGGCGCGGCGCAGGATACGACGGTGCCGGCCACCTTGGCCACGATCAACTCGCCCGAGTCCTTGGCGGCGGCCGACTCCATGCCGGTACCGACAATCGGCGACTCGGTCACGACCAGCGGCACCGCCTGGCGCTGCATGTTCGATCCCATCAGGGCGCGGTTCGCGTCGTCGTGCTCCAGGAATGGGATCAACGCCGTCGCGACACTGACGGTCTGCTTCGGCGAGACATCCATGTACTCGATGCGGTTGACGTCCGCCACCAGGAACAGGTTCTTGGTCCGGGCGGTGGTCCGCTCCTCGGTGAAGTGGTTGTCCTCATCGATCGGTGCGTTCGCCTGCGCGACCACGTAGTGGTCCTCTTCGTCCGCCGACAGGAACTGGACCTCGTCCGAGACCCAGGCCTTGACCGGAATATCACCCGCTCGCGCCTTGATCAGCTGATCGACCGTCTCGCGGTCGAGCACATCGCCCTTCTTGGCCAGCTTGGTCTTCCGGTCGCTGGGGGCGAGCACGTCGTCCCGAAGCGTCCGTCCAACCAGCCGATCACGATTCGCCTTGTCCGCCACCATGGTGCTGAACACCCGGCGGAACGGCGTCTCGATGAAGCCGTACTCGTTGACCCGGGCGAAGATCGCCAGCGAGCCCATCAGGCCGATGTTCGGACCTTCCGGAGTCTCGATCGGGCAGATGCGGCCGTAGTGCGAATGGTGCACGTCGCGGACGTCGAAGCCGGCGCGCTCGCGCGACAGGCCGCCCGGCCCCAGGGCCGACAGGCGGCGCTTGTGGGTGAGCTCGGCCAGCGGGTTGGTCTGGTCCATGAACTGCGAGAGCTGGCTCGACCCGAAGAATTCCTTGATGGCCGCGACCACGGGGCGCGCATTGATCAGGCTCGCCGCGGTCACGGTGGCCGCGTCGCAGATCGTCATGCGCTCCTTGATGATGCGCTCCATCCGGATCAAGCCCATGCGGAACTGGTTCTGCAGCAGCTCGCCGACGGCACGCACCCGGCGGTTGCCGAGGTGGTCGATGTCGTCCGCCTCACCGGTCCCATTGTTCAGCTCGATCAGCTTGCGGATGATCGCGATGAAGTCGTCATTGCTTAGGGTGCGGATATTCATGTCCGTGCCCAGGCCGAGGCGGCGGTTCAGCTTGAAGCGGCCGACCCTCGACAGGTCGAAGCGGCGCGGATTGAAGAAGAGCGCCGTCATCAGTGCCCGCGCGTTGTCGACCGTCGGCGGGTCACCGGGGCGGATCTTCTTGTACATCTCGACCAGGGCGTCGTTGACGTCGGTCGAGGAGTCCTTGTCCAGCGTCGACTGGATGAACTTGTGCTCGGCGTTGTTGTCGACGTCGGCGAACAGCGCCTTGATCTCGTTGTTGCTGCCGTAGCCAAGCGCGCGCACCAGGGTAGTCACCGGGATCTTCCGCTTGCGGTCGATCTTGACCGTCAGGATGTCCTTGCCGGAGGTCTCGATCTCGAGCCAGGCGCCACGGTTGGGGATGAGCTTGGCGGCGAAGAGCATCCGGCCGGAAGCCCGGTCCTCGCTGCTGGTGAAGTAGATGCCCGGAGAACGGACCAGCTGGGAGACGACCACCCGCTCCGTGCCGTTGACGATGAAGGTGCCTTCCTCGGTCATGATCGGGAAGTCGCCCATGAAGACCTCGGATTCCTTGATCTCGCCGGCGTTCTCGCCGGTCCGGATCGTGAGCCGGGTATTGATGCGCAGCGGCGCGGCAAACGTCATGTCACGGTTGCGGCACTCTTCCTTGTCGAACTTGGGCTGGCCGAACTCGTAGTCCAGGAACTTGAGCTCGTAGTTCTTGCCGGTGTAGTCGGTGATCGGGTTGATCTCTTCGAACAGCTCCCGCAGACCCTCGCGCTTGAACCAGCTGAAGGAACGGATCTGGGTCTCGATCAGATCGGCGACCGGGAGCATCTCCGGGATCTTGCCGTAGCTGACGCGAGAGCCGTTAGAGGAAGGCTGAATCATGGACTCTCCTTTCAGATGAAGCAGGAAAAAATGATGGGCAGGCAGACTGCTCTAGGGACGCGGAAAAGCAACCCTGGAAGCACCGAACGGCAATAGTAGCATTATGGTACCCAGGCTGTCAAGCGCGCAAACACTCTTGCCGCGAAACCGGAACGGGCTTCGCGAGCGGGCCCAGGGCGGGTTCCCCGGGGTATGGGGTATCGGGTCAGGTCGTCGTTTTGAGCTCGGTCAGACTAATCGCGGGTTAGTTTAGCACTCCATCCGCCCGAGCGGAAGGGGTTTCGGCCTACTGGTTGAAGGGGTTTTGCTGGAAGCCGGAGAACCCCGGAATCGGGACCCCCATGACCCAGCTGACGAAGGCCAGGATCGCGGCCAGGATCAGCACGAAGAAGAGCAACCACTTGAACACGTTCGTTCTCCCGGGAAGAACAACGCAGACTCGGCCCCGAACCCCGCCCCACCCCGGTCGGCCGTGTAGGCTCCAAAGGATGGCCGGGAAGCTCACCCAAAACTGGGCCGACGAGCCCGATCCGGACGATTTTCCCGCCGCCGAGAATTACCTCAGCCTCCTGATGCCGGCCGCCACGGCCAAGCGCCTGGGGCGCCGGCTGCGCACCGCCCCCATCGTGCGCAGAAAGGCGAAGGACCTGTTGCGGGCCAGTCGCCTGCCGGTCCTCCCTCCGGAAAACTTCCACGTCGCCAAAGACATCAAGAAGGTCAATGCTGGGAAGAAGCTATCCCCGGTCCTGCTGATTCGCGGCCGGATTGGGGAGGCCGAAGTTCCCCTAACGGTCGCCGACGGCTACCACCGGATCTGCGCAAGCTACCACCTCGACGAGAACGCCGAGATTCCCTGCCGCATCGTCGACCCCACGTCGCGTTAGATCCACCCGCTGCGGCG
>Ga0209471_1002516_pt1 | contig 10513 bp, 12 predicted proteins | sample GraSoiAngelo_128_FD_185885 | JGI IMG/M metagenome (GOLD analysis project Ga0209471, IMG submission 185885) | Grasslands soil microbial communities from the Angelo Coastal Reserve, California, USA - 14_0927_12_20cm (SPAdes) (version 2) | ecosystem: Environmental > Terrestrial > Soil > Grasslands ... | reverse complement strand
ATCGCGGGCTCGGAAGCGGCTCCGCGACGGGCAGGATCGCCTCGGCGCAAAGGCCTCTGATCTGGGTTGCGGGAGCGCGCGTATCCAGGGATTCTTGGTCGAGGAGTCAAATGGGATGCTGAAAGTCTTGCTCTGGTTGTTCGTCGTGAACCTGGGCATCGTCTTTGGTGCCAGGATTTATGAGGCCCGGATCTCCGTCGCGCGGTGGCTCGGCCCATCGCACGCATCGGCGCCGGGATGGCATGCCGAGGGCTGCGTGGCAATCGGCTGGTCCAATCCGGATCTGGTGGCTGACCGCGGCGCTGGCCGCGCTCGCGGACCGGATCTTCACCTTCTCCTACTTCATCCCGCGCATGGTCGGCCTGCTTCGCGCAACCGACTCGCCGGAAGCTCGGGCGAGGATGAGGCAGTGGGCGCGTCTCAATTCCGTCCGGCTGTCGTTGGTCCTCATCGCATGGCTCGCCGCTCTGCAAGCCTTCGCCCTGCACCAGCGCTCGGCGTAGCGCGACCGGGCTACCTCGCCTCCACCGCCCAGGCGACTGCCTCGGGGAGCGGCAGCGGATGCTCCTCTTTTCCTAGCCGGCGGGCGCCCTCGGCGCCGAGGGCAGCCGCCTGCCGCAGCGCTTCGTCGAGGCGGGGATGGCTCAACACCGCTGGAGAGCCTCCCGCGTCGGGCACGCAATACTCGGCGGTGTCGATCACGTTGTACGCGCGGCAGATGCCGGGGCGGATCGGGTAGATCTCGCAATTGCCCTGGTGGTTGAAGGGGCAGAAGTTGCGCTTGCGGACATAGCGCGCCTCGAGTTCGCGGAAGCGCTCCCAGGCTGGACCCTCCTGCGGTCCGCCCGCTTCGGCCGCCATCAGCTGTGTCAGCTCGCCTGTCTCCGGCTGCGCGGCCTCGCGCCAGGCGGGCAGCTTCTCCTCGAAGCGGGCCCGCACCGCGGCGTTCTCGGGCAGCCGCAGCCAGTCGGCGATGAGCAACGCCTCGGGCAGGCTGGCGCGGACGAACTGGGCGCAGCAGGCGTTGCAGCCCGCCTTGCACGCGACCTTGTGCTCGCCGCGCGACTCGACCAGCGGCAAGAGGACGCGCACGACGCTCTCGATCTGCTCCAGGCCGCTGCGAGCGGCGCGCCGCGCCTCCTCGCCGGCGCGGTCCTGCGAGTAGCAGCAATTCCGGTACTGCCTGCCGCTGCCGCAGCGGCAGCTCGCCTTCCGATCCACCCCGCGACGATGCGCCAAAAAGCCGGGCCGATCCAGCGACGACCGCGCATCGGTGGACACCACAGCCAGTCCGAGCGAAACAGTTGGGAAGTGAAGGACCGGTACAAGACCGCACTCGGCTGCGCGCTGCTCTTCGCCGCCTACTTCGTCACGGCGCGGCTGGGGCTCCTGCTGGGCGCCGAGGCGGGCTTCGCCACGTTGGTCTGGCCGCCGACCGGGATCGCGCTCTCAGCGCTGTTCCTCTTCGGCGCCCGGCTCTGGCCGGGGGTCTTCGCCGGCGCGCTCCTGGTCAACCTCGCGGCGGGTGCTCCCGTCGCGGTGGCGCTCGGCATCGCCTGCGGCAACACCTTGGAGGCAGTCGGTGGCGCCTGGCTGCTGAAGCGGCTCGGCTTCCAGGGGCGCCTGGATCGGATCGACGGCGCCCTCGCGCTCGTCTTCGCCGCGGCCATCGGGAGCACCGCGCTGAGCGCCTGCATCGGTGTGGGTAGCCTGTGGCTGGGCGGCATCGTCTCCGGCGACGGTGCGGGCCGGGCGCTGCGCGCCTGGTGGATCGGCGACATGCTGGGCGATCTGGTGGTGGCGCCGCTGCTCTTCGTCTGGTGGCAGCGGCCGCCTTTCCGGCCGCGCCCGCTGATGGCCCTCGAGGCGCTGCTCCTCGCGAGCGCGTTGGTGGGCTTCAGCGTGCTCGTGTTCGGCAATCTGTACGGCGGCGGGATGGGTATCTTACGCCAGTCGTACATGCTCTTCCCGCTCCTGGTCTGGGCTGCGCTGCGGTTCGGCCAGTACGGCGCGGCCACCTCGGTGTTCGTCGTTTCCGGCCTCGCCATCGCAGGAACGGCGATGGGCTTCGGGCCCTTCGCCGGGAAGGCGCTGGCCGATTCCCTCTTCGGCCTCCAGACCTTCATGGGCGTCGCGGCGGCGACCGTGCTGCTCCTCGGTGCCGCCATCGCCGAGCGCAACCGCGCGGTGGACGCCCGCGACGAGTTCCTCTCCATCGCCTCGCATGAGCTGCGCACGCCGCTGACCGCGCTCTCGCTCCACCTCCAGGCGCTGTTCCGCCGCCTGCAGGGGACCGGGAAAGGGCCGAGCCGTGAGGAGATGCAGCAGGCCGTCGAGTCCGCCAACCGGCTCCTCTCCCGGCTGGCGAAGCTGATCAGCGAGCTCCTGGAAGTCTCGCGGGTGGCGGCGGGCCGGCTCCAGCTGACGCGCGAGCAGGTCGATCTGCTCGCGCTCGTGCGCGAGAGCCTCTTGCGGCTCGAGCGCCCGCTCGCGGATGCGGATTGCCGCGTCGAGCTGCAGGCCGACGGAACCCTGACGGGGCATTGGGATCCGGACCGGCTCGACCAGGTGGTCGACAACCTGATCAGCAACGCCGCGAAGTACGGCGCAGGAAAGCCCGTCGTGGTGAGATTGCGCGACCTCGGGGAGCGGGTGGTGCTGGAAGTCGCGGACCGCGGCATCGGCATCGATCGAGCGGACCAGGCGCGCGTCTTCGAGCGCTTCGAACGCGCCGTCTCGCGCCGCCGCTTCGGCGGTTTCGGCCTGGGGCTGTGGATCGCGCGCAGGGTGGTGGAGGCGCACGGCGGCACGCTCACGCTCGAGAGCGAGCTGGGGCACGGCTCGACCTTCACTGTCAATCTGCCGCGCTGATCTAGTGCGCGACGAGCACCTGCCAGGCGATGATCATCTCGGCGACCCAGGAAGCCGTCCAGATGAGCGTTCGCAAATAAGGAATGCCGAGGGTGAGGACGACGAAGTGGCCCAGCCGTGTCCAGAAGTAGAGCGCGGCTGCGAACGCGGTCACCTGGTTGCTGACGCCGGCGAACTGGGCGACCGTGACCAGCGCGGCGAACACGACCAGGTTCTCGACGGCGTTGGAATGGGCGCGCTTGGAGCGCTGGGCCCACTCCGCTTCGGCCGTCGGAGCCCCCATCATCGGCGTCGCCAGGGCGCCGGCCAGACCTGAGCGCATGGCGCGATTCAAGATATAGGGGATCCAGAAGAGCCCCGTCATCGTGGCAGTCAGGGCAAGCCAGAACAGTTCGGGCTTCATTGCGCGGCTCCCTTCGAACGTGGGCCGCCAGAATAGCTCAACCGGAATGCCCCGCCTTGAGGTGCGCCCTGCTCTCCCTCAAGGGACTGCAGCCGTGCGGGTTGCGCGATCGAACGGCGCTCGGACCAGAACGCCAGGCGATCTCCGGCTCCCAGCCGGCCTGCTCGACAAGAATCTGGCTGGCGCGGCCCTCCGTCGCGCCGAAGAAGGTGATGCTCCCCTCGATGGGCCCGGGGATGAGATAGCCGGGGCCAAAGTAGAAAGTGTTCTCCGAGCTGGGAAACAGCGCCTTCCGGCCGCCCGAGCGATCGACGTAGATCAACTGCTGCCAACCGAGCTCATCGGTGCAGTCTTCGATCGCGCGGGAATCGCCGTTCCGCTGCAGGTAGGTGCCCGCGTAGACGTCGAGCAAGCGGGGATCGATCCGCAGCGTGCGATGCAGCTCGAAGGTCACCTGCTCCCCGCCATGGTGGACGCGCCCGACGATGGACTCCTCGCGAAAGGCACCGACGAAGACGAACTCGTCGTCTCCTCGCCTCATCTCGAAGTAGGCGTGGCTGCTGCTCTCGCTCGCCCGGACCAGGAGCAAGTCTCCCGCGCCGGCGAGATGGAGGGCGCCCCTCATTCCCGAGCGGGCGCGCGCGAATTCCGCGCGGATGAACTTCAGGTCGCCTCCCACTTCCAGCGTTCCTACCCAGAGGCCTTGCAGCCGCCCGGGCGGGGCTTCCCGACGGCAAGCGGAGAGCGAGAGAAAAGCCACAATCAGATGGATGCAGTTCATCGTCAGCCTCCGCAGGCAGCATTGCCCAGGGAGCAAAAGCGGCAACCGGATTGGGACGAGCGGGACTGGCGGCGGGATCAGCGGGCCCGCCTACTGGATGATCTTCCGCAGCCGCTCGCTGTAGGTGCGGCTCGACATCAGCTTCGTCCCGTCGCGGAGGACGACGGCGTACTCGCCGTGGAACCAAGGCTCGAGCCGCTGGATGGAGTCGACGTTGACGATCGCGGAGCGATGCACGCGCAGGAAGCGATCGGGATCGAGCCGCTCCTCGAAGCTCTTGAGGCTGTCGCGCAAGAGGTGCTCCTGGCCGCCGGCGTGGATCTTCACGTAATTGCCCGAGGCCTCGAGCCACTCGATGTCGGCGATGCGAACGAAGTACACCGCCTCGCCGGCGCGGATGGCGACGCGTTCCTGGGTGCGCCGCTCGGCGCGGATCGCTTCCAGGAGCGAGAGGACCTCGGACCCGATGCCGCTCGGCGCGGATTGCGCCAGCTTCTTCAGGACGTGGCCCATCGCCTTGCTGAAGCGCGCGCGGGTGAAAGGCTTGAGCAGGTAATCGACGGCGTGCACCTCGAAGGCGCGGAGCGCGAATGCGTCGTAGGCGGTGACGAAGATGACGGCCGGCGTCGCTCCCGGAGGGAGCTTCTCCAGGACGCTGAAGCCGTCCCCCTCCGGCATCTGCACATCGAGAAAGAGGAGGGAGGGCCGCAGCTCGCAGACCTTCGCCAGCGCCTCGTTTCCATCCCGCGCCTCGCCAACCACGGCCACCTCGGGGAAGGCGGCCAGAAGCGTCCGGATGCGCTCCCGCGCGAGCGGCTCGTCATCCGCGATCACCGCGCTGAGCGCGGTCATTTGCTCGCCTCGCCGGCGCGGGGGATCTTGACTGCCACCTCGGTCCCCGATTCCGGACTGCCCTCGAGCGCGATCGAGCCGCGGGTTCCGTAGAGCTGCTCGAGCCGGAGCCTGATGTTCGACAACCCGATGCCCTCGCGGAACCCGTTGCCGGAAAGTCCGGCGCCGTCGTCGGCCACGCTGATCTCGATGGAGTCCCCCGCCGCCCGCGCGCGGATGTCGATCCGGCCTGCGCCCGCACGGCGGTCGATGCCGTGGCGGATGGCGTTCTCCACCAGGGGCTGGAGGATGAAGAGCGGGACGGTGACGTCGAGAAGCGCGGAATCGACCTCCACGCCGATCGAGAGCCGATCGCCGAAGCGGATGCGGAGGATGTTGAGGTAGGGCTCGAGCACCGAGAGCTCCTCGCGCAGGGGAGCTTCCTGGACGCTCTTCCGCTCCAGGCTGAGGCGCAACAGATCGCCGAGCTGGGCGAGCATCTCGTCGGCGGCCTCGACATTGCGATGCATCAGGGTGGAGATGGAGTGCAGCGCGTTGAAGAGGAAGTGCGGCTGCAGCTCGTTGCGCAGGATCTCCAGCCTGGCCTTGGTGAGGTGGTTCTCCAGCTGCGAAGCGCGCAGCAGACCTTCGCGCACGGACCTCTGGTACTCGACGGCGTGCACCACGCCGACCACCAGCGCCAGCATGAAGCCTTCGTAGAAGAAGCTCTCGATCAGGTGCTGCTTGATCATCATCGGCGGCGAGGGGAACCACCACTGGCGGATGGGGATGTAGATGGCGTACTTGATCACCACCAGTAGGGAGATGGCTGCGAGGTAGAGGGGCGCATACCGCCAGCGTCCGGCGCCGAGCGGCCAGCGCCGGACGCCCCAGAGCAAGACGAGGGTGCTGCCGGAACAGATCTCGAAGGCGAGCAAGTTGAGCGCGAGCGCGCGCTCCCACTCGGGCGGCTGGTTCGAGTAGATCCGGTTCAGCGCCGAGAATCCGGCCGAGATGACCGCGACCACCGCCCAGACGGCAATGACAACCGCCGCGTCGCGCACGCCGCGTCGCCGCCCAGGCGCGAGAGCCCGAGCCGGCGCGAGCGGCGACGGGGTCGAGACGTTCGCGGTGAGGACGGAGCCGTCCAAGCGCTTCAACCTATCCGCGAATGAGGCTGCGGAACAATCCGAAGGGACGACCCGCCCCTCTGGAGGGGCGAGCCGGCCTGCGGACAGCGCAGACTTCCGATCGGGACCTAACGGTCGAACGTCTTCTGCAGCTCGGCCGGCTTGCTGGTCGTCTGCAGCGCCAGCATGAGCAGGATGCGCGCCTTCTGCGGGGAGAGATTGTCGGCGAAGACCGCTCCCGCCTGCTGGAGCGTCTTGCCGCCGCCTTCGAAGCCGTAGGTAGGCAGTACCCGGCCGTTCCAGACGCGCGTCGTGATCACCACCGGGATGCCCTTGGCGAGCTGCTCCTTCACTGCCTCGAACATCGGCACATTCATGTTCCCCCAGCCGAGCGCCTGGATGACGAGGCCTTTTGCGCCGGCCGCCACCGCCGCTCGCACCAGCGCCCCGTCCGCGCCGCCGTACATGGCGACGATGTCCACGCGCGGCAGGTGCTGGCCGTCTGCCAGCCGCAGGGCGACGTGCTGCCGGCGCAGCGGCGCGCGATAGAAGACCACGCGATCGTTGTCCGCCATGCCGAGCAACCCGAAGTCGCCCGACTTGAACGTCTCTACGTCCGAGGTGTGCGTCTTGACGGCCTCGCGGGCCGCGTTGATCTGGTTGTTGAGCGCGATCATCGCTCCCATCCGACGCGCGCCCGGGGCGACGCAGATGCGCGCCGCGTTGAAGAGATTGCGCGGGCCGTCAAAATCCTTCTCGCTGGCGTTGCGCTGGGCGCCGATGAGGACCACCGGTTTGTCGCTCTCGACAGTCAGGTCGAGGAACCAGGCCGTTTCCTCCAACGTGTCGGTTCCATGCGAGACGATCACTCCGGCCACTTCGGGCCGCGTCAGCGCCTCGCCGACGGCCTTGTGCAGCTGCACCCAGCGGTCCGGGTCCATGTAATCGGAAGGCACATTGGAGAGGTTCTGCACTTCCATCCTAGCCACCTGGGCGATCTCGGGAACGGTCGCGAGCAGATCCTCGCCCGAGATGGCGGGGACCGGCGCCTTCTTGACGGGATCGATCTTCATCGCGATGGTCCCGCCGGTGGCAATCAACCGCACCACGGGAAGGTCCGGACGCTGGGCGGCCGACTGCTGCGCGTGCGCCGCGGCGAAAACCGCTGAGGAGAGAAATGCTACGAGCGGACGAACGGGTGACTGGCACATGGCGGACACCTTGGGTCGGGGAGTGTAGAACACGCTGCATGAGCTTCCGCAAACCCTCCGATGCCGAACTGAAAAAGCAGCTCAGCCCGGAGCAGTACCGGATCACCCAGCACGAAGGCACCGAGCCGCCCTTCCGCAACCAGCACTGGGACAACCACGAGGCGGGCATCTACGTCGACGTCGTCTCCGGCGAGCCGCTCTTCAGCTCGCTCGACAAATTCGATTCCGGGACGGGTTGGCCGAGCTTCACCCGGCCGCTCGAGCCTGGGAATCTAATGACGCGCACCGACCGGACGATGCTCCTGGCGCGCACCGAAGTCCGCTCGCGGCAAGCAGACTCGCATCTCGGCCACCTCTTCGAGGACGGTCCCGCGCCCACCGGCCTGCGCTACTGCATGAACTCGGCGGCGCTCCGCTTCGTACCCGTGAGCCGGCTCGCCGAGGAGGGCTACGGCCAATATCTGCCGCTCTTCGCGAAGGCCCCCGCAAAGTAGAATCGCCCGCTGCGGCGAAATGCGCACCTCCACGCCTGTTTGCGGGGGGTTCCTTTCTTGTCCGAATGCGCCGCTCGGGTATCGTCATCGCAGGAGGTCCACGATGTCGATGCGGCTCTTCTTCGTTCTCGTCACCCTTGCGGGCTCGATCTACCTCTTCGTCCGGGAACACAACGACCGTCGTTTCGCCATCGCCGCCCTGGTGGCGTCGTCGATCGGTTTTCTCCTCCAGCTCAACGTGATCGCGCTGCGCGTGCACTATGCCCGGAGCGTCGTCTGGGCTGCCATCGCCATCTGCGCTGGGTTGATGTGGACTCGCGAGGGGTCGAAGAATGGGGCCACCGTCGCGGCCGCGATGGCGTTGGTCTCCACCCTGACCGTGGCGCTCTCGCTCAGGCTGCTGCGGTAGCCTGCGCCTGACCGCAGTGCGCGCGGGAAGGCGCTCAGATGCACCTCCGGTTGGAGCTCGCTAGCCAATACATAGATTGGGGGAATCCTTTCGCCCCGGGGTCCCCATGTTTGCGCGAATCGTTTCCATGCAACTGAAGCCGAACAAGAGCTCCGATTTCCACCAGCTCTTCGAGAAAAAACTTCTCCCTGTCCTGCGCAAGCAGAAAGGTTTCAAGGACGAGATGCTCTTCGAAGTGGCGGGCGGCCCGGAGGTGATGGCCATCAGCATCTGGGAGTCGAGAGAGCACGCCGAAGACTACGCGCGCGATGCCTATCCTGCGGTCCTCGAGGACATCGAGGGAATGATCGAGAAAACACCCGCGGTGAAGACTTACCTGCTGGCTTATTCGACCTTCCACAAGTGGCGCGGGCCGGCGATGTTCCCCGCGCAGTCGCCCAACATGACGCCGGCGCCGGGCGTGGGCGGCGGATGACACTCCCGCGCTGATCGCCAGGCGCAAGGCCGCCCGTCGCCGCCCGATAGCGCGCCAATTCGGCGGTTTACTCGAATCCCTCGGGCGCCCCGCGGCATCCGTATCGAAGAGCAGCGCGCAACTCTTCGACTGGTGAACGGATGTCGATTCCAGTAGCGCAGATGGCGGCGGTGGCGCGGTACGTGCTGAAGCAGCGGCTCTCGGGCCGGGAAAAGTATCCGCTGGTCCTCATGCTCGAGCCGCTCTTCCGCTGCAATCTCTCCTGCACCGGCTGCGGAAAAATACAGTACCCGGTCTCGATCCTGAAGAAGAACCTTTCCGTCGAGGAATGCGTCGGCGCCTCCGACGAGTGCGGCGCGCCGGTCGTCAGCATCGCCGGCGGCGAACCCTTGCTGCATCCGCAGATCGCAGAGATCGCGCGGGCGCTGGTCGCGCGCAACCGGTTCGTCTACCTGTGCACGAACGCGCTCTTGCTCGAGCGAAAGCTCGACGAATTCCAGCCCGACAAGCACTTGAGCTTCTCGGTGCACATGGACGGGCCGCGCGCGGAGCACGATCTGTCCGTCTTTCGCGAGGGCGTCTACGACGTCGCGGCCAAGGCCATCGCCGCTGCCGTGAAGCGCGGCTTCCGCGTCACCACCAACACCACGCTCTTCGAGGGCGCCGACCCTGCGCGCATGCGCCGCTTCTTCGACGAGATGATGGAGCTGGGCGTCGAAGGCATGATGATCTCGCCGGGCTACTCGTACGAGAAGGCGCCCGACCAGGAGCACTTCCTCCGCCGCGAGCGCTCGCACAAGCTCTTCGCTCGCATGCTGGAGGACCCGAAGCGCAGCTGGCGCTTCAACCAGTCGCCCCTCTTCCTGCAGTTCCTCATGGGCAAGCGCGACTTCGAATGCACGCCTTGGGGCAACCCCACCTTCAACATCTTCGGCTGGCAGCGCCCCTGCTACCTTCTCCAGGACGGCTACGCGCGCAGCTTCCGCGAGCTGATCGAAGAGACGGAGTGGCCCAAGTACGGGCGCAAGAGCGGCAACCCGAAGTGTCAGGACTGCATGGTGCACTGCGGGTTCGAGCCGAGCGCCGTGCGCGCCACCTTCGACTCGCCCCGCGCGATGGGCGAGACCGCGCTCGCGATGATGACGGGGCGCCTGTGAGCGATCCGCGGCTCTCCGAGCTGGTCGAACGCGCCTTCGCGTATCGCGGCTACGTCACCGTGCTGCGGCGCGACGGCTCCGAGCTCGTCGGGTACCTCTACGATCGCGGGCCTGCGCACGTCGATCTGTTCGACGAGACGGCGGCGAAGCGCACCCGGCTGGCGCGCGAGGAGATCGAGGACATCCGCTTCACCGGCGACGACCCGGTGCGCAAGTCGCAGGAGATCTGGGAGCGGCGCAAAGGCACGCTCGAGCCGCGCGACGCACCCGCGTACGGACTGTGGGGCGAGGCGCGGCCCTTGCTGCTGGTGGTCGCGCTCGAGCACGAGCTTCGCCAGATCTCGGGCGCGCTGGGATTGCGGCGGCGCGGCGCGACCGCTCGAGGGCGCGCCTTCGGCCGAGAGGTCGTCGCCCTTGCCGTCGGAATCGGTGGCGGCGCAGCCCGCGCGGTCTCGGCCGAAGAGCCGCGGATGGTGATCAGCTGCGGGTTCTGCGGCGCGCTCGACCCGCGACTCGAGACGGGAGATCTGGTGCTCGCGACCTCGGTGCGCGACGAGGGCGACGACCAGATCGAGGTGCCCTCGGCGTCCTTGGAGACGGCCCGCCGCGCGCTCTCGGGCTTGCGCGTGCTCGAGGGGCAGATCCTGTGCACCACCTCGGTCGCCGCCACCCCGGCGGAGAAGCTCGCGCTGGCGAGCAGTGGCGCCATCGCGTTGGACATGGAGACCCATCCGATCGCGCGGGCGGCGGG
>Ga0209471_1002511_pt1 | contig 10516 bp, 6 predicted proteins | sample GraSoiAngelo_128_FD_185885 | JGI IMG/M metagenome (GOLD analysis project Ga0209471, IMG submission 185885) | Grasslands soil microbial communities from the Angelo Coastal Reserve, California, USA - 14_0927_12_20cm (SPAdes) (version 2) | ecosystem: Environmental > Terrestrial > Soil > Grasslands ... | reverse complement strand
TCGAGGTGCTGAAGGACGCGTCGGCGGGGGCGATTTACGGCGCGCGCGCCGCGAATGGCGTGGTCTTGATCACCACGAAGCACGGACGCGCGGGCCAGAACTCCGTGTCGTTCGGCTCGTACTACGGCATCCAGCAGGTGCGACGCACCCTCCCCGTGCTCGATGCGGCGCAATTCGCCCAGATGGTGAACGCCGCGTACCTCAATGCGGGCCAGCCTGCATTCTACACGCCCGCCGAGATTGCCGGCTTCGGGCAGGGCACGGATTGGCAGGGCGCGATTTTCCGGACGGCGCCGATGCGCAGCTACGACCTCTCGATGTCGGGCGGCGACGCCAACACCAAGTACTACGTCTCGGGCGGCCTCCTGCAGAACGACGGCGTGGTCATCGGCTCCGACTTGAGCCGCGGGTCCTTCCGCCTGAACCTCGATCGCAACATCAGCAGCAAGTTCCGGGTCGGCAACCGCCTCAGCCTGAGCCGCTCGCACGCGCACGTGCTCCCGAACGGCGGTGCGGCGTCGGTGATGTTGGATGCCCTCACGGCTCCTCCCACGCTCCCCGTGACCGTTACGGGCGGCGAGTACTTCACCGGGACCAACCCCCTCACCGGTCGGCCGTTCCCGAATCCTGTCGCCACCGCGAACGTGATCACCAACGAAGAGCGCGACAACCGGGTGATCGGGAATGCCTTCGCCGAGTACGACATCCGGCCGGGGCTCACGTTGCGGAGCACCGTGGGGGCGGACTTCTTGAACTCGGTGCAAGACTACTACTCACCCTCGACGGTCCTGCCGGGGCTCAACAGCGGCGGCGAGGGAAGCCGCGGCGAGTCCGAGACCTTCAGCTGGACCTTCGAGAACACGCTGCAGTACCAGCATCGCTTCGGGAAGCTGCACTCCCTCGACGTGGTGGGCGGGACGACCATGCAGCGCTCGAACACCGCCCAGATCGCGGGGTCGGCGATCACGTTCTCGACCGATGCGCTCGGGGTCAACGGTCTCAACGCGGCGCAGACCTTCCGCAGCGTGTCGACGCCGGCGCCCCATTGGTCGCTCCTCTCGTACTTCTCGCGGGTGCGCTGGGGGATTGCGGACAAGTACCTGTTGACCGTCTCGGCGCGGGTGGACGGGTCTTCCAGGTTCGGCGCCGGGCATCGGTATGGGTTCTTCCCGGCCGCGGCGTTCGCGTGGCGCGCCTCGGACGAGGAGTTCGTCAAGCGGCTCGGCCTATTCAACGATCTCAAGCTGCGCGCCAGCTACGGCCGCACGGGGAACCAGGAGATCGGGAACTACAAGTCGCTCGCCCTGCTCTCCAACACCGTGAACGTGTTCGGCGGAGTGCGGGGGATCGGCTTCGCGCCGTACACACTCGCTAACCCCGACCTCAAGTGGGAAACGACCGACGGGATCGATCTCGGTCTCGACGCCGCCCTCTTCCGGAGTCGCGTGTCCGTCACCGTGGACTATTACTCCAAGAAGACACGCGACCTGCTCTATGAGGTAGCCGTGCCAGCGACGACCGGATTCAGCACGTCGCTCCAGAACATCGGTAGCCTCCGGAATCGCGGCTTCGAGCTGAGCGTCAGCACTACCAACCTCACGGGTGCGCTGGGTTGGGAGTCCACGCTGAACCTCGCGTGGAACCGCAACAAGGTGCTCGACCTTGGCTCGGACACGCTCGTCCTGGGTGCCTACCCTTACGTGGGCGGCGGCGCGCATCAGAACCCGACGGTCCTCAAGGTGGGTGAGCCGGTCAGCTCATTCTATGGCTGGGTCTATGCGGGGGTGGACAGCGGCCGGGTCGTGTACAAGGACCTGGACGGCGACAGTGTGATCACCTCGAACGACCGGACCATCATTGGCAACGCACAGCCCAAGTACACCGGCGGCCTGAACAACCGCTTTACCTTTCGCAACTTCGAGTTGTCCGTGTTCCTGCAATGGTCGGTGGGGAACAAGATCTACAACATCAACCGCTCGCTGCTCACGGCCGCGGGAGGGACGGCGAACCAGCTGCAGGACGTCATCACCGCAGGGCCCGGCATTGGGGTCCCGAAGATCGGCAACACGTTCGAGAGCACCGAGTCCAATCTGTTCGTCGAGGACGGTTCATACCTGCGCGGCAAGAACATCCGGCTCGCCTACAGCGTCCCCGCGGCCTGGTTGGACGCGATGCACCTGAAGGGCATGACGCGCCTGCAGCTTTATATCAGCGCGCAGAATTTCTTCACCGTCACGAACTACACCGGCTATGACCCCGAAATCAGCGAGTACGCCACGACGAACCTGGCGCAAGGGATCGATTTCGGGACGTACCCACAGGTGCGGCAGATCACCTTCGGCTTCACGGCCGGCTTTTAGGCGAAACGGAGCCATCCTATGCGACGGACTGAACGGATCTCTCGGCTCGGCGTGCTGGCGGCGCTCGTCCTCGTGACGTCGTGCGAAAGCTTCCTCGACCCGAGCCCGTCCGACGTGCTCACTCCGGAGAACTTTTACCGAACCTCGTCCGACGCGGTCGCGGCGACCAACGCGGTGTACGAGTCGACCAAATGGTCGTACTGGCTGGGGTTCTGGTACATCTCGGACATCGCCACCGACGACATCATGGTGGGTCCGCGCTTCGGCGCGGACGGACACCGGATGAGCGATTACATCTTTAATTCCACCGAATGGCCCATGGGCGACATGTGGGGCAGCGCCTACTGGATCATCAACCGGGCCAACATCGTGCTCGATCGCGTGCCCGGCATCACCATGGATCCCACGCTGCGCGACCGGCTCCTGAACGAGGCGCGCTTCCTGCGCGCCAACGCCTATTTCGATCTGGTCCGCTCGTTCGGAGACGTGCCGCTGCTCGAGCACGAAGTGAAATCGCTCGACGCTCTCCGGGTGTCCCGCGCGCCCGCGGCAGACGTGTACGCCCTCATTGTCGGTGACTTACAGCAGGCCATGGCGGGCCTACCGGTGTCTTACTCCAGCAGTGACGTCGGCCGCGTCACGAGCGGGGCGGCCCAGGCGATGCTCGCGAAGGTATACCTCACCCGTCAGGACTGGGCCAACGCGGCGCAAACGGCGGGGCAGCTGATTGCCACCAACCGCTACGCGCTGCTGCCGAACTGGAAGGACTGCTTCAAGATCGCGACCAAGATCACCAATAAGGAGAGCATCTTCGAGATCAACTACGATGGCCTGCTCGATCCCGGCGCCGGCAGCGTGCATACGCTGTTCAGCCTGCCCTCCGGGTTTCCCGGTGGGGCCGCGTACGGGCTCATGACTGTCGCGCCGTCGCTCGCGCGCCGCTTCGCCGCATCCGATACCCGTGGTTTGGGCGGGACATTCATTAGGTCTCCGTACATTGATGCACTGGGCGACACCGCCAAGTGGACCGATCCCCCGGACACGCTCGGTCCTGCGTTCCTCAAGTATTTGGACCAGAGCGACTTCCAGAACATGCACCAACGGGATTGGGCGCGGCAGTCCAACGATTGGATCGTGCTGCGGTACGCCGACGTGCTGCTGATGTACGCCGAAGCCGTGAACGAAGGTGGTGCTCCAGTCCCCGCCATGACCGCCGAGCAAGCGCTCAACGCGGTGCGCACCCGCGCCGGGATCGGCCCGGTATCGGGACTCTCGACCGCGACCTTCCGGGACTCGGTCTGGCTGGAGCGCCGCCGCGAGTTCGTGTTCGAAGGGCAGCGTTGGTTCGATCTGTCGCGTTGGGGAACTCTCAACGCGGCGATCCAGGCCAAGACGGCTGAACTAGGCGTCATTTCGCCCGGCGAGACCGGCCTACACGGTGCGCCGAGCAACCTGCTGCCCCTCCCGTTGGGGGAGCTGAGCAAGAACCCCAACCTGACCCAGAACCCGGGTTGGAATTGATGCGGCCCCCCCCGGCGTGGGCGCTCGTCGCCTTCGTGGCGTGCGGGCGCCCGGCGCCGGGAGAACCATCCCCCGGCCCTCCGCCATTGCAAGGCCCCGCCGCTCAGGTGTGGCTGACGACGGGTACCGGGTCGAAGCTTCTGTCCCGAGAGGCCGACGTCCACTTCGATTCCAGCGTGCCACCGGCGACCCTGCTCCGGATCGTGGTCGACGAAGGCACGACTTATCAGGAGATGGTTGGCTTCGGGGCCGCGATCACCGACGCATCGGCGTGGCTGATCCAGAACAAGCTGGCGCCCGCCCAGCGAGAAGCCCTGCTGCAGGAGCTGTTCGGCCCGAGTCCCGGGATCGGACTGAGCTTCACGCGCCTCACCATGGGCGCGTCCGATTTCTCGCTGCATCAGTACAGTTACGACGACATGCCTCCCGGCCAGACCGATTCTAGTTTGGCGCATTTTTCGATCGATTCCAATCGGGCCTATCTCCTGCCGGTGGTGCAGCGCGCGCTCGCGATCAACCCGCAGCTCAAGATCATGGCGTCACCCTGGAGTCCTCCGGGGTGGATGAAGACCAGCAACAGCCTGATCCAAGGGACCCTCCGCCCCGAGGCATACGGGCCCCTCGCCGAATACTTCCGGCGCTACATCGAGGCGTACCGTGCCGAGGGCGTGCCCATCTACGCGATCACGGTGCAGAACGAGCCGCACTACGAGCCGCCCACCTATCCCGGGATGCGGCTCGAGCCACCCGCCCGCGCCCTATTCATCGGCCAGTACTTAGGGCCCCTGTTCGCCGAGCGCGGCATTGGCACCATCATCCTCGATTGGGATCACAACTGGGACGAGTACCAGTCGCCGCTCCAGGTGCTCGCCGACACGGCGGCGCCCCGCTACATCGCCGGGGTCGCGTGGCACTGCTACGGCGGGGACGTGTCCGCGCAGACCCTGGTGCACGATGCCCACCCCGATAAGGAGACTTACTTCACCGAGTGCTCGGGCGGGGAATGGGCGCCGAATTTCGCGGACAATCTCAAGTGGTTCGTGGGCACCCTCATCATCGATGCCACACGCGACTGGGCAAAGGGGGTACTCCTCTGGAATCTCGCCCTAGACGAGAACCATGGGCCGCATACGGGCGGCTGTGGAGACTGTCGTGGGGTAGTGACGATCGCATCGGGCTCCGGGGTTGTCACGCGCAACGTGGAGTACTACGCGTTGGCGCACGCCAGCCGGTTCGTGCGGCCCGGCGCACGGCGTATCGCGTCGACCTCCGGCATTGCCGGGCTCGAAAGCGTGGCCTTCCGGAACGCCGACGCCGGCTCCAAGGCCCTGATCGTGGTCAACACGGATCCGCAGGACCGGACGTTCGCAGTGCTGTGGGCGAACCAAGCGCTTCGCTACACGCTCCCAGCCGGCGCGGTCGTCACGTTCGTCTGGAGTTGACAGCCGCCGCCTCGTAGCTCCAGCCTCTGCCGGCACCGGCTGGCGTTACCGCGCCTCCTAAGGCATATTTCACGACGTTCGGAAGTCGCAGCCCGTATTGGGGTTGCGACGTCAGGCCTCACAAAGTCCTTGAAGGGCAGGGAAGTGCCGTGATTCGTGTGCAGTCGGTAGCGCCCGACTCCATCGGCGGCGAGCTGGGGCTCGTGCCTGGAACCGAGCTGTTGGCCGTCAATGGCCGGCCGCTCGAGGACTTCCTCGACTGGGAGTTCCTCACGGCGGACGAGCGCTTCCTGCTGGTGGCGCGTCTCCCCACGGGGGAGGAGGTCGAGTACGACATCGAGCGTCCCGAGGGGCTCCCCATGGGCGTGACGCTCGAGCCGCCGCGGATCCGGCGCTGTGGCAACCACTGCGACTTCTGCTTCGTCGACGGGAACCCGGACGGGCTCCGCACGCCGTTGTACATCCGCGACGACGACTACCGACTGTCGTTCCGCTACGGCAACTTCGCGACGCTCACGAACCTGAAGCCCTGGGACATGGAGCGGATCGTCGAGTATCGCTTGTCGCCCCTGTACGTCTCCGTGCACGCTACGGACCCCACGATCCGCCGCTGGCTGCTCCGCAACCCCGAGGCACCCGACATCCTCCCACACCTCGCGTGGTTCGCCGACCGAGGGATCGCGTTCCACACACAGGTGGTTCTCGTTCCCGGCGTGAACGACGGCGCCGCGCTCGAGCAGACGCTGGCGGGCCTGTACGGGCTCGGTCCGGCGGTGCTGTCCGTTTCGGTCGTTCCGGTCGCACTCACCGAGTTCTCGAAACACGGCCTCGTGCGGGAGCTGACGCGGGACGAATGCCGGGCCGCGCTTGCGGCCGTCGACCGGCTGGCGACCCGCGCGCTGGCCGAGCGGGGCGCGCCGTGGTGCTACGGAGCCGACGATCTCTACCTCCAGGCGGGAGAGCCGCTGCCGGAGGCGGCGTGGTACGGCGATTTCGAGCAACGCGAGAACGGGGTCGGGGCGGTGCGGTTTCTTCAGACCCGGATCGCGGCGACCGTCGACCGGCTTCCCGATCTGGCCGGGAAACGGATCGGAGTCGTGACCGGCAGGGCCATGGGTCCCTTGATGCCACAGGTGCTCGCCGACGTCGCCACGACCACGGGAGGCTCCTTCGAGCTGGTCGTAGTCGAGAACACGTTGTTTGGTCCCTCGGTCACCACGGCGGGGCTCTTGCCCGGAGCGGCCATCGAGCGGGCGCTGGCGCAGCGGCGGGACCTGGATTTCGTGCTGCTGCCGGCGGAGGCGGTGAACGACGACCTGGTGTTCGTGGACGATACGCGCGCCGACGACCTCGCGGGGCGCGTGCCGATGCCCCTGCACCTGTCATATGACTTTGCGGACGCGCTCAGCGAGTGCGGAGTGCGGAGTGCGGAATGCGGGATTGAAATGCCAGCGTCGAGCGAGGACGCCGACCTTCCGCGTCGCAGCGGGCACATCCATTCCGCATGCCGCACTCCGCATTCCGCATTGGGGGAGGGGGAGGGGGAGGCATGAGCGGCGCCCCTACCGTTGCCATTATCGGCCGCCCCAACGTCGGCAAGTCGACCCTGTTCAATCGGCTCATCGGGGGCCGGGATGCGATCGTGGACGCTCGTCCGGGCGTCACACGCGATCGGCATTTCGGCGCGGCCGAGTGGAACGGACGGCGGTTCTGGCTGGTGGATACGGGTGGGATGGTGCCGGGGGCGCAGGACCAGCTCAATCGCGCGATCCGCACGCAGGTCGAGGCGGCCGTGGCCGCGAGCGACGTCGTGTTGTTCCTCGTGGACGTGGAAGCAGGGGTGCACCCCGCGGATTTAGAGATCGCCCAGTACCTGCGGAAAGCACACCGTCCGGTGATCCTGGTCGCCAACAAAGCCGACCAGCTGCCCAAGGATACACGCCACCTCGCGTTCTACGAGCTCGGTCTGGGCGATCCGTTCCCCGTGTCTGCCGCGGTCGGCAAAAGCTCGGGCGACCTGCTGGACCGCGTAGTGGAGTTGTTGCCCGTGGCCCCGGAGGCGAGCCAGGAGGCCGAGATCCACGTGGCGGTGGTCGGCCGACCGAACGTAGGGAAGTCGAGCCTGGTGAACCGGCTGCTCGGCGAAGAGCGGCTCGTCGTCGCGGATGAGCCCGGGACGACGCGGGATGCGATCGATACGCCGCTCAGCTACGAGGGGCACACCCTCGTGTTCATCGACACCGCGGGACTCCGCAAGCGCAGCAAGGTCGCCGACGACATCGAGTTCTACTCGACGCTCCGCACCTCGCAAGCCATCGAGCGCGCCGACGTGTGCGTCCTGGTCGTGGATGCGAAGGACGGGATGCACGTCCAGGACTTGAAGATCGCCAACGACGCCTGGGAGCGCGGCGCAGCGATCATCGTCGCCGTGAACAAATGGGACCTGATCGAGGAGAAGGAGACGAACACGGCGGCGCGGGGGCAGCGGGAGCTGGAGGAGCGGGCGCCGTTCCTGCAGTTCATTCCGTTCCTGTACCTGTCCGCCAAAACCGGCCAGCGGGTGCCCAAGCTCCTCGAGCTCATCCTGGAGGTCGCCGAGGAGCGCACCAAGCGCGTACCCACGTCGGAGGTCAACCGCGTGCTCGGAGCCCTGGTGGACCGCCAGCAGCCTCCCCAGCCCGTGGGGGAGTCGGTACGGCTGCTCTACGCGTCGCAGATCGGAACGGCGCCACCCCGCTTCGCCATCGTGTCCAATCGGCCCGAGGCGATCTCGGAGGCCTACACCCGCTACCTCGTGAACGGCTTCCGGGAAGCGTGGCGGTTCACCGGCTCCCCGCTGAACTTGAAGCTCCGCCGCAGGCGGGAGACCGCCCGCCGATGAACGACTTCGGGTTGGCGATCATGCTCGTCCTCGCCTACCTGATCGGCGCCACGCCGACGAGCTACGTCGCCGGCAAGCTCGGCAAGCGCATCGACCTGCGCCAACACGGCTCGAACAACCTCGGGGCGACCAACGTGTACCGCGTGCTCGGCTGGAAGTACGCGATCCCCGTCGGCCTGATCGACGTAGTCAAAGGCGCGATTCCGGTGGCGATCCTCGGGCCGTGGTCCAACGGGCCGGCCTGGTTCACGGTGGCGCTGGGACTCGCGGCAGTGCTCGGCCACATGTTCTCGCCGTACGTGCGCTTCCGGGGGGGCAAGGGAGTCGCGACGGCCGCTGGAATGTTCCTGGCGCTCGCCCCTCTGGCGATCGTGATCTCACTCGCCATCTGGGCCGTCACTCTCTGGCTCTCCGGGTACGTATCGGTCGCGTCCCTCACGGTGGCGGTGCTGTTCCCGCTATGGGTCGGGCTCACGGCCGGGCAGCCCTACACATTCTGGGCGAGCGTGGTGCTGGCGCTGCTGATCATCTACTCGCATCGGCACAATATCGCGCGCTTGCGGCAGGGGACGGAAAACCGGTTCCGGACGCGGAAGGGGGTTGCCGCATGAGGCGTTCGCATTGTAGGGGCGCAGCATGCTGCGCCCCTACGCACCGACCCCTATGACGCGTGTCGCGGTGGTCGGCGGGGGCGCCTGGGGCACGGCCCTCGCGGACCTGCTGGCCCGGAAGGGAGACTGCGACACGGTCACCCTGTGGGCGCGTGAGCCGGAGGTGGTAGAGAGCGTGAATCGTGAGCACCTGAACCACATGTTCCTCCCCGGCGCCGCGATTGCTCCCGAGGTCACGGCTGATGGCGATCTTGCGACCGTGGTGCGTGGCGCCGACGTGGTCGTGTCGGCCGCCCCGTCGCATGCGGTACGCGAGGTCATGACGCGGGCACGCGGCCAGATCGCTCGTGGCGCGTTGGTCGTGAGCGTCTCCAAGGGCCTCGATCCGGAGCGCCTGTCGACCCCCTCGTGCGTGTTGGCCGACGTCCTTCCGAAGGACACGCCGATCGCCGTGCTGTCCGGCCCCTCGTTCGCACGGGAGGTGTATGCGCGCCAGCCGACTGCGGTCGTCGCGGCGGCGCGGGAGCACGCGGTCGCCCAGCGCGTGCAGCAGGTGTTCTCGACCGGGTTCTTCCGGGTGTACTCCGCCACGGACATGCTCGGGGTCGAGCTCGCGGGAGCGCTCAAGAACGTCATCGCCCTCGCGGCCGGTATCCTGGAAGGCCTGGGGATGGGCCACAACACGCGGGCAGCGCTGATCACCCGGGGGCTCGCCGAGATCACCCGGTTGGGCGTGGCGCTAGGCGCGGACGCGGCTACGTTCGCAGGGCTCGCCGGGATGGGCGATCTCATCCTGACGGCCACCGGTCCCCTGTCGCGCAACCATCAGCTCGGGGTCGAGCTGGGGGAGGGCAAGCGTCTCGAGGAGGCGCTCGCGGGACGGGCCGCGGTCGTCGAAGGGGTGAACACCGCCCGCTCGGCGGTGACGCTCGCGGAGCGGCACAGCGTCGAGCTGCCGATCGCGCGGGAAGTGGCCGAGGTCCTGTTCCACCGGAAATCGCCCGGTCAGGCCGTCGCCGACTTGATGGAACGGGAGCTCAAACCGGAGCACTGGCGATGAGCGCTCCCCATCCCGTGCAGGAGTTCTTCTCGATCGGCGAGGTATGTCAGCTCACGGACTTGAAGCCGCACGTGCTGCGGTACTGGGTGTACCAGCGGCGCGAGATCGAGCTGATCATGCTGGTGAAGCACCTGCTCTACACCGAGAAATACACCATCGAGGGGGCGCGCCAGAGGATCGAGCAGTATCGGCGCAGCGGGGAGCTCAAGCCGGAGGCGCGTCGCGCGCTCGCGACTCAGACGGTCAAAGACCTGCGGGCCGAGCTCAAAGCGATCCTCGCCGTTCTCGAGGGGAGCGCGTCACCCAATGCCGGAGCGCGCTGATCGCGCGGTCGCGGTCGTCATTCCCGCCTATCAGGCCGCCGCTGCCATTGCGGAAGTCGTTGCCCGGACGTCCCGGGCCGTTCCGGGGGCAACCGTTTACGTTGTGGATGACGGCTCGACGGACGGGACGCGGGACGCAGGACGGCAGATGGGGGCCACGCTGCTCGTCCATCCGCGGAACCGTGGAAAGGGGGCGGCGCTGACGACGGGCATCGCGGCGGCCCTCGAGCGGGGGTCCCGCGTCATCATCACGCTGGACGCCGACGGGCAACACGCGCCCGAGGAGATTCCCCGCCTGGCGGCGCCGGTGCTCAGCGA
>Ga0209471_1002510_pt1 | contig 10521 bp, 7 predicted proteins | sample GraSoiAngelo_128_FD_185885 | JGI IMG/M metagenome (GOLD analysis project Ga0209471, IMG submission 185885) | Grasslands soil microbial communities from the Angelo Coastal Reserve, California, USA - 14_0927_12_20cm (SPAdes) (version 2) | ecosystem: Environmental > Terrestrial > Soil > Grasslands ... | reverse complement strand
TGGCGGCATCTCCGGCCTAGTCTGCGCTTACGCTCTGCGCAAATCTGGAATCGATGCTCAACTTGTCGAAGCCTCCCCGCGCCCTGGAGGTGTAATCAATTCCGTCACTCGCGACAGCTTCCTTTTAGAATTGGGGCCTCAGAGTTTCAGCAGTACATTCGCCCTTCGCGAGCTTTGCGCCGATCTTGGAATTTCGGATCAACTGCTGCAAGCCCCGCCGCGCGCTCCTCGCTACGTCCTGATTGATGGCCAGCTCCGTCCCGTGCCGCTCAGCCCGCCTGCCTTCTTCATGAGTTCACTAGTCAACGCCTCAACCAAATGGGCCCTCGTGCGCGACATCCTCGGGAAAAGCATTCCTCCTGATGCCGACGAATCCGTTGCCTCCTTCGTTCGCAGAAAATTCTCACCGCAGCTCCTCGATCGCCTGGTTGCTCCTTTTGTTTCCGGGATCTACGCGGGAGATCCCGAGCGGCTCAGTGTTCGAAGCGCCTTCCCGCAACTTTACGAAGCAGAAAAGACTGCCGGCAGCATCGTTCGTGGCATGCTGCGCGCTTCAAAATCGAAGAAGCGCCCACGCGAGCGCCCCATCCTGCAATCCTTTCGCGAAGGCAACGAAACTCTTGTGCGCGCGCTGGCAAACAAACTTGGTCCCGCGCTGCTTACTTCAACATGCGTTGCCGGAATCTCCCGACAAAATGACGGTTCATTCCAAGTTTGCCTGGAAAACCGCAACGGCAGCGAACCCGTCTCGGCCGATTCCCTAATCCTGGCCACACCTACCGGCGTTACCGGCAGACTTCTCGCCGGCCTTGATGCCTCATTCGAATCGCCGCTGAGTTCCATCGATTACGCCGCCGTCGCTGTAGTTTCTCTCGGTTATCGCAGCAACGTCGTCGGCCACGGGCTGAACGGCTTCGGCTTCCTCGTGCCTCGCTCCGCTGGTCTCCGCGTCCTCGGCTGCGTCTGGAACTCATCACTCTTCCCGGGCCGCACTCCGCAAGGTCATGCTCTCTTGACGAGCTTCGTCGGTGGAACAACCGATCCGATGGCTGCAAAGTTGCAACCGAAAGAACTGGCAAGCCTCGTCCACCGTGAGATTGCTCCCCTGCTCTCCATCAAGAGCGAACCCATCTTGTCAAATGTCACGATTTGGCCACGCGCCCTGCCGCAGTACAATCTCGGCCACGCCGACCGCTTGGCCGCAGTCTCCAAGCTTTGCTCGCGTTTCCCAGGTCTTTGGCTGAGCGGCAACTATTTGCGCGGCCCCGCCATCGGCTCCTGCGTCGACCAAGCTCTCGCTGTCTCCGAAGAAGTTCGCAACTATCTCGCCGCCTGAGCTCATCGTCCGCTAGTAGCAATTCTTCTCAGACTGAGAGCTGATTACTGCTTACTGATGACTGATCACTTTCCATACCGCAGCGCCAATCGCGTCTTTCTCCGCTCCGCTGCCTCCCGGAATCGCCGCCGCTCCTCCGCCGTCTTTAGGATGAGCGGCGGGACCAGGGTCGGCTTTTTCGTGTGTTCGTCAATCGCCACAAATGTCACGTAAGCCGTCGTCGTGTGCTTGTGTTCCCCAGTGAGCATGTTTTCCGAATACACCTCCACGCCCACTTCCATCGACGTATGGAAGACCCTGTTCACCTGCGACTTCAACGTCACAATTTCTCCAAGGTTCACCGGATTTCGAAAATCGATATAGTCCACGGACGCCGTGACCACGTAACTGTTCGAGTGCCGGTGCGCCGCCAGCGCCGCAGCCATGTCCACAAAGTGCATCACCTGTCCACCAAGAAGTTTTCCCAGTGGATTTGTTTGTGCGGGAAGCACGATTTCTGTCATCTCTGAACGCGATGCGCTCACCGGCTTCCCCGCCAACTTGATGTCTTGCTCATGATTGTCTCTGCTCTTCATTCGAGCCTCTTGCCCCGCGGTGTTGGACCCCGCTGGCGGCCCCCGTATAATACGGGACGACCCAATGACCGACCAAAAGAAAACCCGCCGCCAGATGCTCGAAGAGTTTGTCTCTAAGAAGCCCGATGATGCTTTCTCCCGCTATGGCCTGGCTATGGAGTGCATGAACACCGGCGACACCACCGCGGCCGACACTCATTTTCGCGCGCTCCTTGAGCTCAACGCCGATTACATTCCTGCCTATTTGATGTACGGCCAGCTTCTCGCCCGCGAATCTCGCGCGACTGAAGCCCGGCAGATTCTCTCATCCGGCATCGCCGCAGCCGCAAAAAAGGGCGAGCAACACGCCCGCTCCGAAATGGAAGCCCTCTTGAACGACCTGAGCTGATATTTTAGAAGGTACTTCTATCGAGCAACGCTGCGAGCGCTGTCTGAAAAAGTCCTGGCTAATCCGCAGGCTTGATTCCCACAGCCGCATAAACCGCGTCACTCTTGAAGAGAACCCCGTTTTTCGCCACCAGACGGCACCGCCGGATGTCACTGATCTTTTCCGTCGGATTTCCCTCCACCAGCACCAGGTCAGCAAGCTTCCCTGGCGCGATCGATCCGAGACCCTTTCCTTGCCTCAACAATCCCGCGGCATTGAACGTCGCAATTTGCAACGCCCTTGCCGGAGGGATTCCCGCTTTCACTTCGAGTTCCAACTCCCGGTGCAGCATGAGTCCAGCCAAAGCATCCGTTCCGGCCAAGATCGGAATCCCCACGTCATACATCCACTTCGTCATCCTCAGCATCGCTCCATAGGAATCCTTATACAGTTGGTCATTCTCGCTCGTCACCGGCAATCCTCCGGAATATGCTCCACGCTGCACTTGCGCCGGAAGCCGGCTCAGCACCGGCCCAAAATCCGGTGACGCCACGCCCGGACGGCCAGTGAACATGCTTTCAAACGTTGCCAGCGTCACGTCCACCGTGGTGTGATGCTTCTGAAGCAGCTCGATGAACTCTTTCACCGGCTTCGAGTCCAAATCCAGCCTCGCTGCATTCGCTCCCACCGCCGTAAACCGCTCCGGCGTGCGCGTGTCTTTAACCTGCGACGCCAGAAAATTCAAAAAGATGAAATTGATGTGTTGCAGTTCGTCAGCGCCCGCTTCCACAAACTGACTGGCGATCATCCCATTCGGCACGTGCCCGCTCAGCCGCATTCCGCGTTCATGAGCCGTTTTCGCAATCCCGGGAACGAACTCCGGCTTCAGCGAGCTATAGAGTTTGATCTGAATGTAGCCAAGGTCCGCGTATCGATTTACCGCCGCCTGTGCCTCTTCAGCGGTGTCTGCATACAACCCGGTCGGCGCCTGAAACGGTCCGTGTCCATCGATGAACCCGCATTTCCACACACGAGGCCCGATTGCGGTGCCGCTTTGCCACTGCTTTTCCAATCGTTGCAACTCTTCGATGCCATTTCCCATGTCGCGCACGCTAGTCACGCCGCTCGCGATGTTCAGCAGGCCATCCAGCGGCTGCGCGTGCGCGTGCATGTCGAATAATCCCGGCAGCAGCGTTTTACCCTTGCCGTCGATGTGCTCCGCATCTTTGGGCGACTGTATCGAAGCCGCCGCACCTGCCTGCACGATGCGCTCGCCCTTAATGACGACTGTCTGATCCTCTCTCGTCGTCGCTTGTTCCGAGTCAAAGACGCGCACATGCTCGATAGCAACCGGACGGCTCGGGCGCCGTGTCAAATCCTGCGCCAAACGCTCGTACCGCGCGTTTTGAGCCTTTACTTGGAGGTCGTAGAGCTGCTGGTTCGCGCCCTCCCAGCCCTCGCGGAGGATCGCAAACCACGGCCCTGGAGACGCAAAGAACCGTTGGTTGTCGTCCAGCCAGATGGTCTGTGGCTCAAAGGAGAGCCCTGTGATCGCAAATTCCGTCACGTGCATCTTCTGCCCGTGATCCTCAAGCGTCGCCTCGTTCAATCGCTCCAATCGTGCTTCGCCTGCAGGAAGAAGCTTCACTGGCCCTTTCGTCTTCAGCAGAGCCGCAACGAGGACCGCCGACTCGGCTGCTGGCCCGTTATTGCTGATGTAGAAGCCGTCTGCTTTACCCGTTCCGTCTTCAGACGTGCTTTTCCAATGAGCATTTCCGTTTTCGATCGAAAAATGCTCATCCACTGGCGCTTTCAGGTAGTCATTCCCCGTGATGTCGGTGCGCGATGGCATGCCGCTGGCGCCGATCAAGTAGTGCGCCGATATCCGTGGGCCCCGCCCGCGATCATTAAACTCAAACGTGCTGTCGATCCGGCCGTCCGAGCCGAAAACATCCACTTCGCTTCCTTGAGTCTTTCCGTTGGACACGATCGCGTAGCGCAGCGTTTCTTGCGCAATGGCCGCAGAAGTCCAGAACGGAGCAACCGAACAAGCGAGTAACAGCAAATGCGGAAGTCGTTTTCGGATCATCATGATGCGCGCATTCTCCCACCAATCGTTTTTTCCAGCCAGCGTGAATTTCCACCTTGGAACGCTGGCACTCCCTGAGAAATGACCTGGGAAAGAACTTCTTGACTTTCTCTGTTCGTTGTGGTACCATATTCAATAGGTAAACCTGTGGGACTTTTCCGATGCAGCGGCTTGTCTGCCGCTTTTTTTATTTGTAATTCACCCCTATGGAGGAAGTAACCATCCTGCCCGGCATTCTTGCACAATTCTGGTGCAACGTAAGTCCATTTAGAATCAACACTTCTGAAAGTGTATCAAAACAAACGACTTTAACCCTCTATAGAATGAACACTTGATGAAAAACAGCAGCGTGGGGGGAGCGGCCCTCCGCAAATCTAACAAGGCTCAATCTTCAAGCGTTGGCAGGGTTTTCAGCACTTCCACGGCTCTCGGCCGATGCGTCACCGGATCGTCTTTGCGAATTTTCCCATCCCGGAACACCAGCACTCGTTTCGCGAATTGCGCAACGTCATGCTCATGCGTAACCAGCACAATCGTCAGGCCTTTGTCGTTCAAGTCCTGAAAAACTTCCATGATCTCCACCGATGTGCGGCTATCCAAATTCCCGGTGGGCTCATCAGCCAGCAAAATTGCAGGACGATTTACCAAAGCGCGCGCAACGGCCACTCTCTGTTGCTGCCCTCCGGACATTTGCGACGGAAAGTGCTCCATGCGGTCCGCCAGCCCGACCAACGCAAGCGCCTCCACAGCGCGTTTCCGGCTCTCCGCCTTATCGATCTTCGCGTACAGCGTCGGCAATTCCGTGTTTTCCAGCGCCGTGGTACGCGCCAGCAGGTTGAATCCCTGGAAAACAAATCCGATTTTCTGGTTCCGAATCTGCGCCAGCGCCCGCTTGTCGTGCTTCGAGACGTCGATTCCTTCCAGCAGATACCGCCCAGAACTCGGCCGGTCCAGGCACCCCAGCATATTCATGAACGTCGATTTCCCGCTTCCGCTCGCTCCCATGATGGCCACAAATTCGCCCCGCCGAATTTCCAGGCTCACTCCGCGCAAGGCGTGCACGCGTGTTTCGCCCAACTCGTAATATTTGTGAACATCTTCCACGCGAATGACCGCGTTGCCGGCAAGGTCGTCGGTCTTTTTCAATTCGGTCTGGTTAGCGGTCTGCATGGAATGGAATTTGGAGATACGGATATCCGCGCACGCAAGCTCTTAACGCCGTACCCCTGGCCCTCCCGGCGCCGTCGATTTCGGCATCACGGAGCGGATGATCATTTCATCGCCTTCTTTCAATTCACCTTTCACGAATCCCGCAATTTCCGTATACGAATGATCCGTAATTCCCAGAGCGACCTTCACCGGTTCCATTTCATTATTTGCGCGAAGTTTCCAGACCACAGCGCTATCGGAGCGCGGCGCGCGCGGCGAATTTTGCGCTGCTCCACTCGGCGGACTGATGCGTTCCGCCGCCACGGCCTCGTCGCTCGCCGTTTTCCTTTCGCCAGGAGGTTCAATTCCGTATTGCCTGTACAACGCGAGGATTTCTTCCGGCGACATCGGCGGCTTGTAACGCAGCGCCGTGTTGGGCAGCTTCAGGACGTTCTGAACCGTGGCCACTGGAATCGTCACGTACGCTGTCATTCCTGGAAATAATTTCAATTCCAGATTGGCGAATTCGACGATGGTGTCGTAGGTGACCACGTTTTGCACCGTCGTCGCGTTCATGCGCACCTGCTTCACCATGCCATGAAAGGTTTCTTTCGGAAAGGCGTCCACCTTGAACGTGACCGGCTTCCCCACTTTGATATTGCCGACGTCAGACTCGTCCGTCTTGGCGTACACCAGCATCTTTGTCAGGTCTTGCGCGATGGTAAAAATTGTCGGGGCTTGCAACGACGCAGCGACCGTCTGCCCCACGTCCACGTTTCGTGCCACCACGGTTCCGTCAATCGGTGAGCGAATCACCGTGTAGTTCAGGTTCGTCTGCGCAACGGCTACGGCTGCCTCTTTCTGGCTGACCTGCGCCTCGGCCTGCGTGACGTTTGCAACGGCTCCGCCCACTGTCGCATTCGCTGAATCATAATTCGCCTTGGCCAAATCTAGTTGCTGTTGGCTCAGGATGCCATCTTTGAACAAACCGGCCGTACGGTCATAGTCGGCTTTGGTCTGAACCAGCAAGGCTTTTGCCTTTTCCAGGTTCGCGCGCGCCGCCACCAGATTTGCTTTCGCGTTTTCCAAATCCGCCGTAGCCTGCAGCAGAGCTCCCTTGAACAATGCGGGATCGATGAGCGCAACAACGTCGCCTTTGTGCACGCGCGAATTGAAGTCAACGTAGAGCTTTGAAATCGTCCCAGACACTTGCGAACCGACTTGCACGGTGATCACGGCATTGATCATTCCAGTGGCTTCCACCACGTCGTGGATCTCGCCCTTTTCCACTTTTGCCGTGAAGTGTTGCGGCGCGTTATTGTGATTCAGGCTGAACGCTGCAAACACTCCTGCGACCACAACAGCTACACCCAGAATGAGCCACTTGCTCTTTATTTTCATTTCCCGTCCTGGAGGAAGTTACGCACCGTATGTTTCATTCGTACCGCAGAGCCTCAATAGGATCGAGCAAAGAGGCTTTTCGCGCGGGGTAATATCCGAAAAAAACTCCCACTGCCACAGAAAACAGCGCCGCCACAATCACCGCTTCAATGGACATTTGCATCGGCCACTGCAGCGTCCTGCCAACCAGGAAAGAGCCGGCAATTCCAAAAAGAACTCCCGCGGCACCTCCGACCAGGCTGAGCATTACAGATTCTCCCAGGAACTGCAGTTGAATCGCTTCCTCCGTGGCGCCCACCGCGACTCGCACGCCAATCTCTCGAGTCCTCTCCGTTACCGAAACGAGCATGACGTTCATGATTCCAATTCCACCGACGATGAGCGAAATCGAAGCGATAGCGATCAGGAGAACGGTGAGGGTTTTACTGGCTTCCAGTTGCGCCTGAATGATGTCTTCCGGATTCCGGATATTGAAATCATCTTCTTCTTCCGGACGCAGGTGATGGCGGTCGCGCAACAGCGCTGCTGCTTCCTGGCCGGCGATCTTCACCGCGTCCTGCGAAATCGCCGAACACAGAATGTCGTCCAGCCACGTGATTCCCTTGATTTTTTTCTGCGCAGTCGTATACGGAAGAATGATGGTGTCGTCCTGGTCTTGCCCGGAAACGGAAAGCCCCTTGGGCAAAAGTGTGCCGACAACTTTGCAAGGCAGATCCTTTACGCGGATCACTTTTCCAATCGGATCTTCCACGCCAAAAAGTTGATCGCGCACGGTGCGCCCGATGACGCAAACGTCCGCGGCGCGATCTGTGTCGTCCTGTGAAAACGCGGCGCCTTGATCGATGTACCACCGCTTGATATCGAAATATTCCGGCGAAACGCCGCGGTAGCTTGTAAACCAGTTCTGGTTTCCGTAGATAATTTGAACCGAAGCGTCGACGTTGGGTGAAACACTCTTGATCAGGGGGATTTGATTCTTGATGGCGATCGCGTCGGCCAGCACCAGCGACTTTGTCCCGTGTGTTCCCGTGCGAACACCGTTGACGGCGCGCCCGCCGGCCTCAATCCACACAAAATTGTCGCCCAAATTGTTGAGCTGCTGCTCGACCCGCGCCTGCCCCGCTTTTCCTATAGCCACGACGCAAATAACCGCCGCAATCCCGATGGTGATGCCCAGGACCGTCAGGATGCTGCGCATTTTATTCCGGAGCAATGCCACAAGGGCCGATCGCAGCAGCGCCGCGTAATTCAAATCTCCTCCTTCTCTTTGCCACCAACAACTCTGGGCATACCAACCTAAACGGAGGATAAACCAATGCCATTCAGGCCAGCTCCCTCCTTAATTTTTCCATGAATCAGGACTCATAACCAGTGGCGTTGGATACGGGCTGAGTTTCCGACGATCCGGCCGCACTGTTCTTTTTCTCCCCCCTACGTAAGATTGCGATCGCTATGGCAAATAGCTGGTTCAGGCTTTTGGCGTGGTCGCCATGTTCGATTCAGACACAGGCGCGTCCCAAAAGCGACCGAAGCTGTCGGCATGACAGGTGAGCGAAGACAGGTAAGTGCTTTGCTGTCAAGCAGTACTGGCCTGCCTGCTCGGACGCCGACGTGCGGAGCTTCCAGCGGATTAGTGCGCAGAGGAGGAAGGAATGGCAAATCTCTGGCAAGACTTGCGATTCGCGTTGCGCATATTGGCGAAAAACCCCGGCTTCACCCTGATTGCGGTCCTGACGGTTGCTTTGGGAATTGGAGCCAATACCGCGATCTTCAGTGTCCTGGACTCGGTTTTGCTGCGCTCCCTCCCCGTCTCCCATCCCGAACAACTGGTCGTTCTCTCGGATCCAGACGAACATGGTTCCAGCTTTGGAAGTGAGGGCGGCGACCGCTCTCTGCTCGCCTACTCGGAGTTCGAATACTTCCGGGATCACAACGAGATCTTCTCAGACATCTTCACCGCCGACAGCCAGCTTCCCGAGCGGGAAGTCACCATTCCTGATTCCTCGTTCAAGACAGGCGCGCAAAAAGAATCCGCTCGCATTCGGCTTGTCAGCGGAGATTACTTCGCCACGCTTGGAGTCACTCCCGCCGCCGGCACGTTCTTCACGCGCGACGTGGACCGCGCCAGGGGCGGATCGCCAATCGCGGTGCTCAGCTACGCGTTCTGGAGGCGGCGCTTTGGTCTTGATCCGCTGGCGCTGGGCAAAACAATACAGATTCGCCAAACGTCATTCCAAATTGTGGGCGTCACTCCTCCGGGATTCTTCGGAGAGACCGTCGGGGCGTTCCCCGATCTTTGGATCCCCATGATGATGCAGGACTCCATCTACCCCGGACGCGATCTCCTCACTCCGTCGAAAGACCTGACCAACATGCACACTTGGCTTCAAGTGATGGCCCGGCTAAAGCCCGGGATCGCGCCGGAGCAGGGCAAGGCCAGCATCAATGTCGTATTCAAGGGCCTGCTGGAATCCAAGGTGGGCGCGTCGATCTCGGCGGAGGAGCGCCGTCATGCTCTCGATCAGCGCATCAATTTGCAGCGAGCAGCGCGCGGTTCATCCGTGCTGCGCGAACATTTTGGCGAGCCGCTAAAGATCTTGATGGCCATGGTGGGATTTGTGCTGCTTATCGCTTGCGCCAACGTAGCAAACCTCCTGCTCGCTCGCGGGGCGGCGCGGCAGAGAGAATTCGCCCTGCGCATCGCCATGGGCGCCGGGCGAGCACGATTGATCAGACAACTACTGACGGAGGGCTTGCTCATCGCAGTGACCGGCGCCGCCGCAGGTTTGTTGCTCGCGCAGTGGACCGACGCGCTTCTGCTGCGGATGGTTTCCTCCGAGCATCCACCTCGATCTGCAGCCTGACGCCCGCGTGCTCGGTTTCACCCTGGCCGTGGCGCTGCTCACAACAATCTTCTTTGCTTTGATTCCTTTCTTGAACTCGACGCGACTCGATCTCACGCCGGTCCTGAAATCCACTCCCACCGGTACGTCCAGCGAGTCATCGCACCGGCGATTTCCTGCGGGGAAAATACTGGTAGTTACGCAAATCGCCGTCTCCGTGATTCTCCTGGTCTCTGCTGGCCTATTGGTCCGCAGCCTCTCCAAACTCGGGCAGGTAAACCTTGGTTACAACCGCGAAAACCTGCTCATTTTCCGGGTCGATGCCGCTCCTGAAGGTTACAAAGGCGGGGCGATTCCCCGCTTCCAACTCGATTTGCTCAGAAGGATTTCGGCGATCCCCGGTCTGCGCGGCGCTACAGTTTCCAAGGACGGCCTCTTCAGCGGCTCGGAATCGGCGGATCCGATAGCTGTGGAAGGCTATGCCCCCAAGCCTGATGAGGAAATGCATTCGCGCATGGATCATGTCGGCCCGGGATATTTCTCCACGCTCGGAATTCCTATCTTGATGGGGCGCGAAATTGAAGCACAGGACACGGCTGGCAGGGTTCGGGCCGCCGTCATAAATCAAACCTTCGCGCATCGCTTCTTTCCCAATACCAATCCCATAGGCAAGCAGGTCCGCGATACCTATTCCGGTAACCCCGCGGAGATGGTCGTTGTAGGTGTCGCCGCGGACGCCAAGTATAACGATTTGCGCGAGA
>Ga0209471_1002509_pt1 | contig 10523 bp, 8 predicted proteins | sample GraSoiAngelo_128_FD_185885 | JGI IMG/M metagenome (GOLD analysis project Ga0209471, IMG submission 185885) | Grasslands soil microbial communities from the Angelo Coastal Reserve, California, USA - 14_0927_12_20cm (SPAdes) (version 2) | ecosystem: Environmental > Terrestrial > Soil > Grasslands ... | reverse complement strand
ACACGGGTCAGAGGGTCTGTATCATTGTAGCGATACAGTGATACAACAGACCGTGGCTGTCAAGCAGGAGCAGTCCGCGGCACCAAGTCGACACTGTTCCTTTCTGCGCAAGTTGTTTATTTTCAAGTCACTGAATCGCGTGGCCGGGGAGGGTGGCGTCAAGTCAATCCGGCAGCGCCTGGCCAGCCTGGCCGACAGCCGGGACTCGCAGCAGGCGCGCCGAGATCGAGCTTGACCGACTTCCCAAGAAAATTCCCGCCGCGCACGACCTTGACCGGCGACCTATAACACGATTCCGCAGTACACACCTGTCGCCTCAGCTGGGGCGCCCGCATTCGGGTGCCTCGGCGACCACCGTCCTCGCCCTTGCCACCCCCATGCGTCGGAACGTATGACGGTCCGACGTGGGGGCCGCGCGCGGCGGGGGCAACGGGAGCAAGACACAACCACATGATGACACAGCCGCATGCCCATCTCGCACGACCGCACAAAGAACCGCCCGCCCACGCGCCCAATGCCGCGCTGCTGATCGACTTCGACAACGTCACGATGGGGATCCGCTCGGACCTCCAATCGGAGCTAAAGCGGCTGCTGCAATCGGAGATCATCCGCGGGAAGGTGGCCGTGCAGCGCGCCTACGCCGATTGGCGCCGCTACCCGCAGTACATTGTCCCCCTCTCCGAGTCGTCGATCGACTTGATCTTCGCGCCCGCCTACGGCTCGAACAAGAAGAACGCGACCGACATCCGGCTCGCGATCGACGCCCTCGAGCTGGTGTTCACGCGCCCCGAGATCGGGACCTTCATCCTGCTCTCGGGCGATTCGGATTTTTCCTCGCTGGTGCTCAAGCTCAAGGAGTACGGCAAGTACGTCATCGGCGTGGGAATCCGCGAGTCGTCGAGCGACCTGCTGATCCAGAATTGCGACGAGTACTACTCGTACAACGAGCTGGCCGGGTTCACCAAAGAGTCCGACATCACGCACGAGCGCCACGACCCCTGGGAGCTCGTGGTCGAAGCCGTGAAGCAGATGACCGCGCACAACGACGTGATGCGGTCCGACCGGTTGAAGCAAGTGATGCAGGAGATCGACCCGGCCTTCAACGAGAAAGACGTGGGATTCTCCCGCTTCTCGAAATTCGTGGTCGAGGCCGCCCAGGCCGCCCACAAGGGCTTGATCAACCTCACCAAGCTCGACAACGGCCAGTACGAGATCGCCCTCGGCCGGGACGTGCCCGGCGCCGCGGCGCAGCCGGCAGGTGTGGCCGCGCCCGCCACGCCCGATCGATCGGATCGGGGTCGCGAGCGCGGCGAAGGCCGCGGCCGGGGCCGGGGCCGGCGGGGCGGAGGGGGGGGAGGCCGCGACGAGCAGACTCCTCGCACGGAGCCGGCGCCCGCGGACGAGCCCGCTCCGGACCTCGTTCCCGACCAACGCCGCAGGGCGTTCTCGCTGGACGGCGCCTTCGGCGTGATCAAGCAGGCCCTCGGTCGCTTAGGGGGCGACTCGCGTCCCGTGAGCGCCGAGGAGCTGGGCGAAGCGATGGCCGAGGTGAAGGGCGATGCCGAGCCCGTGGAGCCGGCCCAGGTGCAGAAGCTGCTGCGCCAGGCGCACGACCGCGAGCTGATCGACCTCGCCAAGGAGGATGACGGCGCCTACACGGTCAAGGTCCGCGACGCCGCGCCCCCCCCTCCGCGCGCCGAGCCGGCGACGGTCACCGATGCCGACGAAGCGCTCGATCCTCCCATGCCCGAGTCGTCGGCGCCGCCGTCGATGCGGCCGGGTGCCTCGCCGACCGGCGGTATTCCGTCGCGCAGCGCGCGGTTCCGCCGTGGGTCGCGTGGCCCGCGTGTCAGTCCGCCGGACATTCCCAAGATCGGGGTGGTCGAGGTCGACCCCAACTTCAAGCCGCGGATCGAGCTGCTGCCACCCAAGCGGCCCGAGATCGAGCCCCGCAGCGCCGAGACGACTCCGGTTGGATTTCCCTCCGGGGGAGACGAGCGTCGCGAGCGCGGGGGCCGAGGCGGGCGCGGGGGCCGGGGCGGGGGCGGGGGGGGCGGGGGGGGCGGCGGGGGCCGGGGAGGCGATGCCGCCGCGCGGGGCGGCGAACGCGCCGAGTCGGGTGAGCGGCCGGAGCGCGGCGGTCGTGGTCGCCGGGGTGGCCGGGGACGGGGTGGTCGGAGTCGGGGAGCAGGAGGGGGCGCGACGAACGGCGGCGAGCGGGGACTGCCCCGCGACGTCGAGCAGCCGCGCGCGTCGCTGCCCGAGCCCGCGGCGCCGCCGCTTCCGCCACCGGCGCCCAAAGGCCCGGCGCCCGAGCCGGACGACTCAGGGGGCGAGGGCGAGTCATTCTGGTCCAAGGTGAAGCGCGGGCTCACTGGCGGTCCGTGAGCGGTAGAGCCCTGCCGGCGTCGTTCTACGCGCGACCGACTCCCGTGGTCGCGCGTGGGCTTTTGGGACATGTGCTCGTCAGCGAGGTCGGTGGGCGCCGCACGGCCGGCCGGATCGTCGAGACGGAGGCGTACGTGGGCCCCGACGATCCCGCCTGCCACGGCTACGGCGCGCGCCGCACGCGGCGCAACGCCACACTGTTCGAGCGTCCGGGGACCGCTTACGTGTACTTCACCTACGGGATGCACTGGTGCCTCAATGCCGTGACCGAGCGGGAAGGGTTTCCGGCCGCGGTGCTGATACGGGCGCTCGAGCCGCTCGAGGGGCTCCCGACCATGCGCCGCCGGCGGCGTAGCCGCTCGGATCGGGAGCTCTGCTCCGGCCCCGCCAAGCTATGTCAGGCGCTGGGTGTGACCGGGCGCGAAGATGGCGTGCCGCTCACTCGCGGCCGCCTGCGGATTGTGCGTCAGCACAGCCGACAGCGAGACGCCATTATCGTGACACCAAGGATCGGCATCACCCGGGCGGTCGACTGGCCGCTGCGGTTCCTGATCGCAGGGTCGCTGTGGGTCTCGCGCTAGGACTGCTGCTTGTGCTCCAGCAACCCATCGTCGTGGACGGTCACATCGACACTCCGCAGCGCATGCTCGACATGAAGACGGACATCACGGCTCGCCTTGCCGACGGGCACGTCGACGTACCGCGCATGAAAGAGGGTGGGCTCACGGCGGCGTTCTTCTCGATCTGGGTGGACGCGCGCTACGCCGGGCGTGCCGCTTACCAGCGCGCTCTGGACCTGATCGGGGCCGTCCGGGTGCTCGCCGACACCAACCCCGAGGTGGAGCTGGCCACGACAGCTGACCAGGTGCGGGCGGCGGCGGCGCGCGGTCACATCGCCGCGCTCATGGGCGTCGAGGGCGGTCACGCGATCGCCAACTCGCTCACGAAGCTCGACTCCCTGTACGGCCGCGGCGTGCGCTACATGACGCTCACCTGGAACAACGGGAACGACTGGGCGGGCTCGTCAACCGACCCCAAGCGGCACGGCGGGTTGACGCCGTTCGGGCGCACGGTGGTGCGCCGGATGAATGCGCTGGGGATGCTGGTGGACGTGTCGCACGTCTCGGACTCGACGTTCTGGGACGTGGTCGCCACGACTACGCGTCCCGTGATCGCCTCCCACTCGGCCTGCCGCGCCCTGGCACACCATCCCCGTAACCTCTCCGACGCCCAGCTGCGGGCCATCGCCAAGAACGGCGGCGTGGTGGGGATCAATTTCTATCCTGTGTTCTTGGACGAGCACTTCTGGCACGAGTACGATGAGCTGCGCCGGCGGCTCAAGCCCGAAACCGACTCGATCCGGGCTCGTTATCGCGGCCATCCGGGCGAGTCGGCGTTCGAGGTGGACAAGTTCGTGGGCGAACGCGCCGAGAGCCTCGACGTGCCCACCATCGACCGTCTCCTCGACCACATCGATCATGCAGTGCAGGTCATGGGAATCGACCACGTGGGCTTGGGCAGCGACTTCGACGGCATCAGCGTGTTGCCACGGCCCATGAAAGACGCGACGTCCTTGCCCGAGGTAGTCCGGGCCCTGCAGGGCCGGGGCTACTCGGACGAGGACGTCCGCAAGATTCTGGGCGAGAACTTTCTGCGCGTGCTTACTGCCGCTCCGTGATCCCCTCCTTGGCGCTGCCGAACGAATAGCGGATGCCGCCCTGGAACGTGTGCGTCGTCCCCTGGATCAGGAAGCTAGCCGCCGCCGACGTCAGGATGTAGTGACCGTACAGCGCCAGCCGCCCCTGCTTGATGTCGACCCCGCCCATCCACCAGAAGAACGCCTTCGTGGCCGCATTGTCCGCGGCGTCCTGGAGCGCGGCTTCCTGGGCGAGGTTGCCGCCGCACGAGCCGCAGCTGGCCTCGACGTTGAGCGCTTCCATGATCGCGAACCCGCCGCCCGCGAACGGCTCGACTCGCAGCTGCGCCGGGAACGCGAGCACACCCACCATGATGCGTCGCAGGTTGTTGAATTGGACGTTCCCCGGGGTCACGGTCCCGCTCGGCTCGATGAAGGTCACGTGCCGGGGCGACAGGAAGAACGACTGCTCGTACGCCGCGTACAACGCCGTCCGCTTGCCGGTGATCAGCCAATGGCCCCCGAACGTCGGCTCGAAGGAGTAGCTGTCGTAGTTGGTCCTGAAGACCATGAGACCGCCCTGGCCGCCCCAGTACCACTTGTGCTGCCAGTCGCTGCTGCGCCGCTCGTACGTGGGGCCGGCGGCGCGGGGTTGCGCTTCGGGGACCTTGCCGCCGGCCGCGACGATCGAGTCGCGTCGTGGTTTGGGGATTTCCGGGTAGATCTTCTCACGCGGGCTGGGGCCCAGGAAAAACGACAGCCCGGCCGATCCCACCACCTGGCCGGCCCACTTGCTGCCGGGTAGCTGCGTGGTGGCTGCGTAATAGGCGCGACCCTCGAGGCGCAGGGCAGCCCGGTCGCTGATGTAGATCCGGTCACCCAGGGCGGCGTGCGCTCCGGCGTCGCGAAACCCGCCGGCGGCGCCGCTGTTGAAGTCCATGGCGGAGTAGCCGCCCAGCAGGTAGAAGCTCTTTTCGGAGCCGAAGTTCAGCACCAGGCTGCCGGAGGCGAACCACACGGGAAAGTTCGTCCCGCTCCCGCCGCCGGTGGGCTTGGGCCGCATGTACAGCCCGTCTCCCTCGATCCCCAACCAGTCGGTGATCCAGAACCCGAGCCGGCCGCCGCCGCCGATCTGGTTGTCCAGCAGGAAAGCCCGGTCGAACCGGGTGTATGAGGCGAACCCGCCAAGCTCGAACTGGTGGGCATGCTGGGCGCTCAAGCTCGCGGCCCCGCCGAGCAGCAGAACCCCCATCACCGTGGCTACCCGCATGGGAAAGACTCCTCGCGTACCGGGGAAAACGACCCCCAAAATAGGGAGTTCAGCCGGAAAACGCGATACCCCTTCGGCTTAAGCCTCTGACCCTTGAAAGTACTTGAAGGTGAGGCGGGTCCACGGCCACCAACGACCGAATATATCCCGAAAGTTGGAGCTCAGTAGGACCGGCGGTTCTTCTCGCCCCCGGGACCGACGAAGAACGACATCCCCACGCTCCCGACGACATGTATTACTTCGTCCTGTTGGCCGAACCCGGCGCCGGGGCCGCGGTAGTAGGCCCGGGCTTCCAGCCGCACTGCCGCATGGTCGCCGCCGAAGAACAGCCGCTGGCCGAGCCCGGCGTGGATGGCGTTCAGATCGGAGGTGTAGGGTGCGCTCGGCCCCATGTGGAGGCGCGAATAGCCGCCCAAGATGTAGAGGCCGCCCGAGCTCAGGACCAGGCTCGCGCTCGCGAACGCCGTTGTGGTCGTTCCCACGCCGCTGAACGTCGAGCGCGGCTGGGCGACGTTCCCGTCCACCTCGAGGCTGAAGTGGTCACCTAGGAAAAAGCCGAGCCAGCCCCCCGCGCCGATTTGGGGGTCAAGCTGGAAGCGGCTGTCGTACCGCGTGTAGGTCGCGAACCCGCCGATTTCGATCTGGCCGCCGTGCTGGGCCCAGAGGCACGGAGCCCCGCTGGCCAAGAGCACCGCAATGACAGTGAGCGCCCGCATGGAAGGACTCCTATGGGGATGGTTGGTCGCGGGCGCCCCCCAAAATAGGAGTTTTCCTCGAATGCGCGATATACTGCAATGCAACCAGAATCGATGAGGCCTGGCGCACGCCTCGGCAGGTCAAGCACCGTTACAAAATGAACCACCTCACAGCAGCCCCAGCTTGCCGCCCACCCGTTTGAATGCCGCCAGTGCGAATTCCAGGTCGTCCCGGGTGTGAGCGGCCGAGAGCTGACACCGTATCCGGGCGTGGCCTTGGGGGACGACCGGGTGCCCGAACCCCGTGACGAACACTCCCTCGGCGAGCAGCAGCTCGCTCATCTGGATCGCCTTGGCCGTCTCGCCCAGCATCACCGGGACGATGGGCGTCTCGCCCGGGAGTGGCTTGAACCCCAGGGACTGGAGCTGCTCGCGAAAATAGCGGGCGTTCTCGTGCAGCCGGGTGACCAGCTCGGGGTGGCGCTCGACGTGGCGCACCGCGGCGAGCGCGCTCCCGGCGACGGTGGGCGGGAGGGCGTTGGAAAAAAGCTGCGGCCGCGACCGCTGGGTCAGGTAATCCGCGAGGGGGGCGGGACCCGCCGTGAAGCCGCCGGCGGCTCCCCCCAGCGCTTTGCCCAGCGTCGACGTGATGATGTCCACCTGGCCGAGCATGCCGTAGTGCTCCGCCGTGCCGCGTCCCGAGCGGCCCAGCACGCCGGTCGCATGCGAGTCGTCCACGGCGACCACGGCGTCGTACCTTCGCGCCAGCGCCACGATGTCCGGCAGCCTGGCGATGTCGCCTTCCATCGAGAACACGCCGTCGGTGAAGATCAGCTTCAGGCGCGCGTTCATGGCTTGGGCGGCCCGCAGCTTCTCCTCGAGGTCCGCCATGTCGGAGTGCCGGTATACCGCCGTCTGGCACTTGGTGATCGTCTTTGCGAGGCGGATCGCGTCGATGATGGACGCGTGATTCAGCTGGTCCGAGATGACGATATCCGGTTCACCGAGCAGGGTGGGGGCGAGGCCCTCGTTCGCGTTCCAGCAGCTCACGTAGGTGAGTGACGACTCGCAACCCACGAAGCGGGCGAGCGCCTGCTCCAGCTCGCGGTGAATGGTGAACGTGCCGCAGATGAAGCGTACGGAGCCCGTTCCGGCCCCGAATTGGTCGAGCGCGTGCTTGCCGGCGGCGATTACATCGGGTGCGTTGCACAGCCCCAGATAGTTGTTGGACGAGAGGATCACGACGTCGCCGCGCCCTTCCATCTTGGTCCTGGCGGCTTGCGGCCCTTCGAGATGATTGAGGCGCTTGTAGACGCCTTGCTGCTTGAACTGCTCGAGCTCGGCCTCGAGCCGGGCGGCGAAGCTCATGCGATCTCCAGGATGATCTTGCCCGCATCGCCCGAGCGGATGGCGGCGAGGGCCTCGTCGATTTTGGCGAGCGGAAACTGGTGCGTGATGACGGGCCGGGGATCCACCAGCCCCGCCGAGAGATAGCGGCGCATCTGGTTCCAGGTGTCGTACATCTTGCGGCCGATCACGCCGTACACGGTGATGCCTTTGAAAATGATCTCGTTGGCGAAGTCGACCGGGACCTGGCCGTTGGGAATGCCCAGCAGCTGCACCCGCCCGCCCAGGCGCACCGCTGCGAAGGCCTGGTGCAGCGCCGAGGGTACGCCCGACATCTCGCACACCACGTCGGCGCCCTCGCCCCCGGTCTCGGCCAGCACGGAGCGCACCACGTCGTCGCGCGTGGCGTCGATCGTCAGGTGGGCGCCCATCCGCTGTGCCAGGGCCAGCCGCTTGGCGTTCACGTCGGAGGCGATCACCTTGGCCGCGCCCGCCGCTCGGGCGATGCCCACGGCGAAACAACCGATGGGACCGCACCCCGCGACGAACACGGTGCTGCCCGGAATGTCCGCCGTCAGCACCGTGTGAAATGCGTTGCCCATCGGGTCCATCACGGCGCCCACGGTGGTGGGAATGCCGTCGAGCGGCAGCACATTGGTGGCGGGCATGGCGATGTACTCCGCGAACGCCCCGTCGCGGTCCACACCGATGATGCGGGTGTTCTTGCAGATGTGGCTGTTGCCGGTGCGGCACTGGAGACAGTGTCCGCACACGATGTGTCCTTCGGCGGTCACGAGCTGCCCGGTCCGGAGCTCCGCCACCCCGCCGCCCACCGCGACGATCTCGCCGGCGAACTCGTGTCCCACCACGAGGGGTGGCCGGAGGCGGCCCTCCGCCCACGCATTCCAGTCGGCGATGTGCAGGTCGGTGCCGCACACGCCGGCATGCCGCACCGCGATCAAGACTTCGCTCGGGCCCGCCGTCGGCTTGGGCACGGTCGTGACTTTCAGGCCGGGGGCGCGCTTCTCTTTGATGACGGCTTGCATCGAAGACCGGGAAACGGGAAGCGGGAAACGGGAAACGTCAAAAGATCGAGCGCGTGAAGCCCCCGTCCACCTGCAACGCGGCGCCGGTAATATAACTGGCGCGCTCCGACACGAGGAACGCGACCGCGGCCGCCAGCTCCTCGGTGCGGCCCATGCGCGCCATCGGAATACCCGCGATCAGCTCCCGCATCACGTCCTGGGACGCCCGCTGCTCGCGCCGGGCGCGCGTCTCCGTCAGCTCGGTGATGCGCTCCGTCGCGATGAAACCGGGGTTTACGACATTGACCGTGATGCCGTCGGTTGCCACCTCGTCCGCCAGCGCCTTCGCGAAGCCCAACACGCCGGCGCGAGCCGTGGTCGACAGGATCAGCCCGGGCAGCGGCTGTTTGGCGGCGACCGACGCCAGGCACACGATCCGCCCCCACCGCAGCTTGCGCATCAGCGGCACCGCCGCGCGGCAGAGATTGACCGCGGAGAACAGGTTGAGCTCCACGGCGCGCTGGAACGCCTCGGCGCTCTGCTGGCTGAATGGGGCGGCGGGGGGACCGCTCGCGTTGCAGAACAGCACGTCGAGCCGGCCCAGCTCGTGGTGCACCCGTTCCACCAGGGATTCGGCCTGGGCGGGGACGCCCACGTCGGCCGCGAACGGCGCGACGCGCTGGCCGGTTTCCACCGTGAGCTGATCGGCCGCGCGCGCGACCACGTCGGCGTGGCGTCCGTTGACCGCCACGCGCGCCCCCTCGTGCGCCAGGATCTGCGCGACGGCACGACCCAGACCCTGGGTGCTGCCGCACACCAAGGCCACGCGCCCGCTGAGGCCCAAATCCATGGACCGAATTTACGGGAAAGGGGCTACCCCGGTTAGAAGTAGGGGCGCAGCATGCTGCGCCCCTACGCGTCGGTCAGTCCGCTACCGCCACGTGGACTGCCTCCAGCCGCACGGCGCAGCACTTGAGCTCGGCCATCTTCGCGTAGGGATCGAGCACGGGGTTGGTGAGCAGGTTCGCCGCCGCCTCGCGGAAATGGAAAGGGACGAACACCTGCCCCCGCGCGACGCGCTCCGAGATGCGGCACGAGCTCACCATCGCGTTGCGGCGCGACGTGAGCCGGACGAGATCACCGTCCTCGAGACCCAGCTGCACGGCGTCGGCCGGGTGAATCTCGACGATAGGGGTGGGCTCCCGCTGATCGAGCCCCGATGCGCGCCGGGTCATGGTGCCGGTGTGCCAGTGGTACAGCTGCCGGCCGGTGTTCATGACGAACGGGTACTGCTCGTCAGGCAGCTCGACCGGAGGCGCGTACTCGACGGGCACGAACGTCGCTTTGCCGTCGGTGGTCGGAAACCGCTCGTCGAACAGGAATGCGGTCCCGGCGTGCCCGGCCGTCGGCACCGGATACTGCAGACCCGCTCCCTCGAGCCGCGGGTACGTCAGCCCTCTCCAGGACGGCGTCACCGCGGCGATCTCGGCCATGACGGCTTCCGCGGTGGGGAAGGTGGTCGGGAGGCCCAGGCGGTTGGACAGGTCGCTCAGGATCTCGAGATCGCGGCGCGCGTCGCCCGGGGGGTCCACGGCGCGGTGCGCCACCTGGACTCGCCGCTCCGTGTTCACGAACGTGCCGGTCTTTTCCGCGAAGCTCGAGCCGGCGAGCACCACGTCGGCGTAGCGCGCGGTCTCGGTGAGGAACAGGTCGTGCACGGCCAGGAACTCGAGCTCCCGGAACCATTGCTCGGCGTGCGCGATGTCGGGATCGGAGATGATGGGGTTCTCGCCCATGATGTACATGCCGCGAACCCCGCTTTGCGCCTTCACGATCTCCGTCACCATGAGCCCCTCCTTGAGCGAGAGGGACTCTTCGGGTACGCCCCAGGCCCTCGCGTACTCGGCGCGGTTCTGGGGGTCCTTCACGGAGCGGTAATCCGTGTACACGAACGGGATCGCCCCCACGTCCGAGGCCCCCTGTACGTTGTTCTGGCCGCGCACCGGCATCATCGCCGCCCCCCAGCGACCGATCATCCCGCAGGCGAGCATGAAGTTCAACAGCGAGGTGACCAGGTCGGTGCCGTTGGCGTGCTGGGTGAGGCCCATGGCCCACAGGGTGCTCGTGTTCGGCCCGCGGGCGTAGAGCTCGGCCGCTTCGCG
>Ga0209471_1002508_pt1 | contig 10524 bp, 8 predicted proteins | sample GraSoiAngelo_128_FD_185885 | JGI IMG/M metagenome (GOLD analysis project Ga0209471, IMG submission 185885) | Grasslands soil microbial communities from the Angelo Coastal Reserve, California, USA - 14_0927_12_20cm (SPAdes) (version 2) | ecosystem: Environmental > Terrestrial > Soil > Grasslands ... | reverse complement strand
GGGCCGCGACGGCTGACGCGGCTCAACGCTGTTCGAGCGGAACGTAACGCTGCGGGTACTCCGGGCCGACGTAGTCGGCGCGCGGACGGATCAGGCGGTTGTTCGCGTACTGCTCGAGCACGTGAGCCGTCCAGCCCGAAATCCGGCTGACCGCGAAGATTGGCGTGAACAAATCGATCGGGATGCCGAGCGCGTGGTAGGTCGACGCAGAGTAGAAATCGACGTTGGGATTCAACTGCTTCTCGCGCTTGACGAGCGCCTCGATCCGCTGCGACATCTCGAACCAGATCGGCATTCCGGCGCGCTGGCCGAGATCGCGCGACATCTGGCGCAGATGCGTCGCGCGCGGATCCTCCGTGTGATACACGCGATGGCCGAAGCCGGGAATTTTTTCCTTGCGTGCGAGCTTCGCGCGAACGACATCTTCCGCCCTTTCGAGCGGCGCGTCGGTGCCGATCTCGAGCAGCAGGCGCATGACATCGGCGTTCGCTCCGCCGTGCAGCGGCCCCTTGAGCGTTCCGATCGCGGCGACGATGGCGGAGTGGATGTCGGTGAGCGTGGCGGCGGCGACGCGCGCCGCGAACGTGGAGGCGTTGAGCTCGTGATCGGCGTGGAGGATCAGCGCGACGTCGAACGCGCGCGTCGCGAGCCCGCTCGGCCGCTCGCCTGTGAGCATGTACAGGAAGTTCGCCGCGTGGCCGAGCACGGGGTCCGGATCGATCGGTCCGCCGCCGGCGCTCATTCGACCGATCGTCGCGACGATCGAGCCGATCTGCGCGGTGAGGCGGACCGCTTTCCTGTCGTTCGCCTGCGCGGAATTGTCCCCCGCGTCAGCGTCGTAGTGACCCGACGCCGACGTCACCGTCCGCAGCAGGTCCATCGCGCCGGACATCGCTTGCCCCCGTCCTGCCGACGCGACCGGCAACGTGCGCATGAGGCGCTGCACCGGCTCCGGCAGCGGCCGCGCGGCCACAAGCTGCGACTGGAGATCGCCGAGCTCCGCGCGCGTCGGCAGCCGCCGGTGCCACAGCAGATAGCAGACTTCCTCGAACGTCGCGTGACGCGCGAGATCGTGGATGTCGTATCCGCAGTACGCGAGCACGCCGCGAGCGCCGTCGAGATAACAGATCGCCGACGATGTCGCGACGGTGTCTTCAAGCCCCGCTTTGGGCTTCGCGGCGGTAGTCATGACGTTTCATCATACCGCGGCGGTGCGCCGCGTCGGCGCTGCCGCCGGCTTGTAGACCAACCCGATGGTGGCGCCGATGAGCGTCCACTCGATGAATCCCGCAACGGCGACGTACAACGCCAGCCGACGTCCGATGTTCAGAACCGCGTAGTTGACCCCGGCGAACGCCGCAACGACGAACACGCCGAGCAGCACTCCGAAACGAATCCCTTCACCGAGCCCGTTGCCGCCTTCGTAACCTTTCGCATAGATCACCGCGGCGACCGCGATCGCGATCAACAGCCCGCCGAACATCAGCGGGAGATACGCCTGCCCCGCTTCGTTCGAGCGATAGACGCCGGGATACCTGCCAAACTCTCCGGCCAGCAGCGTGCCGTACACGGCGAACCCGTACACGGCGTCGAGGATAGTCGCAGCAACGGCAGCGGCAGCAAGACGACCGTAATTCATGACGCCTTCCTTTCAGGAAGCGCCGAGTGTAGCGGATCTACCGGATTCGGGTAGAGGGGAAAGTTGTGCGTGCTAATGAATCCGCGACGACATCGGCGCTGTCGGCCGACGCGGAGATGCCACGGCGTCCGGCGGCCGACCCTGCGGCCCCATCTGGGCGTACCGCAGGAACATCTGACCCCACTCGGTGGTTTCGCACCACCGCTCGAACACGCGGCGGTCGATGAGCGGCCATCTGTAGAAGTCGTGATAGACGTCGCTCGCGAGGATGAAGCCGTTGACGAGCGGCGTGTGGAAGAACAGCTTCTGCAATCGCTTCAGCGGACCGAACCAGATCAGGTCGCCCCCGCCGATGCGCACCAGGTTCTTCCCGACGTGAAAGTGCCAGTTCTCGGCGGCCGCGTCGGTGTCGCCGACGATCTCGATCTGCCGCGGGTCGCCGACGCCCAGGCCGTCCTCGTGCGCGAGGCGAATGTAGTCGATCGACAGCGGATCGAACCCCATCATCTTCGCCGACACGGCGTCGATCGCCACCTGATCGGCCGACGCGAGCATCACGTTCTTGACGACGGGATACATCGTCCGCGGACCGGGACCGTTGCCCGCCGTCGTGCCGTCCATGATCGCGAACAGGCCGGAATGAATCTCCTTCTGGATCGCGAGCAGATCGACGAGCGTCTCGTGGATCCACGAGTGGGTGTAGTGGCGGCGCGTGTTGAGCAGGCCGCCGAACGCGTTCTTCATCGCGCCGGTCGTCGTCGTGTAGATGTGGCACTTGGTCGTCGGCAGATGGACGATGTTCTTGCCGAAGAAGAAATCGGGAATGTGGATGCCTTCGGGATAGATGCGCTTCAGCACGCGCATCGGCGCCTTCGGCTCGTAGGACACCCACGTCATGTCTTTTTCGACGAAGTTGTAGAGGACCGGGATGCCGTAGCGTTTGACGATCGGCACGTAGTGATTCAGATCCTCGCCCTTGAAGGCGTTGGTGACGACCGTCTTGTTCTGAACGCAGACCTGATCGGCGAACCCGCGCCGCGCCAGCGCCTGAATCGTCCCTTCGAGCTGCCACGGCGTCGTGTTCGCCGCCGGGAACGGAAAGTGCCACGAGATATTGTCCTTGAGGATCGTCGTCTTCCTGGAATCGAGGGCGACGGAGACGCCCGCGAGATCGACGAGGCGATCGATGTCGGAAAGGATGGTCTCGGGCGTGACGCGGAGAATCGCAACCCGCGACGTCATTTACCGCTGGCGACCTGCGTGTTCAGCACGACCGGATCGCCGGCGTATTGCTGAACGATCGACAGCAGGCCCGTGTACAGGAACCCGACCTGGAAGAGGACGAGGAACGGCAGGGTGCCGTAGATCTGATTGGCGAGAGCGTAGAAAACGGTCCACGTGAAGTAGAGCCCGAGCAGCAGCTCGACGAGCGGCTGAATCGCGACCGACTGCCGGTACTTCTTCCCGACCCATTCGTCGACGTCGGCTTCGATCCGGTACTTCGGCGTGCGCGCGAACTCCGAATCCCTGCGGAACAGCGCCTCGAAGACGGCGCGCGTGTTGTTGATTGACAGCCCGATGCCGACCGACATGAGGAACGGGACGTACTTGATGCGGGCGCGCCAGTCCTTGTGGATCTCGCGCTGGCACACCGTATAGAAGTTGCAGAACGAGAACGTCGCCGCGAAGAACAGCGGGATGTCGATGAGCAGCATCTCGTACCACCCCATGTTGTAGCGAATGACCATCGCGGGGAACATGAGGATCGAGAGGACGCACATCAGGATGTAGTTGAAGTTCGCGGTGAGGTGGAAGAATGCTTCGGCCTTCACGCCGAAGGGCAGGTCGGATCGAAGAATCGACGGGAGCAGCTTGCGGCACGTCTGAATCGAGCCCTTCGCCCACCGATGCTGCTGCGACTTGAATCCGTTCATCTCGACCGGCACTTCGGCCGGCGCGATTACTTCCGACACGAACACGAAGCGCCAGCCGCGCAGCTGCGCGCGATAGCTGAGATCGAGATCTTCGGTGAGCGTGTCGTGCTGCCAACCGCCCGCGTCGTCGATGGCCACGCGCCGCCAGATGCCGGCGGTGCCGTTGAAGTTGAAGAAGCGGCCGCTGCGGTTGCGTCCGCCGTGCTCGAGGACGAAATGGCCGTCGAGGAGAATCGACTGGATCTTAGTCAGCAGCGAATAGTCCTGGTTGATGTGGCCCCAGCGCGCCTGCACCATGCCGACCGCCGGGTCGGCGAAGTGCGGCATCAGCCGCGCCAGGAAATCGCGGCTCGGCAGGAAGTCGGCATCGAAGATCGCGATGAACTCGCCGCGCGCGACCTTCATCCCTTCTTCGAGCGCGCCGGCTTTGTAGCCGCGCCGGTTCGTCCGGTGGAAATACTTGATGTCGACACCTTCGGCGGCGAAGCGCCGAACGGCGAGCTCCGCGACGCTGCGCGTCTCGTCGATCGAGTCGTCGAGCACCTGGATCTCGAGCAGCTCGCGTGGGTAATCGATGGCACACACCGACGCGATGAGGCGATCGGCGACGTACATTTCGTTGTAGAGCGGGAGCTGGATCGTGACGACCGGCATCGGATGGAGCGGCGGTCCCGCCTTCGGCTGATTGCTGCGATGCCGGATGTACAGCCAGACCAGATAGTAGCGATGCCAGCCGTAAACCGCGAGGATGATGAGGACGAAGAAGTACAGGGCGAGGGTGACCGTCTCAACAGGCGTCATGTTCTAGCAACGCAATCATTTATATTACTGTTGGGTTCGGATGACGTCAAACAAACAGCTCCAGGATCTGCTCGAGCAAGTCGCGCGCGGCGACGTCGACGTCGTGACGGCGCGCGAACGTCTCCTTGAAGCGCTGAGAGCGCGGCCGTTCGAAGATCTCGGATTCGCTCGCGTCGATCATCATCGCGCCGTTCGCCAGGGCTTTCCCGAAGTCGTTCTCGGTTTAGGCAAAACGCCTGCCCAGATCGCGGCCATCGCAAGTGAAATCGTTCGCCGCGGTTCGACGCTGCTCGTGACGCGCGCCACCGAAGCGGCGTACGAGGCCGTGCGCGTGGTCGTTCCCGAGGCGACATATTACGCCGATGCGGCGATGATCGCGTTTCGTCAGGAAGACGTAACCCCGGGTCGCGGAACGATCGTCGTCGCCGCCGCTGGCACCTCGGATTTGTTCGTCGCGGAAGAAGCGGCGCGGACCGCGGAGCTGATGGGCAATCACGTGTGCCGCCTGTATGACGTCGGCGTCGCCGGAATCCACCGTCTGCTCGGCGAGCGCGAGCGCCTCGCGTCGGCTCGCGCGATCATCGTCGTCGCCGGCATGGAAGGCGCCCTGCCGAGCGTCGTCGCCGGCCTCGTCAGCGTACCGGTGATCGCCGTCCCGACCAGCGTCGGCTACGGCGCGAGCTTCGGCGGCATCGCCGCGCTGCTCGGCATGCTGAACAGCTGCGCGGCGGCGTGTCGGTCGTCAACATCGACAACGGTTTTGGCGCAGCGATGGTGGCGTCGATGATTAATCATCTCTAGAGGTACGGTCGAGGTCCTTCTAACCCCTGGCCTCGCATCCCGACGCACGATAGTATTAGGGGTTTTCCCATCTATGCAGTCCGGTGCCCTGCGGGCTCTCGAGTTTGATCGTGTCGTCGAGACGGTGACGAGCTTCGCGATGACGCCGATGGGCGCCGAGCGCCTGTCGCGGCTCGCGCCCTCGACCGATCCGAACAAAGTCGCGCAATTGCTGGCCGCCACGACCGAGACGGCGAAGTTCCTGTCGGCGAACGGACTGTTTCCGCTGCGCGGCTCGTCCGATCTGCCGCAGATTCTCGGCGCGCTGGCCGTCGAAGGACGGCCGCTCGAAGGACCGCGGCTGCTGACGCTCGTCGCCTTCCTCGAATCGATTGACGAATCGCGCGCCGCGATCCGCCGCGCCGCGCCGTCATTTCCGCTGCTCGATCAGGCGAGCGGCGCCGCCGCCTCGTTCAAGGGCGAGGCCGCGACGGTGCGCGACAAACTCGACGCCGCCGGCGACGTCGTCGACGGCGCGAGCCCGGAGCTGAAGCTCATTCGCGATCGCCTCCGCAAGCAGCGGTCGCGCCTGCGCACGACGCTCGAGTCGTATCTGCGCGGCAAGGACACGGCGAAGTACCTGCAGGATCAGGTCGTCACCGAGCGAAACGGCCGTTACGTGCTCCTCGTGAAGACCGAGCATCGCAGCGGCATCCCCGGCATCGTGCACGGATCGTCGACGAGCGGCGCGAGTCTGTTCCTCGAGCCGCTCAGCACCGTTGAAATCAACAACGACATCGTCGCGCTCGAGGAGCAGGAAGCGGAGGAAGTCCGAAAGATCCTGCTGGCGTTGACCGACATGTTTCGCGCCCGCGCCGCCGATCTCGCTCGGACGATCGACGTCGCCACCGAGCTCGACGTGCTCCAGTCGCGGGCGAGGTATTCCGAATCGATCGACGGCATCGAGCCGGCGCTGTCGACCGACGGCGCCTTCGAGCTCCAGGCCGCGCGACACCCGCTGATGATCCCGGGGGGCGGGGCGCCGGGAGCCAGCAAGCCGCCGGTACCGGTGACCATCAAGGTCATTCCGCCGGCAACGGTGCTGCTGATCACCGGTCCGAACACCGGCGGGAAGACCGTAGCGCTCAAAACGGCGGGGCTGCTCGCGCTGATGGCGCAGTCCGGTCTGCGGATTCCAGCCGCGGACGGATCGCGGCTGCCGGTCTTCCGATCGCTCTTCGCCGATATCGGCGACGAGCAGTCGATCGAAGCGAGCCTCAGCACGTTCTCGGCGCACATCACCAACATTGCCGCGATGGACCGCAGCCTCGCGACGCCGGCGCTCGTCCTCCTCGACGAGATCGGCTCGGGCACGGATCCGATCGAAGGAGGCGCGCTGGGCGTCGCCGTCGTCGATCACTTCAAGACGCGCGGCGCGACGGTCATCGCGACGAGCCATTACGACGCGTTGAAGACCTACGCGTCGACGACCGAGGGTGTAGCGAGCGCCGCGTTCGGATTCGACGCCGAGACGTTCGCGCCGACCTACCAATTGATGTACGGCACGCCGGGCCGCAGCCTCGCCCTCGAGATCGCGGCGCGGCTCGGCCTCAACCCGTCGGTCGTCGCGGCCGCGCGCGAGAACCTGACCGCTCGCGAAGCGCAGCTCGCCGAGCACCTCGCGAAGATCGACCGCGACATGCGCGCGCTCGAGCACGAGCAGCGGCTTCTGTCGCGCGAGCGGGAAACGCTCGAGGCAGCCGAGGCGAGGATGCGGCAGCGTGAGGACGCGCTGCGCCAGCGTGAAGAGAGCTACCGCGCGCGCCTCAACGAGCAGCTCGAATCGCAGGTCCGCCAGGCGCGCAAGGAGATCGACGACGTGATCGTCGAGCTGAAGGCGAAAGCGGCGGCGATCGCGAACGCCCCGCGTCTGGTGTCGACGGGAGAGACGGGCACGGCGCGTGCCGACGCGCGCGCTGCGGTGGAAAACGTCGCGCAGCGGATTCTCACCGGCGAGGCGACCGATCAAGCGGCGGCCTTCCAGCAATCAGCCGCTCATCAACCGTCTGGCGGCACGGTCTCCGTCGGCGACCGCGTCGTCGTCGGCGGACTGGGACTCGAAGCCGTGGTCACCGGCGTTCACGACGATACGGCGGAACTCGACGTGCGCGGCAAACGCATGCGCGCGAGCGTCCGCGATCTGAAGATCGTCGGCACCACAACCGGCACACCCGCGAAAGTGAACGTCAACGTCGAGCTGCAGCCGCGCGAAAGGACGGCGTCGGACCTGAACGTGATCGGCTGCACGGTCGACGAAGCGATCGCGCGCGCGGAACGCTTCCTCGACGACCTGCTGCTCACCGATCAGCGAGTCGTGCGGCTGATTCACGGCTACGGCACCGGTCAGCTGAAGCGCGCGCTGACGGGATTTCTGCAGCAGCATCCGCTCGTCGCCCGGTTCGCGACCGCTCCGCCGGAGCAGGGTGGCGGCGGCGTCACGGTCGTGGAACTGAAAGACTGATGGGTCTGTTCCCGCAGCAGTTCATCGACGATCTGCGCTTGCAGGCGAATATCGTCCAGGTCGTGCAGGAGTACGTGCCGCTGAAGCGTGTCGGCAACACCTACAAAGGCCTCTGTCCGTTTCACTCGGAGAAAACGCCCTCGTTCCACGTCAATCCTGAGAAAGGGTTTTTCCACTGCTTCGGCTGCGGCGTCGGCGGCGATGTGTTCAAGTTCCTCGAGATGCACGAGAAGCTGGCATTTCCAGACGCCGTCCGCACGCTGGCGCAGAAGTTCGGCCTTTCGTTGCCCGAGCGAAGCGAGGGCAACGATGACGATGCCCGGCGAGACAGCGCCTTGCGCGAGGCGTTGCTGAAGGCGCACGAGGTCGCGGCTTCGTACTTCCGTGAGCAGCTCGCCAGTCCGGCGGGCGCCCGCGCGCGACAGCAGCTTGCCGAGCGGGATGTCGCGCCCGCCACCGTCGAGGCGCTCGGACTCGGGTTCGCGCCCGCGGCGCGGGAGGGGTTGAAGGCCAGGCTCCTCGAGCACGGCTTCGCGCAGGGACTCCTGTTAGAAAGCGGCCTGATCGTTCAGCGCGACAACGGCGACGTCGTCGATCGGTTTCGAAACCGGCTGATGGTTCCGATTTGCCGCGATATGGGATCGGTCATCGCGTTCGGCGGCCGGGCGATAGACGCCGATCAGGTACCCAAATATCTGAATTCCCCGGAAACGCCGATTTATTCGAAGAGCCGAACCCTTTATGGCCTGAACCTCACGAAAGGTCAGATTCGCAAGGTCGGTTTCGCGGTGCTCGTCGAAGGATATTTCGACTTCGCGCAGCTCTTCCAGTCGCAGGCGGTCCCGGTCGTCGCGTCGTGCGGCACCGCGCTGACACCTCAACAGGCGCAGCTCCTTCGGCGGTATAGCTCGAAGGTGGTACTCAGCTTCGACCCCGACGCCGCCGGCCAGAGCGCCGCAGCCAGATCGTGTGAAATGCTCGTGTCCGAAGGGTTCGACGTGAACGTGGTCGTACTGGACAAAGGCGAAGATCCCGATACATTCATTCGGAGGCACGGAGCCGAGCGTTATCGTGAAAGATTGCGCGGCTCGCGGCCGTATTTAGAGTACCTGCTCGATCAGGCGGCGACGGGGCTCGATTTCGGCCACGACGACAGCCGACGCCAGTTTCTCGGCCGAATGCTGGCGGTTGCCGCGCGGCTCCCGGACGCCGCGGCGCGTGACCAGTTCGCCGATCGGATCGCCCACAAGGCGCGCATTACAGAAGACGTCGTCCGAGCGGAAATCCGTAAGGCTGCCGTCAATCGCCGGACCACGCTGACGACCCGCGAGCTGCCGTCGTTCGGACAGCTGAAACAGGCGGAAAAGGCACTGATTTGGGCATTGATTCACGATACGGCCGACGCGTTGGGGGCGCTCGGCGAGCTGGACGACGCCGACCTGGAGACGCTCGCGGGGCGCGAAATCTTCGAAATGGCCCGGAGCCTGCAAAACAATGCGGCAGACGTCTTACCTTCGGCGCTGCTGCAGCGTCTAAGTACAGTGAACGCCCAGCTCGTCACCAGCATAGCCGCTACCCCGACCCCTCCAGCTCCGGCTGTCGAATGCGCGCGCGCGCTCAAGCGGCTCAGGTGGGAACGCGAACGGGCGGACATTCAGCGCGAAATCGACCGGCTTCAGCAGCTTGGTGCACAACAACACGGCAGTGAGATAAATGATTTATGGCAGCGGAAAAAAGATCTGATGCACCGCATCGAGGACCTGACGTAGGAGGCGACTTGTCGATCGAGGAAAAGTACGACGAGGTCAGGCAACTCATCAGCATCGGCAAGGAAAAGGGCTACCTCCTCTACGACGAAGTCAACGAGCTGCTCCCGTCGGAAATCACCTCCTCCGACGAGCTCGACGACCTGTTCAACACGTTCGGCAGCGCGGGTATCGAGGTCATCGATTCGGATCAGAAGTACCTGCGCGACGACAAGCCGATCGATCGGACCGGCGAAGGCGCCGAGGAGCTCGAGCTCGATCTCACGCCAGGGGCGCTCGACAAGACCAACGACCCGGTGCGGATGTACCTGCGCGAGATGGGCACGGTGCCGCTGCTCACGCGCGAGGGCGAGGTCGAAATCGCGCGCCGCATCGAGCGCGGCAAGCTCGCCGTCATCAAGTCGATCTCGCGGACGCCGCTCATCGCGAAGAAGGTCATCGAGCTCGGCGATCAGCTGCACACGGGCGAACGGACGATCCGCGAGCTGGTGATCTTCAACGACGAGGAGATCACCGACGAGCGCATCGAGGAGCGCCGCAAGCAGGTACAGAAACAGATTGAAGCGGTGCGCAAGGCGCGCGGTGCGTACGAGAAGCTGGAAGAGAAGCTCGTCGCGACGCCGCGCGGCACGACGACGCGCGGCAAGCGCAAGTACCGCCGCGCGAAATGGGCGGCGATGCGCGCGCAGGTCGACGTGTCCGGGTCATCGAGTTCACCGAGGCGGTGAAGCAGCGCCTCATCGACGAGATGAAGGAGGCGGTCGAGAGCGTCCGCGCGGTGCAGCGCGAGATCGACGGGTGGGAGCGCACCCTCAACCCGAAAGGGCGCAAGACCAAGCTGAAGGACGAGGACAAGAAGAACATCCAGAAGACGATCAAGGACCTCAAGGCCAAGGTCAAATCGATGACCGACACGCTCGAGCAGTCACCGGATGAACTCAAGCAGACGCTCGACACGATCATCAAAGGCGAGTACCAGGCCGAGCAGGCGAAGAAGGAGCTCGTCGAAGCGAACCTGCGGCTCGTCGTATCGATCGCGAAGAAGTACACGAACCGCGGATTGCAGTTCCTCGATCTGATTCA
>Ga0209471_1002507_pt1 | contig 10529 bp, 6 predicted proteins | sample GraSoiAngelo_128_FD_185885 | JGI IMG/M metagenome (GOLD analysis project Ga0209471, IMG submission 185885) | Grasslands soil microbial communities from the Angelo Coastal Reserve, California, USA - 14_0927_12_20cm (SPAdes) (version 2) | ecosystem: Environmental > Terrestrial > Soil > Grasslands ... | reverse complement strand
CCGCCGGTCGCGCCGCGCGCGGCCCGGCTCTTGCGCGAAACCGCGGCACGCATCGCCGGGCGCAAGGGCGACGAGGCCCGCGCCTGGCGGGAAGCGGGCGCCATCCAGCACTGGCGCGTGGCGGGCCCTGCCGGAGCGCTGCGCCTCTTCGATCTCTCGAAGGCGCTGGCACTCGACGGATCTGCGCCGGGCCGTCTTGCCCGAAACGATCGCGCGCTCGATTTTCCCGACGGCGACGTCGGGCTCGAGCTCGAGCCGGGCGACGGCGACGTCTTCTATGCGGCGAGCGACGTCTCGCTCGCGCGCGGCGGTGACTATCTCCTCTGGGTCGAGGGCGCTGCCGCGCTCGAGGTGCGCCTCGACGGCGCTGTCGCGGTCGCCCGCGCGCCCTATCCCCGCGAGGTCCCTCGCGCGCAGACTGCCGCGGTCCACTTGCAGCCGGGAAAGCGTGCGCTGCTCGCGCGCTGGAGCCGCGCCGAAGGGGGCCGCTTCCGCATCGCGCTGGTGCGCTCCGACGGCGCCGTCTCCGATGCCGAGAGCGCCGCGCCGGCCGAGGTGAGCGGCATGCGCGCTTCGGCGCAGTGCGCACTGGGAACATCGTGCATTGCGCCGCCAGCCTGGCGCGACTCGGCTGACTTGCGCGCAGCAGCCGCGGCGATGCAGGAGAAGGACCCCAACGATCCCCTCGCAGCCTGGCTCGCCGCGCGCGCCGCGATGGGCGACGACCGCGCCGCCTCGCGCGCCGCGGTCGAGCGCGCCGTCGTACTCTCGGCGAAGGGCGCGCCGGCCCTGGCGCTGCGGGCGCAGCAGCTCTTGCATGATCCGGAGGTGCCCGAGCGGATCGGCCGCGGCCGCGCGCTCTCCGACTTGAGCGAGGCCGCGACCCGCGATCCGCTGCTCGTGCGCGCCCGGATCACCGCTGCCGCGGTGGAGCGCGACTCGGAGCGCTATGACGACGCTGCCCAGGACCTCGACAAGGCCGAGTTGGCCCTGCGCGAGCGTTTCGGCCGCGACGCGCCGCTGCCGCCGCGACTCCTCGCTGCGCGGGCCCGCCTGCTCGAAGCGCGCGGCAATTCCGCCAAGGCGCGGGCCCTGACCAACGCCGCGCTCGCCGCTGCGCCAGGGCGCTGCGATCTGATCCAGCTCGCTTTCGACCTTGCCCGCCGCGACGGCGCGCTCACCGATCAGCGCCGCTTGGCCGACTCGCTTTTGTCCTGCGCGGATGGTCTCTCCACCGTGGCGCAGTTCCTCCGCGACCACGGCGAGACCGCCCGCGCGGAGGAGCTTCTCGCGCGCTGGGCCGCGAGGCGGCCGGCGGTGCCCTCGCGGCTGGAGCAACTGGCCGAGGTCCAGTCGGCGCGCAAGGAGATGCCGCAGGCCATCGCCTCGGTACGGGCCGCCGCCGCGCTCGCTCCCCGCAGTCCCGAGCCACTCCGGCGCCTGGCGGGTCTCCTCGAGCTTGCCGGTGATGCAGCGGGCGCGACCGAGGCGCGGCGGCGCGCGCTGCAGCTCGCTCCCGGCGAGCTGGCCCTCCGGCAGCAGCTCGCGCTCGACGACAAGCAGAAGCTGCTCTCCTGGACCGACCGCGACGCCCGAGCGCTGTCTCGCGCCGGGTCTCCCGCCCCGGCGGGCGCCAGCGCAGTGCGGCTGCTCGACCATGGCGCGGCGCAAATCTTCCCAGACGGCGGCGGCGTCGAGCGAGTGCACACGCTCGTGCGCGTCCTCGACAAGAAAGGCGTGAGCCGCTTCGGCGAGGCGCAGATCCCGGGGGACGCGCTGGTCCTGCACCTGCGCAACCTCAAGGCCGACGGGCGCGTGCTCGAGCCGGAATCGATCCCGGAGAAGGAGGCGATCAGCCTCCCCGGGCTGGAGCCGGGCGATGCGGTCGAGACGGATTATCTGCGCGGTTTCGGCCCGCGCGGGCCGGAGATGCCGGGCTTCACGCTGAGCGGCTTCTTCTTCCGCGACGAGGAGACGCCGATGAGCGAGTCCACCTACGAGGTCGTCGCGCCGGTGCCGCTCGAGGTGGACTCGCATCATCTGACGCTGCCGCCCGGCGCGCTCTCCTCCGACCGGACCCGCTTTCGTTACTCGGCGCGCGACGTCGCTGCGCTGCAGCCCGAGCCGCACCAGCCCGGCGAGAACGAGCTGATGCCCTGGGTGCAGCTGGGCGTGGGCGCCGGGGAAAAGGAGCTGGTCCGATCGATCGCCGACTGGGCGCTCCTGCGCGCGCGTCCCTCGAGCAGCACCGAGCAGCTGGCGCGCGAGGCCGGTGGCACGGAGCCGCGCGACAGGGCGCAGCGGATCTACGCCAAGGTGGCGGAGCTCGTGCGCGGGCGTTCGCAGGGCGGCGACTTCTCCACCAGCGCGGCGCACGTGCTCTTGCAGGGGCGCGGCAACCGGCTGGTGGTCGTCAAGGCGGCCCTGGCGGCAGCGGGAATCGGCTCTCACGTCGTACTAGTCCGGATCTTCGCGGTCGATCCTGCTCCGTATCGATTCCCGCGCAGCGAGCTCTACAATTATGCGGTGCTGCGGATCGATCTGCCCGAGGGTCCCCTCTGGGCCGATCCGCAATACCGGCTCGCGCCTTTGGGACAGCTGCCCGTCTATGCGCGCGGGCAGGACGCGTGGACCCTGCCCGAGCCGGGCGAAGAGCCGCAGAACCTGCGCACGCCCTCCGCTCTGCCGGAGCAGAAGGATGGCCGCGTGGTCTCCATCGAGCTGCAGCTCGAGGCCGACGGCAGCTCGGCGGGAACGGCGCGCGACGAACATCGTGGCTTCGAAGCGGCCAGCCTCAAGGATGCCCTCGAGCGGCTCGACCGCGAGCAGCGCAAGCAGGCGGTCGAGTCGATGCTGGGTCGCGGCATCCACGGGCTGACGCTGGAGACGCTCACCACCGAGCGCGAGACGGAGCTGGGCGGCACCGCGGCTCTGGTGGCGCTGATCCATGCGCAGCTGGCGCGGCGCGATGGCGACCAGCTCTTCGTGCCGGCGTCGCTCGTGCCCCAGCGGTTGGCGCGGCGCTGGGCGCCCAAGGCGGAGCGCACGGTCACGCTGCTGGTCGACGCGCCCGAGCAGACGTCGGTCCGTTGCGTCCTCGCGCTGCCGCGCAATCTCAGGCTCAAAGCTCCGCCGCAGCCGATCGCGCTGCGCACGCCTTTCGGCGAGTACCGCTGGGGCGCGCGCGAGGAAGGGGGAAAACTGATCCTGGAGGAGTCGCTCTCTCTTCCACAGCAGCGCGTGGCGCCCGCCGACTATGCCGCATTCGCCGCTTTTGCCCGCGCCATCGATGAGGCGCAGTCGCAAGAGCTGCTCATCGCCCCTTAAAAGAACCGCAGGGAAACTTCGCTGTGCAGATCGAGGCCGCGCTGGTTGAGGCGCAGCGTCGATCCCCTCAGCTCCGCCACGCCTTCGCCGACCAGCCGCTCGATCTCGTTCGCATAGCGCTGGCGTACGGGAAGATCGAGATCGCGCTCGAGGTCGGCGAGATCGACTCCTTCCGCAAGGCGCAGGCCGGTGAAGAGCCGCTCGCGCAAATGCTCCTCGGAGCCGACGTCTTCGCTGGAGGCCTCGCCGATGCCGGTCTGCTCGACGCGCTCCATGTACTTCTCGGGCGAGCGGTCGTTCGCATAGCGACGCCCGCCGTTGGCCCGGCGCGCAAACCCGCAGGCGCCGCAGCCAGCCGCCGCGTATTCGCCGCCGCGCCAGTACAGGGTGTTGTGCACCGATTCGAAGGCGGGCTTCGCATAATTGGAGATCTCATAGCGGGCATAGCCGCCGCGCGAGAGCTGCTCGCGGACGGCTTCGCCCATCTCTGCGCTCGCCTCATCGTCGGGCAGCTCGATCTCGCCGCGCCGCGCCGCTTTGGCCATGGGCACGTCCTCGGCCAGGCCCGTCAGCGTCAGCGCGTAACAGGAGATGTGCTCGGGCCCCAGCGCCACGGCAAGAGCGGCGTCGCGGGCCGCGAGCTCGGGCGTTTGCCCCTCGGCGCCGTGGATGAGATCGAGCGAGACATTCTCGAATCCGGCCCTGCGCGCGGTCTCGAAGGCGCGGACCGCATCTTGCGAAGAGTGCTTGCGTCCCAGGGAGATCAGCTGGGCGGGCGCGAACGACTGCGCCCCGATGGAGAGCCGGTTGATGCCGAGCCGGCGAAAGGCGGCGAAGCGCGCTTCGTCGGTCGTGCCGGGATTCGCCTCGAGGGTGATCTCGGCCTGCGGCGCGACGGCCCAGAGCGCGCGAACTTCGGCGAGCACGCGGCCGACCTGGTCCGGATCCCAGAGCGAGGGCGTGCCCCCGCCGAAATAGATCGAATCCGCTGCGCGTCCGGCGAACTCCTTCTGCCGCGACCGCAGCTCGAGCAGGACCGCCTCGGTATACCGCCCCTGCGGAATGATCGCCTCCGCCCGCGAGGCGAAATCGCAATAGGGGCATTTGGAAAGGCAATAAGGAAAATGAATGTAGACGCCGAACATCAGGGCTCGTGAAATTTCGCGCGCAGCTTCTCCGCGCGCGCGGCCTTCAGCCACTCTTGCAGCGCGGGCAGGTCCCAGATCGCCTCGCAATAGGCCTTCACCGGTCCCTCGACGGGAATGGAATAGGTGCGGAACCGGCTCACCACCGGCGCATACATCGCGTCGGCGATCCCAAAGCGCGAGCCGAAGAGGAACGGCCCGCCGTACTTGCGCAGGCACTCGATCCAGATGGCCTTGATCCGCTCGATCTCCGACTTCGTCTCCGGCCGAAGCTCGCCCGGAGGAAACTGCTCGAGGAACTTCACCGCGCAGTCGTTGCGCAGGTTGGTGAAACCGGAGTGCATCTCGGAGCTGATCGACCGCGCGTGCGCGCGCGCTGCGGCGTCCTTGGGCCAGAGCGGCTGTTGAGGAAACTTCTCCTGCAAGTATTCGCAGATGGCGAGCGAATCCCAGACGGTGAGCGCGCCGTCGATGAGCGCGGGAACGCGGCCGCTCGGCGAATAGCGGCGGATGTTCTCGGCGGTGTCGGGCATGTCGAGCGGCACCACCACTTCCTCGAAGGGCGCGCCCGTCTGCTTGAGCACCAGCCAGGGCCGCAGCGACCAGGACGAGTACTTCTTGTTCCCCAGCACGATCTTGAGCATGGTCAATCCCTGCTGTTGGATAACGGCGGCCGCTTGCCGATGCTAGCGAGGAAGCGCGCCAGCTCCTGGTTCAAGAGGTCGTTCTCGCGGCGCAGCTGATCGACTTCCTGGGCCATGAGGCGGAGCCGGTCGTCGGCGACGGCGAGCGTTTCCACCTTGGCGCGCATCGCTCCTGCCTCGGAGCGGAGCGCGGATCGTTCGCGGCCGAGGCTCTCCACTACCGCTTGCAGCTCGGCGGCGTGCGCCTCGGCGCGGCCCTCTTTCTCCTCGAGCTCCTCGAGCGCGGCGCGCGCTTTGCGCAACTCTACCCGGAGCTCTTCGATCTCCGCCGTCTGCGAGCCCGCTTCCTGCCCGGCGCGCGCCAGCCGCGCGACGTTCCCGGCCGTCTCGGCGCGCTCCCTGCTCTGCCGCGTCATCTCCTCGATCTTCGCCTTCGCGGCGGCGAGCTGCTGCTCGGTGGCCTGCAGCGCCTGCGTCATCTGCTCGCGCAGCTGCTCGATCTCCCGATCGCGCGCCGCGAGCTTCTCCAGCTCGTCCGCGAGCGTGGCGGGGGCGTTCTCCTTGACGGCCATCGGCAATCCCAACATACCACGCAAGTCACTAGTGCTAAGGTGCGCGATTTCGATGGCGGAAAGGAATCTCCTCGAAGCGATCGCCCGCGGTGTCGTGATCTTCGACGGCGCCATGGGCACCACCCTGCAGCGCATGCAGCTTGCGGGGGAATTGACGGTCAAGGATTTCGACGGCCGCCAGGGCTGCAACGAAGTCCTCTCGCTGACGCGCCCCGAAGTGGTGGCGGGAGTGCACCGCGGATACCTCGAGGCGGGCAGCGACGCCATCGAGACCAATACTTTTGGAGCCAGCCGGCCCAAGCTGGACGAGTTCGATCTCGGGGCCAAGCTCTACGAAGTGAATTTCGCCGCGGCGAGCGTTGCTCGCGCCGAGGCGGACAAGGCCGAGCGCAGCGACGGACGGCCGCGCTTCGTCGCCGGCTCGCTCGGGCCGAGCGGGTTCTTGCCCTCCTCGAGCGATCCCGACCTGGGCCGCGTCCGGCCCAGCGAGCTCGCCGAGATCTTTCGCGAGCAATCCGTCCCGCTCTTGAAGGGGGGCGTCGATTGCCTGATCGCCGAGACCGCGCAGGACCTGCTCGAGCTGCGCGCGCAGCTCTTCGGGGCGCGCAAGGCGATGGAGGAAGTGGGGCGGCGCGTGCCGCTCATCGCCCAGATCACGCTCGATCCCTCGGGCCGCATGCTGCTCGGCACCGAGCCGCTTTCCGCCGCCGCGCTGCTCAGCACCGCCGGCGCGGACATCATGGGACTCAATTGCTCGACCGGCCCCAAGGAGATGGTCGACCCGCTGCGGGCGCTCTCCGAGCATGCGCCACTGCCTTTGAGCTGCCAACCGAACGCCGGCATACCGGAGAACCGCGAGGGAGTGGCTCATTATCCGCTGACGGCGAGCGACCTCGCCGAATACCTGGCGCGCTTCGTCCGCGACTTCCGCCTCTCCGTCGTGGGCGGCTGCTGCGGCACGACGCCGGCTCATTTGAAAGCCGTCATCGAGGCCGTGCGCGGAGCGTCGCCTGCGCGCAAGCCGCCGCGGCGGGTGCCGATGCTCTCCAGCGGATTGAAGCCGGCGGCGCTGCAGCAGGAACCGCGGCCGCTGCTCATCGGCGAGCGGGTCAATTCGCAGGGCAGCCGCAAGATGAAGGAGCTGCTCCTCGGCAACGACTACAACGGCATTCTCGCCGTCGCCCGCGAGCAAGTGGAGGGAGGAGCGCACGCGCTCGACGTCTGCGTGGCGCTCACCGAGCGCGCCGACGAAGTCGAGACGATGACGCGGGTGGTGCGGCTGCTCTCCAGCCAGATCGAGGCGCCGCTCTGCATCGACTCCACCGAGCCGGAGGTGGTCGCGGCGGCGCTGGAATGGCTGCCCGGCGTGGGCATCGTCAACAGCGTCCACCTCGAGCGCGGCTGGGAAAAGATCGACCGGCTCTTTCCCCTCTTGAAGCAATACGGCGCCTGCACGGTGGCGATGGCCATCGACGAAAAGGGAATGGCGCTGACCAAGGAGCGCAAGCTGGAGGTGGCGCGGCGCATCTATGAGCGGGCCTTGAAGGACGGCCTGCAGCCCTGGCAGCTGCTCTTCGACGTGCTGACCTTCACGCTCGCGACCGGCGACGAGCAGTACAAGAACTCGGCGGTCGAGACCATCGCTGGAATCGCGGAGATCAAGGAAAAGCTCCCCGGCGCCATGACGGTCCTGGGCGTTTCCAACGTCAGCTTCGGCTTGTCCAAAGCGACGCGGCCCATTCTCAATTCGGTCTTCCTCACCCATTGTTTGAAAGCCGGGCTCGACGCGGCCATCATCAATCCACGCGAAGTGTTGCCCTGGAACGAGATCCCCGCGGAGGCGCGACAGCTGGCCGAGGATCTGGTGCTGGCGCGCGGGGACGACGCGCTGCCCCGGCTGATCGCGCATTTCGAGACGAAAGGGCCGGCTGCCAAAGCCGCGGCGGAAGAAAAGCAGTACGACACGCCGGAAGCGCGTCTCCACCATCTGATCGTCGACCGCCAGCAGAAGGGGCTGATCGAGACGATCGACGAATGCCTCAAGACCCGCTCGGCGGTCGGAGTCATCAACGACGTATTGCTCGGCGCGATGAAAGAGGTCGGCGACCGCTTCGGCGCGGGAGAATTGATCTTGCCTTTCGTGCTGCAGAGCGCGGAGGTGATGAAGAAAGCCGTCTCTCATCTCGAGCAGTTCATGGAGAAGAACGACAGCTACTCGCGCGGGGTGGTGGTGCTCGCGACTGTCTTCGGCGACGTGCACGACATCGGAAAGAACCTGGTCAAGACCATTCTTTCCAACAATGGATATACCGTGCACGACCTGGGCAAACAGGTGCCGGTCGACCGCATCGTCGACAAGGCGGTCGAGGTGAAGGCTGACGCGATCGGGTTGTCCGCGCTTCTCGTCAGCACCTCGCGGCAGATGCCGATGGTGGTCAAGGAGCTCGACCGGCGGGCGATGAAATTGCCTGTTCTGATCGGCGGCGCAGCGATCAATCGCAAATATGGCTGGCGCACCGCTTATGTCGAGGCGACCGATCGCCTTTATCCCGGCGGCGTCTTCTATTGCCGGGACGCCTTCGAAGGCCTCGATACCATCGGCGGCCTGCAATCGCCCGAGGAACGTCCCAAGCTCTACGACAAGCTCAAGCGCGAGGCGCACCTGCACCGCACCATGGTTGCGGCCGGCGCGGAACGGGCGGCCACGCAGCAGCTCGTTGGCGTCAACGACGTGGCGCCGCGCTCGGTTTCCGAGCCGCCCAAGGTCGCGCCGCCCTTCTGGGGCATCCGCATTCCGCCCGCCGAGGACCTGGCGCTGCGCGACATCTTCGATTGTCTGGACCTGATCGAGCTCTACAAGTTGCAATGGGGCGTGCGCGTCAAATCGCGCGAGCTGTACCAGAAATTGATCGCCGATGAATTCGCCGCGCGCCGCCATGAGCTGCAGGAAGAGTCGATCGAGAACGGCTGGCTCACGCCGAAAGTCATCTATGGATATTTCCCCTGTTCCGCGAAGGGGAACGACTTGACCGTCTTCGATCCCGCGGACGCCGGGAAGGATTTGAAAGATCGCCGCGCCCTCTGGACCTTCAAGTTCCCCCGCAAGATCGAGTCGCCGCGCCATTGCCTGTCCGACTATTTCCGCGAGGACGACGTGGTGGCCTTCCAGACCGTCACGGTCGGCGACCGGGCCACGCAGCTGTGCGCCCAATGGGAGGCGGCCGGCGAATTCACCCGCTCCTATTTCCTCCACGGCCTCGCCGTCGAGACCGCCGAGGCCCTCGCCGAATACTGGCACCGCCGCGTGCGCGCCGAGATGGGCCTTCCGCCCACGCAAGGGAAGCGCTACAGCGCGGGTTACCCGGCCTGGCCCGATCTCGCCGATCAGACGGGCGTGTGGGCCATCCTCCATCCGGAACGGATCGGCGTGACGCTGACCGAGGCGCACCAGATGGTGCCGGAGCAGAGCACCAGCGCGATCGTCGTCTGGCACCCGGAGGCAGGCTACTACTCGGTGCGAACGCTCGCGGGCATGCCCTGATCATGAGCGCGAACAGAAGCAGCGTCGAGGCGCAGACCACGCAGAGTCGGAAAGTCACTCCGGCTGGAGCGTTGCGCCTTCGCCTCGGGAGCGTCCGTGGCTGAACCTGTCGTGTTCGACAAGGCGGCTTGGCATCTGGAAGGAGATTGGCCGAAGAATCTCGACTCCAAACAGGCTTATGTACACACCGGTTTCTTTGTTGGATGGCTGGCGGAGCGTGGACTGCTCTCAGATGAAATCGCCGCCGAGCCAGCGGTGTCTTCGGTACAGCTCGGGCGCAGTGATAATCCTCTTGGGCGGTGTTCTGGCCTCCGACATGATGTCCCCCGAAGGGACTCAATTCGCCACGGACTACCATGTGCCGGACAGCCGGGAGAATTACGAGACCATGCGCGCAATCTTGGACGGTCGGTTTGCGTCATGGCGCAAGCAGCGCACCTAGATTGGCGCGCGCCGCAAGTCCCACTTGGCGCGGCGCCAGCCCACTCGCAGCAGCCATCCGAGAGGCCGTGACAGCACCTTCGCCCTCTCTGCAGTGTCGAGCGCGGCCGAGCTGAAGCGATCGACGCCGCGCTCTCCGTGATGATGGCGGTGGTTATTGAGCACGTAGGTAATGGCGCGTGCTACTTCTGTAGGCGAGCGCAGCAAGCGCGAATGATAGTGGTCAGCGAAGACCCGTCCTGAGCGCCGCATCATTGCGTTGAGCGCCTTGGCGATGCGGATGCACAGCCCCTGCATCCCATGGGAGAGCGCCTCCGTGTCGTTCGCCTCGACGATGAGATGCAGGTGGTTGCCTTGGATGCTGAAGGCGATCATTCGCAGCCCGAATCTTCCGGCAGCCGCTGCAAGACATGCCTTCAGCTGGCGATAGCTGCGCCCGCTTCGCAGGTTCCAGACGTGCTCGCCCACTCGCAAGGTGACGTGGACGGGCAGCGGCTTGTCGAACTGCACTCTCGCCTTGTGCGAAACGAGCGGTTTGGGCCCCTTCGGCTTGCGCCCCGCCCCGTTCCGCCTCCCGCCGTGCTGCCGTAGTAGCAGGGTGAGTTGTCTCGCCGATCTCATGATTGGGGATATATTGCGGCGGAGACATTCTGCAAGGAAAAAGCACCACCCTCACCGATTGGTCCAAACCAAGTAGATCCTTTACAGGTTGAACCAAGAACATCCTTTACACGTCGGAGGCATTGCGCAGCGACATCGCAGACAAGCCTGCGATGCCCTGGAAAGCGACGGACGCGATGAAGGAGCGAGTGAACTTCGTGCTGGAGTGGGAGCGCCGCTGGGACGAGGCGCAGGGCGG
>Ga0209471_1002505_pt1 | contig 10531 bp, 8 predicted proteins | sample GraSoiAngelo_128_FD_185885 | JGI IMG/M metagenome (GOLD analysis project Ga0209471, IMG submission 185885) | Grasslands soil microbial communities from the Angelo Coastal Reserve, California, USA - 14_0927_12_20cm (SPAdes) (version 2) | ecosystem: Environmental > Terrestrial > Soil > Grasslands ... | reverse complement strand
GCGAACCGCTCTGCGCCAGCGCCGGGGCTTCCTTGAGGCTGTTGCCATTCGAGCTGGTATTGTGGGGATTCTGCATGTTGCCGTCCGATCGTCCCGCCATCCAGAGGGCGGTTCCGCACGCATCGCAAAATTGCGATCCGTCCTGATTTTCGGTGCTACACCTTTCGCAGACTAACATTAGCGAACGCAAGCCGCGCAAGAATCGTTCTGCGCCAAATTATCTTATCGCGAAAGCCTTGACCGCGCCAACGAGTTCATTGTGCGCTAATCGCTGCGAAAGCGCGGAAACACGCGCGACCTGGTCCGCGTTCGCTCGCATCGTGCATCAACCTCGCCGGTCGCTTATGATTCCCTGTACGCCGCGAGATTTCTTTGAAACCAGGCGCTGAAATTCTTCGTAAAACCAACACTAGCCGTGAACTATTTACCGCGGTTGGCATCTAAAGACTAGCAATCAACCCGGCCGAGCCTAACATTAAGGAATTGAAACTCAATGGCCCTCAGTAGAAAAAAGAAAATCATTATCGGTGTGTCAGCACTCGTGCTGCTCTCGCTGATTGTCATCATCAGCGTGATCGCGACGCGAAAAGACGAGCCGGAAGTGACCACCGTCAAGGTCGACGTCCGTCCGGAACTGAAATCGACGGTCACGGCTTCGGGCGAGGTTCGTCCGGTTCAATACATTAAGCTCACCAGCGAAGTTCCCGGCCGCATCCTTGAAATTTATGTCAATCCGGGCGACATCGTGAAGAAAGGCCAGGCGCTGGTTCGCGTCGACCCGACGCAACTGCAGTCGAGCCAGGAAGCCCAGTGGGCAGCCACCCAAGCCTCGCTCAACGACGTCGCGAACGCGCGCAATGCAGTCGCGTCCGCGCAGCAAGGGCTCGTCGTAGCCGAGGCTGGTGTGACGCAGGCCAGGCAAGCCATTGTCAGTGCAGAGATTGACCTGCGCACGGCTGAACGCGAACTGAAACGCGTGACGAACCTGGTTGAGCAGAATGTCACATCGCGCTCTGAATACGACGCGGCCAAGGATCGTTACGATCAAGCCAAAGCGAAATTGGATTCAGCTAATCTCGCCGTGAAAGAAGCGGTCGAGCGTGCAAACCAGCAACGAGTTGCCGTGAAAGAAGCGCAGACCAGCATCAAGTCGAGTGAGATGCGCGCCAGCCAACAGCAGGCTTTTTTGCGCGGCCAGTCGAGCCAGCGCGAGAAGGCTACGCAGTACTCGCCTTTGAATGGCGTCGTGGCCGACATTCCCACACGCGTGGGCGAGTTTGCCGTCTCGCAACTTTCGTCGACGCCTCTGATGACGATCGCCGACATGTCGACCATCAACGTTGAGGTGAACGTCGACGAAACCGAAATCGCCAACGTCGATGTCGGCCAGGAAGCGAAAGTTAAAGTCGATGCGTTGGGCGAGAAAGAAATCAAAGCCGTCGTGAGGCAAAAGAATCCGCTGGCCATCGCCAAGTCCGACACGCAAGGCGGCCTGTCGAATCGCGTCAACGTGCAAGAGGCGAAAGAATTCAAAGTCACACTCGAGTTGCGCGAATTAACTGACGAGACTCGCAACAAACTTCGCCCCGGCATGAGCGCAACCGCCACCGTTACGACCAAGACCAAGACCAACGTGATTGCGGTTCCGCTGCAAGCGATTGTCGAAAAGGCTCCGCCAGCTCCATCACCAGGCCCGACGATCGCGAGCAACGCGCCCACGCCTGTCGGTGAAAAGGCGAAAGAGCAGAAAGGCGTGTACATCCTCGATAAAGACAACAAGGTGAAGTTCGTCGAAGTTACGACCGGCATCACGGGTGAATCGGATATCGAAATCAGCAGCGGTTTGTCAGCCGGAACTGAAGTTATTACCGGCCCGAGCCGCGTGCTGAAGACACTCAAACCCGGCGACAAAGTGAAGAAACAATCGAAATCGGCTGCCGCAAACGCCAACGCCGGAGGAAGGTAAATGACGGAAGCTACGATCGCGACATCGCAAACTTCTGCGGGTGTAGTAGCGAAGCCAAATCTTGTGTCGGCGGACGGCAAGGTGCAGGTGCTGATCGCGATGCAGAACATCTGGAAGACCTATGACATGGGCGCAGAGAAAGTTCATGCGCTGCATGGCGTTTCGTTCGAAGTGAAGCGCGGCGAGTACCTTGCGATCACCGGTCCGTCAGGTTCAGGCAAGTCGACGCTGATGAATTTGATCGGCTGTCTCGATACGCCTTCGCAAGGCGACTACTGGCTGAATGGAAAGAATGTTTCTGAGATGGATGATGACGAGTTGGCTCGCATTCGGAATCAGGAAGTCGGTTTCGTCTTTCAAACTTTCAATTTGCTCGCGCGGGCCACAGCTTTGCACAACGTCGAGCTGCCGCTGATCTACGGCGGCATCCCAAGCGCGAAGCGTCACGAAATGGCGAAACAGGCGTTGACCGAAGTGGATCTCGTCGATCGAATGATGCACCGGCCCAACGAACTCTCGGGTGGCCAGCGGCAACGCGTGGCGATCGCGCGCGCGCTGGTGAATCATCCGTCGATCCTGCTTGCCGACGAGCCAACTGGCGCGCTGGACACGGCGACGAGTTACGACATCATGAACCTCTTCGAGAAACTCTACGAAGACGGCAACACAATCATCCTGGTGACGCACGAACGCGACATTGCCGCGCGCGCGCGCCGCATAATTTCGATCCGCGACGGTTTGATCGAAAAAGACGAACAGATCAAGTAGGATCGCCTGCGATGTTCCCCAGCAGCGCATCTGAAATCAAACCGCCCCCCGTTTACGCACTAGGCCCTCGCGTTTCGCTTTCCGCCAGAATTCGCTCCCTGCCTTTCTTCCGCCTGGCTGCGGTCTGGGAAGCGTTCTTTGTTGCGCTCGCCAGCCTTCGTCAAAACAAACTACGTACCGCGTTGACGCTGATCGGAATCATCGTCGGCGTTACTGCAGTGATCGCCGTCGTCACGATTATTAAAGGTCTCGATCAAACCGTGGCGCAAACCTTTTCTTCGCAGGGCTCGACCGTCTTCACCATTTCCAAACGCCCGCGCGTGATTACTTCCCGCGAAGAGTTCATCAAATACAACAAGCGGAAAGACATTACGGAAGACGACGCGCAGGCGATCTTTCGTTTGTGCACGGCTTGCTGGCGCACCGGTATCGCAGCTAACGACGGCGTGCCCGTCAAGCGCGGCAATCAAAAAGCCGACGCGGTTCAACTGCGGGCAATCACCCCGTCGGCCATGTTCGACATCGACGGCGTGACGATCGACGCCGGAAGATTTTGGAGCGATACAGAAGGGAATTCAGCACATGAGGTTTGCGTCGTTGGATCCGACATCGTCACGAACTTCTTCCCGAACCAGTCGGCAGAGCAGACCATCGGGGAAGACATTTGGGCTGGTGGTCACCGATACAGAATCGTCGGCGTGCTGCAACCGCTGGGAAAGATTTTTGGCATATCGCGCGACGAGCGAATTCTGATTCCGTTTCCGACCTACAAAAAAGATTTTGGCTTGAATGTAGCGCGTGGCGCTTTCAATACCACGGGTTCGCTCGTTGTTTTCATTCAGACGCAGACGGCCAGCCAATTGGAAGCCGCCGAAGATCAAGTCCGCGCGGTCATGCGTAATCGCCGTGGCAAAACTTTCAAAGAAGAAGACGACGGGTTTGCGCTGGAGACTGAGGATGTCTTCTTGAATTTGTATTCGAGCGCGACTTCGAACATCTATCTAGTGACGATCGGCGTGGCGGCGATTTCGCTTGTGGTCGGCGGCATCGTCGTGATGAATATCATGCTGGTTTCAGTAACCGAACGAACCAAGGAGATCGGCATTCGCAAAGCGGTCGGCGCGCGCCGCAGAGACATCTTGACGCAGTTTTTGATCGAAGCGGTGATGGTCACCGCGATCGGGGGCGCCTTCGGAGTACTTACCGGATTCGGAACGGCATGGTTGATTGCGTTGGCGATCGGATTTCCGTTGCTGTTTAGTGTGTGGTCGGCGGTGCTCGGCGTCGGAGTATCATCCGTCGTTGGCGTCGTCAGCGGCTTGTGGCCGGCGTGGCGCGCGGCGAGGTTGGATCCGATTGAAGCGTTGAGGGCTGAATAAAGCTGTCAGCCGTTAGCTTTCAGCTCTCAGCCAGAAAAGTGATGCAGGGCTTTCGACGACTACATGTTTGGGAGAAGGCGCATGACCTCACGCTTGAGGTTTACCAGGCCACTGTGCGATTTCCGAAGGAAGAGATTTACGCATTAAGCAGCCAGACCAAACGCGCTGCCTCTTCGATTGGCGCAAACATTGCCGAAGGCTGCGGCAGAGGCAGTGATGCGGACTTCGCGCGCTTTCTGCTGATTGCAATGGGATCAGCGAGCGAACTCGAGTATCACTTACTACTGGCGCGAGATCTAAAGTTTCTACCCGAAGAGGACTATCAACGGCTTGACGCTTTGGCAACCGAGGTAAAGCGGATGCTTGGTTCACTAATCCAGAAAACCCGGGGACGAACTGCTGTTGGCTGATAGCTGACGGCTGAGAGCTGATAGCTGTTGGCTGATAGCTGATGGCTGAAAGCTGATAGCTAAATCATGACTTTCGCTGACATTCGCGAATCGGCTTACATGGCGTTCGACACGGTGCGCAGTAACAAGCTGCGCTCGTCGCTGACGATTCTCGGCGTTAGTGTCGGCGTCATCACGATTGTTTTCATGGTGTCGATCATTCAGGGCTTGAACAAAGCTTTCGCCGCCCAGATTGAATCGCTTGGCTCAAACACGATTTGGGCGACGAAGTTCGATCCCAGCATCGGCCATCAACCGACCTCTGAAGAAATTCATCGCAAAGAATTAACGATTGAAGATGCCGACGCGATTCGTCGCGAGGCGCCCTCGATTGTCGGAGTCTCGCCGTTCTATCGAAAAATCAACGAAACTGCCCGCTATGGCGACAAGCAGAGCGATACTCCAATTCTGATCGGTGTCACTTCTTATCATGAGTTCACGACATCGAGTTATGTTGCGCGCGGCCGTTACGTCACCGATCTCGATGTCGAGCAACGAACCAACGTTGCGGTGTTGGGCCAGGATCTGGTTAAGGCACTTTACGGTACGGAAGATCCGATCGGTAAGGAACTAAAAATTGCCGGGCGTGTGTTTTCCGTGGTCGGAGTTATGGAGCCTCTAGGCAGCATTCTGGGACAATCACGCGACAACACGATCTACATTCCGATTACGACTTTTGAAAAGTATTATCCCGACATCGAATTTCCGGAAATCATCTCAGCGATCATCGTCCGACCTGTGTCTCGCGCTTACGTGAAGTCCGCCATCGATGAGATGACGGACATCTTGCGGCGGCAGCGACGCGTGCCTCAGGGCGCGCCGAACAATTTCGGCATCTCGTCGCAGGACGCGCTGCTTGATGTTTACAACCAACTGACAGGTGCGACTTATCTCGTGTTGACGGCAATTTCTTGCGTCGCGCTGATGATCGGCGGCATCGGCGTCATGAACATCATGCTGGTGTCAGTTACTGAGCGAACGAAAGAGATCGGTTTGCGCAAAGCGGTCGGCGCGACGCGCACAAATATCCTCTCCCAGTTTTTGATCGAGGCCGTGGTGCTAACGGCAATCGGCGGCTTGCTCGGTTTGTTGGTCGGCGAACTTTTCAGCGTGTTGATGAACAAATATTCGCCGTTGCCCGCTTACGTGCCTGCCTGGGCAATCGGGGTCGGCATCGGTATCTCGGCCGGAGTCGGAATCATCTTCGGATTGTGGCCGGCGTGGAAAGCTGCCCGCATGGATCCTATTGAGTCACTCAGGTGGGAGTAAGTGTCAGAACCGGGAGCGGTAACGACCGGATCATAAGGTCCGACTGAAAGAAATGTGAAGAGTTGTTAATTTCTTCCCAACTGTTCCCATGATCCCGTCGCTATCGCTCCGGGTACTGACACACGGGTAACCAAAACCCTCTCGCGTCCGTATAATTAATTCAGTGAAGCTCATCGAAATTCTGAAAGTTGCGCTCGCCGCGATCTGGGCGCACAAGCTACGGTCAGCCCTGACTTTGCTCGGCATGATCGTCGGCGTGACGGCGTTCGTGACGGTGGTCTCGCTGATTCAGGGTTTCAACGTTTACATTGACGAGAAGATTGCGGGCATCGGCGCAAAGTCATTTTCGATCCAGCGCTTCAATCCATTCGAAGATTTCAAAGACACCGACACGATTGCGGCCGCCCAGCGTCGCAATAAAGAGCTGACGCTTGACGACTACGAGTACTTGAAAGAGCGCGCCACTCTAATCGCGAAGCTGGGCGCGAAAGCGCGCGGCACTCCCTCGCAAATCAAGCGAAACGATCAAGTTCTTGACGATGTGTTTGTGGTCGGTGCGACCGCCAACACGTCCGACATCGAGAATCGCAATATCGAAAACGGCCGGTTCTTTTCCGACACCGAGGCCGATGGTGCGGCGCGCGTGGCCTACATCGGCGCGGACATTGCTACGAAACTTTTTCCGGCGGGCAATCCTATCGGCGGCGAGATCGACATTCGTGGCTTGCCTTATCGAGTTCTTGGAGTTGAAGCGGTGAAGGGAACTGTATTTGGAATTCCGCAGGACAGTTTCGTGGTAATTCCTTTGAAAACTTATCAACTCGATTTCGGACCGTTAATTCGGCAGCGTTCGCTTTACTTCACGGCGACTTCAAAGACCGATCAAGGCTTCAGCGACGCAGTTGAGGAAGCGAGGTTTCTGATGCGCGCGCGCCGGAAACTTGGATCGAACGAGAAAGATAATTTTGGCATTGTCACGCCGGACGCGATTACCGGATTGCGCGATCGAATCTTTGGATCGGTCTTCATCGTCGCGATTGCCGTGCCGGGAATTGCCTTGATTGTGGGCGCCATCGTGATCATGAACATCATGCTGGTGTCGGTAACCGAGCGCACCAAGGAGATTGGAATTCGCAAGTCGCTGGGTGCGCGCCAGCGAGATATTCTCAAGCAGTTCCTGTTCGAATCGGCGACGATGGCGACGATTGGCGGCGCGGTCGGCGTGTTCATAGCGTGGATTGTAGGGAAGGTCGTGACGCAGGTATTTTTTCAGACTTACCTGTCGGTTGGCGCAGTAGTCATCGCGATCGCGGTCGCCGGCGGCTTTGGAATTATGGCCGGACTTTTCCCGGCCTGGAAAGCAGCCCGTCTCGATCCGATCGAGGCACTGCGTGCCGAAACATAGCCGTCAGCGATCGGCTTTCAGCTATCAGCCTAAAAACTGGTTTGCTGAAAGCTGACAACTGATAGCTGAGAGCTAATCATGAAATTATTCCGCTCGGACATTTTAGAAAACCTCTGGATGGCGCTTGGTACCTTGCGCCAAAACAAGATGCGTTCGTTCCTGACGGTCATCGGCGTGATCATCGGCGTCGTCACAGTGATGTTGATCGCTTCGATCATCGCCGGCGTCGATACGGCTGTGACCAGGGAAGTCGAATCATTCGGCACGCGCTCGATGTATATCAGCAAGTTCAATCCCGGCATTCACGTCGGCCGTTTGTCGCGCGAAGAGCGCATGCGGAAACCTCTGACTTACGACGACGCGATTGCGCTTTCCAAATTGCCGGCGGTCGAAACCGCGGTGCCGTTTTTGGATATCAGCAGCAATTTCTTTGGCCAAAAAATTCAGGTGAGCGGCGGCGGCAAGACGTCGGCATCGGTTGGGTTGCAAGGCACGCTGCCCGACTTTGAAAAAGTCGGAACGCAAGTGATTGCCGAAGGACGTTTCTTCTCGCAATTCGAGAACGATCAAAACCAAAACGTTTGCGTGATTGGATCGAAGGTCGCCGACGATTTCTTTCGCTTTGGCACTCCCGTCGGGGACACGATAAAAATTGGCGCGGAAGAATATCGCGTCGTCGGCGTGTTGCAAAAGCGCGAACAATTTCTGTTCAGCGGCGGCAGCGACGATCAAAACAACGTGATCTATCTGCCCTACAACGTGGCGCGAAAGATTAAGCCAAACTCAGATGACATTTATCTCTTAGCAGTGGCCAAACCCAGCATGATGCAGTCGGCGATGGATCAGGTTACCGACACGTTGCGCGTGCGGCGGAATGTTTCTTTTGGCCAGCCGGATAACTTCGGCATTGAAACTACCGAATCGCTGATTAGCTCGTTTCACGCCATCACCGGCGGCATTGCGATTGCGATGGTCGTGATTTCTTCAGTCGGCTTGATGGTCGGCGGCATCGGCGTGATGAACATCATGCTGGTTTCAGTTACCGAGCGCACGCGCGAGATCGGAGTGCGCAAAGCGATCGGCGCGCGCCGAAAAGATATCCTCTGGCAATTCCTGATCGAGGCGATGACCTTGACCGGATTCGGCGGACTGGTTGGATTAGGAATTGGCTGGCTGGGCACGCTGCTCGTGAAATTGATCATGCCGTCTTACGTGCCGCTGTGGGCGCCGGCGGCCGGATTCATCGCCAGCGTGGGCATCGGCATGATCTTCGGATTGTGGCCCGCGTGGAAGGCCGCGCGCCTCGATCCAATCGAATCGCTGAGATACGAGTAGCAAAGCGCTAAGGGCAAAGAGCTAAGAGCAAAGTGTGGACGATCGCGACACTTCGCCCTTTGCTCCTTGCCCTTAGCTTTCTTGAATCACCCAAACATACTTCCAAACACGGCCGCGGCCGCGATTCCCAGCAACAGGAACAGAATAAAGATAGTGATCGCCGTGCCCCACGCGGCGCCCGAGCTAACCTTATAACCGCCTTCGCGCAATCCGGTCGCGGTTAACCAAAGCCGATAAAAGGAAAGCACCCCGATGCTGGTCGCAACCACCCACAGCACCGGATGATCTTTGCCCGACACTAGCAGCCCCAGGTTGTCGTACACCAAAGTCTGTTGTCCCAGAATCGGATGTATGTCGTCGGGTGACTTGAGGTAGAGAATGACAAAGCTGATCGCTTTTTGAATCAGCGTCACGGGAAAAATAACATACGCAATGACCGCAAAGGTTTGCCAGTAGTGCATGCGCCCGCCGAACACCAGCACTCCGAGCAGCGCCAGCCCCGCGATAATCGCCACGCCAAAAAATGCGCTCACGACTTTCTTCAGGAAGTCGCCGATCTGAAATGTTAATGCCTTTGCCTGCTCGACACCTTCGGTCCTCGCCCTGGCCATCGCCTCGGGCGGAGGCTTAATCGGGCTATCCTCGAGCTTATCCATCGTGTAGTTAATAATGCGCTCAGGCGTCAGCCGATGGGTGAAGGCAACGCTGTATGCGCCATCGATACATCCTGCGAGCAGAATCGCCGCGAGGAATTGGGGGTGTGCGCGCAGGTTACGGAAGACGTTGCTTGGTTCAAAGAAAATCCCAGTCAACGTCGCGACCGCGGACATCTTCGGTGGCGGATTGTCCACCGCGGGCATGCGCATGAAGCTGAACCCGAAGAACAGAATACCCAGAACGCAGATGGCCGCGCCTGTTCCGATCCCCCCGACAATCAGACCAATCATCGGCAGACCGAGCACGACAACGACGATTCCGATCACAACCAGTGCGATGCCGGCGAACATCAAATTCGTCGGTCGACGACGATCGGGTTCGGCCTGAATTGCGGGTGGTGGCGGCGGTTGAAATTCCTGATTTGGATCGCTCATGAGTTCTTATCCTCTCGAAGTGTTAGAGGACGGGGAGACCGCGTTCCGTCCAGTCCAGTGTCAGAAGCCCGAGCGTCAGCCAGGGCATGATTGATTGAATGCCTGATACGCCTTCAAAGTCGATATTGTTTCAGTGAAGCCACGTGCGCGTCGAGCCCTCCCTCACGGTCGGACTTCCGACACTGGCTCTGAGCTCGGCGCGCTTGCGTAACCGTCGACGCGAATGCATGCGACACTATGCGTCGGCGAAATCTCTCGTAACTCTGGATCGATTCGCGCGCATTCGTCAATCGCGATGGGGCAGCGTGTGCGAAAGCGACAGCCGGACGGTGGATGGCGCGAGGTCGGCACATCGCCTTTCAAAATAATTCGATCGCGCTTTTCCCTGGGATCGGGAATTGGGATCGCAGAGAGCAGCGCCAGCGTGTACGGATGCAGCGGATTAAAGTAAAGCTCTTTGGCGTCGGCGATCTCGACGATGCGGCCAAGATACATCACCGCGACGCGCGTGGAAATATGTTCGACCACGGCGAGTCCATGCGATATGAACAGGTAAGTCAGTCCAAATTCTTTCTGAAGATCCTGGAGTAAATTGACGACTTGCGCTTGCACTGAAACATCGAGCGCCGAAACCGGCTCGTCCGCGACAATCAGTTTTGGATTCAGCGCCAGGGCTCGCGCCACGCCGATGCGCTGCAGTTGGCCGCCGGAGAATTCGTGGCTGTAGCGCTTCATGTAATCGGGATCAAGACCGACTTTGCCAAGCAGCCAGGCGACGCGATCGTGCTGCTCTTTCGTGTTGCCGATGCGGTGGATGACCAGCGGCTCGGCAATGATATCGCCAATCTTCATGCGCGGATTTATTGAAG
>Ga0209471_1002504_pt1 | contig 10532 bp, 11 predicted proteins | sample GraSoiAngelo_128_FD_185885 | JGI IMG/M metagenome (GOLD analysis project Ga0209471, IMG submission 185885) | Grasslands soil microbial communities from the Angelo Coastal Reserve, California, USA - 14_0927_12_20cm (SPAdes) (version 2) | ecosystem: Environmental > Terrestrial > Soil > Grasslands ... | reverse complement strand
AGCGACAAGGAGGCACACGTGGTCGTTTGGAAGATGGCAATCGTGGTAGCGGGGAGCGCCCTGGCGCTGGCCGCATGCGGCAGTTCGAGCGGTGATAATGGCGGCACCTCGGCCTGCACGCCCAAGGGCGGCACGGCGAGTGGCACGGCGTCGCAGGTCGTCAAGATCAATCCCGACCCGAACACGGTCGGCAAATTCGACCCGGCGACGGTGACCGTCACCAAGGGTCAGACGGTCGAGTGGGACTGGATCGATAACGGCGCTCAGCACAGTGTCACCTCGGACGACACCACTACGTTTGACTCCGGTCTGTGCAGCGCGGGCACCAAGTTCTTCGTCACGTTCAGCACGGCGGGCGATTTCAAATATCACTGCACCATCCACGCGGCGATGACGGGAGACATCAAGGTTAGTTAGGTCGCCAGCGATTGCTCGCGTCGTAGCCGGCGGCCTCGCCCTGCTCTTAGCAGCGTGCGGGGGATCGGCACAGCCGGATGACGCGGCGATCGCGACCGACTACCACAGCCACCAGTCAAACATCGAGGTGACCGCGACCGGAGACGTCGTGCGACTGCTGCCCGACCGAACCAGCTCGACCGGGACACACGAGCAGTTCATCATCAAGCTCTCGTCGGGCGACCTCACCGTCGAAGTCGAGCACAACATCTCGATCGCGCCACGTGTCCCGGTCGCCCTGGGCGATCACGTCGTGGTACACGGCGAATACGTCTGGAACGCGCAGGGCGGACTGATCCACTTCACTCACCACGATCCGCAGGGTACCCACGAGGGCGGCTACATCCAGGACAACGGGAAGACCTACGACTGAGACGGTCGCACGCGCTCGACCTCGCCGGCGACGACGCTGATGCGCGAGCCGTCCGCCAGACGGACACGCAGGGCTCCATCCTCCGAGATGTCTTCGGCGATTCCCCGAATCTGCGCGCCGTCCCGATGGAAGGCGATCGGCTCGCCGAGCATGGAGCTGCGACTGCGCCAGCCCGGAACGATCCAGCCGACACCTTCGCGATCCGCGCGCTCGTAGGCGTTGCCCAGGTCGTTGAGGATGGCGGCCAGCAGGGGCTCGCGCTCCAGCTCGTGACCCAGTTCGATCGCCAGGGAGGTCGCACCCTCGGGCAGGTCCCCGCGCGATTGATTGACGTTCAGGCCCACGCCGAGGACGACGTCCGGCCCCCCGGAGCGTTCCAGCAGGATGCCCGCCAGCTTGTTGCCGTTGAGGAGGACGTCGTTTGGCCATTTGAGATCGGGCACGGCGCCGGTGGAGACCTCGATGCCGCCCGCCACGGCGAGCGCCGCCAGCAGCGGTAGCAAGGGGAGGACGTCGAGCGGCGGCCGGAGGATGGTGGAGAGGAGAATGGCCGTTTCCGGCGGGGCGACCCAGGACCGTCCCTGGCGCCCTCGGCCCTCGCCTTGCGCGTCCGTAACCACCGTCCAGCCCTCGCCGGCGCCGCGAGCGCTAGCAGCGCGAGCGAGGTCCTGCGTGCTGCCGCAGGAGGGCTCGTAGTGCAGCCTCCAGCTGACCTCGCCGGCGACCAGCCGGTCGCGAACCCGGTCGAGGACCAGCGCCGTCATTGGATGGGCGGTGCCGTGACAGCTGCGTCGGCGCTACCCGCCTGGACGATGATGATCCCGGCGACGATCACGGCCGCGCCGGCAACCTGTAATGGCTGCAGCTGGTCGCCGAGGATGAGGAACGCGATCAAGCCGGCAAAGACCGGCTCAGCCGTGGATACGATGCCGGCCGACGACGGGCGGATGGTTCGAAGCGCCCACACGAAGAGGCCATGCGCGGTGAGCGTGCCGATCAGCCCCACGAGGGCCATGACGACCCAAATGCGCCAGCTCGGGGGGAGAGCGGTGCCACTGACCAGGTCGAACACCCCCCACATGATGCTGCCGGCGCCGAAGCCGTACACCAGCAATGTCCAGGTATTGAGCCGGCGCGTCAGCGTCGACGCCCGCAGGACATAGAAGGCGAAGAAACCGGCCGCCACGAGTCCCAGCATGACACCCGGAAGGTTCACCCGGAGGAGCGCCGGCTGGTAGGCGCCGACGGCGAAGAACGCGCCAGTCAGCACCATGGCGAGAGCGCCCCAGACCTGCGCCCGGACCGCCTGCTGGCGGTGAAAGCGTTCGAACGCCGTCACCGCGACCAGGCCGAGGTACTGGACGAGCAGCGCGACCGCGATGTTGATGCGGGCGATCGTCAGGTAGTAGCTGAGCTGGACCCCGGCCAGGCCGATGGTGCCGAAGACCGTCAGCGCCGGAAGCTCGCGGCGATCGACGCGAAGCAGCCTCGGCCGGACGGCAAGGAGGATAACGAAGAGCCAGGCAAAGGCGAACCCAATACGGAGTTGCGCCAGGACGAGCGGCGAGTAGCCCAGCCCGAACAGCACCTTGACGGCATTGCCGCCGGCGGCAAAGAGGAAGGCAGACAGGACCACCAGCAGGTAGCCGGCGCCTGAGTTCTTGACCAAGCCGGTATTTGAAAGTACAGTAAACCCTCGGGAAGCATGGCTCGGACCACCCTCGGAAGCGGGCGCATGATCGAGCAGACCTCGGTCCAGATCTCGGCGCAACGCGAGCGATGGCAAGCGGAGCGCGAGTTGCGCTATGCGCGCCGGAACCGGATCCGCCACATCGACCGGCTGCTGGATGAGCTCGAGATGCTCAACATCGCCGAGGAAACCCAGTTGCCCACAGACCTGGCCTTTCGCGTGCAGCGGCTCGCCGCCGAGATGGACCACCCCCTCGGCAATCGGGCACTCGAGGATATCTCCATCGGCGAATCGATGGATGCGCTCTACGACCTTCAGGACGGGCTGATGCTCACCCTCGAAGGCGTGCAGGACGACGAAGAAGTCTAAACGGGGCTAACTCGCCCGACGCGAGCTCCACCTACGGCTTGCCGTTGCCTTGCGGATGGTCGTTGTGGTTCTTGCCGGTTTTGTCTTTGCCCTTGGCCTTGTCGTCGCCGTGTTCTTTGGCGGCAATCGCAACCGTCGATTGACCCGCGTCGTTCAACGAGCCGGCCAAACCATCCGACGCAATGGTCACGGCGTTGATCTTCACCAGGAAGGCGCTGTCGCGGTTGGCGTTGTCGCCCCACAGGGCACTGAGGTCGCTGCTTCCCGCCAGGTCGCGCTCCGCGGCGGCCTGCTGCGACCGGTAATCCTTGAGCAGGGACTGCACGATATCCGTCGTCGAGCCACGGCCTTCCAGGTTGAGCAGCGCCTGATTGGCCCCGCTCAGCAGTGAGCCGACCGGAGCCTTCGCATTGGACCCCGTGATGAAGTTGTAGATGCCGGAGAGGAATGGGTCGATGACCGGGACCGGCTGGGGTCCGGAGCCGCTACGTTTCTGCTGCAACAGGGTGTAAGCGTTGAGCAGGTCCGCGTTGGCCTGAGCGAGCTCAGCCAGCCCGCGCTGGGTCGGATCGCTCGTGGCTCGCAGCATCCCATCCCACCAGGACTGGACGACGTAGAAGGCGCTGTCGACGGCGACGCCCTGCGGCTGATTCCAGAGCGCGTCGACATCGGCCGAGCCCGCGGCCTGCGCCGTAAGTGGGGCAAGCCCGAGCGCCGCCACGAAACAGGCGGCGATCAGGCGGCGTTGTATGACACGACCAATAGGGAGCACGGCGGCCTCGCAACGATCATGCGCCGGCCGCATTGAGGAGCCGTAAACGTGCCCGTCGCAGAGCGTTGACAGGCCTGACGCGGGGCCCTAACGCTGGAGATTTTCGACGACGGTCGAGATGCCCTGGCCCACGCCGATGCACATGGTGGCGAGGCCGTAGCGAGCCTTACGGCGGACCAGCTCGTGAACCAGGGTGGCGATGAGGCGAGCCCCACTGGCTCCCAATGGATGACCAAGGGCGATAGCGCCGCCATTCGGATTGACGCGCTGCGGGTCGAGTTCGAGGTCGCGGATGCAGGCCAGCACCTGCGACGCGAAGGCCTCGTTCAGTTCCACGCAATCCAGGTCGGAAACCCGCAAGCCCGCCCGGGCGAGGGCTTTACGCGACGCCGGAATCGGTCCCAGGCCCATGACCGAGGGATCGACGCCAGCGCTGGCTGCCGCCAGCACCCGCGCCAGGGGCCGGGCGCCGATCCGCTCCGCCTGCGATTCCGCCATCAAGACGAGACACGCGGCGCCATCGTTGAGCGGCGATGAGTTGCCGGCGGTGACGGTGCCGTCCTTCTCGAAGGCCGGCTTGAGGCTTGCCAGTTTTTCGCGGCTGGTGTCCGGCCGGGGGCCTTCGTCCTTCTCGAGCGTGGAGCCGTCGGCCAAGGCGACCCCGACCGTCTCGTTGCGAAAGTGGCAGGCCTCTTGCGCCGCAATCGCCTTGCGATGGCTGCCCAGCGCCCACTCGTCCTGGGCCTCGCGGGTGATGCCATAGCGACGGGCCACGACCTCGGCGGTCTGCCCCAGGCTGATGGGCGGATACAACTCCGCCATCCGGGGGTTGATCATGCGCCAGCCCAGGGTGCTGTCATGAAGCGTCTGGGCCCCGCGGGGGTACTCGCGCTGGGCTTTCTCCAGGATGAAGGGCGCGCGCGTCATGCTCTCGACGCCGCCGGCGAGGAAGCAGGCGCCGTTTTTTGTCTCGATCTCGCGCGTGGCCGACACCACCGCCTGCATCCCCGAGCCGCAGAGCCGGTTCATCGTGGCAGCCGGGATCTCGACCGGCAGCCCGGCCAGCAGCACCGCCATGCGGGCGACATTGCGGTTGTCCTCTCCTGCCTGGTTGGCGTCACCGAAGTAGACGTCTTCGATGCTCGCCGGGTCGAGCTGGGTGCGGTGCACCGCCTCCTTGAGGACCAGCGCGGCGAGGTCGTCCGGGCGGACATCCTTGAGCGCGCCGCCGTAGCGCCCGATAGGGGTGCGAATCGCGTCGATGATCACCGCTTTCTCCATCGAGGTCATGCTACACGCGGAATTGCACGGCCCCGCGCCACACTAAAATGTTGCCGACTCATGCCTGATCTCGCTCGCCAATACGAGGCAGTGAACCTGATGGCCGATCCGTTGCTTGGCTACATCAAGATCACGAAGCGCGTCCGCGGCGAGAGCGTCGCCGCGGAGCAGGACCTGCTCGATCACCCGTGGCTGCAGCGACTGCGCCGCATCCACCAGCTCCAGTCGGCCTGGTGGGTCTTCCCCGGCGGAGAGCACTCTCGCTTTCAGCACGCGCTGGGCGCCATGCACCTGAGCGGCGAATGGGCCCGCCGGCTCTATCCCAATCTGACCGCTGTGGTGGGCGATGTGCCGTCCCTCGCCTGTGTGGAGGAAACGTTGCGCGTGGCGGGGCTGCTGCATGACGTGGGCCATGGCCCTTTCGGTCATTTCTTCGACCAGAACTACCTCGATCGCTTTTCGATCGACCACGAGGTGATCGGTCGCGCCCTGATCGGCGGCGAGCTGGCCTCCATCATCGGCGCCATGGACGCCAGTCCCTCTGGCCCGTTCACCCCTGGTGAGCGTATCGATCCGCGCTGGATCGCGGACCTGATCGCCGGGCCCGACCTTCCAGGCCTATCGGCCCCGGCCTGGGTGCGCGCGCTCAAGCCCGTCCTCAACGGCATGTACACGGCGGACAACCTCGACTATGTCCCGCGGGATGCCTACATGTGCGGCGTCAAGGTGGGGCCCGTCGATATCGAGCGGCTGATGCACTACTCCTTTCTCGGGCCCGAGGGGATGCTGCTCCACCAGCACGGAACCCAGGCCCTGCTCCTCTTTCTGAACGCCCGCCTCTACCTCTACAACAACATCTATTACCACCGCACGGTGCGCCGCATCGACCTCCATATGCGCGAGATCTTTCGGGAGACGATCGACCGCATCCTTCCGGGCAACCCACTCGACCACCTCGACCACTATCGCGAGCTGACCGATTGGTCGCTGATCGATACCGTCGACCGCTGGCGCCACGAGGGTGGCCGCGCCGCCGAGCTCTCCCACGAGTGGGGCCGGATCGTCCGGCGCGAGCTCAAATGGCGGCTGATCTTCGAGGACTACTACGAGTTCTCCAACCTGCCTGAGGCCTTCCTCTACCCGGAACCGTCCGACTACGTGCGCCGCATTCGCGAGGCGCTTCCCGCCTCGCTCAAGGAGGCCTCATTCGAGGTGGACCTGGCGTCGGTCGATCCGCGGCCGCAGAACCCGTTTACGGATCCGTTCCCCGTCAACATCTACAACCCGGTGAGTCGCGCCGTGGAGCGGAGCGCCGTCGCCGAGTTGTTCCGGCGTCTGCCCATCCGCACCACGCTGGTACGGGTTTTCACCGATGACACGCGGCAGGTTGAGGCGCTGCGCGGGGCGGTGGAGCGCGCCCTCTACCGCCGCGACTCGGATCTGGCGGAGGTGGCTCCCTGATGGCGGTCCAGCCCCAGGACGCGATCAAGCCGCTCACCGTGCTCGAGCTCAACACCCGCATCCACGACCTGCTGGCGGCGCGCTTTCAGAGTGTGGTCGTCAAGGGTGAGGTTAGCGGCATGACGTTGCGCGGCGGCCACGTGTGGTTCACGCTCAAAGACGCGACCGCCGCCGTGGGCGCGGTGATCTTCAGCAGCACGGCCCGCCGCCTCCCGTTTCTGCCGGAAAACGGGCAGGAGCTGCTGGTGACCTGCCAGGTCGACTATCACGCCCAGTACGGGCGTGTGAACCTGGTGGTCAGCCGCCTCGATTACGACGGGGCGGGCAAGCTGCGGGCCGCGATCGAGCAGCTCAAGCGCCGCCTCGAAGCGGAGGGCGCCTTTTTGCCCGAGCGCAAGCGGGCCCTCCCGTTTCTGCCGCGCTGCATCGCCTTGATCACCTCGCCGAGTGGTGCGGTCATTCATGACTTGCAGCAGACGATCTGGGAGCGGTTTCCCAACACTCGGCTGGCGCTATACCCGGCGCGTGTGCAGGGGATGGCGTCGCAGCGCAGCCTGGTCGCCGCTTTGCGGCAATGCGACGAGGACCAGCTAGCGGACGTCGTCATCGTCGCCCGCGGTGGCGGCAGCTTCGAGGAGCTGATGGCCTTCAACCAGGAGGCCGTGGTGCGCGCCATCCAGGCGATGCGGATCCCGGTGGTCACGGCCCTTGGCCACACCTCCGACCGAACCCTCGCCGACCTGGTCGCGGACCGCGAGGCCCGGACCCCCACCGCGGCCGCCGAGATCGTGGTGCCCAACAAGCGGGACTTGCTCCGGCAACTCGGCGAGCGCGCGCAGCGGCTGCAGCGTGCCGGGCTCACCGCCCTGATCGCCCCCTCGCACCAGCTTCAGCGGCGCCAGCAGTCGCTCGACCGCCTCACCCTTGATCTCCTTGCGCGGCGGCGCGAACGCGTGGACCACCTGGAGGGGATGCTGCGCCAGCGCGATCCGCGCGAGATACTCCGGCAGCGGGAACGAGCCCTGGAGGAAGGCCGCCGGCGGCTGCTGCGGAGCCGGCAGATGATCGCAAGCCGCATCGAGACCGGTCGCCTGGGGAACGGCAGTCTGCGGGAGCGGCTTGTCGCGCTGGCGGTTCGGGGACTGCGGGAACGAACCAGCGGCCTGCAGAGTCGCGGGACACGGCTTAGCTCGCTCGCCCCCGAGCAGACGCTCAAGCGTGGCTACAGCATCACGATGGACGCCCTCGGCGGTGGCATCATCCACAGCGCGCAAGAGGCCCAGAAGGGTCAGCCCGTCAAGGTGCTGCTCTCCGCCGGCCGCCTCGAGGCCACCGTGGACGAGACCGTGCCATGAGCCTCGACGAATCGCTGACCTACGAGCAGGCGCTCGCGCAACTCGATGCGACGCTGCACGCGCTCGAAGAAGGCAAGTTGAGCCTGGAGGAGGCGATCGCGGCGGTTGCCCGCGGGCGCGACTACTTGCAGCTCTGCGAGCGAAAACTGGAGGAAGCCCGGCAGCGGATCGAGAGCCTGCCGGTCAGAGAGGAGCCGGACGTCGAGGAGCCGCCGCACCCGGCGACCGTCGCGGAACTACGCGCGGAGCGCGGCGGACCTCCCGGGACACCCCAGGGCGAGATCCCTTTCTAGCGTTATTCCTCCGCCTCGGCGGGAGGCTGGCGCTCCACCTCCGGGCGTTCGGCCGGTGCCTGCCCGGAGCGGAAGACGCCCCACTCGTGCAACGAGCGGCGCAGCATCTCCGGGGTCGTCTTGTAGGCCGCCGCCAGTTGCTCCAGGTCGTCGGCGCGGAAAGTCACGACCGGCGTGTTGAAATCCTGTCGTTGCTGCTGCAGCCGTGCCACGTGGCGGGAAAGGATGGACCCCTGACGCTCGGGGAGCCCCTGCAATTGGCCGAGATCGATGGCAAGCTTGGGCGGGAGCGCGGGCTCGCCCACGCCTTCGATCTCTTCCGGCAGCAGCTGGTTGACGGGGACGCTGTAGAGAGTCGCGATCTGGTGCAGGCGGGTGACCGAGATGTTGCGGTCGCCGCGCTCGTAGGCGGCGAGCAACGACCCCTTGAGCCGCTTATTCGAAAGGACTTCGACCTGCTGGAGCGTTAGACCACGCTGCTTTCGCAAACTGCGCAGTCTGGCTCCAACTTTTCGCGAGTACCCGTCCAATGGATCCCCCTTGACTGTGTGTGACCAGTCTATCGCAGAACGCGATGCGGACAAAACTTTTGACGTGTTCTTTTCGGAGGGTGGTGGGGGATCGTTCTCGAGGAACGACGTCACCTTCCGTGGCCGTCATTATGGGACAAACTCCCAGGCCGTGTCAAGTGGAGCTTACTCAAGCGTCGAGCTCACTTACAGCGCTGGGGCGGCTGCCATCGGCGCGGCCGGCCTCGTAGGCCTGGCGGAAACGGAGCGCCGCCTGCGCGCTGTCGCCTTCGGCCTCGAGCACGCGCGCAAAATCGTAGGTGACGCGCGCCCGCAGGTCGGGGTTCTCAATGGTCAAGGCGACCTCGAGCGCGCGCTCGAAGTGACGGTGCGCCGAGTCCCGGCGTCCGCGCTCGTGCGCAACCCGCCCCGCCACGCGGTGAACCGCGACCGTTGCCAGGGGATCGCTCGAGCGGGTGGACAGGTCGATAGCCCCTTCGATGAGTTCGCTTGCGCGCTCCCCCTGCCCCGCTTCAAGAGCGGACTCAGCCATACCCGCGACCAGGTGCGGGACCAGCTCGCGGTCGCCGATCCGCTGGAGGTGCTCGGCGCCCTCGCTGAAGAGCCGCTCGGCTTCCGCCACGCGGCCCTGCTGCAGCAGCATGTCGCCCATGTTGAGGCGGAGCTGTCCGGCCATACGGACGTCTCGGAGCGTCTCGAAGATACGCAGGCCCTTCTGCGCGTAGGACAGCGCCCGGGCGTACTGGCCGGTCTGCTGGAACGAGAGGGCGAGGCCCTCGTAGATGCCGGCGAGCGCCGGCATGTCAAGAACCTGCGCCGCTGCCGCGATCGCGGATTCATAGGCGGCGATCGCTTCGATCGGCTGGCCCGCCACATAGTGGAGGTTGGCCCGGTGGCCGAGCACGCGCGCCTTTAATACGGGATCGGCAACTCCGGCCGACTCGTAGCGCTCCAGGGCCTGGTCGAAACACTGGCCGGCGGCGTGCGCCCGGCGGAGCAAGTAGTGGACACTGCCGAGGCGGTCGTAGAGCTCGACCAAGAGCTGATGCCACTGCGCCCGTTGGGCTGCGAAGATCGCCTCCTCGAGGACCGGCCTGGCATCGTGGGGTCGCCCCTGCTTCATCAGCGCGACCGCCAGCGTGAGCTGCGCGCGTGTCCGCAACTCGATCGGAATCGTCCTCGCCAGCATCCGGGTAATCAGCGATTCGGCGCGAGCTCCCTCGCCGTGGAGCAGACTCATCTCGGCCTCTGCCAGGGCAAGCTCGAGCGCGGCAGCCGAGTCTCCCGGCTCTTCGAGGAAATAGTCGATGGGCCGCTGCAGGCGGCGGGCGATGATGCGCAGGTTTTGTGTCGAGGGTTGGGCGCGGCCTAGCTCGACCTGGTTGAGGAAGGCTCGGCTGAAGTCGCTGCCGGCCACCGCGGCAAGGCTGAGCCCCAGCTCCTGCCGCGCCTGTCGAATCCGACGCCCGAGAGGACTCGGCGTCCCGGGGTCATCCGCTGCCGGACGCCCCGGGCGCCGCTTGGTAAGCACAACCTACAGTCTAGCAATCTAGACTTGACAGTGAATCGACCGGCTTACAGGGGGTTCGGCCAGACTTCGGCGCAGGAAAGCACGGCCGACGCGATAACTAACAGAATCCAGGGCGTGAGAAATCGCCGCACGGTCCCACCTCCTGAACAGGCGGCTCGCTCAAGATCGGCCTGTCCTGCTGCCAGCTTATGGACGGCCCTCAATCAAGGGGGTCACGCCTGTAACGGAATCCGTAAGGTGGGTCGCGAACCGCTGACTGCCCGAGATCCCAGCGTCCCTATAATCGGGGTCCGCTGTGTCCCCGTAGCTCAGCCTGGATAGAGCACTGGCCTCCGGAGCCAGGAGCACAGGTTCAAATCCTGTCGGGGACACCAACCTCCCTGATCATCGGCCGCCGTTCGAAGTCGCCCGGGGTGCGCGT
>Ga0209471_1002503_pt1 | contig 10536 bp, 9 predicted proteins | sample GraSoiAngelo_128_FD_185885 | JGI IMG/M metagenome (GOLD analysis project Ga0209471, IMG submission 185885) | Grasslands soil microbial communities from the Angelo Coastal Reserve, California, USA - 14_0927_12_20cm (SPAdes) (version 2) | ecosystem: Environmental > Terrestrial > Soil > Grasslands ... | reverse complement strand
CACTTCTCGGACACCCGCCTCAACATCATCTCCGGCGGCTCGCCAGTGGCGACGCAGATGGTGCACGGCGCGGGCGCCGCGTATGCGCTGAAGATGGACGGCACCGACAAGGTCGTGATGACCAACTACGGCGAGGGCGCCGGTTCCGAGGGCGACACGCACGAGGCGTTCAACTTCGCCGCCATCTACAAGCTGCCGGAGATCTTCGTTTGCGAGAACAACGGCTTCGCCATCTCGACGCCGTTCAACAAGGAGTACGCCATCGAGCACGTCGCCCAGCGCGCCGCCGGCTACGGATTCCCAGGTGTGACCGTCGACGGCCGCGACCCCGTCTCGTGCTACGTGGTGGCGGTGGAGGCGGTAGCGCGGGCACGCGCCGGCCAGGGCCCGACGCTCATCGAATGCCTGGTCGACCGCCTCGGGGCGCATTCGTCGGAGGACGACCAGCGCCGCTATCGAACCCAGGAGGAGATCGACCAGCTCGCGCAGAACGACGGCCTGGAGCGCTTCAAGAAGCGCCTGCTCGAAGAGGGCGTGCTCAGCGCCAAGGAGATCGAAGCTCTCGAGGAGAAGGTCAAGGGCGAGGTCACCGAGGCGACACGGCAAGGCATGGAGTCGCCGGACGCGCCGCCTGAGAACGCCACCACCAACGTCTACGGCCTCGATGTGCCCAAGGCGATCGACCCGCCCTCGGGCGTGGAGACCGAAGAGATGAACATGGTGGCCGCGCTGCGCTCATGTCTCACTGAGGAGATGGAGCGGGACGAGCGTGTGATGGTGCTGGGCGAGGACGTCGGCCAGAAAGGCGGCGTGTTCCTGGTCACCGACGGCCTGCGCAAGAGATTCGGCGAGGCGCGCGTCATCGACACGCCGCTGGCGGAATCCTCCATTGCCGGCGTCGGGCTCGGCCTCGCGCTCGCCGGCAAGCGGCCGGTGGCGGAGATGCAGTTCGCCGATTTCGCGCATATGGCCTTCAACCAGATCACCAACGAGATCGCGAAGTTCCGCTATCGAAGTGACGGCGACTGGTCCGTGCCGATGGTCATCCGCGCTCCGTTCGGAGGGCACGCGCACGGGGCGCTTTACCACTCGCAGTCGATCGAGGCTCGCTTCGCGACGCCCGGGTTGAAGATTGTCATCCCCTCGAGCCCATACGAGGCGAAGGGTCTTCTGCTCGCTTCGATCCGAGACCCCGACCCGGTCCTTTTCTTCGAGCACAAGCGGCTGTACCGCATGTTCAAGGAGCCGGTTCCCAAGGGCGAATACCTGATCCCACTGCAGGTGGCTCGCACCGTCCGCAAGGGCAGCGACATCTCCATCTTCTGTTACGGCCTCATGGTCCAGTACGCGCTCGAGGCGGCCAAACTCCTCGAGGGCGAGGGCGTGAGCGTCGAGATCGTGGACCTGCGCACCGTCTACCCGCTGGACCGCGAAGCGATCGTTGCGTCGGCCCGCAAGACGGGAAAGTGCCTGGTGCTCTACGAAGACAACTTCAGCGTGTCGGTCGGCTCCGAGGTGGCCGCGATCATCGCCGACGAGGCCTGGCGCTGGCTCGACGCGCCGGTCAAGCGCCTGGGCGGCCTGGACGTCCCGTCAATGCCCTACGCGCCGGCGATGGAGGAGGCGTTCATGCCCAACCCGGAGAAGATCGCCCGGGCCTTGCGCGAGCTCGCTGCCTTCTAGCCATGGCAAAGACAACCCGTGTGGTCATGCCGCAGCTTGGGGAGTCGGTCCATGAAGGGACGATCTCCCGCTGGCTTGTGAAGCCGGGGGACAAAGTGGTCGAGTTCGAGCCGATGCTCGAGGTCGACACGGACAAGGTGAGCGCCGAGGTGCCCTCACCGGTCAGCGGGGTCTTGAAGGAAATCCTGGCCAAGGAAGGCCAGACCGTGCAGGCCGGCGCGGAGATTGCGGTGGTCGAGGTTGGTGCGGACGGCAAGGTGACCGCGACGCCCGAGGCGCCTGCCCCAGCCGCGGCTGTGGCGACCCCAGCTCCTTCACCTGCCGCGAAGGCTGAGCCGGCGCCGAAGGCTGTCCCCACGGAAGCGCCGGCACCGCAGCCGGCGCCGACCTCCCCCCCGCCGACACTCGAAAGCGGCGAGCACCGCTTTTCGCCGGCGGTGCAGATGCAGGCCTCTGAGCTCGGCGTCGACCTCTCCAGGGTCCAGGGCACCGGCATCGGCGGTCGGATTACGAAGAAGGACGTCGAGCAGTTCGCTGCTGCCGCCAAAGCCGCGCCTGCCGCTGCGCCAGCGCCCGCAGCCGCGACCGCGACCGCGAGCGAAGGCGATCAGGTCGTGCAGCTCACCCGAGTTCGGCGGCTGATCGCCGAGAACATGGTCCGTTCGAAGACGACCATCCCGCATGCATGGCAGACGCAGGAAGCCGACATGTCGGGCGTCGTCGCCAACCGCAGCGCCAACAAGGCCGCCTTCCAGAAGCAGGAGGGCTTCTCGCTCACTTACCTGCCATACGTGATGGCCGCAACCATCTCGGCTCTGCGCGAGCACCCGGAGGTCAACTCCACCTTCAATGAAACCGAGCTGATCATCCACCGCGACATCAACCTCGGAGTCTCTGTCGGGCTCGAAGACACCCTGGTGGTCCCGGTCATCCGTCGCGCCGACAGTCTCTCCATCGCCGGGCTCGCTCGCGCCGTCAACGACGTGGCCAACCGCGCCCGTAACAAGCAGCTGAAAGCCGACGACCTCAGCGGCGGCACGTTCACGGTCAACAACTCCGGGACGTTCGGGACCCTGTTCAGCTACTCGGTGATCAATCCGGGCCAGGCCGGAATCCTCACGATGGAGGCCATCGTCGAGAGGCCGATGGCGGTGAGCGGGATGATCGGGATCAAGCCGATGATGTATCTCTGCTTCTCGTTCGACCACCGCGTGCTCGATGGGTTGAAGGCGGCTCGCTTCCTCACCTCGTGCCGCAAATGGCTCGAGTCGGTGACGGTGGACTTACCGGTTTACTGAGTCGCTTCAGTCTCGCTCGATCGCGAGGATGCTGATGAAGAAGCTCGCGAAGATCGTCTGAGTGCCCAGCGCGAGCAGGACCACGGCGGGGATGACCTCGCGCATCGTAGTCGAAGGGTTCAGGTTTCCGAATCCCACCGACTGCCAGCTGATCACGGCCACCACCAGCGCCACGAGGCCGCCTAATACCATCAGCGCGCCCGCGAGCAGCCCCACCTCGAGCGTGATGTAACGAAGCAGCGTCTGCAGCAAGGGGTGAGGCGGGTGGAAGCCCTCTCGGATCGCGAACATCTTGGTGAAGACGGCGAAGAGCACCAGCTGATACCCGAGCAAAGCGAAGAAGCCCGCGACCAGCAGCGTGTCGATGTCAAGTCGCACGCCGCCTACGTACAGCGGGTTGGCGACCAGCAGAGCCGACATGAGCAAGCCGCCCACCAGGAGCACCAGGCCGGGATAGAGAAACAGCCACCGCGGGCTGAAAAGCAGCATGAAACGCAGGTGGCGCCAGCCGTCGCGCCAGGTGCGGAGGTGCGGCGGCCGCGAGCGGCCATCCGGATGGAGCACCACCGGCACCTCGATGATCCGCATTCCCTTGAGCGAGGCCTTGATCACCATCTCGCTGGCGAACTCCATACCGGTGGCTCGCAGCCGCATGCGCTCGTACGCGTCTTTTGTGAAGGCGCGCAGGCCACAGTGCGTGTCGCCGACCGGAGCGTGAAAGAAGATCCTGCTGATGCGGGTGAGGACCGGGTTGCCGAACCACCGGTGGGACCAGGGCATTGCACCCGCCTCGATTCCGCCCAGGAAGCGATTGCCGACGACGAGGTCATAGCCCTCGCGCAGCTTGGTGATGAGCGGACCGATGGCCGCGAAGTCATAGCTGGCGTCGGCGTCGCCCATCACAACGTACCGGCCCAGTGCCGCGTCGATGCCGCCGATGAGGGCGCTGCCGTAACCCTTGCGCTGAACGTCCACCACCCTCGCGCCCAGCTCGCGCGCGATCAGCTGCGAGCCGTCGCTGCTGCCGTTGTCGGCGACGATGATCTCGGCGGAGTACCCGCCCCTCTCGATCGCCTCCCGCGCCTTGGCGATGCACGCGGCCAGCGTCTCGACCTCGTTGAGGCAGGGCATGACAATCGACACCTCGACCGCCGCCCGTGCGTCATCGCGCCGCCTGGCTGGACGCTGCGCAACCTTCATGGCGCTAGAGCCTAACGCTGGGTGCCATGAGCGGATTGCGTTTTGGCCGGAAAAAGAAATGACCCCGACGGATCGCCTCTCGAGAGCTGGTACCGGTCTTGCGACCTGTTCCTGCCCTCTCGAACGTTTCCCTCGGGGCCGTTGCAAACAGTAAGGCTGACTCAAGATCGGCGCAAGCCCGAAAGTCAGTTCGCCGCCAAGCCACCTTGAGTAGCCTGGCCTCCCCACCATGTGGGGAGGTCGTCGCCGCCCGCCTGGCCTCCCCACCATGTGGGGAGGTCGTCGCTGCCCGCAGGGCACCGACGGGTGGGGCGATCCGGACTACCTAGACGTAGTCGACCATTCGACCGCCGTCGACGACGATGTCCTGGCCCGTGACACTGTCGTTCTCGACCAGCGCCATCACCGCCTGGGCCACGTGGTCCGGCGTGGCGACCGCCTTAAGCGGCGTGCGCTCCGCGGTCGAGGATTCCAGCGCCGCGGCTGCGTCCTCACCAAACCGCTTGCGAAACCACGGGCTCGAGACCAGCCCCGGTGACACCGAGTTGACGCGCACATCCGGAGCCAGCGCGAGCGCCAGCGCGCGCGTCAGCTGCAAAACCCCAGCCTTCGACACGCCATAGGCGATCGACGAGCCCGCGGCGCGATAGCCGGCGACGGAGGCCACGCTCACGATCGCGCCTTTGGTCTGCCGCAGGTGAGGCGCCGCCGCGCGGCAGCAGAAGAACGTGCCCTTCAAGTTCACGCTCAGGATCTCGTTCCAGACGTCGTCCGTGAGGGCGTCCAGGTTGGCATGCGGGATGAAATGGGTCGTGCCGGCGTTGTTGACGAGAACGTCGAGACGACCGAACCGGCTCATCGTTTCATCGATCATTGCGATGACCTGCGGCTCCGAGGCGACGTCGGCACGATGTGTGACCGCCTTGGGGCCGAGCGATTCGATGTCGCGAGCGGTCGCGTTGGCGCCGTCCTCCGAGCGCGAGTAGTTCACGACCACGGCCGCCGCGCCTGCGTGCGCGAGCCGGAGGCAGACGGCGCGGCCGATGCCCGTGCCCCCGCCTGTGACGATCGCAACCCGGTCTGTGAGCTCCATGCGAGACTAAGTGTCCTTCAAATGCCACTGGACCTCGCAGACGCCAACAAGGTCGTGGCCCGCGCCCAGGCCAAAGCGGGAGAGCTCGGTATCCGCGTCACGGTCGCTGTCGTCGACGAAGGCGGCTTGCTCATCACCCTCGCCCGCATGGACGGCGCGCCGCCGCTCGGTCCACAGATCGCTGAAGCCAAAGCAGTCGGAGCGGCAATGCTCCACCGCGACGGCGCGAGTCTCGCCGAGCTGGCCAAAGACCGCCCTGGATTCTTCGGTGTTGCCGACCGCCTCGTGCGCGTGCCGATGGTGCCAGGCCTGGGCTCGGTGTTGATCCGTCGCGATGGGAAAGTACAGGGCGCCGTGGGCGTCAGCGGCGGCCGGCCGGAGCAGGACCTCGAGTGCGCGCAGGCCGGCCTCGAGTCAATCGAGCTCAAGGACGCGTAGCGGCTCGTAGACGGCGCCCGCCCGGCCGAGCCGGCTCTGGTACAGCACGAGCTCGTTGACGCGCCAGGGTCCGGGCCGAGGCAGCCGGCCCAGTGGTGGGAGCGGCGCCCCTGCCCTGGCTCGCGCGCGGGCGAGGGTCAGGTGGGCCTGGAACGGACGCTTCTCGGTCGCAAAGCCGGCGGCGACGCATTCGGCGTCCACCCGGCGGGCGAGCGCGGTGACGTCCTCCGAGCCCAATACGAGACCTCGCCAGACCACCCTCACCAGACGCCCGCGCTTGAATGTGCCCAGCTCGCCGAGCTCGACGTCGAATGCCGGACTCGACGCCCGACCGAGGCGATCGGCGATGGCGTCGACGACGGCGACGTCGGCCTGGCCGATGAAACGGATGGTCAGGTGCAGGTTTGACCCCGGAGTCCAGCGAAAGCCGGGGGCAGACGCCGCGCACCCGCTCAGAAACTCGGCCATGGCCGCGCGCTGCGGTTCGGGCAGCGGCAGCCCGAAGAACGCCCTGACGCGGGTGCCTACTTCTTGTGTGTGGGCGCTTTCTTCCAATGCACCGGCACCCAGGTGCTGGGCGCGGTTGGACGCCAGCCAAATCGAGTGCTGACCGAGTCGATGCCTTCAGCAAGGTTGTTGACCTGGATCATGTTGATCTCATCAGGCGTGACGACGGGATCCTTGAACAGCGTCTCCATCACCGCGGCACCGGGAACCAGGAAACCCGCGGGCAGCTTCAGCTTCGGCTTGCGAATCCCGTAACCCTGGATGAACCAGTCGAACAGCTTCTCGTACGTCAAAACCTCCGGGCCGCCCAGCTCGACGATCTTTCCCAACAGCTCGGGCTTGCTGATCGCCTCGACAACACAGCGCGCCGCATCCTCGCGAAGAATCGGTTGCAGCTGGGTCTGGCCGTCGCCAGGGATGATGAGGAACGGGCCGAAGTTGGCGGCACGCTGGAAATCGTCGAGGATTCCGCCATCCTCGGCGATCACGAAGGAGAAGCGGAGGATGGTACCGGCTACGCCGGTCTTGGCCAGTTCCTGCTCGCCCATCCATCGCGACGTGAAGTACTTGAATTTGGGGTCGAGGCGGGCGCCGATCGCACTCACGAGGACTACCGATCGCGCCCCCGCGGCCTTGGCCGCCTCGGCCATGATCCGCGGGCCGTCGACGTTGACCTCGAGGAATGATTGCGGCCGGTTTCGCCTGACCGCGACCAGGCTGATGATGTGCTCGGTGCCCTGCGCAGCCTGTGTCATTGCCGCGGGGTTGAGGGCGTCCCCGACCATCAGCTGAGCACCCCTCGCCTTGAAGGCCGCCGCCTTCATCGGGTCGCGGACGAGCACCCGGACCTGATGCCCGGCGTCGATCAGCTTGTGGGCGACAGCTCGTCCGAAAAAACCGGTCGAGCCGAGCAGTAGAACCCTGGCCATCGGGTGCACATGCTAACGGAGGGCATACTGGACTCCGGTGAGCGGGCAGGCAGCCGGCGGGATCGCGCTCGGACTTTTCGCCATGGTCCTGGGTGCCGGCGGGATCGTGGCCGCGATTCGCCGGCGGCAACGGCGGGCCGAGATCGCGCACACGTATGGCGCCACCGGCGGAGTCGTCTACACCGTGGTGCAGATCGGATGCTCGGGGATACTGCTGCTGGGAGGCCTGGGGCTCGTGGTCGTCGCGCTCCTTCTAAAGCGCTAGATGACGTTTCTTTCCTTGACCAGCGAGCCCCGCGCGAAACGTTCGAACGCGAATGAGGAGATGTCGACCTCGGACGTGTGATCGAGCAGCATCTGGGCGAGGAACAGCGCCGCCGCCGGAGCTTGCATGAAGCCGTGGCCGCTGAAGCCGGCCGCACACCAAAATCCCTCAACCTCAGGGATCGGCCCCAGGATCGCCTGGTGGTCGGGCGTCACCTCGTACAGTCCGGCCCAGGCCGTCTTGACCCCGGCGGCGGAGAGGGCGGGAGCCCGGCGAGCGGCCTGGGCGAACATCTTCTCGAGGAATTCCCAATTGACGTCGGTGACGAATCCCGGCGGCTCCTCGCGATCGCTCATGCCGATGAGGACGCCGTCTCCCTCGGGATGGAAATACAGCGAGGTCTGGAAATCAACGGTCATCGGGTTGTCGCGAGGCACGGCTGGGAACGATCCGGTGACGGCGATGTGCCGCCGGTACGGCAGGATCGGAATCTCGAGGCCCGCCATGCGACCAATGGACGCCGACCACGCCCCGGCGCAGCTGAACACCAGCCGCGTCGCGATGTCGCCGGCCGTCGTCCGAACGCCTTGCACGCGACCTGACGCGACGTCGATCCCCGTCGCCGCCACGCCTTCCTTCAACCTCGCTCCGTGTCGCCGGGCGGCCGCCGCGTAACCGGAAGTCACGTCTGCGGGGCTGGCGATGCCGTCGCTTGGACAGAAGGTGCAACCCAGAACGTCTTCGACGTTGAGAATCGGCACCATCCGCGCAGCCTCGGCCGCATCGACCCAGCGCGCCTCGGCCAGGCCGACGCGGTGCCACACCTCCATGTTGTGGCGGAAGTCCTCCACCTGCTGCGGCTGGGTGAGGAGGAACAAGTAGCCGATCTGCCGGAAGTCGGCGGGATGGCCGGTCTCCTCCTCGAAGTGCTCGAGCATCGCCACCGATCTCTGCTGAAGGCGCACGTTCCCCTCGGACGAGAACTGCTGGCGCACACCACCAGCACACTTGCCCGTCGACTGTGAGCCCAGCATCTCTCGCTCGAGCAGGAGCACATCCACGTTCCGTTTGCTGAGCTGGTACGCGAGCGCGCAGCCCATGATGCCGCCGCCGACGATGACTACGTCAGCGCTTTCCATGCCAGAAGAGTCCCCAGAACTCAAAGATCATCTTGAGGGCCGCAAGCGTCGTGATGTCCCCGTGATCGAACGGTGGCGAAACCTCCACCATGTCGATGCCGACCAGCTTCGAGCCCGCCGTGGCGATGCGAAGGAAATCCAGGGCCTGCCGTGTCGACAGGCCGCCCCCGGACGGGATCTCGGTCCCAGGCGCGAAGGCGGGGTCGAGGACATCGATGTCGAATGAGACGTGCAGGCTCTTTCCCTCCAGAGCGTCCGCGACCATGCGCGCCGAGCCGCTGTCTCCGGCCAGCTCCGATGCCGACACGAGCAGCATGCCCCGCGCGCGGATGAATTCGAGCTCTTCGGGGTCGTAGTCACGCCCGCCTGCGATCACAACGCGAGCCGGGCCGATGCTGGAGATCTCAAGCGCCCTGCGCATCGCACAGCCACACGTCCACTTTCCACCCCGAGAGAATTCGCAGAGGTCCGGGTGTGCGTCCACCCACAGCACGGCGAGGTCCGGATGGCGCCGAGCCTGGGCGGCCAGCGTGGCGATGGCGGTGCAGTGGTCGCCGCCCAAGACGGTCAGGAGCGCGGAGGATGGAACGGCAGCGAGGCTTTCGGCCACCTTCGACCATCCCGACTCTATCTCCGCACCCGCGTCCAGGTCGCCCAGGTCGTGCACCTTGAGCCCGTCGAGCGGGCGTCCATCCTCGGTCACCGGTGGCATCACAGCGGAGAGATCACGGATGCGCATCGGCGCCAAAGCCGCGCCTTTTCGGTACACGGCGGAGCCGTCGTATGGGATGCCGGCGATGACGATGTCGGCGGCGTTCAAAGGATTGCCGGCAAGGCCACCCCAGGGCCGGAGTCCAGCGAGATTCATCTCCGTCATGTTTTGCGCATCTCCGGCACTTTCAGGATGAGGAGGCCGCCCACCAGCAGCCAGATGAAGAACACCGTGAAGATCACCGGGTACCCGCCCGGAAGGCCGAGCAGGTGGGGGCCGTTGTTGAATTCGAGCAGAAATCCACCCACGAATCGCGCGATGACGCCCGAGCCCGCCGTCGCGATGTTGCTGAAGCCCATGAAAAGGCCGGCTTCATCGGCGGGAATGATGTCCTGGATGAACGCCCAGTCCACTGAGAAGAAGAGCCCGTAGCCGATCCCGATCAAGACCCCGACAAGCGTTGCTTGCGCTGCCAGGCGTGGCACGTGGAGGGCGTGGGCAATCGGGTGTAGGACCGAGGCCGGCAGCAGCTCGTAGTGGCTGAAAACGAGCAAGAGCACGCCCGCAGCCCCAAGCAAGCCGCCGACGAGGATGAGCGGCCGGCGGCCGAAACGATCCGAGCTTCTCGCCGCAGGCAGGGCGATGATGAGCGCGGACACGATGACCAGTCCCTGAAGCGTGTATGCGGCTCGGACCGCCGCGTCGACGCGGCCGTGAAAGAAGACGTCACTGAAGTAATAGAGGATGAAGCTCTGCAACCCGACTAGGCCCATGAGTATCAGCAGGCGCGACGCCATCAACCAAAGGAAGTTCGGGTAGCGGAGCGGGCGCGAAAACGTGGTGGTCACCACCTGCCAGACATTTTTGAATGGGCTGCTTGTCGTCTCGGCGCGGTCCGGGATGAGCAAGACGGTAGGCAGCATCGTGGCCAACAGCAAAAGACAGATGCTGAGGAGGGCGGTGGTGCGGCCGAAGTGAGAAAGGATGTAACCCGCACCCACCGTGCCGGCGAGAAGGCCGATGACGTTGGAGAGGCCGTAGTAGCCCGACGCGGTCCCACGTTGTTCTTCCGGCACGACGTCCGGCAGCAGCCCCTGGTACGGGCCCTGGGCAGTGTTCGAGGCCGTCTGCAAGAGGAAGTAAAAGATCAGCACCAGCCAGTAGGTGCCTGACAGCGCGATCCCGATCAAGAAGATGACGTCGCCGACCGTGCCCGCGAAGATGAAGGGCCGGCGCCGCCCGAAGCGCGTGTGGGTCCGGTCCGAGTAAGCG
>Ga0209471_1002500_pt1 | contig 10555 bp, 11 predicted proteins | sample GraSoiAngelo_128_FD_185885 | JGI IMG/M metagenome (GOLD analysis project Ga0209471, IMG submission 185885) | Grasslands soil microbial communities from the Angelo Coastal Reserve, California, USA - 14_0927_12_20cm (SPAdes) (version 2) | ecosystem: Environmental > Terrestrial > Soil > Grasslands ... | reverse complement strand
GCGGTCTTGCCGAACTGGTCGCCGGTCTCTACCAGGACGCGATATTCCTCCGTCAGACCCGTGGCAAATGCTTCAAGAACACCGTCCAGAAATTGATGGATGGAACCCCAGCGACTCATCACGCTGCACAGAACAGTACCGCCTGGCCGGACGACGGCTAGCAGTTCATCGAGGGCCTCTCCTGCTCGGTCGAAGACGTAGCTCAAGGGGCCGCCCAAGGCGGTCACCACGTCGAAAGACGCTGGTTCGAGGCTCGAGAGGTCGGTGACATCGAGCAGCTGGCGTTCCTCCACCGCATCCTCGTACCCTGCGGCAACGACGTGATCGCGGTTGAGGTCAAGCTGACCCGGCGAGATATCGCTCACGCGAATGCGAGCGCCGAGCCGGGCCAGCTCGATGGTGAAGCGCCCGGGGCCGGCGCCGACCTCGAGCACGCGGTCGCCGTTATGGACCCAACGGCTCTGAAACCGTTTATGAAGCTCGAGGCCTACGCGGCCCGCGACACTCCGGTCGAAGCGATCCCACTCGGCCGCGCCGTACTGGTCGTAGAAGACCCGCACCCTATCCGGCGAGTAACGACCGGACACGGCGTTACGGCCGAATGGTGCGCGGCTTGTTGGTGTAGATCGCGTTCGCCGGCAGGGCCTTCGACCAGGCCAGCGAAAAGGCGTCGTCGACCGTCCAGACGCCAATCAGTTTGCCGGCGGCGTGTAGCTCCTCCGCAGTCTCGGGTTCGATCGACCCCCAGTGCGGACAGAAGACGTCGGCTTCCGCGTCATCCATGACGCGCAGGATGTCGACCGGGCGCGAAGCCTCGAGGACGCCGGTCAGGATCTGCGGCTCGAGCTCGGCGATCCGCTTGATCGATCTATGGTCGAAGGAAATCACGACCACGTCCCCAACCATTCCAGCCTCTCTCACGGCGTGGACGACGATATCTTCGATGCCTGCGTAGGGCAGCGGCAGATTCTTGATCTCGATCGCAACGCCGACGTGGCCCTTGGCCAGGGCGAGCACCTCGTCGAGCGAGGGAATCGGCTCCCCCGCGAAGCGCGGATCTTTCCAGCTGCCGGCGTCGAAACGCTTCAGCTCGGCCATCGTGTGGTCGCGCACGAGCCCACTGCCGTTGGTGGTCCGGTCAAGGAGGTGATCGTGGATCACGGGCAAGCCACCGTCCTCGGAGCAATGGACGTCGAGCTCGATCACATCGACGCCGAGCTCGATGGCTGACCGGAAGGAGGCCAGGGTATTCTCCGGGAACTCATCGGGGTTTCCACGATGACCGCCGAGCAACATGCGGCCCCTGCGAAGCTTTGCCGCGAGGCCCTCCGCGTGCGCGATGGTCATCGGCCCATCCTACGTGAACTGTCGCGAGATTTTTACATCCACAGGCACGCGCAAGAAATCTCTGAGGCGGCCGTGACACCCACAACGGCTTTGGCGCGCGCCGGCCGATTCAGCCATGACCCTACCCAGGATCCAATCGCTGGCAATGCGGCGGCGGGTGCAGGTGCTGGCGATCGCCTTGCTCGTCCCGTTCCTGTTGGTTGGGCCGCTTCATCTCTTCATGCCGGCGACGGCGAAGGCGCACGGCATCCCGGCCCCGGTGCAGGTCGGGATCAGTTTCAGTCCCCAGCGCGCCGCCTACCTCGGGCTGGACTACAGGGTCGCCTTCAAGCGCCTGGAGGCGATGCATTTCCGAGTGATCCGCCTCAGCACCTACTGGGACCAGGTTGACCGCGAGGGCTACGACCAGCTTGACTGGCTGATGAGCGAGGCGAAGAAGTCGCATCAACCGGTCGCCCTCACCGTTGGCATGAAGGCCCTCGGCTGGCCCGAGTTCTTTATTCCGGCGTCCGCCGTACCCGTGGGTGGTCTACACCAGGGCCAGGACGTTGCCACGGACAGCGCCTTTCGCGAGGCGGCACTTTCCTTCGTCGACGCCACCGTGGACCGCTATCGGGATAACCCGGTCCTGATCGCGTGGCAGGTCGAGAACGAGCCCTTCAATCGCGCCGGACCGCAGCGCCTGTGGATCGACGCGGAGTTCCTGCGTGATGAGATTGCCAGCGTGCGGGCGCTGGACGGCCATCACCGCCCGGTGATCGTCAACGCCTTCAGCCATTTCAATCTGGTCTTCGACCAGGCCTCCGCCCGCCAGGGCTTCGACTTCCGCCAGTGGCTGGGTTTCGATGCCGACAGCGCCGAGCGAGACGGGCTCTCGGTTCTGGGTCGAGGCGATGTGCTCGGCCTCGACGTCTACACCGCCATCGGCTATCAGTTCCTGGGCAGCGACCACATGAGTCACGCCGATGGCGACTGGCCGGACCGGCTCGCGCGCGTGCGCGACCTGGCCCACAAGCAGGGCAAGCTGGCGTGGATCACCGAGGCGCAGGCCGAACCCTGGGAGTCATCGGACCTCAACTACGCCAACCCTAAGAGCACCAGTCCGCAAGCGATCCGCGGCATCTTCGAGAACCTCAAGGACGCTGGGTTCACCACCGTCCTCTTCTGGGGCAGCGAGTACTGGCTCTGGCGCGCCGATCACGGCGACACGCGCTGGGTCGACACCATCAAGGGCATCCTGCGCGATGAATCGAAAGCGCCGGCGATGCCGCTGGCTGCTTAAAAGACGGCCCAGTTCACGGTCGAGAGCTGGTCATCGGTAAAGGTCTGGCCGGGCTCCTGGAGATAGAGGTACCCGATCAGCCGGGCGACGCGGGCCTCCTGGTAATAGTGCCGGCGGTGATCCTCATAGGCGCTCGAATGGATCGCCTGGCTACTGTTGCCCTGCGCCGCGCTCTCCTCGGCGCTCAGAATCAGGTCATAGTTGACCAGGAAGCGTTTAACGCGCGAGTCGCGGTAGGGGCGGAGCCGGAGTGGGGCATCGACCAGGTCCGTGGTCAGGCGAGTGAAGTCCTGGCGCATCGCGGCTAACGAGCCAGCTGGCGAGGGCCGCTGCGTCTCGCGATCGAGGTCCTGATTCAGGGTCGCCATGGCGTTCGTGACCCGGTCGAGATACGCAGACTCGGCGGGTTGGAGGTCGGCAGGTCGCACGTATGGCAGGGCGGCCGGGCCGTGAAGGAAATCGATCACCTCGTATCCGACCTCACCGCCGCTGCCGGCGTCGCGCAGAAAGAAGGCGTTGACCGGCGGCGATTGCCGCGCGCTGTATCGATAGAAGCCGATCCGATGGGACTGGACCTCGCGCAGTTTCGCCTGGCGTTCGCTAAGGCATAGGTCGGCGAAGTCGGTCAGCCCGGGGCGCTGCAGGACGAACAGGCGGGCGTTGGAGATGCCGGCCACGGTCGGATCGGTGGTATCGAGGACGAAGGCCTCGTATAGCGTCGCGTCCTGCTTGGCCGCGGCCAGCGCGTTCGCCATTGCCTCGATGGCGGCGATGTCGAGTGGCCGTTGTCCAGAGACGTTGACCTCGATCGTGGTGTCGTCCCGCCAGCAGTGCAGGGCTTGCAATCCGGCGCCGAGTGTCGGGCAGCCGATCACCTGCTCGCCGGTCCGGTTGGGCCGCCGATCTGCGGAGACGCCGGCAAAGGCCAGGAACACAATGGCGACTGCGATCGCCACCGCGATCAGGCCGGCAGCCCAGGCGCGTAGCCCCCGCCGGACCGCCGCCGGGATCAGGCGCCGGCTGAGGACCAGAAGGACGGCGGCCGTCGGAATGAAGAAGAGGGTGTAGGAGGCGAGGCTGAACACGGTATCGGCCTGCGCGGTGCAGGGCATGCCGGGATAGGTGGCGCCGGCTCGCAGCGGCGCGATCAGCCAGGCGATCAGCAGGAGGCCAAGGGGCCAGATCCACCCGATCCACCTCGCGCGGCGGTCCGGCTTTGGTGCGGCGACCGTCACTGAGCCAGGGAAATGACCGCTGGGTGCCGGATCGGCAGCATGTAGTGGATGCCGGGCTCGAGCCGCCCGCGCGCATCGAGCCCGCCGGCCGCCAGGAACCCCTTGGTGCGGGCGTAGGCTTCATCGATCAGACGATCGCACTGGCTGAAATCAGTCCCGGCCGTTCCGAATTCGACATTGGGGAACAGCAGGGAGATCTCGGCTTGACCGGAGTACCGCTGATATTCCTCCAGCATCCGCTGGCCGAGCATGATCTGGATGCTCTGCGCCAGGATGCCGGTCAGGCTGTGGTTGGGCGGAATTCGCGGGTTGGAGGTGCTGTTGTCGATGGCGACGATGTGGGTCGCTCCCAGCTGGATCGCCTCCGGCAGGCCGACATTCTCGGCCACGGCGCCGTCGACAAACTCTTCATCGCCGATGCGGTAGGGATTGAAGAGGCCGGGAATGGCGGACGAGGCGGCCACCGCATCCGGCACGCTGCCGGTGGTAAAGATCTCCTTGCGGGCGCGGGTCAGGTTGGTCGCGATCACGGCGCAGGGGAGGACCAGCTGATCGAAGGTCGCCGGCAGATTCATCGCCGCCAGCGTGCGCAGGTAGCGACTATCGAAGAAGCTGTTGCGACTGCGGACGTATCGGTAGGCCATCCGAAGCGGGTTCCGGTCGAAGAGATCGCGGTTGCGGATCGAGCGCCAGACCTGGGCGAGCTGGTCGATCGTCTCCAGATCGGGTTTGGCGGCGACCGCAACGGCATTGAAGGCCCCTGAGCTGCATCCCACCAGTCCATCCGGCTTGATCCCCGCTTCCAGCAGCGCCTTGAGCACGCCGACACTGCAGGCGCCCCGGCTCCCGCCGCCACCGAGGACAAAGACGAGTCGTCGTTGCTTGTCGCCACCGAGCGAGGTCGGTGTCCGGCGCCGGCGCCACCAGGACAGCATGGAAGGGGATCGCCAAAATCCAGTTTCCCGCATAGACGTTACGTATGAGATCCCGATCGGAGCATGCGCCAGGGCTGAGTGTAACGGGTCGGTGGCGGCGGGCTGGAAGCCTGTGGACTCTGCGTTGTCTGGCTAGAAGAGGGCGTCTGCAAGGAGACACGGAACCAGCGCCGTGTTAGTCTTGCAGTATCACCTTTCCGTCCTATGCACTGTCCCTATCTCGAGCAAATCCTACGTAAGCGGCAGGCTTTTCTGCGGATCTTCCAGGCCGACTGCCACGTCGACCGGAAGGTCCACCGCTTCCACGGCGTCATGCAGTGGCCGACCCCGCCATGCCTCGGAAAGATGGCGACCTGCGCCCTGTACCAGGAAGCGCGCGCCAGTGAAGACCTGAGGCTACGCCGCCTCGCCGACTAGATAACATCGGCCCTGTGGGCCCGGATGTGATCGTGATCGGTGCCGGCGCGATCGGCACGTCGATTGCGTACCAGCTGGCGAAAACCGGCGCCAGGGTGACGGTCTTTGACCGAGGTCAGGTTGGCGGCGGAGCGACCGGGGCGTCGGCCGGCATGATCCAGATCAATCCGGATCGCAGCACGCCGACATCGTTGGTCACCCTCGAGCTCGAAAGCTCGCGGCTGTTCCCGGCGTTGGCGGCGGAGTTGCGCGACCGAACCGGCATGGATATTGGCTACCGACCGTCGCCGCTGCTACATGTCGCCTTCCTCCCGGAAGATGACGCGCCGCTGCGGGCCCACCGCGCCTGGCAGGCTGACCATGGGGTTGCCGTTTCCTGGCTCGATCGCACCGCCGCGCTCGACCTCGAGCCCAGCCTGACTCCCGACCTGCGCGCCGCTCTTTACTACCCGGACGACCACCAGTTGATGTCGCTGGCCCTCGTCCGCGCGCTGGCGCGTACCGCGGTCGACCTGGGGGCGACGCTACGCGAAGGCGCGGGCGTCGACCGGCTGCTGACCGAGGGCGACCGCGTGGTCGGCGTCGCCATCGGCGACGAGCGCCTTCATGCCGGCGAGGTCGTGATCGCCAACGGCGCCTGGGCGTCGGCATGGTCCGATACCTTGCGGACGCCGCTCCCGGTGCGGCCGGTCCGCGGCCAGATGGTGGCGTTGCGGACGATCGGGACGGGACTTCGCCACGTGGTCAGTTCCTTCGAGGGCTACGTGTTGACCAAAGCCGACGGCTCGACCTACGTCGGCACCACCGTCGAGGAGGCCGGCTACGATGCCCGCCCTACGGCGGCCGGCATCGGTCGTCTCCTCGCACTGGCGCCACGTCTCGTGCCACGCCTTGCCGACGCGAGCGTCGGTGCCGCCTGGGCCGGGCTTCGGCCCGCCACAGTGGATGGGCGTCCGCTGATCGGTCGCGTTCCAGGATGGCAGGGCGTTACTCTCGCGGTCGGACATTTCCGCGACGGCATCCTGCTGGCGCCGATCACCGGTGAACTGGTGGCGGACTTGCTGGCGGGGCGCCGGCCGCGCCTGCCGGTCGATGACTTCGACCCCGGCCGGTTCCTGGTTCGTGCCGCCTGAGACACCGCGGGCGTTCGCGCGCCGCGCGGACGGATTCCGGCACGCCGCGGCCGGCGGGCTCTGGCTGGCGCCGCTTGTCTATCTCGAACACGCGCGTTTCGGCCCGGGCTGGTACGGGAAGGTCGTCAGCTCCGATCCTGAGCGGCTGCTCGCCTGGGCGGTGAGCAAGGCGATCCCCCGGCGCGCGCTGGAGGTGAAGTCGCTGCCCGACGTCGACGTGCCGCGGCACGGACGGCGGCGACTGCCCGGCTATCACATCGATCTCTGGGGTGCGCGATTGGCGCTCGCCTACGACCCGGAAACCCTGGCTCGAGCGCGACGGCGATCAGTAACGCTCGATCGCCTTCATCCCGGAGCCGGTGATGATCAGGACGGCCCCGGGCGGAAGATTTAACACTCGGGCGCCGGCGATCGCGGCGGCTGAGGTCGGCTCCATCAGCAGCCCAACCGCGGCCGCCTGACGCCAGGCCCTCTCTATTGCGTGCTCCGACACCGCGATCCAGCGGCCGCCGCTGTAGCGCACGGCCGCGTAGCTACGCTCCGCGCGGGTCGGCTCCGGAATTCGGATGCCGTCGGCGATCGAGGGTTGTGGAACCACCGGCGACGGCCGCCCGATGGTCGCACCGCGTACCAGCGGCGCGCAGGCTTCAGCCTGCACGCCGTGAAGCCGGGGCGCCCGCTCCATTCGTCCGGCGGAAACGAGGTCGGCGAATCCCATCGCTAGCCCGATCAGGACTGTTCCCTGCCCGACGGGCGTGACCACATCGGTCAGCTTCTCGCCGAGCTCCTCGAACAATTCATACGCGATCGTCTTGGTTCCCTCGAGGAAGGCATCGTCGCGTGCATGGCCAACGTCATATGCCTCGCGGCCTGCGGCCACGGCCAGTTGGGTGACGGCGGAGCGCGGTCCGGACACCTTGATCAGCTCCGCTCCCAGCGCCTGGATCGCCCGTGCTTTGACCGCCACGATGTCATCGGGGGCGAAGATCCGCGCCTTCATCCCGGCCGCCGCGGCATAGGCTGCGATCGCGGTCCCGGCATTGCCCGAGGAATCCTCGACCACCGTCCGGGCCCCCGCCGCGCGCGCCGCCGTGATCGCCGTGGCGGCCCCGCGGTCTTTGAACGATCCCGTCGGCGAGATGCCTTCGAGCTTCAGCAGCAGCTTCTCGTAGGGCACGATGGGCGTCGCGCCCTCGCCCAGTGTCACCGGCTCGCCGCGAATCGAGAGGTCGGCGCGGTAGCGCCATAAGCCGCGGCCCGACCAGGCCCCCGCCTCCACCTGCTGGGTCACGCGAGGATTTTCTGCAACGCCGAATCGAGGTAGTCCTTCGTGAGCGGGAAGGGTTCATAACTGCTGACAGTGCCGTCGCGTGCAACCAGGACGCTGACCGGTAGCCCACTGCTACTCAAGGCGACCCCATAGGCTCGGCTCGCCGCGCCGCTCGGATCGAGCACCGGGGGCGGTTGCAAGTTCATCGACTTCCAGAAGGTGTTCACGGTCGCCGCTGATTCGTCTCCGAAATCGATGGCAACGATGGTCAGACCTTCGCCTCGATGGGCCAGGTACGCATCGCGGATCAGCGGGAGCTCGTTGCGGCATGGCAGACACCAGGTTGCCCAAAAGTTGATCAGGATAGGCTTGCCCTTGAGCGTCGAAAGGGCGACGGTGTGCCCATCAACGTCCTTGAGGGTGAAGTCGGGCGCAGGCTTGCCCACCTGCACCGGGCCATTCGGCGCGGGCGTTGGGTTGTTGGACTCGAAGTGCGAATCGAAGGGCGTCGTCAGAGCGACGACCGGGAAGAAATCGTTGAACACGGTGAGCCGGTTGGAAAAAATCAGCACGCCCATGCCGATCAGGAAGATGGCCGCGACCGCGTTTAGCACGGCATAGGCGCCTCGAACCCGGGCGAGCGAGCGGGTCAGGATTCCCGATAACCCAGCGGCGACCAGGAATGGCAGGCCGAGCCCGGCCGAATACGATGCGAGCAGCAGCGCCCCCTGCGCCGCCGTCCCGGTGCTGCCGGCGCGGAGCAGGATAGCCGCCAGGATCGGGCCGACGCATGGGGTCCAGCCGACGGCGAAGGCGAGACCGATCACGTACGCTGCCCAGGGTGTACGAGGCAGGCGGTGGGCGATATCGAACCGCTTCTCACCCATGAGCCCGGGAATTCGGCCGATCGTGAGCAGCGCGATGCCGATCAAGACAAGCGTAACGCCGGCGATCTCCAGCAGCAGCGGCCGGTAGGCCTTCAGGTCCGCGCCGATCAGGCCGAACGAGGCACCCAGGGCGACGAACGCGGTGGCGAATCCGGCGACGAAGAGCGCCGCCTTGCCCAGGACCTTCAGTTGCTGCCCGAGCGTGGTCTCGGTCCCGGCGGCGGCGGCACCCATGTAGGCGATATAGGCGGGCACCAGCGGCAGCACACAGGTGGATGCAAACGACAACAGGCCGGCGACGAACGCCAGGGCCAGGTCGAGGATCATTGAGCCGGCTTAGGCTTCTCGGTCGCGAGCTGACGCACCCAGGCGCGCAGGCGCGTCGGGGCGTCGTCGGTGCAGCATTCCTTGCGGACGAGTCGCTTCATCTCAGCCTGGAAGTCGAAGACCTGCTCGCACGGGGGGCAGTCGTCCAGGTGCGCCTTGACCTTTTTGACCTCGGTTTCGCTCAGCTCACGGTCGATGTAGGTGGAGAGCCGGCGCATCGTCTGTTCGCAGTGATCTCCCATCAGCGTGCCCCCACGGCCAGCGACCCGGCCTTGGGCCGTCCTGAATATTCCCACAATTTCTTCTGCAGCGCTTGGCGTCCACGGTGCAGGCGGGACATCACCGTCCCGATCTTGATCCCCAGGATCGAGGCGACTTCTTTGTAGGAGAAGTCCTCGACGTCGACCAGCACGACCACCATCCGCATTGGGACGGGCAACTCTTCCAGCGCCCGCTTGACCTCGGAGCCGAAGCCACGGTCGACGATGATCTCCTCGGGCGACATCAGGTGAACCGGCATGCCTTCGCGGCGCATCTGCTCGTAGATCGAGAAGTCGGCGCCGGGCTGATCAATGGGATCTTCGCGTGCCGGCCGCTGGCGGAGCCGGTTGCGGAAAACATTGGTCATGATCGTGAAGAGCCAGGCCTTTTCGTTGGTACCCGGCTTGAACTTATTCCGGTATCGGTAGGCTCGCATATAGGTTTCTTGCACTAGATCCTCGGCGTCTTCCGGCTTTCTCGTGAGGCGAAGCGCGCTTCGATACAACGCATCGAGATGCCTCTCAAAAAGCGAAAAGTCGCTACTCATGCCAACGCCCCGCTGGTCCATTCTATTCCGGCGAATTGGGGCGTCCGGGGTGTCAGTTTGGCGCCGGCCCGCTATTCGGCGGGCCGCCACCAGGCGGCGGACCGTTGGGTCGCGGGCCGCGCCCTCGACCCCGCCCACGTCGTCGCCGCCGTCGGTTGGGATCGGCCGCGTCGCCTGCCGGCGGCTGCGAACTTCCCTCTCCGCCGGGAGGAAGGTTCGGCCGCGGATTCCCGTCACGCGGCGGATTCGGCCGGCGAGGGGCATTCCTGCGGCGCACATCTCCCTCCCCGCTTGCGGGGGAGGGTCGGGGTGGGCGGTTGCCACGCTGAGGTCGTGCCTGGCCCTGGGCCGGTTGCGGCTGTCCGCCCGGGCCTGATCGATCGCCTCCACCGCCGCCACCACCGCCACGCCGGCGCCGGCGGCCACGACGCTGCTGGTCGGGAGCCGCTGGCCTGCCGGTTTCCGCACCACTCGTTTCCCGCGGACGCTCGGGGCGCGCCGTGACGGGGACGATGCGGGCAAGCCCACGCGGGCGGCGCCGCCGGCTGGGTTGCTCGCGAGGACGCGCGTCCACCTGCTTGACCCGTTCGTCGAACTCGGCCAGCCACTCCTCCATCGGCCGCTTGATCTGCGGGCGCGGGGCGCGTGGCTCCTCGGGCCAGATGCGCGGCCGTTCGGGTCGAATCGCTTCTGGCGGAGGGTCGGCGTCGGTCGGCTCGGGCTCGACCGCGATCTCAGGCGGGAGTTCCGACATCGACAGAGATCTTACCCGGGGCCTCCTCGCCTGACGCTTGTTCGATGACCCACACGGTCAGGAACCGGCGGCGGAACCGCTCGAGCGCCGGTATCACCGCGGGGCCCAACATGGCGATCAACAAGAGATTTCCCACGGCTCGAAAGCTGTCATACACGAC
>Ga0209471_1002499_pt1 | contig 10556 bp, 11 predicted proteins | sample GraSoiAngelo_128_FD_185885 | JGI IMG/M metagenome (GOLD analysis project Ga0209471, IMG submission 185885) | Grasslands soil microbial communities from the Angelo Coastal Reserve, California, USA - 14_0927_12_20cm (SPAdes) (version 2) | ecosystem: Environmental > Terrestrial > Soil > Grasslands ... | reverse complement strand
CGAGGCGCCGGTAGTAGTCGACATCGATGTCCGAGAAGAGGACTGCCGCCTGCGCGCCCTGGGCGCGAGCGTCCGCCATCGCCGCGCGGAGCATCGCCGCGGCGTGGCCGCGCCGGCGCAATTCCGGCGGCGTGAAGACCGCGCCGATGCCGAGCACGCGCAGCTCCTTGCGCGCGGAGGATCCGCGCAGGTCGTAGGCCTTCATCGCGGAGAGAAGCGCGCCTTGCTCCGAGGTCCAGCCGAGCAGACGATAGCGGCCGTGAGCCTCGGGCGCCTCGGCGAGCCTTCGCTGGAAGGCGAGGAAGCGCGCCTCCTCCAACCCCCCGCCCCAGATGGGATGGATGCCGCGAAAGTAAGCGGCCCGCTCGGCGTCGCTCAGGTCGCGCAGCACGCGCGGACGGTAGCACGCGCCGCTGCGATGACGTAGGGTGCGCGCCGTGGACGTTCCCTTTCCCACGCGCCTTTTCTCGCTGCGCGAGGCCAACGGTCTGGTCGACACGCTCAAGGACCAGTTCACCCGGGCGCGCGAGCTGCGCGATCAGCTGATGGGAGCGCAGGAAAAGCTGGCGGCCGCGGGCCGGCCCATCGACGGGCCGGAGGTCGAGGTCGATCCGGCCGCGCCGCAGTCGGTGCAAAGGCTGCAAGCGAGAGCGGCCGGCATCATCGCCAAACTCCGCGATCTGTTGCGCGAGGTGGCCGAGCTCGGCGTCGAGGTGAAAGGCGCCGAGGGGTTGGTCGACTTCCGCAGCAAGCTGCACGGCCGGACGGTGTATCTCTGCTGGAAGTACGGTGAGGAGCGCATCGAGCACTGGCATGAGCTCGACACTGGCTTCTCCGCCCGAAAGCCGCTGCCCGTCGACGGCGATTTCATCGGCGATCTGCTTCATTAGACGCTCCCGCGCCGAAGGCGCGGGTATGCGTCTACGCAGTTGCTGGTTGTTTCCGCGAAGGCGGAAACAACCTTGGCGGACGTCGGGCATCGAAGGTCCGATGCGGCGCATCCATCCTGCCTGGCGCGTCGCGGGCGCGACCTTCGTGGTGCTGCTCGTCGCGGCGGCCATCCGCGCGACCGCCGGCGTGCTCATCGTCCCCTTCGAGCGCGAGTTCGGCTGGTCGCGCGCCACCATCTCCGCGGCCATCTCCGTCAATCTGCTGCTCTACGGGCTGATGGGGCCGTTCTGCGCCGCCATCGCCGACCGCATCGGCGTGCGCCGCACGATGGCCATCGCCATGTCGATCCTCGCCGGCGCCCTGCTCCTCGCCAGCGCGATCAAAAGCCCCTGGCACCTGGTCCTGGTCTGGGGCGTCCTGGTCGGCATGGGCACCGGCATGGCGGCCCTGGTGCTCGGCGCGGTCGTGGTCACGCGCTGGTTCAGCGCGCGGCGCGGTCTGGTGATGGGCGCGCTCACCGCCAGCACGGCGACCGGCCAGCTGCTCTTCTTGCCGCTCCTCGCGCGCGTGGTGGAGACGGACGGGTGGCGCTCTGCGGTGCGGATCGTCGCGCTCGCCGCTCTCGCGACGGTCGCGCTCGCGATTCTCCTGGTGCGCGAATCGCCCGCGGCCCTGGGCGTGGCGCCCTACGGCGCGACTGTGATCGCGGCGCCGCCTGCCCGCAGCGGAAATCCGGCTCGCGTCGCCGTGCTCACCCTCTTCCGCGCAGCGCGCAGCGAGGACTTCTGGCTGCTCGCCCTCACCTTCTTCATCTGCGGCGCGAGCACGAACGGCCTCATCGGCACGCACCTCATTCCCGCTTGCGTCGATCACGGCATCCCGGAAGTGCGCGCGGCCGGCCTGCTCGCCACCATGGGAATCTTCGACATGTTCGGCACGACCTTGTCGGGCTGGCTCTCCGATCGCTGGGACAACCGCCGGCTGCTCTTCACCTACTACGGCCTCCGCGGGCTATCCCTCATGTTCCTGCCCCAGGCGCTCATCGGCGGTTCGGGCCTTCTCGTCTTCGCCGTCTTCTACGGCCTCGACTGGATCGCCACCGTACCGCCGACGGTGCGACTCGCGACCGAGTCCTTCGGCAAGGAGGACGGACCGATCGTCTTCGGCTGGGTGGTGGCCGCCCATCAGGTCGGCGCGGGAGTGGCCGCGCTCGGCGCCGGATTCATCCGCACCGAGCTGGGGGACTATCAGGCAGCGTTCTTTGCCGCGGGCGCGCTCTGCCTCGTGGCGGCGCTGCTCGCCCTCGCAGTGGGACGCATCAAGCTCGCCCCCTGGCGCACCGCCCAGAGCCAGACTTAGGGCCGGCGCCGATCAACAGCCGAGCTCGTCCTCGTGCTCGACTTGGTGCCCGGCACTCGGTCTCGTGCTTGCCAGAACGAACGCCAGCGCCAGCTCGAGCACCCCGCTGTGATCGAGCAGGATCGGGCTTTTAGGGCCTGGCGACGAGCTCGATCTCGACTCGCGCTCCCTTGGGCAGCGCCGCGACCTGCACGGTGCTGCGAGCCGGGGGATCCTTCGGGAAACGCTTTCCGTACATTTCGTTGACCGCTGCAAAATCATTCAGGTCGATCACGAAGATGGTCGCTTTGACGACTCGATCGAATCCGCTGCCCGCGGCGGCGAGGACCGCGGCCAGGTTTTCCATCACCCGCTCGGTCTGCGCGCGGATGTCGCCCTGGACGAGCTGCTGTGTCGCGGGATCGAGCGGGATCTGCCCGCTGGTGAAGATCAGATCGCCGCTGCGGATGGCCTGCGAGTAAGGCCCGATCGCCTTGGGCGCCTTCTCGGTCGAGACGACCGTCACTTCACCCTCACGCAGCGCTGGCCGTCCGCATTGTCGGGCCGGTATTCATAGACGCCGAGCCAGCCCTCGGCCTTGTTCTGCAGGAGGCAGGCGCCGCATTCCACCCGGCGCTCGCCCGCGACTTTGTCGCAGTCGGAGACGTCCTTGATGACGTGCGCGCAGCCGGCCAGAAGCAAGGGCAGCAATGCCGCGATTTTCATATGCGCTCCACGGAATGAACGCCGGGGATCTTGCCGATGGCCGAGAGCACGTCGTTGAGCTGCTTGACGTCGGCGATTTCCACCTCGAAGGTGGAGAGCGCGCCCCGCTCGCCGTTGGAGCGCGCGTTCGCCTGGATGATGTTCACGCCCAGGTCCGCGAAGCTCTCGCTGATCCGCGCGAGAAGGCCCTTGCGGTCGTCGCTCTTGACGCGCAGGTTGACCGAGCGCTTGAACTCCCCGTGCACGTCCCAGGCGACGTCGACGCGCCGCTCGGGATCGGTCTCCATCGCCTTCTTGCAACCGCGCACGTGCACCGTGACGCCGCCCGCTCGGGATCGGTCTCCATCGCCTTCTTGCAACCGCGCACGTGCACCGTGACGCCGCGCCCGCGGGTGATGAAGCCGACGATGGGATCGCCCGGCACCGGCCCGCAGCATTTTCCGTAGCGGACGAGCACGTCATCGACGCCCCCGATGCGCACGCCGCCAGTGGTGCGCGTCCGCTGCGCCACTCGCCGGAAGAGCTCCGTCAGACGATTGCCGCCCGGCTCGCCGTTGCCAGTGGTCGCCTCGGCGACTTTTTTCTGCGCGTCTGGATAAAGCTTGTTGAGAACATTTGCCGGCGAGAGCTTGCCGTACCCGACCGCGGACACCAGATCCTCGGGCCGCGAGTGGCCCATCTCGTTCGCGGCCTTGAGGAAGTCCGTCCCCTTCACCACCTTGCCGAAGTTCAAATCGAAGCGCTTGAACTCGCGCTCGAGCAGGTCGCGCCCGATGTCGATGGAGCGCTCGCGCTGCTGCGTCTTGATGAAGGAGCGGATCTTCGCCTGCGCCCGGGACGTCTTGACGAAGCCGAGCCAGTCCTTGTTGGGGCGCGCGCCGGGAGAGGTGAGGATCTCGACCGAGTCTCCGTTCTTCAATTTGTAGCGGAGCGGCACCATCTTCCCGTTGACCTTGGCTCCGATGCAGCGCGCCCCCACCTCCGAGTGGACTGCGTAGGCGAAATCCACCGGCGTCGACCCCTGCGACAGGCTCTTCACGTCGCCCTTGGGGGTGAAGACGAAAACCTCGTCCTGGAAGAGATCGACCTTGACCGTCTCGAGAAACTCGCGCGGGTCCTTGAGGTCGTGCTGCCACTCCATCAGCTGCCGCAGCCAGGCGAACTTCTGCTCGTCCTTGCCGCCCTTGTTCCCCTCCTTGTAGGCCCAGTGCGCCGCGATTCCTTCCTCGGCGATGCGGTGCATCTCCTCGGTGCGCATCTGGATCTCGATGCGCTCGCCGGAAGGGCCGATCACGGTGGTGTGCAGCGACTGATACATGTTCGGTTTGGGAATGGCGACGTAATCCTTGAATCGCCCGGGAACCGGCTTCCAGAGGGAGTGGATCAGTCCGAGCGCCTCATAGCAGGCAGGCACCGTCTTGAGAATCAGCCGGAAGGCGACGATGTCGTGCAGCTGCGTGACCGACGACAGCCCGTTCTTCCGCATCTTCTTCCAGATCGAATAGAGATGCTTGGGCCGCCCCTCGACCTGCGACTCGAGACCGGCTTCCTTCAGCTTGGTCTCGAGCAGCTCGACGACGTCGGCGATGAACTTCTGCCGGTCCTTGTGGCTCTCCTCGAGCTGCTTCTCGACGTCGGTGTACTCGCCCGACTTCAAGTAGCGGAAGGCTAGATCCTCCAGCTCGATCTTGATCCACTGGATGCCCAGCCGGTTGGCGAGGGGCGCATAGATGTCGAGCGTCTCCTGGGCGATGCGCTGCTGGCTGTCGGGATTCATGTGCCCGAGCGTCCGCATGTTGTGGGTGCGGTCGGCCAGCTTGACGAGGATGACGCGGATGTCCTTTGCCATCGCCACCAGCATCTTGCGGAAGTTCTCCGCCTGCTTCTCCTCGATGCTGGCGTTCTGCGAGGTCTGGAAGGTCCCCAACTTGGTCACGCCCTCGACCAGGTCGAGCACCTCGGGACCGAAGAGCTCCTTGATCTCCTCCGGCTTGGCGAGCGTGTCCTCGATGGTGTCGTGCAACAGGCCGGCGACGATGCTCGCCTCGTCGAGCTTGAGATCGGCCAGGAGTCCCGCCACCTCCAGCGGGTGGACGAGATAGGGCTCGCCCGATTTCCGGATCTGGCCCTGGTGCACCTTGGCGCTGTAGACGTAAGCCTTCTTGATCAGGTCCAGGTCGGCGTCCGCATGGTACCCGCTCACCTTTTCGAGAATGTCGTTCAGCCGAATCATCGCCAGAACCTTTGAGGCTAGCGGATCAATAACTCGCCAGCAAACTCGTCGGTCCTTTTTCGACGCCTTGCGACACTGTGAGATTCGGCCCGCATTGACCTAAGATGCCGCCATGATCACCTGTCCGGCTTGCGGGAAGGAGAACGAGGACTCCGCGGTCGAGTGCCGCCGCTGCAGGGCGCCCTTGCGGGAAGAAGCGGCGGCTGCTTCGTCCGCTGCCTTCGGCGAAGTCTGCCGGCGCTGCGAGGCGTACAACGAGCCCGGCGCCACGGTGTGCTCCAACTGCGGGCTGCAGCTTCTCGCCGGCGAGCAAGGCGGCGAGCCGCCGCTCGACAAGACTCCCGAGCAGCCGTACGCGGGCGGCTCGGTCAGCGACGAGATGTCTGCATTTGCGCTCAGCGCGGAGGAGGCTGCCGAGGCCGGCGGCTCCGCACGCAACGGCGATCCTTCGCTGGATCGGACGCCCGCCGACCCGTACGCCCCGCCTGCGCAAGCGCGCGGAGCCGCCCCCGCTCCGGGAGTTGCGCCGCGGAAGGCCGAGCCCGCTCCTCCGCCCCCGCCGGCGGCGGCGCCGGCCAGGGCGCAAGCCGCGGAACCCGCCGCGGCCGAGAAGAACTGCAAGAGCTGCGGCGCGGCCAATCCTCCCGCGGCTAAATTCTGTTTCGACTGCGGGACGCCCTTCATCAAGCGGCCGGAGCCGCCCAGGGCCGCGCCGACCGCGGAGCCGGTGAAATCGGAGCCGCCGCCTTCCATCCATGTCGATGCCGATCTGATCGCCGAGGAGGCCGCCTCGGAGGCGCCGCCGGCAGTCGAAGAGCAGGTCGCCGACTGGCCCTCGGCGGAACCCGCCGAGGAGGCGCCCCCGCCGTTCCAGGCCAGCCTGGTGGTGGAAAAGGGCAGCGCGCCCGGCACTGCCTTCGCTCTCGCCAGGCTGGAGAATTCAGTGGGCGCTTCCGGAGCGCAGATCGAGCTGGGCGAGGACGCTTTCGTCGCGCCTCACGCGGCCACGCTGCTCTTCGCCGAGGACCACCTCGTGGTGCGCGACGAGGGCAGCGCCAACGGTATCTTCGTCAAGGTTCGCGAGTCGGCGCCTCTGGAGCCGGGCGATCTCTTCATCGCCGGCGAACGGCTCTTGCGCTACGAGGGCGCCTGCGAGCTGCCCAGGGAGAGCGAGAGCGACACTCCCTTCCTCGGCGCGCCGCGGCCGGCCGGTCCGGTCGCCGTGCGCGTCAGCGAAGTTCTCGCGGGAGGCAAGACAGGCCGCACTTGCCATCGCTCCGGGCCGGTCATCGCGGTCGGGCGGAGCGGGTGCGATCTCAACTTCCCGAGCGACTCATCGCTCGCCGCGCGGCACGCGGAGATCCGGCTCGCCGAAGATGGATCGGCGACGCTCGCCGACCTGGGCCAGGCGCCGGCGGGCGTGTTCCTCCGGGTCAGGCCGCAAGCGACGATGGATCTGCAGGCGGGTGACATCGTCCAGATCGGCGAACAGCAGCTGCGTCTCGAGCTGGGGTGATTCAGAGTCCCTTCAGGATCGTGTCGACGACGTCGCCGTACTTGGCGCGGTTGAGCCGCTTGGCCGCCTGGTATTCGCTGCGGGCGCGCTCCGTCTGGGAATTGAGGAAGAGCCCGCCCAGGCGGTAGTGCGCCTCCGCGTTGTCGGGGTCGAGCCGGATGGCCTGCTCGAGCAGGTCGCGAGCCGTTCCGGTGTCGTTGTTGGCCTGCCAGTCGGCGGCGCGCTGGACGAGCTCTCGCGCCTTGGCGGTGTCGCGCTCGACCGGAGGCAGCGGTGCAGCGGGAGCAGGAAGCGACGCAGCTGGCGTGCTCGTCGCGACCGGCGGAGCGGGCGGCGAAGGAGGCGAGGGCCGCGCGCGGATGACCAACATGGCAGCGCACAATCCAGCGATGGCAACGCCGAAGGCAATTGCCGCGCGCTTGCGCTGGAGCGGCCGCGGCGCGCCGACCACAGGGGCAGAGAGCGCGTCCGACTTGAGCGCGCTGGGATGAGTCGCCGGCGTCACTGTGTGCGGCGTCCCGGCGAAGACGAAGACGTCGCCGCGCTGCTGCGGCACCTGCAGCAAGAGCTCGCGGAATTCCTCGGCGGTCTGCGGCCGCAGCGCCGGATCCTTCTCCAGCGCGCGGAGGATGAGAGACTGCATCGCTTCGCTGATGGGCGCGTCGGGCTTCCGCTGCCGCGGCGGGATGGGCTTCTCGTTGACGTGCTTGGTGAGCACCTCCATCGAGTTCTGCCCGTCGAAGGGCAGATGGCCGGTCGCCATCTGGTAGAGGATCACGCCCACGGCATAGAGATCGCAGCGCGCGTCGAGCTGCGATCCGGTGGCCTGCTCCGGTGCCATGTACTGCGGCGTGCCGCAGACGACGTCGTGGCGGGTGAGGCCCGGCATGTCGCTGTCGAGAATCTTGGCGATGCCGAAATCGAGCACCTTGACGAAGTCGGGCCGGCCGCGCCGCTGCTCGACCATGACGTTCTCGGGCTTCAGGTCGCGGTGGATGACCTTGCTCGCGTGCGCCTCGCCCAGCGCGGCGAGCACCTGCGCCATGATCTTGCAGAGCCGCTCCTCGGCGAGCGGCCACTCGTCGCGGAGCAGGATGCGCAGATCCTTGCCCTGCACCAGCTCCATGACGATGTAGAGCGAGCCGTCGACGTCGCTCTTGCCGAAGTCGAGCACCTGGATGCTGTTCGGGTGGTTCAGCCTGCTGGCGGCCTTGGCCTCTCGGCAGCGCCGGCTTGAGCATCTTCAGACAAACCAGGCGATCGAGCGCGAGGTGGCGGGCGCGATAGACCTTGCCCATCCCGCCTTGGCCGATCAGCTCCTCGATCTTGAATCGCCCCGCGACCGTCTGACCCGACAGCGCATCGCGCGCGGACCGGGGCGGCGCGGTCGCGATGCGCGCCGGCGTCACCGCGAGCGGCGTGCCGCAGTAGATGCACACCTTGCTGATGCCCGGCGGGAGGACGCGCGCGCAGCGGGGGCAGGTGGCGGACGCTGCCTGGTCCTTCGGCGCGGGCATGCTCCTCCTTCGAGCTGCGCGAGAGATTCGCACATCGAGCAGGCTTGCACCAACCGCGATTGCGCGCGCCTTGACCCCTCTTCGCGGCAGGGCATAAAAGCGACGCCATGGATTGCCCCCGCTGCGGCGCGCACAACGAGACCGAGGTCGGCTCGTGCCTTTCCTGCGGGGCTCCGATGGGCGACGACGAGGCGGTGCCCACCATGATGCAGAAGCCACCGAACACGCCAGTCTCCGCCACCGGGAAGGGGCGGCTGCAGCAGGGCGCTCCGCCCAAGCAGTGCCCCAACTGCATGACGCTCAACGCGGCGACCTTCAAGTTCTGCGCGCGCTGCGGGACCCCGCTCGGCGCGACAACTGCATGACGCTCAACGCGGCGACCTTCAAGTTCTGCGCGCGCTGCGGGACCCCGCTCGGCGCGACGGGGCCGTCCGAGCAACCTGCGCAGCCCAAGGCGCCCGCAAAGCCCGCCGCGCGACCGGGGGCTGCCGCTGCTCCCGCGATGAAGCCCGCGCCGGCAAGACAATCGGCGCCTGCTGCGCCCGCCAAGGCGCCCGCGGCTGGAGGCGCGACGAGGCCGCCCACTTCCTCCCGCCCCGCTCCACCGCCTCCGCCGAAGCCCGTCACCGGCATCAACAAGCCGGTCGCGGCCAAGGCGCCCGCTCCGAGCAAGCCGCGCGCGCGCGTATCGGCCATCGCGCGCGACGGCAGCCGCTCCGCGGATTTCGTCCTCGTCAAAGACGAAACCAAAGTCGGCCGGGAGGTCGGCGACGGCGACGTGCGGCTCGACAAGGATCCGTTCATCGCCCCCCTGCACGCCGTCTTCAAATTCGAGGGGCAGCAGCTGACGGTGCTGGACACGGGCAGCCCCAACGGCGTCTTCCTCTGGCTGAAGGAGGGGCAGCTGCAGTCGGGCGACGAGCTGCGCATCGGCCGCCAGCGGCTGCGCATCGAGTGGATGCCCGAAGAGCCCGAGCAGCTCGCCGACCAGCCGCTCTGGGGAAGAGTCGGGCGACGAGCTGCGCATCGGCCGCCAGCGGCTGCGCATCGAGTGGATGCCCGAAGAGCCCGAGCAGCTCGCCGACCAGCCGCTCTGGGGAAGCCCGAATCCCGGCTATGCAGCGCGCGCCGTGCAACTGCTCGAGGGCGGCGGCGAGGGAGACGTCTTTCCCCTCCGGCCGGGCGAGAACATGGTGGGCCGTGGCACAGGCGACATCAGCTTCCCCCACGACGGATACGTCTCGAGCAAGCATGCCACCATCGTGGTGGACGAGGGCTCGCTCAAGGTGAAGGATCTGGGCAGCGCCAACGGCACCTTCGTGCGCATCAACGGGCAGGCGCCCGTCAACGCCGGAGATCTGCTTCTGGTCGGGGAGCAGATCCTGCGCGTCGATCCCGCCTGAATCAGCAGCGGTTGTTTGCCGGATCCGCAGCGCAAAGCGGCGCGGACATCCGGGCCGGCGCCGGCACCGGCGACTCGCCCTGCAGCGCCGCGAAAATCGCGCCGACCGCGATGGCGATGAGGATCTGTCGCAACGTCAGCCTGCTCATGACATCCCTTCGATGAAACAGACAGCGATTCGATTCACCCCGCCCGCTGCAGCCGTTCGCAGAGCTGCGCCTTGACCCGCGCGCGGAAGCGCTCCAGCCGCATCGTCACCGCGCTCTTGCCCACCCCCATCCGCAGCGCGATCTCGCGGGCCGACAAAGTGCCCTCCAGATAGAAGAGGCGCACCGTCTCCTTCTCCGGGCCTTCGCGCAGGCCGTCGATCACCTCGCGCACCGCGCGCAACTCGGCCTCGCGTTCGAGATGGTGCGAGGAGATGGTGCGAGGCCGCCGGCACGTGGTCGGCGAGCAGCACGGCCTCGCGGGTGGCATCCTCGGCCGCCTTGTTGTGGGTGGCGCGCGCGCTCAAGTAGCTGCGGGCGCGGTTGCGCGCGATGGTGAAGAGCCAGGCACCGAAGCGGTCGCGGTCCTTGAGCGCGCCGAGAGCGCGGAAGGCGCGCACGAACGCTTCCTGGACGACGTCCTCGGTCTCGTCTGCATCCAGCTCGGAGAAGGAGGCCGCCAGGCGCGCCACGGCGGGTCGGTAGCGGCGGTAGAGCTCTTCTTCGGCGAGCCTCTCGCCGCGCAGCGCGCGAGCGACCAGCGTGGAGTCTTCATTGCGCCCATCGAGCAGGGTCAGGCGGGCGGTCTCGAAATGGCGAACTGCCGGTTCGGCAATCGCTCGAATCGCGCGGTTCGTCGCAGGGGCCATGTCCCTTTAGCACCCGCCGTGCCCATGCCAAGGCCGGAAGTCAGTTTCAACGATTTCAGCGGCTTGCGTGGGCAGGG
>Ga0209471_1002494_pt1 | contig 10570 bp, 10 predicted proteins | sample GraSoiAngelo_128_FD_185885 | JGI IMG/M metagenome (GOLD analysis project Ga0209471, IMG submission 185885) | Grasslands soil microbial communities from the Angelo Coastal Reserve, California, USA - 14_0927_12_20cm (SPAdes) (version 2) | ecosystem: Environmental > Terrestrial > Soil > Grasslands ... | reverse complement strand
CCATTGCCAGTAATAGGGAGACCACCGGAACAGGCTGGACAAAACGAAACCGAAGACGAGGCCACCCGCGAGCGCGACTCCGGCGGCGGCGAATCGCCGCGAGGAGGCGTCCTCAGAATCCACGGGGATCCAGAGAGAAAGGATCCTCAGATAAAGGCTTCCGAACCAAATGCATTCGCCGCGGTGACCGCCCGCTTTTCTCGTCCCCTGGCGCACAGATTCGGCGGGACCGATCGAGATCGCCCGACGTCCCCGGGGCCGGTTCCGAACCACTCGGCCGAACAGGGACCCTGTTCACTAGTCATAAATACTACAGAATCACTATCAAAGTGCTATGGAATCCTCGCTGACGGTCAAGTTTCGTGGGGCCGAAGCGGAGCTGCTCGACCGGCTCGTCCGATCCGGACTATTCGCAACGAAGTCCGAGGCCCTTCGCGCCTCCTTGGTCAAGTACGGGGCGGACCTGGGGCTCCTCCGCCCCCGCGACCTCTGGGCCGCCCTCGACGCGCAACCGCGCCGACGCGTCTCGGCCGCGAAACTTCGGGAGCAGGTCCGGAAGGCCGAGGATGCCGACTAAGGCGGTCCTCGACTCGAACGTCTTCCTGTTCGGCTTCGAACGACCGCGATCGAATTCCCATCGGATCCTGGAGAAGCTGGCGGCGGGGGAGGTCCGCGGAGTCGTCACGGACCGCATCGTCCGTGAGGTCATCGGGTACCTTCGGAAGTACTACGGCAAGGATCTCGCGGTCCAGTTCCGGGGTTACATCCTGTCGACCTGTGATCTCATCCTCGAGGCGGATCTCGATGTCAGGAGCGACTTGGTCTTCCTCGTGGGCGAGAAGGATGCGGGGGCCCTCGCCGCAGCTCGCGCCCTAGGCCTCGCCCGCCTCGTGTCCATGGATCGGGATTTCGCGAAGGCGCCGGAGCGGCGCACGCCTCGGGAGTTCCTCGTCGAACTGCGCGAGAAGCCGGCCCCTTCGGACGAGTGAGCCGCCTGTGCGATCACGGGGGTGTTCGCGTGGACGCTCATCGCCGGCGATGCGCTCGCAACGCGGGATAGAGCAGATAGATCGTCACGCTCGGCACCAGGATGCTGTCATACGCAATCATCTGCCAATCACGCGCAGACCAATGCAAGGCCACGTTCAGTGCTACCTCTACGGCAATCCCCGCGAGCAACAAGGTCACTGCATTCGCGACTCGCGACAAGGGGATGTCCGAAGAGTCCACGACCTGAGATTGGCCGAAGGACGCTAAAAGCCTCGGCACCCCCGTCCCCAACCTTATTTCGTTCTCTTGGCTACCATGCCGCCGATGGACCGCCTCGAGGTCGCGAAGGGCGTCGAAGCGACCCGAGACTTCGCCCTCCTCTTACGGGATGAACGAGCCCTCGTGATCTCGGACCTCCATCTCGGATTCGAAGGCGCCCTCGCCGAGCAGGGTGTCTCGATCCCGCGATTCCAGCGCCGTGTGATCCTCGAGCGCCTCGGTCAGATGTTCGACCGGACGAAGGCGGAACAGGTGATCATCGCCGGGGACTTCAAGCACGAGTTCTCCAAGAACCTGGTCGACGAATGGGTCGAGGTGAAGCAGGTCCTTCGGTTCATCCGTGACCGCGCGAAACCGGTGCTCGTCCGCGGGAATCACGACAACTACCTCGCGACAATCCTCGGGGATCTCAACCTCCCGCTGAACGCCCGCGCGGACGTCGGCGGGTACACGATCGTCCACGGACACGAGGAGGTGTCGACCCTCCATCCCATCGTCATGGGCCACGAACATCCCGCGGTGAAGTTGAAAGACGAACTCGGGGCGACCGTGAGCGTCCCCGCGTTCCTCGTTACGGAGCGGCTCGTCGTCCTGCCCGCCTTCAGTCCGCTCGCCCTCGGTGTCGATGTGTCCTCGTATCCGTATCTCTCGCCGATCCTGAACCGCACGCCGATCGACGACGCGCGAGTGATCGGCGTCGACGAGAAGGAAGGCCTCCTCGACTTCGGTCCGGTGAGCCGGCTCAAGTCGATCCGAGGCGCGTTGCTCATGAAGTGACGGGCCGCATCAGGACGAAGAAAATCCTTTTGGCCTCCTTGTGCTTGCTGCCGTAATGGTCGCGGACATCGAGATCGCTCAGGCGGCCAAGATGCGCCCGATCCTCGATGTCGCCGCGGATCTCGGACTTGGCAAGGACGACCTCGTCCTCAAGAGTGACTCCATCGCGAAGATCCGGCTCACCGCCGTGGAGCGGGCCCGGAAGGCCCGCCAGGGGAAGTTCGTCCTCGTCACCGGCACGACCCCGACCCGATATGGAGAGGGCAAGACCCTCACCACGGTTGGACTCGGGCAGGCCCTGAATCGCCTCGGGACGAAGGGCATTATCGCAGTTCGCGAGCCGTCCCTCGGGCCCGTGTTCGGCACGAAGGGCGGGGCGACGGGCGGCGGCCGATCCCAGGTCCTCCCGATGGAGGAGATCAACCTGCACTTCACGGGCGACATCCACGCGGTTGGCGCCGCGAACAATCTGGTCGCCGCGATCCTCGACGCGCACATCTTCCACGGGAACGAACTGAACATCGATCCCACGCGGGTCCTCTTCCCGCGGTGCCTGGACATGAACGACCGCCAGCTGCGCAACATCGTCACGGGCCTTGGCGGACCGAAGCACGGGGTCCCGCGGGAGGACGAGTTCGTGATCACCGCCGCGAGCGAGGTGATGGCGATCCTCTGCCTCGCGGAAGGGATCCCGGACCTCAAGGCGCGCCTCGAGCGCATTGTCGTCGCGTTCGACCGCGAGCAACGGCCCGTGAAGGTCGGAGACCTGTATGTGCACGGCGCCTCGGCGATCCTCCTGAAGGACGCCCTCATGCCCAACCTTGTGCAGACACTCGAAGGTACGCCGGCCCTTGTGCACGGCGGACCGTTCGCGAATATCGCGCACGGCCACAACTCCGTCCTCGCGGACCGCCTCGGACTCGGCCTCTCGGACGTCGTCGTCGCGGAGGTCGGCTTCGGGGCGGACCTCGGGGCCGAGAAGTTTGTGGACCTGGTGTGCCGCCAGAGCGGACTCCGACCCGATGCCGCGGTGCTCGTCGTCAGCGTCCGCGCGCTGAAGCACCATGGCGGCGCGAAGCGAAGGGAGCTGACCGTCGAGAATCCGAAAGCCCTCGCAGCCGGCATGGTGAACCTCGATGCCCACGTGCGGATCCTGAAAACGCTCGGCCTTCCGGCGGTCGTCGGCGTCAACCGCTTCGTTTCCGACACGGACCGCGAGGTCGATGGCATCGTGGACCATTGCAAGGACCTCGGTGTGCGGGCGGCCGCCCACACGTGTCATGAGGACGGCGGAGCGGGCGGGGAGGCATTGGCGAGGCTCGTCCTCGATGCGACGGCGGGTGCGGCGAAGGCGGTGCGGTTCGTGTACAAGGACGAGGATCCCTTCGAGGAGAAGGTCGCGAAGGTCGCCACGTCGATCTATGGCGCGGCGGACGTGAAGTACGACGCCGCGGCCCTGGAAGACCTGGCTCGCCTCCGGGGAGCGGGCTTGGACGGCCTGCCAATCTGCATTGCGAAGACCCAGCTCAGCCTGAGCGACGACGAGCGCGCGCTCGGCGCGCCGACCGGATGGACGCTGCAAGTCCGCGGAATCCGGCCATCCGTGGGGGCGGGTTTCCTCGTCGTCCTCGCGGGGGACATCATGCGGATGCCCGGCCTAGGCGAGGAGCCCGCGGCGCTCGCGATGGACATCGACGATGCGGGGACAATCAAGGGCCTCTTCTGAAGGCAAAGGCCCTTAGCCCACGCGCGCACTGCCCGGCGCATGTCCGGTCCACCGGGAGCGATGGGGTCCACGGGAGACTGGGAACAGCTCTACGCGACCTCCGAGGTCTCGTCGCTCCCTTGGTACACGACGGCCCTGGACGTGGACATCGAGCGCGCACTCCAAGAGCACGACCTCCGCGGCCGTCGCATCCTCGACCTTGGGACGGGCCCAGCGACCCAGGCGATGAACCTCGCGAAGCGCGGGTTCGACGTCCTCGCGACGGATATCTCCCCGAGCGCGATCAAGAAGGCAAAAGCGTCCGCGAAATCGGCCGGGCTGTCGATTGAATTCCGTGTCGACAACGTCCTCGCCTCGAAACTGGCCCCGAACCTGGTCAACGCGATCGTGGACCGCGGCGTGTTCCACGTTCTACCGGAGGACAAACGGCCCGTCTACGTCCGGACGGTGCATCGGGTGCTCCGCCCGAACGGGTGGCTCTTCCTGAAATGCTTCTCCGACAAGGAACCGGGCACATGGGGGCCTCACCGAATCGGAGCTCCGTGGATATTTCCGCGGGACCTTCGAGGTTCGATCCGTTGTCGAGACGGTCTTCTACGGGAACGTCAAGCCGCCGCCCAAGGCGTTGTTCGCGACATTCCAGCGGGGCGAGTCGGTGAGGCCCACGCGGCCGACTCAAAATCGAGAACGGAAGCGATCGACGAGGTCTTGATTCCCCACGTAGGTCGGGACCGTCTGGTCGATCGATGTCGCCGCGACTTCCATGATGCGCTCCGTGCCCGTCGTACCGGCACCGCCCGCAGCCTCGGCGATGAACGCGATCGGATTCGATTCGAAATGGAGGCGGTACTTCCCCGCCGGCTTGTCGACCTGCGCGGGATATCCAAAGAATCCGCCGTAATGGAGGATCTGATTGAAGTCACCCACGAAGGATCCGCCGTATCGGAGGTTCATCAGTTCCCGTTCGAGTTCTCCGACGAACGCCTTGACCTCGGGGATCCAACGGTCCCGATGACCTCCGACGCCGTAGAGCTTCCCCTTCGAAGGGAGCCGGAGGCCGTCTTCGATCAGGAGGAATTCGTGGGATCGGGCGCCGCCTTCTTGCACGAACTCGTTCACGCCCGCCTCGGTCGCGTACACGAAGGTCGTCGCAGGGCCGTAGATCAAGTATCCCGCGGCAAACAAATCGGAACCGCGGGCGGGGAGGGACTTCCGATCGAAGATCCCGAAGATCGTTCCGAAGATGTTGTTGCTCTTCACGTTCGAAGACCCGTCGAGAGGGTCGAGGACCACCGAGAATCGTCCCCGTCCGACGTCCTTGACCTCCCCCATCTCTTCGGAGGCCACCTGCGCTACGAGCTTCGATCCGCGGAGGGCGTCGACGAACAGGTCGTTCATCCAGACGTCGAGCTCGAGCTGCTGTTCTCCATACACATTGCGCGTCGCAGCCGGATCCCGCCGGACGGGGAGCTCCTGCCGGATGCGGGTCGCAAGGCCTGCAATTGCGGACAACAGGCGGCCGAGATCGCGGTCGACCTTCCCCGCGTGGTCCGCGAGCGCGGTTCTCTTGGACCTTCTCGCCTCAGTACTTGACGTACCATCCCTCGAAGTGGTCTTGGAGCTTCTCCTTGCCTCCGTAAAAATCCCACCATGGACGCGCGTACCGGTGGGCCAGGTCCGCCAACGCCTGGAAGTTGTTCACTCCCTGCGTGCGGACATAGGCCATCTGCGCCTCGAGCGCCTTCTCCCGGAACGCGTCCTTCCAGACCGCGCGGCCCGCGAGGAACCCGGAGGCGCCCCCCTGGCACGCGAGCTCGACGAGTCCGCGAAACACGTCGAAGTCCGCGCCCGCGCTCAGCACGACCCAGGGGACCTTCGTCGCGCGGCTCAGCCGCTCGCAGTTCTTTCGCAGCTCCTCCGGGTCCCGAGTCACCTTTGGGTCCCCGGGGAACTCCGCCTTCAACACGTCGAACCCGAGCGGGGAGAGGATCTCGGCCGTCCGGATGATCGTGTCCGCCTTCGTGCGCGCGAACTCCTCGTCGCTCATGTCGACCGCATAGGACATCGGCTCGCAGACGAACGCGAGGTCGAGCCGGCGACATTCGTCCGCGACCGTCTTCACGACCTTCAGCTGGTGGTCCACGATCTCCCGGGGCGCGTCGGGATTGAAGAACAGGAGGAGCTTCGCGGCACTTGCCCCGAGCCGCTTCACCTTCTCCACGGTCCACCCGTCGAGGAGGGTCGTGAGCCGCCAATTGCCCTTCTTCTCGTACCCGGATTGCTCGAGGGCCACGAGCAGGCCGGTGCGGCCTGGCAAGGCAAAGCGGTCGATCGCCGGGGCCACGCCGAACTCCGGGTCCAGCAAGTACCCGCTCGCATGTGGCGCGAGGGCCTGCGTGACGCCGAGCTTGACGGCCTCCATCTCCGCATAGGTCGCTGCCTTCGGGTTCTCCGGGTGGAGCATCTTCTGGAGGCTCCCCCGCTGGTCCATCGCGATCATCGTGAAGCGACCGGTGTCGTCCGAAATCTGCTGGAGGCCGCGGAGCTTGCCGACCGAAATACGTGTCATTCCAACCTCAGAGGTTGGCAAGGAAGCGAGCCATATTGACCTTTTGCAAGGCGAATCCGCACAAACGAAGTCGCGGAGCGGGGCTCACGCAGGAGGTCCGACTCCGCCGGAGGGAAAAGTTATATGTTATATCTAACATTAGGTAGGTCATGCCACGAACGCGAGCGCGTGTTCGCCGATGGGGATCGTCCCTGGGCATCGTGGTACCGAGTCAGATCGCGAAGGAACTTCGACTCAAAGCGGGCGATGAAGTGGTCCTGGAGATCGACCAAACGGGCATCGAGGAAGCCTTCGGCTCGTCGAAGGACTGGGTCGTCGATCCCCAGAAACTGAAGGACGAACTCCGTCGAGGCTGGTAGCGCGTCGCGCTTCTTCCTCGACACATATGCTCTCATCGAAGTGGTCCGGGGGAATCCTCGGTACAAGAGATATCTCGCCGCCGAGCTACGGACGAGCGTGTGGAATCTGGTCGAGTTGTATCTGGCCAGCCTTCGAGACCGAGGAGAGGCCGAGGCAAGGCGCCACTTCGATCGGTTTCGAAGCATCGCGGTGGAGCCGGAAGACGAGTGGCTTTTCGAGGCAATCGCCCTGAAGGCGCGTCGGCCCAAGCTATCGTACGCGGACACGATCGGGTACACGATCGCCCGTCGCCTCGGGGCCCGGTTCCTGACGGGGGACGAGGCGTTCCGACGCCTTCCCGACGTCGAATTTTGCCGCTGACAAAGGCCATCGCGAGCCGTTGACTCCCGCTCCGAAACGTCAGCCGGTCGCGGCCAAGCCTATTTCCGAAGCCAGCGCTTTCCTGCGCAGGCATGCGTCTCCCCTCGATCGTCCTGAATTTCAAGACCCATCCCGAAGTCCTGGGAAAGAAGGGCTGGGACCTCGCGAAGCGGTTTGCCGCGGTCGCGGACGACACCGGCGCGTCGATCGTGCTGTGCCCTCCCGCCACGGACATCGCGCACGTGGCCAAGCTCGTCCACGTTCCCGTCTTCGCGCAGCACGTCGACGCCGTCGAGCCAGGACCGACGACGGGATGGACGCCACCCGAAACCCTCCTGGAGGCGGGCGCTGCCGGCACGTTGATCAACCACAGCGAACGGAAAGTCGCATGGGAGGAAATGGCGAAGAGCATCCCGCGCTGTCAAAAGCTCGGCCTCGAGGTGGTCGCCTGCGCCGACGACATTTCCGAAGCCGAGACCCTCGCGAAGCTATCCCCGGAATACATTGCGATCGAGCCGCCTGAGTTGATCGGGGGCGACGTGAGCGTCACGACCGCGAAGCCCGAAGTGATCTCCCGGGCCGTGGATCGGATTCATGCGGTGAATCCGAGGGTCGTGGTCCTTTGCGGTGCCGGTGTACGGACCCGGAAGGACGTTTCGAAGGCCCTTGACCTCGGCACGTCGGGCGTGCTGCTCGCGACCGGCGTCGTGAAGGCGAAGGACCCCGAGGGCGCCTTGCGAGACCTGATCAAAGGCCTGCCGAGCGGGGCGCCGCGTCGTGCGAGATCCCGCTAAGAGGACGACGCCTCCCGCGTCGCTCGACGGAATCCGCAGTTCGCCGACCTCGCAGGGAGTTTCATATACGGCCCGGCCTCTCGCGGGCCGGGGACCATCTCAATGCCTACACTCGCGGAGAACGCCGTCAAGAACTGCCTTCGAATCCGATCGGACGACAACGTGACGATCTTCTTCTATCCACATACGCTGTCCCTGGCGGAAGACCTGGCCACGGAGTGTTTCAAGGTCGGTGCCGACGTGCTCCTGAACCTGTACACGGACAAGTATTATTCCGCGTACATGAAGCACCTGTCCACGGAGAAGCTGCGCCAGCCGTCCGCGTTCTGCCGCGGCCTGTCGAACCTGTCCACGGCGACGTTTTGGCTCGGGGCCGCGTACGACCCCGTGGTGTATCGGCGCGTGCCGCCTGAGAAGATGGCCGCGAACGACGAGGCGGAGACGGAAGCCCATCTCCCGATGCGGGAGCGGAAGGTCCGCTCTCTGGGCCTCGCGATCGGTCAGGTGACTCGTCCCCGGGCAAAGGCCTACGGCTTCAACTTTGCGACCTGGGAGCGGATGGTCCGGGAGGCCTCCGCAGTCCCCGCGAAGACCCTCACCGCGACGGGCCACCGCCTTGCCGGGATCCTCGGGACGGCGGACGAGGTCCACGTGACCGCGCCGAGCGGTACCGACCTGACCTTCTCCGTGCGGGGGCGCCAACCCATGATCTACGACGGAATCGTCGATGACGAAGATATCGCGGCCGGCGTATTCGAATCCTCGATCCCCTCCGGCAGCGTGACCCTCCTTCCTCAGGAAACGAGCGCCGAAGGCGTGGTCGTTTTCGACGTCCCCCAGGCCTGGGCTGGACGTTCCATCCGACGCATGCGATGGGAATTCCACGGCGGCCGCCTGACGAAGTTCGATGGGGACGCCGCCGCGCTCGCCCTGCGGAAGCAGTACGAAATGTCAACGGGAGACCGGGATCGCATCGCCTCGTTCACCATCGGGACGAACCCGAAGGCCACCCTCGGTTTCCTTCAGAACCCGATCGTGCGGGGCGCCGTCTCTGTCGGAGTCGGAGGGAACCAATTCGTCGGCGGCCCCAACAAGTCCGCTTTCGGGTTCGAAAGCACGGTCCGTGCGGCGACCGTCGAAGCGGATGGCAAGCCGATCGTCCGCGACGGGAAACTCTTGGTGGCCTAGGACTCCCTTGGCCCGGCAATTCCGCCTCGAAGTAGCGTGCGTGTAGGCCGCCGCCTTATCGCCGCCGGAGTCGCTCGTCCCGCGTGTGGGCCCTGAGAGCCACGGCCGCCGTCCTCCTCGCGGCGATCCTCTTGGCGTCTCCTCCCCTCCCGGCGGCGCGCGAGGCCGAACCCCTCCCCCATTGTCCGCGGCCCGCGCCCGCCCTTTTTTCCGCTGAGGCCGACAGGGGCGTCCTCCTCGTTCGCGTCTACGCGAACGCGCCCCGCGACGACGAGTTCATCGAGATCGGCAACCGGGGCGCGGTTCCGCTCGACATGACCGCGTGGTCCCTCACGGATCGCGAGGCAACGGCCATTTTCCCCCTGGATTCCATCCTGCCCGCGAACGGTCGCCTCCTGGTGACGCGGAACGCAACGAGCTACGCGGAAGACACGCTCGCCATGGCCGACTTCGCGTTTGAATCGGGCGAGGTCCGACGGATGGACGGCGGGGTGCCGCGGCTCGCCGATGCGGGGGACGAGGTCCTCCTCCTCGATCCCATCGGGATCGTCATCGACGCGTACGCTTGGGGTGAGTCTGCCTACCAAGACACTGGCTGGACGGGACGGGCCGCGGACCGCATGGGGCGCGGTGAAGTCGCCGTTCGAATTCGAGATGCGAACGGCGAATGGATCGACCGCGACGGGGCCGAGGATTGGGAGGACATGCGACACTATCGGGTCGGGCAATCCGCGTTCGATCTCGAGTCCTTCGACCTGCAGGGAACGGTGACCGCGGTCCTCTCGCCGGACGAGGGCGACGGGCCTCTCCTACGCTTCCTCGGGTCCGCGCAGAGGACGATCGAATTGGGCGTGTACACGTTCACGAGCGGACGAATCGCCGTGGTCTTGGAGGAAGCGGTCCGCCGCGGGATCCGAGTCCGCGTGCTCCTGGATGGAGGACCGGTGGGCGGAATCGATCCGGACGAGCTCAATGTCACGCGCGATCTCGCAGCCGCGGGGGTCGAGGTTCGATGGCTCAAAGGCGGGTCCGATGTGGTCAAGCGATATCGGTTCCTCCATGCGAAGTACGCCATCGTCGACGCGCGGGCCACCTGGATCGGGTCGGAAAATTTCGGGGAGGCGGGATTTCCCACAGGGGCGAGAGGAAACCGCGGATGGTCCGTCCTTGTCGAAGACGAGGGCTTGGCGACGGCTCTCCGGAGGGTCTTCGAAATCGACTTCGACGAGCGCCGGCGCGATTCAATCCCCGAACGGATCGGGTCGGTGCCGGGAGTGTCGGCTTCTCCGCCGTTGCCGCCGCGGACCCTCGGGACTCGGTTGGACAACCGCCGAGCTCGCTTGGTGGTCGGACCGGACGCCAATCTTGATCCGGACGGTATCCTAGATCTCTTGGCTTCCGCGAACGAGCGGCTCTCGATCGAAACGTTCTACATCGAGGACCGCTGGAGGAACACGACCAATCCGTTCCTCGAAGGGGCGTTCGACGCCGCCCGACGCGGCGTCACCGTGAGGATGCTCTTGGATG
>Ga0209471_1002489_pt1 | contig 10578 bp, 9 predicted proteins | sample GraSoiAngelo_128_FD_185885 | JGI IMG/M metagenome (GOLD analysis project Ga0209471, IMG submission 185885) | Grasslands soil microbial communities from the Angelo Coastal Reserve, California, USA - 14_0927_12_20cm (SPAdes) (version 2) | ecosystem: Environmental > Terrestrial > Soil > Grasslands ... | reverse complement strand
TCTCGGTCCACGTCTCGATCATCGCGTCGATCTCGTCGATGAACTGCACGCGGTCGCGGCGGTCGGCGTAGCGCGGGTCGTCGGCCAACTCGGGCCGGCCGAGGATGGTGACGAGCGACTTCCACATCTCGGCGGTCGCGCAGTGGACGAACACGTAATCGTTCGAGCCGCCGGGGCGGCAGCGATAGATGTTGGACGGCGCGGCCGCCGCCGAGCGGTTGCCCTGGCGCGGCGCCGGCTTGCCGGTGGTGTAGCTCTCGCGCAGGTGGATGCGGAGCAGGTTCACCACCGCTTCCTGCTGGGCGACCTCGACCTGCTGGCCCACGCCCGTCGCGTGGCGCTGGACGATCGCGGCGAGGATGCCGATGGCCGTGTGCAGGCCGGCGCCGGTGTCGGCGAGGCCGCCGATGGCCTTCGTCGGCGGGCCGTCGGGCGAGCCGGTCATGCTCATCGCGCCCGCCATCGCCTGCGCGATCCACTCGAAGGACTTGTAGTCGGCGTAGGGCCCGGTGCTGCCGAAGCCCTTCACGGAGGCGGCGATGATGCGCGGGTTGAGCTTCTTCAGCGACTCGTAGCCGAGGCCGAGGCGCTCCATCGCGCCGGGGCCCATGTTCTCGACGACGACGTCCGCCGTCTTGACGAGGCCCTCGAACATCGCGCGCCCGCGCGGCGCCTTCAGATTGAGCGTCACGCCCTTCTTGTTGGAGTTCAGCAGCAGGAAGAACCACGCGTCCTCGCCGCGCTTGTCGGAGAGCGCGGTGCGGCCGGGCTCGCCGCCGGGCGCTTCGATCTTGATGACGTCGGCGCCCAGCCACGCGAGCATCTGGGTGCAGGAGGGGCCGGCTTCGTACTGGGTGAGATCGAGGACGCGAATTCCGTCGAGCGCCTTGGGCATGGTGTCGTCTCCCGTGGTCGAGAATGTAGCAGATTCGTCCAGGCTCACGGCGTCGTCGATCGGACTACGGCAGCAGGTCGGCGACGCGAATCGAGACGCCCGGCGCGAGGAGCGGCCGCACCGCCGCGGGTGGTCGCAACGTCTCGACGCTGCGGTAGCGCCAGCCATAGCGCGCCGCCGGCGACACTTCGGGCTCGCGGTGGATCTCGACGCAGTCGTTGACGACGTCGATGAGCCAGCACTCGGCGATCGCGGCGCGCGCGTAAAGGCTGAACTTGTACTCGCGGTCGGTGCGATACGAGGTCTCCGCAATCTCGATCACCAGCACGGCACGCGACGGGTGAGCGTCACGGTACGCGTTCGGATCGCGCGGCACCAGGAAGACGTCGGGCTCGGGCTGGGAGGCATCGTCGAGGGCGAGGGGCAGCTGCGAGTCGATCTGCCAGGCGCCGCCAACGGCCGCACGGAGGGCGTCCAGCACCTTGCGGATCGTCGCGGCGTGCCGGCTGCCCTGCGGCTCACGAACGACGAGCGCGCCGTCGAGCAGCTCGAGCCGCTCGCCAGGCTGGAAGACGCCCAAGTCGATCAAACGTTCGTACTCGACACGTGTCCAGCGGCGGGTACGTGGAGCGGGCTCTATCGTCGATGCCACCTCGTGAGAAGAGTACCGAGTCGCACCGCGGCCCGCAATCGTGCACGAACGGACACGCCGCCGACTGTCAGCGGACGACCAGCCGCTCCTTCGCGCCCTCCACCCACGGCACCTCCTTTGCCAGGAGCACGGATGCCGGACGCACGCGATACGTTGCGGGATCGAGCCCGGCCGGCGCCACGCGCCGCTCGTGCAGGGCGACCGCCGCGTCGAGCAGCCGCTTGCGTACGCGGATGATGCCGACGTCGGCGCGGCCGAGACGCTCGAGCGAGCGATCGAACACGCCCTGGCTCTCGGTGATGGCCTTGTCCTGGGCGCCGACGCCGGGAACGCCGAAGAATTTGCGCGACCGCTGCGCCTCCCAGTCGGCGAGGTAGTCGTTGGCTCGCTCGGCGGCGGGCCGGATGTCGCCGTAGGCTTCGCTGCTCGCCGGCGCGTAGTCGGTGACGTGGATGCTCGAGCCGGCGTGGAACTCGGCGACTTCGTCGGCGGTGATGGCGCGCGTGGGATGCCACGAGATGCACCAGTTCACCAGCTGGTCGTCGTCCATCGGGATCCACACGTGTGCGTGCATGAGCGGATCGTCTCCGACTTCCGGCGGCGGCATCGTGTGGAACGGCAGCAGGTACTGCGTGATGCGCCAGTAGTATTGCCCCGCCGGCGCCTCCCGCCGCGCGCCGAGCAGCAGGCCCGTCGGTGTGTCGGCCACCTCGATGTGCGGCGCCCGCTCCAGCTGCGCCGCGAAGCCGAAGCCGGCGGCGGCACTGTCCAGCACGCGCCGGGCGGCTTCGTCCCGCGTGTTCAGGATGCCGTGCAGGAACGAGATGTGCGCGGGATCGACGCCGCCCTCGAGCGCCTGCAGATAGTTGCAGCCCTGCCAGAACTTCGAGACAAAGCGCTGGTCGTCGGGCACCAGCGCCCACTCGAGGTCGGGAAGGCCCGGCGTTGGGCTGGCCGGACCCATGTAGGTCCAGACCACGCCGCCGCGCTCCGCGCACGGGTAGGTCGGCAGCGTGACCTTGTCCGAGAAGCTCGACTCCGGCCGCTCGTTCGGCATGTCGATGCAGCCGCCGTCCGGCCCGTACTGCCAGCCGTGATAGACGCAGCGCAGGCCGCGCTCCTCGTTGCGCGCGAAATACAGCGATGCGCGCCGATGGGCGCAGAACTCGCTGCACAGCGCGGCGCGCCCGCCCGGGTTGCGAAAGGCGATCAGATCCTCACCGAGGATCCGCACGCGCTTGGGCCGGCCGCCGGCCACGAGCTCCGAGGACTGCACGATGGGGATCCAGTACTGGCGCATCAGCCCGCCCATGAGCGTTCCGGGCCCGACGCGCGTCAACTGGGTGTTCTCTTCGGCCGTCAGCATCGTGGGGCCTCCTTCGGCGCGAGCCTATAGTACCGCGCGCAACGGGGGTAGAATCCCAGGCCATGACGACCCAGGCGACCGAACCGCGGCTGGAGCTCGAGCAGCACCTGCACATGTACCGGCAGATGGCGAAGATTCGCGCCTTCGAGGAGCAGGTGAACGAGCTGTACAAGGGCGCGAAGATGCCGGGGCTGGCCCACCTCTATATCGGCGAGGAGGGCGTGGCCGTCGGGGTCTGCGAGGCCCTGCGCCGCGACGACTTCATCACCAGCACCCACCGCGGCCACGGCCACTGCCTGGCCAAGGGCGCCTCGGTCAACCGGATGTTCGCCGAGCTGCTCGGCAAGGAGCCGGGTTACTGCCGCGGCAAGGGCGGCTCGATGCACATCGCGGATCCGGAGACGGGCAACCTCGGCGCCAACGCCATCGTCGGCGGTTCCGCCGGCATCGCCACCGGCGCCGCGCTCTCGGCCAAGATGCGCGGCAGCGGTCAGGTCGCCGCCTGCTTCTTCGGCGACGGCGCGCTGGGGCAGGGCCTGTTGTACGAGACGATGAACATGGCCGCGCTGTGGAAATTGCCGGTCATCTACGTCTGCGAGAACAACCTCTACGGCGAGTACACGCCGTGCGGCGAGACCATCGCCGGCGAGATCCTGGCGCGTGCGAAAGCCTTCGGCATCCACGCCGAGACCGTCGACGGCCAGGACGTGCAGGCCGTGAACGCGACGATGAAGCGGCTGGTCGAGCGCGCGCGGCGCGGCGAGGGCCCGGCCTTCCTCGAGTGCAAGACGTATCGCTACTACGGCCATCACGTCGGCGACGTCAACCGCGATTACCGCACGCGCGAGGAAGAAAAGGAGTGGATGACCATGCATGATCCGCTCCTGACCCTGGCCGGGCGGCTCAAGGGCCTCGTCGACGACGGCACTCTGGAGCGCATCCAGAGCGACGTGAAAGTGGAGATCGAGCACGGCGTGGAGTACGCGCTGGCCGCGCCGTACCCCGCGCCCGGCCAGGTCAACGAAGACGTCTACGCGTGAGCATGGACAACACGGCGATCGTCCTGCGGCAGCATCACGAGCTCTGGAGCAAGGGCCACGTCGGGCTCGTGGACGAACTCTACGCGCAGGACTTCATCGGCCATCATCCGGGCGAGCCGGACTGGACGGGACCCGAGAGTGTCAAGCTGAGCGTGACGACGATCCGGGAGGCGTTTCCCGACTTCGCCGAGACCGTCGAGGACGTCATCGCCGCGGGGGATCGCGTGGTCACGCGTTTCACCTCGTCCGGAACGCACCTCGGTGAGCTGGGCGGGGTCCCGCCGACCGGCCGGCGGATGGCGATGAGCGAGATGGCGATCTTTCGTCTCGCGCGTGGCCGCATCGTCGAGCAGTGGGGGCAACTCGACCGCCTCGGAATGTTCCAGCAGCTTGGCGTCGTGCCGGCGACCTGGCCGCCCATGGAGTTGCTGTACGAGATCACCTTCGACGTCGACGTCCAGGATCTCGGCACGACGCCGAGCGGCCAGCGACGGATCGTCGTCGTGAAGGGCGGCAGCTTCGCGGGGCCGCGGCTGCGCGGCCGGGTGCTGCCCGGCGGGGGCGACTGGCTCCTCGTGCGGACCGACGGCTCGCGACGACTCGACGTGCGCGGCACGCTCGAGACGGACGACGGCGCGTTGATCTACGGCAGCTATCTCGGCGTGATCTCTGGTACGCCGGACGACCCCTCGACCTACTACTTCCGCACCGCGCCGCTCTTCGAGACGGCGGCTCCGCGCTACGCCTGGCTCAATCACGTGCTGGCCGTCGGCTACGGCTGGCGCCGCGAGGGCCAGATCGGCTACTCCGTGTACGCGATCCGCTAGGCGCGCGTCAGTTCACGCGGCGCGCCCGGCCCCTCCAGTACGGCTCGCGCAGCTTGAACTTCTGCAGCTTGCCGGTCGCGGTGCGCACCAGCGCATCGCGCAGCTCGATCGAGGTCGGGCACTTGTAGTGCGCCATCCGGCTGCGGCAGTGCTCGATGAGATCGCGCTCGATGGCGATGGCGCCCGGACGCAGCACGACCAGGGCCTTGATCGTCTCGCCCCACTTTTCGTGCGGCACGCCGATCACCGCGACCTCGGCGACGGCCGGATGCTGGAACAGGCAGTCCTCGACCTCGATGGAGGAGACGTTCTCGCCGCCGGTGATGATCACGTCCTTCTTGCGATCGCTGATCGCGACGTACGCGCCCTCCTGGTACCCGCCGTCGCCGGTGTGAAACCAGCCGTCGACGATGGCCTTGGCGGTTTCCTCGGGCTGGTTCCAGTACCCCTCGAAGACGTGGTTCGAGCGCGCGCACACCTCGCCCTCGTCGTCCACGCGCATGCGAACGCCCAGCGCGGGCACGCCCGCACGCGAGAGCCGCCGCGCCCGCTCGCCGGGATCGAGACCGTCCCACTCCGCCGGCGCGCGGTTCATGGTGAGCAGCGGTGACGTCTCGGTGAGCCCGTAGATCTGGATGAACTCCCAGCCCAGCTCGCTGTCGATCCGCTCGATGGTCTTGGACGGTGGCGGCGCGCCCGCGACGACCACCCGCACGCGGCCGCGCCCGGGCACCGCCACGCCCTTCGCGCGCCGGGCGGCGCCGGCGTCGAGCACCGTGGCGATCACCGCCGGTGCGCAGTTGAAGAGGGTGACGCCCTCGGCCTCGACCCGTTTCAAGATCTCCTCGCCGTCGATCTTGCGGATGATGATCTGGCGGACTCCCATGCCGGTGGCCGCGTACGGCATGCCCCAGCCGTTGCAGTGGAAGCTGGGCAGGGTGTGGAGGTACACGTCGCGGTCGGTCATCGCCAGATGCCAGCCGAAGGTGACGGCACTGAGCCAGCAACCCCGGTGAGTGAGCTGAACACCCTTGGGCCGCGCGGTGGTCCCCGACGTGTAGTTGATGGACACGGTCGCGTTCTCGTCGGCGACGTGGAACTTCGGCTGCGCCCCCTTGCGAAAAAAGAGCTCGGAGTCGGTGGCGGCGCCGAGGACGATGCGGTGCTTGACCGGGAGGTGGCGCAGGGACTCGTCGACCTCGGGATCGACGAGAAGCACCGAGGCGCCGGAGTGCTCGAGGGTGTAGCGGATCTCCTCGGCATTGAGCCGGAAGTTCACCGGCACGAGGATGCGCCCGAAGACGCTGACGCCGAACAGGGTGACGAGGAAACGCGCCGCGTTGGGCGAGACGATGGCGACACGGCCGTTCTCGTTAACGCCGAGATCGTCGAGAGCGGCCGCCAGGCTGCGCGCCATCTGACCGAACTGAGCGTAGGTGATCCGGCCGAGGCCGCCGCCCGGCGGGCTCGGCTCGTCGACCACCGCCTCACGCTCGCCGTAGACCAGCTCCGCGCGCTCGAGAAAGTCTCCCAGGGTTAGCGGAACGATCATGACTGTCCCTCCATCGCGAATGGCAGGGACACTACCACTATTTCCTGAGGCGCAGCTCCTCGTAGGGCGCGGCGTAGGGAAACGCGGGGATCAGGGTGAGCGCCGGCTCCTCGACCCGTGAACCGACGCCGCGGATGAAGCCGTTCTCCCAGATCGGCGCGAACACCACGCGGTCGTGCAGGATGCGCTGGATCTGGTGCAGCATCTCCTCGCGCTTCTTCCGGTCGACCTCGCCGGCCTGACGCTGGAAGAGATCCTCCACCTCCGGCAGCACGCCGTAGGCGTAGGTGCCGTTTCTCGTGGCGAGCCCCTCGATCCGCGTGGCCGCGTTGCCACCGGCGCCCTGCGCCCCCAGCACGATCCCCCGCAGCTTCTTCTCTCCCCACGTCGTGAGGAAGGCGGCCCGCTCGAGCGTCCGCACCCGGGTCCGGATCCCGACCGCGCCGAGGTAGTTGGCCGTGGCCTCCGCCAGACCGAAGTAGGGCGGGTTCGGCGTGAGGTCGCCGCCGTCGAACCCGTTCGCGTAGCCGGCCTCGGCGAGGAGCTGTTTCGCGCGGCGGGGGTCGTACGGATGCGCGTCGATGGCCAGCGCGAACTCCATGTGACGCGGCACGATATTGCCGGTGAGGCCCGAGAACCCAAGCGACTCGGCCTCGTTGATGGCCTTCCGGTCGATGGCCAGGCTGGCGGCGAGGCGTACGCGACGATCGTGCCAGGGCGACTTCGGATCCCACTGATCGACGAAGTCGAGGAAGAAGACGGTGTTGGTCCGCGCGGCCGTCAGCCTGAGCCCCGGTGTGCGGCGCACGTGCTCCGCGATCGGGCCGTTCAGGAAATAGGCGACGTCGACCTCACCGCGCTGCAGGGCCGCGGCGCGGGTCGTCTCGTCCGGGACGCTCTTGAGCACGACGCGCTTCACGGCCGGCACCTTGCGCCAGTAGCCCTCGAACGCTTCGAGCGTCATCTCGATCCCCGGCGTCACGCTGACAAACCGGTACGGGCCGGCGCCGATGGGCGCCTTCTTGAAGCCCTCGTCACCGACCTTCTCGACGTACTTGCGCGGAACGACCCAGCCCGCGCCCGTCGCGGTGGTTCCATAGAACGTCAGGAAATCCGGCCACGCCTGTTTGAGGACGAAGCGAACCCGTCGCGCATCGACGACGCGGACATCCTGCACGCGGTCCTTGAGGAGCTTGGCCGCGCCGCCGCGATAGCGCTCGAACGAGAACTTCACGTCGTCCGCGGTGACGGGATCCCCGTTGTGAAACTTGACGCCGTTCCGGACGACGAAGTCGTACGTGAGGCCGTCCCTGGAGACGCTCCACGACTCGGCGAGGCTCGGCGTGATGAGGCCGCCCGGCATCGGCTTCAGCATCGCGTCGTGGATCGCGTAGAGCACCAGGAACGGCGAGATGGCCGACTCGGTCTCCGCGGGGTCGAGCCAGCGCGGAGCCAGGGTGACGTGCGCGGCGAAGGTGATCTGGCCCTCGGGCGCGGCGTCGGCCCGGCCCGCCAGCCCCCAGAAGGCCAGGAGGAGGACGAGGGCGAGGGTCACGGAGTTCGCTCGTACAGATGCTCGCGCGTGCGCGGTGCTGCACCGATCGCCGGGTCGCGATGCTTGCGGGTCAGAACCTGGTAGAGGCCGATGGAGCCGTCCTCGAACGCGACCGCCGAGCAGGTCAGGTACAGCAGCCAGGTTCGATACGTGCGCTCGCCGGCGACGGCGCGGGCCTCGTCCGCCCGCTCGCGCAATCGCGCGACCCACTGCCGACAGGTCCGCGCGTAGTGCAGCCGCAGGCCCTCGACGTCCACGATCTCGAAGCCCGCGCGCTCGATCTCCGTCAGCGTCTGGCTGAGTCCCGCGAGATCGCCGTTCGGGAAGACGTGGCGGTACAGGAACTCGGTCTGGCTGGTGCGCCTCCAGTGAAAGTCGTGGACGATCCCGTGGTTCAGGTAGAGACCGCCGTCCTCGAGCCGGGCGCGCACGCCCGCGAAGAAGGCGGGATAGTTCGGGATGCCGACGTGCTCGATCACGCCGACGGCGGCGATCTTCTGGTAACGGGCGGTCGGCGGCAGATCGCGGTAGTCGAGGTACTCGACGCGGCAGCGATCCTCGAGGCCTTCCGCCCGGATGCGCTCGGTGGCATAGGCGGCCTGCGCCCGCGACAGGGTCACCCCGTGCGCGCGCACGCCGTAGTGCTGCGCCGCCCAGAGCGATAGGCTGCCCCACCCGCACCCGATGTCGAGCAGGCTCTCGCCGGGCGCGAGCTCGAGCTTGCGACACACGAGGTCCAGCTTGTCGCGCTGGGCCTGCTCCAGCTTGCCGTCGGGATCCCGGTAGTACGCGCAGGTGTAGACCATCAGCGGATCGAGGAACAGCGCGTAGAACTCGTTGGACACGTCGTAGTGATGGGCGATCGCCTTCGCGTCCGCCTCGCGGCTGCGCCGCCTCACGAGACCACCTCCCGCATTCCGAAGATGCGCCCCAGGACCACGTGACGCCGCGTCGCGCCCGTCCGCAGCGCGGCGCGCACCAGGATGCGCGCGCATGCGTCGGGCAGCTTCGCGAGCTGGCGGCCGAGCCAGCCGGCTTCTCCCGAGCCGTAGCGTCGGACGATCTCGGCCGCGTACGATTCCAGGCGCGCGCCGCGCCGCAGGTGCGCCTCGACGGCCTCCGCCGCGAGGAGTCCGCTCCGGATCGCGGGCCCGATCCCTTCACCGCTGAGATCGCGCGCCAGGCCCGCGGCGTCACCGACCAGACAGAACCGGTCCCCCGCGAGTCGCCGCGGCGCCCGGCGCCGCACGACGTAGGCGTGCCCGCGAAACGGCTCGAGCGCGACGTCGGCGGGCAGGCGACCCGACGCGCGCAGGGCCTGGACGAGGGCGTCCCGCCGCCCGGGCAGGTCCGCATTCGGTCCGGCCACGCAGCCGATGCCGATGTTGAGGACGTCCGCTTTGGGGAAATACCAGCCGTAGCCGGCGAGGTCGCGCTCGACGTAGAGCTCCGGCGCCTCGAACAGCGTGCCGAGCGCCTCCACCTGGTCGGAGGGAAGACGCGTCTCGCTCTCCTGGGCGACCACGACCTCTTCGCGCCCGGAGACCTCGCCGAACGCCCCAGCCACCGGACAGCGGTGGCCGCCGGCCCCGATGACGACGGCGGCCTCGAAGACGCCGCGCTCGCTCACGACGCGAACCCCGTGCGCCTCGCGGCTCACCGCCGTCACGCGGGCGCCCTCGCGCACGTCGGTGCCGGCGGCGCGCGCGCGGTCCAGGAGGTGGTGATCGAACTCCCGCCGGACGATGCCGTAGCTGGCCGGCGTCCGCCAGCGGGTTTCGTGGCGGGCCCCTTCGAACTCGAACCGGCAGGCGGAGAAGGCCTGGATGGTGAGCGGGTACTTCGCCGGATCGACGTCGACATCCGCCATCGCCTCGGGCGTGACCCAGCCCGCGCACACCTTCACGCGCGGGAAGACGGCGGCATCCAGGAGCAGCGGCCGCAGGCCCGCCCGGGCGAGCCGCCACGCGGCGGTGCTGCCGCCGGGTCCGCCGCCGACGATGATGACGTCGTGTCCAGCCACGTCAGCCTCGCACGAGGGCCACGACGAGCCGCCACCGATCCAGGGCCGAGACGCGAAGGTCTTCGATCGAGTTCGCGATCCTCATGGCCGCGAACAGGTCGCCCTCGATGTCGATGGCGCCCTCGACGTAGGCCTCGGCAAAATTGAGGGGGGAGGGATCGCGCACGAGGCGGATGAAGGTTTCCTGGCGATGCAGGACCACCGTGCACACGGGGGCGCCCCCGAGCATCACCGTCGTTCCGTCCCAGAGCCGGAAGGCGACCCCGCGCTCGATGTGGCCGAAGAGCCGATGCAGGATCGTCGCCGCGCGCGAGCCGCCGATCTTCAGCCACCTCATCGGGACCAGAGCCCGCCGGCCAGATAGCCGCCGTCCACGGCGAGCGTGTGGCCGGTGATATAGCCGGCGTCGTCGGAGGCGAGGAAGAGCGCCGCGCGGGCCACCTCGTCGGCCTCGCCGAAGCGTCCCATCGGGATCCGCTCGAGGCGCCGCTGCCGCGCCTCCTCGGGCAGGCTTCGCGTGAGCCGCGTGTCGATCTGGGCCGGCGCGATCGCGTTCACCGCGATGTGATGGCGGGCCAGCTCCACGGCCATCGTCTTCGTCAGCTCGATCACCCCGGCCTTGGCCGCGTTGTAGCCGACGAGGTTCTCGACGCCGCGAAAGCCGTTGA
>Ga0209471_1002488_pt1 | contig 10579 bp, 7 predicted proteins | sample GraSoiAngelo_128_FD_185885 | JGI IMG/M metagenome (GOLD analysis project Ga0209471, IMG submission 185885) | Grasslands soil microbial communities from the Angelo Coastal Reserve, California, USA - 14_0927_12_20cm (SPAdes) (version 2) | ecosystem: Environmental > Terrestrial > Soil > Grasslands ... | reverse complement strand
AGATGATGTTGTGAACGATGTAAGGGGTTTCACGGCCCAGTTCGTTTGGTTTGACAATAAAGTTCGTGACGTAAGCAGGAATGATCGCGGCGCCGACGATGTAGACGAGCAAGGGAATTGCGAGCGCGCCAATCAGGATGCGGATCTTCCGCATCGTAAATGCGTTGATTAATAAAATAAGCGCCGCAAGGATGAGCGCCACCGCGACCCACATAAACGCGGGCAGCAGATGATTAGCTTCAACAAAGGTGACGCCCGAAAAAGTTTGATGGTCGCCCCAAAGATATGGATATCGCGATAGCGAGAATCGCCAGGCGAGAACGATCAGCAAGGGCGCGAGCGCGATCGATACAGCAGTCAAACTTGTCTTGCGCGCTTTCGTTAGATCGCCCGTGGTGGAAATTCCTTGCTGAGTTACGGCCAGCGCCGCATAGATAACGGTGGCGATGAGAATGATGAAAGAAAGCGACAGGAGCCACGACGAAATTGAATCGTAAATGGGCAGCGTGAATAAATAGAATCCGAGCGGCTTGTTAAAAATCGGATCCGTGATGCCGGTGGGCGCTTGGTGAAAGTACAGCGCGAAACTGCGCCAATCTTCGCGCATCTCGAACCCGAAAATCAGCCCGGCAATGATCGAAACAACCCATGCCAGCGGCCTTAGCAAACGCGCCGGAGAAAAGTTCAACGGCTGTTGATTGATAAAGACGGTGCGCCGGCCGAAAGAGAATGACGCAAACTCTCGTTCGACCAACCAAAAGCCGACCCGCAGAATCGCAGTAGTTGCGATCAGGAAAATCAGAAAGAGTTGAAGTTTGGCGCGGAAAATAAACCAAAAAACGGACGAATATCCCAGCGAGCCGAACCAAAGCGCCGAGATGTAAATCGAAAGCGCGCGCGACGCGACAACGAACAACAGCACGATCGCGATAACCAGCAGCCACTTCCACCGCCGTCGCTTCGGTTTGGTTGGGGTAACGTCGATGATTTCGCCGTCACGATCAAACGACATTGGCTGACTCATGTGCGGCTAGCATACGCTTAAAAGATGAATGATCAAAGACTATTGAAGTTGCTGAACCGTCCTAAAATATGGAGGCGGATGATGGCTAAAAACGAAACCGTTTGTCTTGGCCTTGCGTTCCACAGAATGGTAGACTCCAACTTCGTTTGAGTTATCAAAATGCTTTCAGCAGGAACAGTTTTACAAGGCCGTTATCGCATCGTGCGCCAGCTCGGACAAGGCGGCATGGGCGCCGTGTACGAGGCGATTGATGAACGGCTCGATACGATCGTCGCACTCAAAGAAACGCTCTTCGCGGACGAGAAACTGCGCAAACAGTTTGAGCGTGAAGCGCGTCTGCTCGCGCGGCTTCATCATCAAGCGCTGCCGCGCGTCAGCGATCACTTTAACGAAGGTGGCGGCCAGTTTCTGGTGATGCAATACATCACCGGCGAAGATTTGGCAGAGATGCTGGCGCAAAGAAATGGTCCGTTTCCTCAGGATGAAGTCGTGCGCTGGGCGGATCAATTATGCGACGCTCTCGATTACCTGCACACCCAAGACCCGCAAATCATTCATCGCGACATCAAGCCGCAAAACTTGAAGCTGACCGGCCGCGGCCAAATTGTGCTTTTGGATTTTGGTTTAGCAAAAGGATCGGCGGGGCAGATGACCGCGGTGACGACCTCTGCAAGCATCTTTGGCTATACACCGAATTACGCTCCGCTCGAACAAGTCCAGGGAATGGGCACCGACACGCGCAGCGACATCTACGCGCTGGGCGCCACGTTGTTTCATCTGCTCACGAACGTAAAGCCGCCGGATGCATTAAGCCGCGCGTCAGCAATGGTCAACGGCTTACCTGATCCGCTGCCGTCCGCGAATCAGATGAACGCCGAGGTCAGCGCGTCGGTCGCTAACGTGTTGACGAAATCAATGTCGCAGAAGCGCGACGATCGTTTCGCGACTGCGAACGCGATGCGCGAAGCAATGCGCGTGGCGGCGGAGCACCCGACGGGCGATGCCGAGACCTTGGTTACCAGAGCGCCGGCGACGTTTGCGGGTTCGAGCACGATCCTTTCCGAATCAGCCACGAAATTAGCCGGCGGACAAACAGAGCGCGGCGCTCCGTCGTTCGCCAGCGAGGCGCAGACTCTGGTTGCCGGCGAAGCGACAAACGTGCGCACGATCACCGCGGGTGCAGCACAGCCAACGCGAAGTTGGCGGCCATGGATTGCGGCCGCAATTGTACTGTTAGTAATCGGAGGCGGCGCCGCCGGATTCTTTGCTTACCGGCAACGGCAAAATCAACAGAGCGCCGCATCGCCAACTCAACCTGAGTCGCAACCTGTTGCTCAACCTTCCCAGTCCACGAATAGCTCTGCCGCGACTTCAAGTCCAAACGAACCGACGAAGGCGAACGAAGTAAAGACCGAGAAACCGAAGACGGAAAGCACGACGCAGCGAATGACGACGAAGAAACCGGAGCGCAGCGACAAAGCAGTAACGGTCGATCCGCTACCGCCCAGGCCCGGCGATCCTGGCCACGATCCCAACAGAGATCCGAATCGCGATCCTAATCGTGCGCGCGATCCGAACCCGCAGTGGCCCCGCCAAGGCGACTTCGATCCGTTTCGACCTTCAGATGCTCGGCAGCCGGGGCTTCCACGTCCAACGCCTGAAATCCGCACGCTTCCTAACCGCGGCCGAATGATTAAGCAACCGGATGGCACGGTCATCTTCGTTGGGCCAAAGGGTAAGACGCGCGTGATCAATCCCGGAATGAAGCCGGCGAAAAGACCCAACTCCGCAACCTTAGAGGCTCTGCCGTCCATCAAACGGGATACGGCCTCGTCGAACAAAACATGATCAGGAGTACGGATGAATAGAAGAATCAAAATGCGTTATAGCCTTGCTTTGATATTGAGCGCTCTCGCTTGCATTTTTGCGTCATCACTGCCGTTATCGACGGCTGTGGCTGATACGCCGCCGGCGACCGTAATTCGCATCACGCCGCCTGCGCCGGTGTTTGATGATACGAAGCGACTCGATGAATTAGCGGCGCGGCGCAAGCAAGTGGCCGATGCGATTGGCTCAAAAGCGATGCTGGTGCTCTTCAGCGCTGAGCCGCGCGTCTATACCAACGACGTCGATTTTCCGTTTCGACAAGAGAACAATCTTTTCTATCTGACGAACCTGAATCAGAAGGGGTCGATCCTGGTAATGATGCCCGGAAACCCCCAAACACCCGAGATACTTTTTCTTCCGCGTCGCAGTCCGATGGCCGAACTCTGGAATGGGCGAATGTACACCCCAGAAGAAGCCAGCCAACTTTCTGGAATCAAGGAGATCTGGGATGCGGATGTGGACATTCGCTCAATCGGCGACGTGGGACAAGAGTTCAAATCTTTCACCGAAGCGCTGCGAACCCACCGAGCCTATCGACCGAAGCCGGACAAAGTCTTTCTCTCGAATTCTGCTGAAACTACTACAGCGGACGGCTTCGCTTCGCTGTTTGATGCGGCTTCAAAGGGCGCCGCGTCGCTGTATCTTTTGGGAGACTTTTCCCGCGGTGAAAGCCGGGAATATCGTTACGAGCAGCGTTTTGGTTCCGAATGGCTGAAAGCGCCCGCCGGTTTCAATCTTCAGAATGCCTGGACGATCTTCGCGCAGATGCGTCTGCGCAAATCGCCGATGGAACTCGAGCTGATGCAGCACGCGATCGACATCAGCATCGAGGCCCATCAACGCGCGCAGGTCTTCGCGTCGCAAGCCAAGTGGGAATACGAAGTCGACGCGCAAGTCGCGTACACGTTCAAGTTGCGCAACGCCGATAACTGGGGTTATCCCGATATCGTCGGATGTGGCCCGAACGCGACGACGCTGCACTACGAAGAATCGCAGGGGCCGGTTAAGTCGGGGCAACTTCTTTTGATGGACGTGGGCGCGGAGTACGAACATTACTCCGCCGACGTGACGCGAACATTTCCGGTCAGTGGAAAGTTCACGAAAGAACAAGCGGACGTTTACCAGATCGTTTACGACGCGCAGGAAGCTGCCGCCAGAGTAATCAAGCCGGGCGGAAACCTTTCGCAAGTTCACAACGCGGCCACGGAAGTAATCAAAGATGGGTTACTGAAACTCGGATTGATCACAGATCGCAACGCAGACTGGCAATATCACATCTGGTTCATGCACGGCACCAGCCATTGGCTCGGAATGAACGTGCACGATGTTGGCGGTGGCTCCTTTGAGCCGGGAATGGTCTTTACAAACGAGCCGGGAATTTATGTGCGGCTTGATGCGCTCGATAATTTGCCGAAGACACCTGAGAACGAAAAATTTATCGCTGCTATTCGTCCGGCCTTTGAAAAGTACAAAGGCATCGGCGTGCGTATTGAAGACGACATGCTGGTCACTCCCGATGGTTGTAAGTGGTTGACCGGCGCGCTGCCGCGCAGCATCGCTGATGTTGAAGCATTCATCGGAAAAGCCAGACGAGAAACGGCGAGCCGATGAGATTTGCGAATCCTGTCATCTAATTCTGAGGCGGACTGATGTCCGCCCTCGTTTGCTTCTGGCGGTCTGAATTAATCGTCTGCACTAAAAAGGAAAGTTATAATGGTGACGACAAAACGCATTTCGTCGCGACTTGGTTTTCTGATCCTCTTGATTACGTTCTGCGCTTCGCCTGTTCTTGCGCAGGCGTCAGAACCTGCCGACAAGGAAAACGAGGTCCTCGCAATCCTGTGGCAGCAATCGTCCGGTGAACATCGTGCTCTTTGTTATCAGGCTTACGCGCTCGCTCGGATGCTGCTCGATCGCGATTTGCACAATCATCGCATCAGAATGCGACGCGCCATGATCCTCGATCTCGACGAAACCGTTTGGGACACCAGTTCGTACGAAGCCATGAACGTGAAGCTGAAGAGGGCTTATCCTGAAGGCTGGAACGAATGGATGAATCAAGCGCGAGCGACGGCGCTTCCCGGCGCACTCGAGTTTCTGAACTACGCGAACTCGCGCGGCGTGCGCGTGTTCTACGTCACGAACCGCAAGACCGTCGCTAAAGAAGCGACCGAGCAAAACTTGAAAAGACTGGGATTTCCGGCGGTAAATGACGAAACTGTGTTGATGCGCGACGACCCAGCGGTCGAAAGCAAGACTGCTCGACGAAAAGCAATCAGCGCGAAGTATCACGTCGTGTTGCTGATGGGCGACGACCTGAATGATTTCGACGAGGTATTCGAGAAGAGCAAGACAATCGCGAGCCGGATCGAGGCAACCGATCGAAACAGATCCCAGTTCGGAACTCACTTCATCGTGTTGCCTAATCCGATGTATGGCAATTGGGCCAACTCGCTTTACGAATACAATTTCAAACTCACCGAGCACCAGAAAGCCGAAAAGCGACGAGGTCTGCTGAAGGATTAGCGGCGCGAATTGCTGAGGCGGCGTGCTCCATATCTCTTTGCGATCAGCGTTGAAGAGGATCAGGTGGGGACTTGATTTCAGCTTCGAGTCCTTTGAAGAATTGCGCCGCGAGCATCTTTGCTGCGGCTTCGATCATGCGCTGGCCCACGCTGGCGATGACGCCGCCGACTTGCAGCTCGCCTTCGTAGTTTACAACTGTCGCGCCAACTTTTTCTTCAAGCTTGAAATTGCCGACACCTTTCACAAATCCCGGCCCGCCTTTGCCATCGACGATCATTCGGTAATGTTCCGGCGGCTGCATGTCTTCCAGGTGCACGCTGCCTTTGAATATACCCTTGACCGGGCCAATGCCTGCTTTCATCGTCGCGATGTAGTTGTGCGGGATGGTTTCTTCCAACGATTCGCAACCCGGAATGCAGCGTTGGAGAATTAGAGGATCGGTGAGAGCAGCATAGATGCGTTCGCGCGGTGCTTTGATTTCCTGAGTTCCGGTGATCTTCATGGAATAGTCAGTACCGCCCGCGTCAGCGGGTGGGATCATGGATCATCTTCGATTCAATTGTTTTGACCCATCCGCTCACGCGGATGGTACTGACTTCATTGCCGCTGCGATTGCTCGCTTCGTATAAACTTCAGCCAGGTGCCGCCGGTAATCTGCCGATGCAAACAGATCGCCGTTCGCATCAGCACCGTCAGTTGCATGTGCTGCTGCGGCGCCGATCGATGCGTCGTCGAGATTCACGCCGGTCAAAGCGCTTTCAACTCCAGTCGCGCGATAGGCTTTCGCGGCGACACCGGTGACGCCGATGTTGGCTGCTTTGCACTTATTATTTCCATTGAACGACAGGTTCGCGGCGATGCCGACAACCGCGAAACCAGATGCGGGATGATGCATCTTCATATAAGCATGACCGGTCCGGCCGTTCGGCTTGTTGATGCGGATCTCGCGCAGAATCTCGCCGGGTTCGAGCGCCGTCGTGAGTAGATCGACAAAGAAATCTTCAGCTTTGATCGTGCGTTCGCCGTTCTTACTGACCGCGACAAGTTCAGCATTCAGCGCGAGTATGGCAGCAGGCCAATCACCCGCAGGATCAGAGTGAGCAAGACTGCCGCCGATGGTTCCTTTGTTCCTGACCTGCATGTCGCCGATCGATCCGGCACACTCAGGCAGCAGCGGACAGATCTCTTTCAGCAAATCTGACGCCTCAATTTGATAATGCGTGGTCATCGCGCCGACGCGAATCTGGCCACCTTCTTCACGAATGTACGACAAGTCTTTGATGCGGCCGATATCGACGAGTAGCGGAGGCTGTATCAGCCGGAACTTCATCGCCGGAATCAGGCTGTGTCCGCCGGCGAGAATTTTGGCGTCTTCATTTTGCGCGAGCAGCGTCAGCGCTTCATCGAGAGTTGAAACTCGAGCGTAATTAAATTCTGCTGGAATCATGAAAGAGCCTCCAATTGGTCCATTGACTCATTGATTCAATGATTCATTAGAAAACATGACCGACAAGCCAATGAATCAATGACGCAATGAATCAATGAACCAATGTTTCAACGAATCAATTTCCAAATCTTCTCCGGCCTAATCGGCATGTCGATGTGCGTAACGCCGTAAGCAGACAAGGCATCGACCACCGCGTTCACGACAGCCGGTGTCGCGCCGATCGTTCCGGCTTCGCCGACACCTTTCACGCCGAGGGGATTCACCGGTGAAGGTGTCTCGGTGCGATCAGTTTCGAACCACGGCATCTGCGAAGCTTTCGGCAGCGCATAATCCATCAACTCGCCGGTAACCAGTTGGCCTTGCTCGTCGTAAACAACTTCTTCGTACAATGCCTGTCCGATTGCTTGCACGATCCCGCCGTGAACTTGTCCGTCAACTAGCAGCGGATTGATTACTTTGCCGCAATCGTCGACTGCGACGTACTTAACGATCTTTGTCTCGCCTGTTTCTTTGTCAATCTCGACGACGCAGACGTGCGTGCCGAACGGAAAAGTGAAATTCTTCGGCTCGAAAAAGTAAGTTGCCGACAAGCCCGGCTCAGTGTCTGGTGGAATTTCTTTCGCGACGTGCGCCGCCAACGCGATTTCCTGAATTGTGAGTTTGTGGCGGCCATTTGTTGGTGTGGGCACATCGTTCAAGGCGCCAGCGGGTCCTTCTCCAACGGGCACAACCGGTTCAGATTTTCCGGTTACCGATGCGGCCGCGGCCTCCTTTTTCGTATAGCATCCATCTTCGAATGAGAGACTGGAAGCCTCGCACTGCATCATGTGCGCGGCGATCTTCGACGCTTTCTCTTTCAACTTTTGAATCGCGATCAATACTGCCGTGCCGCCAACCGCGGTGGCCCGGCTACCAAATGTTCCGATGCCGTATTGCACAATGCCCGTGTCGCCGTGAATAACAGTCACATCGTTGAGGTCCACGCCAAGTTCATCCGCCGCAATTTGCGCAAAAGAAGTTTCCTGGCCCTGGCCGTGCGGCGAAGCGCCGGTGAGAACCGTGACTTTGCCGGTGGGCTCAATGCGCACCGTGGCGCTCTCCCAACCGCCGGCCGGCATTGCCTGGGATGGACCAAGCGCGCAAATCTCGACGTAGCTCGAGACTCCAATGCCGATTAGTTTGCCGTTATCGCGTGCCTTCTTCTGCTCTTCGCGCAGACTTTGATAGCCGGAAAGATCGAGCGCTTTATTCAAAGCACCGTCGTAATCGCCGCTGTCGTAATCCAAACCGGTCGCGGTGTGAAAAGGGAATTCGTCTGCCTTGGGAAAATTCTTGCGACGCACTTCGATTGGATCGAGGTTCAATTCACGCGCGATGACATCCATCACCCGTTCGACTACGTAAGTAGCTTCAGGACGGCCAGCGCCGCGATAAGCGTCGGTGGACATCTTGTTGGTAAAGACGCCGGTGACGTTCATCTGTATAGCGGGAATTTTGTACGCGCCGCTTAACATCAATCCGGTCAGCGTCGGAATCGCCGGCGTCAGCAGTTGATGATAAGCACCGAGATCCGCAACCACGTTGTAGCGCAATCCGGTGATCGCGCCATCGTTCTTCACGCCGACTTCGACCGTGCCGACTTGTGCGCGGCCATGAATCGTGGCTTGCACATTTTCACGGCGCGACTCGATCCACTTCACCGGTTTGCCAAGCTGGATCGAAATCCAACCGAGCAGAGCCTCTTCCGCATAAACATTCAACTTCGATCCGAAGCCGCCGCCGACTTCCGGCGTGATGACTCTCAGCTTGTTTTCGGGGATGCCGATCATCAAAGCGAGTTGGGTTCGCAGCAGATGCGGAATTTGCGTCGAAGACCAAACGGTAAGTTCTTCTTCGCCGGGAAAGTAGCGAGCCAATACTCCGCGCGGCTCCATCGCGATCGGCGCGAGACGCTGATGAACCATCTTTTGCGAAACGATCTTATCGGCGGCTTTCATCGCCGCATCGATATCGCCTTCGCCCGATGTGAGCTTGTAAGCGACGTTGTCGCCGAAGCTTTCGTGAATAATGGTGCCACCGTTCGCAGCCGCTTCAACGTCGACCACGGCCGGCAATTCTTCGTAATCAACAAAAATTAGATCGACCGCATCGCGGGCCGCGTATTTGTCGGTGGCGACAATCGCGGCGATTGGATGACCAACGAAAAGAGCTTTGTTGGTTGCGAGCACTCGGTAATCCGGCACTTTCAAATCGGGCAGCGCTGCCGCGCAGGGAACCGGTCCGACCTTCGTCGCAATGTCTTTGCCGGAGTAAACGGCGACCACGCCCGGCGCTTTGAAAGCTTCCGTTGTATCGATGCCGTTGATTTTCGCGTGCGCGTACATCGAACGCACAAACGCCACATGCAAGGTTCCCGGCAAACCAATGTCGTCAACGTAGTGCGCAAGGCCTTTAATCAGACGCGGGTCTTCTGTGCGCTTCACTCTCTGTCCGACGTACTTAGTCATTTTTCCTCCCAAGTCTGGAGTGCGAAGTCTGGAGTCTGAAGTCAAAGACTCAGAATTTAGATTTCCTCAAATGTTGAGCAAGCACTAGAGTCATTCGAGAGACTTCATCAAGTAGTCCGTTCAGCTCATTGAAGGTCGCTCTAGTGATGTAAGCCAAATCAAGAGCAAGATAGAGATGAGACTGAACTTCTGCTACCGATCCAGGAGCGATGTTCAAGAAGTTGGCAAACTCCTTATCGGACCTGCGACCAAATCCCTCAGCGATATTGGCCATGATCGATACGCTGGCCCGCTGAATTTGATTTCGTAAGCCGTAGTCCTGGGCAAATTTTCCGTTTGATGTTGTCTCATAGATCTGTTTTGTGACGTGGCGAGCTTTCTGCCAAACCTGTATCTTCGAGTCGAGAGAATGTCGCCACTGCACCACTTCAGACTTCAAGACTTCAGACTCCAGACTTTTTTGCTGCCGCGTACTCGACGGCCTCAACAATATGTTGATAGCCGGTGCAGCGACACAAATTTCCTTCCAGCCCGTGCCGAATCTCATCGCGCGATGGGTTCGGGTTTCTGTCGACAATTTGCGTTGCCGCGATGATCATTCCCGGCGTGCAGTAACCGCACTGCAAACCATGGCATTCCCAAAAACCTTCCTGCATCGGATGCAAGTTGCCGTTCGTGGCGAGGCCTTCGATCGTAGTGATGTTCGATCCATCGGCTTGCACCGCGAACATCGTGCAAGACTTTACCGCTTGGCCATCGAGCAGAATCGTGCAGGCACCGCAGATCGAAGTTTCACAACCGATATGTGTTCCGGTCAGACCGAGCACGTCGCGCAAATAATGCACGAGCAACAGACGCGGCTCGACTTCGCCGGCATGATCGGCCCCGTTGACATTGATACTGATAGCTTGCTTCATTCGTAGCTACCTCGCTTACCGATTGAAATGTGAATGGGGAACTTGCGTGAGGTTTTCTATGCCAGTTTGCGATGAAAGTCAATGCCATCGCTTTTGGGCCGCGCCATCGATCTCGATTTCATCTACCGAGTCACTTGCAATTAACTCACCAATGGATCCAATTGATTGTGTAGTGTCTTACTTTGCGGTTTTTCTCTACGGCTTTGCTCCTCTGTGAACGCTGCTGCGCAAGAGGTTATTTCACGCAAACACGCGAAAGCGCCAAGACTCG
>Ga0209471_1002487_pt1 | contig 10581 bp, 6 predicted proteins | sample GraSoiAngelo_128_FD_185885 | JGI IMG/M metagenome (GOLD analysis project Ga0209471, IMG submission 185885) | Grasslands soil microbial communities from the Angelo Coastal Reserve, California, USA - 14_0927_12_20cm (SPAdes) (version 2) | ecosystem: Environmental > Terrestrial > Soil > Grasslands ... | reverse complement strand
GGCATGTTCGAGGATCAGATCCAGAACACGTTCGGCAACGAGTTCCGCTTCTTATTAACGCCGACCACAACCATTGTCGCCGATTACCGCTTTCAAATGGTGAGCTTCGCCCATACCGCGCGCGATTCGACCACACAGTTCGTTCTGGGCGGCATCGATCACACCTTTAGCCCCCGCTTTAATATTTCCCTGCGCGGCGGCGAAGAATTTCGCTCTTACCAAGCCGATGGGGACAAGACCGGGCCGTATTTTGAAGGCACGTTGAATTACGCGATCGGCAAGCGCACGACGGTGTCATGGACCAATAGTTACGGGATCGAGGACTCGTCTGTGACGGCCAACGCCGTCCGCACCACTTTTCGCAGCGGATTGCAAGTGAGCCAACAGCTGACATCGAAGATCACGGCCACGCTCGGCTTTAACTACGAACACGATGAGAATGAGGCCGTCACGGAGCAATTTTTCGGGTTCACTTTCACGATCAGCCCTGCTTTCAGGGAGAACGACTTCGCCCTGACGTTCAATATTCGCTACGCAATCACGCCCCATCTGGGGATCGATCTGGGCTACGATCGCACCCAGATCGCCTCCGATATCCAGTTCCGCGAATATTCGCGCAACCGCTATTACGGGGGCCTGAATTTTACGTTCTAAAGGTAGCCCGCTTTAGGGTTTACTTTTGTCAGATTTTTTGCTAAAGTCCTTCCCTTTCGCAAGGGTTCTCTATGGCGCACAACGATGAAGCAAAGCTGCATTTTCTCGATTACTGGCGCGTTGTCCGCGTCCGCTGGGGTTTAATCTCGCTCGCTTTTTTCCTGGTCCTGATCACCGCAGCCATCGTCACCTATTTTCAACCGCGCGAGTATAAAGCGTCCGCTTTTATCGAGGTAAAATCCACCGCTGAGAATCCGCGCATTTTCGGCAATGATCTGCACCAGCCGGTGCACGATCCGGAGCTTGCGCCCACCGTCTTTCAAGTCATTCAGCGCACCGGTATTCTCTACCCGGTAATCGACGATTTAAAACTTCAGGACAAATGGGGGAAGGACCTAGGTCGGCCCTCGCGAGAGCAAACTTATAAGCTCCTCCTCCGCAGACTCGATGTCGAAGAAGTGCGCAATACCGATCTGCTTCAGATCAGCGTTTTCGATGCCAACCCCCAGGAGGCCGCCGATATCGCAAACAAAATCGTGGCTGTGTATCAGGACAAACGCGTCGAGGAAGAGAAAGAGATCATGAACCGCGGCGTCGCGACCATGAATGAACAGGTTGCGAGAGAACAAAAGGCGGTAAGCGACGCGGCGGCCGAAGTAGCGCGCATTCGCGACCAGGAACACATTATCGATCTTAACCCTGAGGGGATGGAAGACACGCAGACGGCCGTAAACTCGATCGTGCTAAAGCAGGAAGAAGGAGTCAATGAGGCCGAAATGACCATCGAGGCGCTCGGCAGCAGGCTGGAACAAATCCGGAAGCTCAAGGGCGAAGAACTCATGCGGATGCTGGCTACGCTCAATATTCAGGACCCGACGATCCAAAAAATTCTGCCAAATTATCAAGAGGCCGTCGCTCAAGACGCCTTCTTCCTCAATTCCGGCCTCGGCGAAAATCACCCCAAGGTGAAAGCGCTCCGAGCGACCAAGGCCGTCTATGCGAAACAGCTCGAGGAGCAGATGGCAAGCATTCGAAGCGCCCTGGAGAAAAATCTGAAAACCGCGCAAACCACGCGCGAGCGGATGGACAAACGGCTGTCCGAAATCAACACACGACAGTTGGCTACAAAGACCCTGAGCGCCAATTACGTGCGGGCAAAAAACGCTTACATCAAAGAAAGATTGCTTCTCGATGGAATAAGAATGCGGGCGCAGACCCAAACGATGGAGCTGGCCATGCCGCGCATCGCGGTGAGCGTGAAGCAGGTGGCGGAACCGCCCAATTTTCCGGCCCGCCCGCGAGTGGTTCTTAATCTAGCGCTGGGCGCCCTGGTCGGCCTCATGATTGGTCTTGGTCTCGCCTTTTTTATCGAATATCTCGATACCAGCGTCAAGACCATGGAAGATGTTGAGAATCTTCTCGGACTCCCGGTTCTAGCGATCATTCCGAAAAATATAAAGCTGCTCCACCGCGAAGCGGGAGACACGCCGGACGCGGAGGCTTACCGGATTTTGCGCACCAACATTGAATTCAATCGCAAGAATCCTGAAGCGAACACCATCTCGCTCGTCAGCGGCGGACCCGGCGAAGGCAAATCAACCACCATCGCCAATCTCGCCTTCGTCTGCGCCCAGGGCGGCTATTCTACGCTCATTGTCGATGCCGACCTCCGCCGCCCGATTCAACACGAGTTCTTCGGCGTCAGCAACACCGCCGGCTTGACCAGTTATCTCACCACCGAGATGCCGCTGGAGAAGGTCATATTACCCACCGCGGTGGAAAATCTTTCCATCCTCCCCAGTGGAGTCCTTCCGGCCGACGCCGTCGGCATTCTCAATTCGCAGCGCATGTCGGACACGATTGCCGAGTTGAAATCGCGTTACGACCTTATCTTTTTCGATTCGCCGCCGATGCTGGGCGTGAGTGACGCATCGGTTCTGGCCAGCGAAGTCGATGAGACGATCATCGTTGTCCAGCACCGGCGGTTCCCGCGCGCGATGCTCACACGCGTCAAGCAAGCCATCCTCAGCGTGGGCGGCACCCTTCTGGGCGTCGTGCTCAACGATGTCGATCTTAAGCACGACCAGAATTATTACTACTACACCCATTACTACGCCTACTATCAGCCGCGAGGTAAAGAAACGCGACGCGGCCGTTCTCGGAAAGCAGCCGCCACCGTTGCGCACAACGGCGCTTCCGGTTCCGACGAAGACGAATACTGATGCGCTCTCTTCTCTTCTCGCTTTTGTTCCTCGGTTTCGCCGCGATCGCTTCTGGCCAGGCGACCCTCAGAATCAGTGATTTCGTCGATCTCAAGATTAGCGGCGTGCCGGTGGAGGAGCAGCAGCAGGTCAATAACGCCTACACGGTGGACGCGAATGGTTCGATCAACCTGCCCTACATCAACAAAGTGAAAGCGGCCGGATTGACCCCCGCGCAACTGGCTGCCTCGGTCGAAAGCGCCTATCGCGCAGCCAAAATATATACGAACCCGACGATCACCATTACGATGTCACCGAGCCTCCGCTTTGTAAACGTGGGGGGCGCCGTGCGCACTCCTTCGCGCGTTCCGTTCACGGAAGACATGACGCTGCTCACTGCCATCAACGCAGCCGGTGGATTCAACGATTTCGCGGACCAGAAGCGCGTCCGGCTTCTGCGTGGGAGCAAGGTAACAGTTTACGACGTCCGCAAGTTTCGCCGCGATCCTTCCAAGGACGTCAACCTTCAACCGGGCGACAAGGTCGAGGTTCCGCAGAGCTTCTTCTAGCGGCCCCGCCGCGGCGTGGGCTCGGATCGCAACTCCGCGTCGCGCACAGATAATTCTTCTACTGATCCGGCGCGTTGACCTCGCGGTGCCGCCAGGCGTAGCCGGACGACAGCCGTCCCGGCTGTCATGGCATGCGGGCATCCCGCCTGCATCATCTCAGCCGCGCCCGATCGCTTGTCATCTCGATCTGGTAGCTGCGCGCTACTGATCCGGCGCGATGACCTCGCGGTGCCGCCAGGCGTAGCCGAGACCCGAGTAAACGGTCAACGCCACCATAATCCAAACGAGGATGGGACCGGCCTCGTCCCGCGCGCGAAGCCACCATGTCGCTCTGTCATCGGCGTAGCGCAATTCGTTTGCCGAAAAAAGAGCGAGAAAGAAAATCACGGTGATGATCTGCCACGAGGTCTTCTGTTTGCCGAGCCGTTCCGCTGGCAGGACCCGACCCTTCGCGCTCGCCATCAAGCGCAAACCGGTAATCAAAAAATCGCGCGCCACAACCGTCGTAGCAGCCCAGGCCGGAATGACCTTGAGCGGCACCAGCGAGATGAACGCCGCCGCCATCATGATCTTGTCCACCAGCGGATCCATTAATTTGCCGAAATTCGTGATGATACCGTAGCGGCGGGCGATTTCACCATCGATGAAATCCGTCACGCCGGCGATCAGGAAGATGAGCAGGGCGGCGGTGCGTCCGTACTGCCAGGAAGAATTTAACGCCGCCACGAAAAGGACGGTGAGCGCGAGCCGGCCGAGCGTTAAGCGATTTGCCCAGTTCATCGCCGTAACTGTAGCCGTCGGCCTCTGCGCGACGCGACGCCCGTATGCATTTGTCGATGCTCAGCTTCGATCACCGGCCGATTGTCGATCTTAAACTTCGGCCGTTTCCAAATCGGCACCCGGCGTTTCAATTCATCCACAATCCACTGGCTCGCCTCGAACCCAGCCGCGCGATGTTCCGCTCCCACTCGAAGAAAAAGCGATGCTTCACCCGTACCCACAAATCCGATGCGATGATACACGATAACTTGTTCCAGCCGGAATTTCTTCACCGCCGCCTCGGCAACCAAGCCCAACTGATGCTCCGCCATGGCGCGGTGCGCTTCGTACTCGATGCCCTCAATCTGGCGGCCATCTTCCAGTCCGCGGACCGCGCCCCAAAAATCGACAACTGCCCCCGCAGTAAGATCGACATCCCGCGCCGGCGCTTCCAAGCACGCTTCGGTCAACAAAACTTCACAAACTGAGTTTGCCATGCGTTCCATTCAGTCGCTACAATTGAGGCCGCGGCTTGACCGCCGCTGAAACACAGGAGACCCAAAATGACCGCGAATCAATGCGATATTGGCCTCATCGGCCTGGCTGTAATGGGCGAAAACCTCGTCCTGAATATGGACTCCAAGGGATTTTCGGTCGCCGTTTTTAATCGCACCACAGAGGTCACCGAGAAATTCGCGGCCAGTCGCGCCAAAGGAAAAAATATCCAGCCGACGCGCACGCTTGAAGAATTTGTCGGTGCGCTTAAAAAACCGCGCAAAGCGATGATCATGATCAAAGCCGGCAATCCGGTCGATCAAGTAATCGGCGAACTCGCACCACTTTTCGAAAAAGGCGACGTCATCATCGACGGCGGTAATTCTTTGTTCACCGACACGCAACGGCGCTGCAAAGATCTCGAAGGTCGTGGGATTCATTTCGTTGGATGCGGTGTTTCCGGCGGAGAGGAAGGCGCGCTCAAAGGTCCTTCGCTGATGCCCGGCGGTTCTCGCGAATCCTGGGAAATAATCGCGCCGATTTTCCGCAAGATCGCCGCCCAAGTCGATGGCGAACCCTGTTGCCGCTACATGGGCCCGGATGGCGCCGGTCACTACGTCAAAATGGTGCACAACGGCATCGAGTACGGCGACATGCAGCTCATCTGTGAAGCCTACGCCATTTTGAAAGACGTAATCGGGATGGACGCCAAGCAACTGGCCGAGACCTTCACCGAGTGGAACAAAGGCGACCTCGACAGTTATCTTATCGAAATCACGTCCAAAATTTTCCGCAAGATTGATCCCGAGACCGGCAAACCGCTTGTCGATGTTATCCTCGACAAGGCCGGCCAGAAGGGCACCGGCATCTGGACTTTGCAATCCGCCATTCAGCAATCCGTTGTCATTTCAACGATCAACGCAGCCGTCGAAGCGCGCGTCATTTCTTCCCGCAAAGATGAGCGCGTCGCGTCTTCGAAAATTCTGCCGCAGCCGAAACCAAAGAAATTCAAAGGCGACCCCGCCCGACTTATCGATGCCGTGCGTAACGCACTTTACGCATCTAAGATCGTTTCCTACGCGCAGGGAATGGAATTGCTGGGAGCCGCCAGCACGCAATACAAATGGAATCTGAACTTCGGCGACATCGCCACCATCTGGCGCGGCGGTTGCATCATTCGCGCCAAGTTTCTTAATCGCATTGTCGAAGCCTACAAACGAGATCCTGCCCTGCATAATTTGCTGCTCGATTCCTACTTTACCGACATCATCGAAAAGACACAGGACAACTGGCGCGTCGCCGTCTCCACGGCTGCCGAACACGGCGTGGCCGTCCCGGCGTTTTCCGCCTCACTCGCTTATTTCGACAGTTATCGTCAGGCGCGATTGCCTTCCAATCTTTTGCAGGCGCAACGCGATTTCTTCGGCGCGCACACTTACGAACGCGTTGACAAGCCGGGCGTCTTTCACACCGAATGGATCGAATCTGATCAAAAGCCGGTGGGAAAGACGGCGGAGCGGAAAGAATCATCGAGCCGTCACGCCGCCGAATAATTTGTTGGTAGGGCGAGTCTCTGTCGAGCCGACGAAAGGTTTTATCGAAAATCGTGCGAGTCCGGGCCGACGAGCTCATCGTGCGGCAGCGGTTTGATATCGCGAGTTTTAATCAAAACGACTCCATCCGAATTCTGCACTTCGCCTTCGATCAGCAAAAACGCTTCTTCAGTGATTAACAGGCGAAATCGTTCAAACAAATTTGGATCGACAATCGCATTTGAGACTCCGGTCTCGTCTTCGAGGCTAATGAAAACGAAACCTTTTGCCGTGCCGGGACGTTGACGGCAAATGACATTGCCAGCGATCTGCACGATTGCGCCGTGCCGCGCCTGCGCGAGATCGGTTGCGCGCCAGACATTCGGCAAATTTTCGCGCAACAACTTCATCGGATGCGGCCCGGTCGTCAGGTTCATCGTTTCGTAATCCGCTTTCACGCGTTCCGGCATGGTCATCGCCGGCAGCGGCGATTCGCTCTGGGTAGCGCACGCGTCTCGCGTGCTGGCGGAAACGTCCCGCTTTCGCGGACTTTCAGAAAATTGTTTCGGCGAGACGCCGAAACCAGCACGCGAGACGCGTGCGCTACCCAGAAGATCGTCATGCATCACTTCCTCGACTTCCCACATCGCGGCGCGCCGATGACCGGCGAAACAATTGAGCGCACCGAGCTCAGCGAGCGCGCGGAGCTCTTCTTTGGAAAGCGGCACGCGCCGCTTGAAATCATCCAGCGAATGAAATTGTCGATCCTGGCGTTGCCGAACGAGTTCTTCCGCGTGTTCCTGACGCAACCCGTTCACCACGCAAAATCCCAATCGCACTGTGTCATCGGAGACCACCATGCATCGACAATTTGATTGTGAGACGCACACGGGCTTGATCTTCAGGCCATGTCGGCGCGCATCTTTCACGATTGTCGCCGGCGTGTAAAAACCCATCGGCTGATTGTTAAGCAGGCTCGCGTAAAACTCCGGCGCGCGATGCACTTTCAGATACGCGCTGCCGTAGGCGAGAATGGCGAAGCTGATCGCATGCGACTCAGGAAACCCATAGAGCGCGAATGAGCTGATCGATTGGATGATTTTGTCGATCACGTCCGGCGCGATATTCTTCCGCGTCATCGCCGCACGCAATTTCACGCTCACTTTTTGCATGCGCTCCTCGGAACGATGAAAACTGAGCGCGCGTCGCAATTCCTCCGCTTCGTCGCCGGAAAAATCGGCCATGATCATGGCGATCTTGAGCATTTGCTCCTGAAATAATGGAACGCCAAGCGTGCGTCCGAGCACTGGTTCCAATCGCGGATCAAAATAAGTGATAGCCTCGCGTCCCGCGCGGCGCGCCAGATACGGATGCACCATGTCGCCCTGAATTGGGCCTGGTCGAATGATCGCCACTTCAATCACCACATCATAAAAACATTTCGGCTTCATCCGCGGCAGCGTGGCCATTTGCGCGCGGCTCTCGATTTGAAACACGCCGATCGTGTCCGCTTTTTGCATGATCTCGAAAGTGGGGGGGTCATCTGTCGGAATGTGCGCGAGGTCGAGCGGCCGCCTGCGTTCACGACATAATTCCAATGCATCCTGCATCACCGACATCATGCCGAGCCCGAGCAAATCCACTTTGACGATGCCGAGATCTTCGCAATCGTCCTTGTCCCATTGCGCGACGACGCGCCCAGGCATGGACGCGTTTTCGAGCGGCACGAACGAGCTGAGTTTGTTTTGGCAGATGATCATGCCGCCGGAGTGCTGGCCGAGATGCCGCGGTAATCCGTAAATCGCTTGATACAAATTGATGAACGCCGGCATGCGCGGGTGTTCTTTGGGTAAACCGGCCTGTTCGATTTGCGAAGCGAGATCGAGCGTGTGTCCCGATTCGGAATCGGGATTCGCGAACAAGTGTGAAAAGCGATCGAGAATGCTCGGAGAAAAATTCAACGCCTTGCCGATCTCGCGCGCGGCGCTTCGACCGCGATACGTGATCACGTTCGCCGTCATGGCCGCACCATGCTTGCCGTAACGGCGATAGATTTCTTGAATCACGCTTTCCCGCCGATCGCCGCTTGGAAGATCGAGATCGATATCGGGCCAGCCTTTGCGCCCTTCACTGAGGAATCGCTCGAAAACCAGGTTATTGCTTACGGGATCAACCGGTGTGATGCCGAGGCAATAACAAACCGCGCTGTTGGCCGCGCTGCCGCGGCCTTGCACCATAACGTTATGCTCGCGACAGAAATTGACGATGTCCCAAACGATCAAAAAATATCCGGGGAATCCGAGCTTTTGAATAAGCGCCAGTTCCTTCTCCAGTTGACGCTTCACCGCGCTACTGATCGCCGCATATCGCTGCTGCGCGCCAAACCACGTGATCGTCCGTAGAAACGAATCCATCCTATGACCATCCGGCACGGGAAACTCCGGAAACTCGTAGCCGAGATTTTCCAGCGAAAAGGTGAGGCGCTCGGCCAAGCGTGCAGTGTTTTCAATCGCTTCCGGCAAATCGCGAAAGAGCTCGCGCATTTCCCGATCGCTCTTCAAATGACGCTCGCTGTTTCGCGTGAGCAATTTGCCGGCAACATCAAGATGGGTGTGCTCGCGAATGCAGGTGAAAACATCGAGAACTTCGCGCCCGTACGGCTTCGCGTACTGCACGCCATTGGTGGCCAAGATCGGCAATCGATAATAAGCGGCAAAATCAACAAATTGTTGATTGATTCGTTCTTCGCCACGCAGAAAATGGCGTTGAATCTCAACGTAAATATTTTCGCGACCGAACGTGTCGATGAGAAACTGTACGCAGTTTCCGAGACTCTGGGGAGCGCACGCGCCTCGCGTGCTGGCGATGGCGCCCTCGCCATGGCGAACTTCTTCTTCGCCGGATCGTCGTGGCAAGTGTGCACTCCCCAATCCAAAGAGGACGACCAACCCTTCAGCAAACTCTGCGAGCTCGTTCCATTGCACAGCACACTTTCCTTTTTCGCTGCGGAGATGCGCCTGGGTGAGCAGCTCGCATAAATTTTTGTAACCGGTGCGGTTTTCGACGAGAACCGGCAGAATCGCGCCGTCTTCCATCAACAACTCGCAACCGATGATTGGGCGCAGATTATTTTCCCGCGCGGTAACAGAAAAACGTGGCGCGCCGTAAACGCCGTTGTGATCGAGCAACGCCAGCGCCGGCATCTCTAACTCGGCCGCGGTCTCAGCTAATTGTTCCGGAAAAGAAGCGCCGCGCAAAAAACTAAAAGCGCTGCCCGCATGTAACTCGACGTATGACATGTTTGCTGTAGCGGCGGTCTATGACCGTCGCTCGATTATCTCGGCAAAGAATGCGACGCTCACAGAGCGCCGCTACAAAGAGATGGCACGCATGTAACTCGATGTATAACAATGTGTTCCGTTAAATCGTTAAATCGCCCGCTAATCGTAAACCCCATCGATCTCCCAGGTTTCACCGCTTTGGTAACAACGCACCAAAAGGCCCTCATCCAGTTGCAGATCCCATTCCGCGCGGGTCCACGCGGTTTCATCCCACCAATTGCCTGACATGATGTAAGGCCCTTCCTGCGCAAGCACGTCGCCGGTGATTTGCGCGCTCCGAAGATGGGCGAACTTATTTTCATCGAGCAAGACAGAAGCTGAAGTAGCCGGCCGAAAACGGCGCAATACTGGCTTCGGCATCGCATTTCTTGAAATTGGAGGGACGCGCTCCGTCGCGTCCGACGAATAATGGGACTGCCACGAAAATGGTTCGAGATGAAACGCATCGGGCCGATAAGTTTCTTCCAATACCGGCGTGCCGACGCGATCGGCACCGAGCAAACCAGTCAAGCGCGCCAGCGTTTCGGATAATTGATTTGGATTGCGCAGTGCCGTTTCAAATAATCCAAATTGCTGCGAGGCGGGTTTGATCGGTTGTGCATCCAATGCGACGGCAATGATCGGATGCTCCGATTTAAAATTCTCCAGATGCGTGTGCAGCATTCGAAAGAGAAGATCGACATCGTTGGTTGGCTGCGGAATTTTGAAAACGCGTTCGTAAATTTGCTTGTTCGCCGCAGCGAATCCGTCCCGTGGCGGATTCGAAAAAGTAATTCGCAGGGTGATTTCTTTGGCGACGAGATAGATCGCGCTCAGCCGCAACGCGAGCTGCTCCAGAAACCGACGGAGCATAAAAAGGAGTGGCTCAGCCGTTTCGATTTCGTTTTCGAACTCGAAGCTCTCATCAAACGACTCCGGTGGCTGAACAAATTTAAGGAGCCGATTTGATCGCCCATTCGCGCGTTCCCACAGCCGGACTGCTTCCGGCCCGAGCCGCAGGCCGAGTTGTTCCTGATCAAGTGCCGCGAGT
>Ga0209471_1002486_pt1 | contig 10584 bp, 10 predicted proteins | sample GraSoiAngelo_128_FD_185885 | JGI IMG/M metagenome (GOLD analysis project Ga0209471, IMG submission 185885) | Grasslands soil microbial communities from the Angelo Coastal Reserve, California, USA - 14_0927_12_20cm (SPAdes) (version 2) | ecosystem: Environmental > Terrestrial > Soil > Grasslands ... | reverse complement strand
CGAGGCCACCCGTAATCACGATCAGATCGGCCCATCCCATCGCGCCTTCGATCACGCGCGCCAGTTCTTCGACGTGATCGGCGGCGACCGCCTTCAGGCGCACGTCGTACCCGACTGCATTGAGCCGCTCGGTGATGACGAGCGAGTTCGTGTCGACGCGAAACGGCGTCAGCATCTCGCTGCCGACCGCGACGATGCACGCTTTCATGCCGCCACGGCCAGAATCAGCCGAAGCGCGAGGTTCGCGTAAATCGCGGCCATCCCGTCGTCGGCCATGACGCCGATGCCGCCAGGCAGACGTTCCAGACGATTGGCTGGAAACGGTTTGACGATGTCAGCGAGTCGAAACAGCAGGAAGGCACCCGCCGCACCCGCCCGGCCGACGGGGTTGAGAAATAACGTGATCAGCATCCCCATGACTTCATCGATGACGACCTGTCGCGGATCGGTCGTCCCGAAATGCTCCTCGGCGATCGATCCACTCCACGCTCCGATGACAAACAGCACCGCGATCGCAACGCCCTGGACAAGCGCCGACGAGGGCATGATGGCCCACACGAGCAATCCTGCGGCCGACCCAAAGGTGCCGGGAGCAATGCGGATGTAGCCGATGCCGAGCACCGTCGCGATGACGAGAGCCGGGATTCGGGATTTGGGGTTCGGGATTCGATTGGGCTTCGGGATTCGACTGGGATCTGGGATTCGAATCCCGAATCCCGAATCCCGAATCCCGTCAGACATCTGTTAACGAACGACGCGCGTGCCGGCGAACCGATCGTGGAGACCGCGGCGATCGCGGCTGAGCACGGCGGTGAGAAAGCCGAGCCCGGCGGGAACGGCGAGGACCAACCATACGAGCGTGCGCAGCAAGGCCCGGCCGACGTCGAGCGAGCCATCGTCGTCGCTCGAAACCACGCGGATGCCGGCGGCCATCTTGCCGAGCGTCTGCCCGCCCGCGGTGAACGCGACAAGATAGCCGCCGTTCTGCACCAGCAGGAACGCCAGCAGCGGTCCCTTGGGGAGGACGTCGAGATCGTCGAGCGTGACGCCGCAGATCTGCATCGTGAAGTAAATGACGACGGCGTCAATCGCTGCAAGGATCAGCAGATCGATCGCAACGGCCACGAACCGTGCGGCGACGGCCGCGTCCTCCGCGTGGCGATGCTGCGATTGGGACCACCCGTGCCTGCTCGCGCGCGCGTCTGGCGCCGTCGGCGAGCCGATCGCGCCGCCGTCCTGGCCGTCGAGCGTCAGATCGAGCGTTTGCACGCGCGGCTGCTCGGAACGGACGCGCGCGATTTCGGGCGTCGCACGTCGGACGGCCAACGGCGGCCGTGGCGCCGACGGCCTCGTGATGAGCAGCGCGTCATCGTCGCCGGGCGGTGTGCGAAACAACGGCAGCTCTCCGCTCGGGAGCGCCGCCGCTGGACGCGGCGGTCGCGACAGCACGACTTCGAGGTCCGGCTCGGCGTCGCTCATCGGTTCCGGCCGCGCCGTCAGCGCGGCGTCGACGAGCGCCAGATCGTCGAGCGGGTTCGGCGTGCGAGCGTCGGGACGAATCGGCAGTTCGGGAATGCCGGCTGACGAGCTCAGCGAGAAGTCGTATCCACAATTGCGACAGCGTTCAACATGTTCGAATCCCAGATAGCCGCACTTCGGACACTTCATGGGAGCTTCGTCACCGCCAGCAGCTGCCGCTGGATGTCGGCGCGCAAACTATCGGCGTCGGCTTTCTCAGCATCGGTGGAGCGCACATCGTCGAGTGCCGTCAGCGCTTCGTGCAGGTGGCCGCGCGCGGCGAGGCCGCGCGCCTTGGTCAGCGCCGTTTCGGCGCGGCGCGGCAGCGGCAGCGTCGTTTCGCGCGCGACCGGTGTCGGCGAGCTGGCCGCCGGCGGATCCTGCAGCATGAGCAAGGCTCGCCAGTCGGCCTGATCCGTCGCGACGGCTGCGTAGCCGCCGACCGCGAGAATGGCGGCGACCGTGAGCGCGACGGCAATCGTCCCCCGTATCGATCGCGGTGTCTGATTGGCCGCCGGCACCGCGTGAGGCTCGCGCGCGTGCTCGTCGCGAACCGATGCGGCAAGCGACGCCGGCGCTTCGAGCCGGTTCAGCCGTTCGAGCACCACAAGCGCTTCGTCCGACGGCGCGCCGCCGTCGATCGCCGCATTCAGCAGACGCCGCGCCTCGTCGCCCTCGCCGCGCCGAAACGCGTCGACGCCGTGCTGCAGCAATTCCTCCGACTCGCGCTGACGCTCCGCCATCGCGCTGCGCGCACGCTCGATGTAGGCGCGCGCCCGCGCATGACTCCGATCGAGAAACAGCGCACGGGTCCAGACGTTGATCGCCTGCTGATACTGCGCGGCAAAGTAGTGGTCGAGGCCGATGAGGAGCAGCTGCTCGATCTTCGCATCGCGATCGGCTTCCAACGCACCATCGTGCGCGTGGGCTGGATCGCTTCGTGAAGACTCTGTCATGAAGGCGGCGGGATTATATCATCGAGATTGCTGGTTTCAGATTGCTGATTTCAGATTGGATTGTTGATTGGCCGTTCGGATCGAGCCTTCGTGATTTCCGATTCACGGGTTCCAATCTACAATCAATCAGCAATCAGCAATCAGCAATCAGCAATTGCGATGTCCCTGATCGAGTGCATTCCGAACGTCAGCGAAGGCCGACGCGCCGACACGATCGCGTCGATGGCAGAAGCGATCCGCGCGACGCCAGGCGTGCGCCTCCTCGATCACTCTTCCGATCAGTCGCACAATCGGACGGTCTTCACGTTCGCAGGCGACACGGCCGGGGTCGAGCGTGCCGTGCTGGCGCTCTTCGAGCGGGCGATCGCCGACATCGATCTGCGAACGCACAAGGGCGAGCACCCGCGCCTCGGCGCCGTCGACGTCGTGCCGTTCGTGCCAATCGAAGGGGTGACGATGGCCGAGTGCGTGGGCCTGGCGAGAAAAGTCGGCGCAGCCGTCGCGGACCGCTTTCGCATTCCGATCTATTTGTACGAAGAAGCGTCGGACAATCCCCTCCGCAAGAACCTCGAGGACATCCGGCGCGGCGAGTTCGAAGGGCTCGCCGCGAAGATGTCGACCGAAGGTTGGGCGCCGGACTTTGGTCCGTCGGCGCCGCATCCGACTGCCGGTGCGTCCGTAATCGGCGCACGCATGGCGCTCATCGCCTACAACATCAACCTCGCGACGGATCGCCTCGATGTCGCCAAGAAGATCGCCGCGGCGATCCGCCAGAGCAGCGGCGGATACCGGTACGTCAAGGCTGCGGGTTTCAGACTGGAGAACCGCGGCGTCGTTCAGGTCTCGATGAACCTGACCAATTACGAGAAGACGCCGATCTTCCGCGTGTTCGAAACGGTCAAACGCGAGGCCGCGCGCTACGGCGTGTCGATTCTGGAAAGTGAGATCGTCGGGCTCGTTCCGTCAGCTGCGTTGAACGCGGCCGCCGAATTCTATCTGCAGATCGAAGGGTTCAAGCCGGAACAGGTCCTCGAGAACAAGCTGCGCCGGCCGTAAGGGGTTGCTTGACCCTTCGGGCCGAGCGAGCTCGGCCCCTACACTGCCTCTTCTTCTCCCTCCAGTTTTCGCGAGGGAGCAATTCCGAACGCCTTCATCTTTCTGTAGAGATTACTCCGCTCGACGCCGAGCACCTCGGCCGTCCGCGACATGTTGCCCTGCTGCTCGGCGAGCGTGCGGAGGATCAAGTCGCGCTCGAACCGGTCGCGCGCCTCGTGAAGCGACAGCCGCTCGGCGGACGCATCGTCGCCCGCCGGCCGGGGGAGACCGCTCGGATCCAGAAAGCCGAGGTCCGATGACGAGATCGCGTCGCCCGGCACCATGATCATCAACCGCTCGATGACATTGCGCAGCTCGCGCACGTTGCCCGGCCACGGATAGCGTTGAAGGGTACTGCGTGCACCCGAATCGAACGTCTTGGCGCGGCGGCCGTACTCACGAGCGAATTCGGCCATGAAATGGTCCGCCAGCAGCGGAATGTCTTCCTGGCGGTCGCGCAGCGGCGGCACGAAAATCGGAATGACGTTCAAACGAAAGTACAGGTCCTCGCGGAAACGGCCCGCGCGGATTTCCGCCTGCAGGTCCTTGTTCGTCGCTGCGAGCACGCGCGCATCGACCTTGATCGTCTGCGTGCCGCCGACCGCTTCCATCGTCTGTTCCTGAAGAACACGCAGCACCTTCGCCTGCGTTTTCAGGCTCATGTCGCCGATCTCGTCGAGGAAGATCGTTCCGCCGTCGGCGACCTCGAACTTGCCGCGGCGATCCGCAACGGCGCCCGTGAACGCGCCGCGCACGTGACCGAAGAGCTCGCTTTCGATCAATTCCTCGGGGATCGCCGCGCAATTCACTTCGACGAACGATCCCGCGCGGCGGCGGCTGAGCGCATGGATCGTGCGCGCGACCATTTCCTTGCCCGTGCCGTTCTCGCCGTAGATGAGCACGCGGCCGTTGGTTGGCGCCGCCATCGCCACCTGCTCGCGGAGCTGCCGCATCGCGTAGCTCTCGCCCACCATGGTCTCGGTCCGGTCGACGCGGGCGCGCAGCGCGCGGTTTTCGGCCTCGAGGCGCCGCTGCCGCAACGCATTGCGGATGACGAGAACCGTTTTCTCGAGCGACAGCGGCTTTTCGACGAAGTCGAAGGCGCCCATCTTGATCGCACGCACCGCAGACTCGATGTTGCCGTGGCCCGAGATGAGCACGACCTGCGCGTCGATCTGCCGCTCGCGAAGACGCGCGAGCGTGGCCAGACCGTCCATCCCCGGCAGCCACACATCGAGGACGACCAGGTCCACCGGGCCGCGCGTGAGGCGATCGAGGCAGGCTTCGCCGCTCGACACCGCTTCGACCGTGTAACCTTCGTCGTGCAGCACGCCGGTGAGCGCGGTGCGGACGCCCGGTTCGTCGTCGACGATCAGAATCGTGGGTCTCAACAGGGCAACTCGATTGTAAAGCGTGTGCCGCGCGGTGCGTTGTCGCCGACCTCGATGCTGCCGCCGTGCTCGGCGATGATCCGCCGCACGATCGCGAGCCCGAGACCGCTGCCGCGGCGCTTGGTCGAGTAGTACGGCAGAAACAACTTCTCCCGCTCGGCCGGCGGAATACCCGGTCCATCGTCGGCGACGACGACGCGCACCAGGCTGTTCGACGGATCCAGCTGCGTCTCCACGACGATGTGCCCGCGGCGTTCCATCGCTTCGATGGCGTTGTCGACGAGGTTGATGATCACGCGCTTGATCTGTTCGGCGTCGAGCCTCACCAGCGGAATGCCCGGCGCGAAGCGCTGATCGATCCGGACGTCGCTGAAGATCCCCCTGTAGAGCGAGATCGTGTCGGTGATGAGCTGGGCGAGATCGGTCGGGATCGTGCGCGGCGACGGCATCCGCGCGAACTGCGAGAACTCGTCCACCAGCCCCTTGAGCGACTCGACCTCGCCGACGATCGTCACCGTGCATTCGTCGACGAGCGCCTTCGCCGCCGGCGGCGCCGTCGAGAAATGACGCCGCAGCCGTTCGGCGCTCAGCTGGATCGGCGTCAGCGGGTTCTTGATCTCGTGCGCGAGCCGCCGCGCCACTTCACGCCACGCCGCCACTTTCTGCGCGCGGATGAGCGGCGTCACGTCGTCGAGCACCAGCACTGCGCCTTCCGACGCGCCGCTCTCGGCGAGGAGCGAGGTCGCGACGACGGCGAGGTGCAGTTCCTGGCCCTCGCGCGGAATCGCAATCTCCTGCGCCGACGGCTCTCCTTTCGTCCGCCCTCCGCTCGTCAGCAGCTTCGCAATTGGCTGGAGGTCCGCGCGATCGAAGACGGCCATCGCCGGCTGACCGACGATGCGGCGATCGAGACTGAGCAGGCGGCCGGCGGCGCTGTTGATCGTGGTGATCATGCCGGCGGCATCCACCGACACGACGCCGGTCGTAATGCGCTCGAGAATCGTTTCGATGTAGCGGCGGCGTCCCTCGACCTCCACGTGCTTGCGTTCGAGCTCGATCGTCGATCGCTCCACCTTGCGGCGGCTCGTCGCGAGCTCGCTCGCCATCACGTTGAACGCTTCGACCAGCGATCCGAATTCGTCGTTGCCCTGCGGTTCGAGCCGCTGATCGAGACGTCCGGCGCCGATCTCGCGGGCCGCCGCCGCCAGCATCTGGACGGGACGCGTAATCCGCTTCGTCATGTACAGGCCCATCCAGGTGGAGCCGACGAGAATCAACAGCGTGACCATCAGGAAGAACGACAGATAGACGCCGGCGAGCGGACGCTTCAGCACGCGCAGCTGGTTGTAGTTCTCGAACGCCTGGGTCATGCGTCGCGAGCGCGCGGCGAGGTCGCCCGTGAGGTAATCGGTCGCCACGACGGCGCCGGTGGCGCGGCCGTCCTTCGCGCGGATGACCGCGGCCGCATGCAGCAGGTCGCCTGAATTTCCGAGCGTCTCGACCGACCGCGTCTCGCGCGCGCCGCTCAGGGCCTGCGCCGCAAGGCGATCCGCCGCTGCACGGCTGTACCCCGGCGGCAGCGCCGGCGCCGCGACGTCGACGACGGGCTCGAGCGTCGGCAGCGATCCGCGCTGCGCCTGGGGCGGCACGACGCGATAGACCTCGATCATCTGCACGCGCTGCAGCGTGACGTTCGGCGCGAGGAGATCGCGAATCGGCCGCACGTCGCGGTTCCCCAGATCGACCGACGACAACGCCCGCGCGATACGGTTCGCGTGATCCGAGACGAGCAGCTGCCGCTCGGCGTAGTAGTCGCCGGCAATCTTGTTGGCCGACGTCAGGATCTCGTCCATCGGCGCGTTGAACCAGCGATCGACGCTCTGAATCATCAGCTCGCTGCCGACGATCAGGACGAGCACGGCGGGCACGAACGTCATGCCGAGCAGCAGCAGCACGAGCTTCGCCCGGAACCTCGCGAACGGCAGCGCCTTCCGGCGCTCGACGATCAGCTTGACGATGTTCCGCGCCAGGACGAAGACGAGCGCGGCGAGCATCGTGAGGTCGGCGGCCGACAGCGCGTAGAGGACGAACTCGCTCAGAAAATCGGGCGAGAAGCGCGACGTCCCGTTGGCGATCGCGACGAGCGCGATCAGCACGACCAGCAGGATCGCAATGCCGGCGAGGATCAGGCGCGGGTTGTCGCGAAACGGCCGGCGCGGCGGCTCGGGCGTCGGCGCCGCGGTCGTCGCCGAGCGTCTCGGCGTGATGGATGTGACCGTCGCTGCCATTTATTGAATGAAGGTGAAGTTCGCGTGACCGAGAATCGCGCCGCCCCACGGCCAGAAGAACCACGCATTGCGCGGCCGCGTGTGCGCGCGCACGCGGACGTAGTACTCGCCGTTGGCTTCGAGAGCGGCCGTGGCGGAGAGCGGGATGCGCTCGAAGTGCGTCATCCACGCGCGGACGGCTTCCTGATCTTCGGTCGGCCGCGCGTCCTCGACGCGGCCGTCGATGCTGCGCGACATCTGGTACCGCCGCGTGAGGTTATCGAAGCGGACGGACGCCGTCATGGTCACCTGCGCGATCGTGCGGTCGAACAACGCTGAGACGCGCCGCAGCTCGACTTCATAAGAAAAGGTCGTCGGCAAGCCGCTCTGAATCGCGTCCCTGACGTCAGGACCGAACGCATTGGTCATGTCGAAGGTGACCAGCACCTGGCCGTCGCGCGCGATTGGCGTCACCGCGATGTCGGGTTCGGCGTGCACTATCGCGACAAGAACAGATGCAACCGCGAAGACACGAAGGAGATGAAGTGTCCGTGGTTGCACGTTCATTCTTTCGGGTTCAGCAGGTCCTTCAACTCGTTGGCGAACTCGTTGATATCGCGGAAGTGCCGGTAGACCGATGCGAACCGCACGTAGGCCACCTTGTCGAGCCGTTTGAGCTCCTCCATGACGAAACCGCCGATGTCGACCGTCGCCATTTCCTTCTCGGGGCGCTCCTGCAGCGTCGCCTCGACGCGATCCGCGACCGACTCGAGCGCCGCCACGCTGACGGGCCGCTTCTCACACGCCTTCAGCAGCCCCGCGATGAGCTTCTGGCGCTCGAACCGCTCGCGCGTCCCGTCCTTCTTCACCACCATGTACGGAATCTCGTCGATCCGCTCGTAGCTCGTGAAACGCTTGCTGCACTCGAGACACTCGCGCCGCCGGCGGATTACCTCGCCCTCTTTCGACTCGCGCGAGTCGACGACCTTGTCGCCGAGATGTCCGCAGTACGGGCATTTCATTTTCTTGTACGCGGGCGGCAGCCCGTCATGCCGTATGGCGTTGCTCGTCGGCGAGACGCCGCATGCCGGTCACGTTCAGCCCTTCCTGTGCCGCGAACATCAGACCGAGGAGCAGCGACGGGCCGATCGAGACGAGATGAAGGACGATCGCCGCGCCGACGGCCGCCGCGTCGGGCGCGCCGAAGAACGCCGTCGCGCTGTAGCGAAACGCCGCGTGGAACCCGCCGATCGCGCCCGGTGTCGGCACGGCAACCCCCAGCACGAGCAGCGCAATCACGACGAACGATCCGGTGAACGGCACCGTCAAGCGGAACGCGACTGCCACCGCCCAGATCCCGACGGCAATCGACAACCACAAGGGAAACGACCAGGCGAGCGCCACGAGCAAGCGGCCCGGCCGCCGGATCGCGGCGAGACCCTGCGCGAACTTCTCGGCGACTCGCGCGATCACGGCCGCGAACGACGGAACGACGCGCGCCAGACGCTCGGTCGCGCGGCCGAGCCGCGCCGGATCGCCCGCGAGGACGAACAGGATTGCGAGCGCGCCGAACGCGACGACCGCCGCCACGCCGCCAATTCCTTTGAGCCAGGTGACGGCGACCGGATTCGTCAACCGGAGATCGCGACCGAACACGAACACGTACGATGCGAGCAGCACGAGGACCGTGATGACGTCGAGCAGCCGTTCGAGAATGATCGTCGCAAACGCACCGGTCGCGCTCATCCGACCGTGAGCGCGGTCGGTGCGCGCGAGGAAATACGGGCGAATGACCTCACCCGCGCGGGCCGGCAGCACGCTGTTCGCCGCAAAGCCGACCGCCGTGGCGCGAAACGCACGAGCGAAGGTCGTGTGGCCCAGCGGCTCGAGGAGATACTGCCAGCGAAACGCGCGAATCGCGAGGTTGACGATCATCGTTGCCAGCGACAACGCCAGCCATTCGGGGCGCGCGCGCGCGATCTCGGCCGCGACCCGCAGCAGATCGACCTTGTACAAGAACAGGCCGACGAGGCCCGCAGCGAGCGCCAGCACGATGATCGTACGAAGATGGGATCGCATCAGGATTGCGCGTCCTCTACTATACCGCCCTACATGTTGTTGTTGTCAGCCCGGCGCGCTCCTTGTAAGATGCGGGGCTTCGCCGTCAGAGGATCGTTTCTTGTCGCTCGCCTCTCCCGTTCTCCAGACCAGGCTCGCGGATCGCGCACCGGATCGACGGGGAAAAGTCCGCGACATTTTCGAGTTCGGCGATCGTCTCCTGATCGTCGCCAGCGATCGCATCTCGGCCTTCGACTACGTGCTTGGCTCGGGCATTCCGGACAAGGGTAAAGTTCTTACACAGATTTCGGCGTTCTGGTTCGAACGGACGCGCTCGATCGTCGGCAATCATCTGCTCTCGACCGATCCGTCGCAGTTTCCCGAAGAGGCGCGCGCGGCAGCCGATTTGCTCCGCGGCCGATCGATGCTGGTCACGCGAACGGAACCGTTGCCGATCGAGTGCGTCGCTCGCGGCTATCTGTCGGGATCGGGGTGGAAGGACTATCGCGCCACCGGCGAGATCTGCGGCATCCGGCTGCCGCCAGCGCTGCGCGAATCGGATCGATTGCCGCGGCCGATTTTCACACCGGCCACCAAGGCGCAGAGCGGACACGACATCAACATCACCGAGCGTGAGGCGGCCGATATCATCGGATCGGAACTGCTCGAACGCGTCCGCGATCTCACGCTGCGGTTGTACGCCGAAGGATCGGCCCACGCGGAATCGCGCGGCATCATCGTCGCCGACACGAAGTTCGAGTTCGGCCGTCTGCCGGACGGGGAGATCGTGCTGATCGACGAGGTGCTGACGCCCGATTCATCGCGTTTCTGGCCGAAGGATGGCTACGCGCCCGGCGGTCCGCAGCCAAGCTTCGACAAGCAGTTCGTCCGCGATTATCTCGAATCGATTCGGTGGAACAAGCAGCCGCCCGTTCCATCGTTGCCGTCGGATGTCGTCGCCCGCACGCGCGAAAAATACGTCGAGGCGTTTCGGCGCCTCACGGACAGGGACCTGGACAGCCCTGAGCCGTTGCGAGGCGCGGAGTCGCCGAGCAGCCGCGCCGGGGGTGGGGCCCCGGCGCGAAAAGAAAACAGCGCCTGAGCCGTTGCGAGGCGCGGAGTCGCCGAGCAACCGCGCCGGGGGTGGGGCCCCGGCGCGAAAAGAAAACAGCCCTGAGCCGTTGCGAGGCGCGGAGTCGCCGAGCAACCGCGCCGGGGGTGGGGCCCCGGCGCGAAAAGAAAACAGCCCTGAGCCGTTGCGAGGCGCGGAGTCGCCGAGCAACCGCGCCGGGGGTGGGG
>Ga0209471_1002483_pt1 | contig 10591 bp, 11 predicted proteins | sample GraSoiAngelo_128_FD_185885 | JGI IMG/M metagenome (GOLD analysis project Ga0209471, IMG submission 185885) | Grasslands soil microbial communities from the Angelo Coastal Reserve, California, USA - 14_0927_12_20cm (SPAdes) (version 2) | ecosystem: Environmental > Terrestrial > Soil > Grasslands ... | reverse complement strand
GCGGCTGAAACATTTCCGGTGAGTGCACTTCTTCGTAGCCCAGTTTCGCCTCACCTAGAATCTTCGGTTCCAGCTCGAACTGGACGAACTCTTCCACGCCGCGACCTTGCACGAGCACCTTCGGCCCCTTCTCATAAACCGCTACGCTCAACTTGTTTTTCTGCGCGAAGAAAATCGTCCACTCCTTCGGCGAAAATTCGAATCCGACCTCTTCCAGCAACGCGCGAAGCTTTGTTGCCTGCTCTTTCGTCAGCGGATGGGTATATGAATTCATTGAGCCACAGATTAACACAGATGAAACACAGTTTGCATGCATGCCGAATTAGCTGGCGAGACATTATCATTCATCTGTGTTAATCCGTGGCTTATCTGTGGCCTTTCCAAAAGCTGAATTCCGCCGCGCATTGACTACGTGGTATCGCAAACACGGACGTGACTTGCCCTGGCGCCGGACCCGCGATCCCTACGCCATCCTCGTGTCTGAGGTCATGCTCCAGCAAACTCAGGTTGCCACCGTGATTCCTTATTACCATGAGTGGCTCAGGCAATTTCCTGATTTCGCTGCACTAAATCGCGCTTCCGAAAACGATATTCTGCGCGCCTGGCAAGGACTCGGCTATTACGCTCGTGCGCGAAATCTTCACGCCACCGCAAGGGCCGTCGTAAATCGATTTCGCGGACGCTTTCCGCGATCGATCGATCAAATGCAGCGACTCCCTGGAATCGGGAAATATACAGGACACGCCATTGCCAACTTCGCCTTTGATCAAGCAGTTCCGATTATCGAAGCCAACACTGCGCGCGTGTTGGTGCGCATTCTTAATTTTCGCCGCCCGATCGATCGAAGGGGCAGCCGGGAAAAACTTTGGGAGCATGCGGCCACGCTTGTTCCAGAGCGCTCCGCGCACATTTACAACTCTGCGCTCACAGATCTTGGCGCGCTTATTTGTCGGCCTCGCCGACCGCGATGCGGAATCTGCCCCGTCAAAAAATTCTGCCAGGCAAAAAATCCGGAAACGCTTCCGGTCAGGAAAGCTCGCTTGCGTACAACGCGACTCGTCGAAAAGCATGCATTTGTGGTTCGTGAGGGCAAGATTCTGCTCGAACAATCCTCTAGTCGCTGGCGCGGCTTGTGGATTTTGCCGCCGCTGGAAACAAGCGAGTCTGGCCTGCCGCTACACATATCCAAATTTCCGTTCACGCATCACCGGGTCACGCTTGCTGTGTATCGCCGCCCCGCACCAAACCGAATCGCCCCGGAGCAGCGGTGGTTTGAATCCATCGATCATATTGCAATGCCTTCCCCGCATCGGCGTGCAGCGCAGAGCCTTGTTAACAGCTCCCCAGGAACGCCCTCGAAGGCTTTTGGCGTCGGGTTACGGTGACGTCTGGAAAACTACTGCTCTGCACGATCGTCGATGAACGTTGATCGTTGAGCATTTCTCTGCGATAAGCTTTTGCATCGAGATATGCGGAGCATGACTGGATACGGTCGCGCCGAGACCGATCACGCCGGGACGAAATTTAGCGTCGAACTGAATTCTGTGAACCGGAAGCAGAGCGACGTCGTGATCAATTTACCGCGCGACCTGGCCGAACTCGAACCGCGTATTCGTCAGACCATCAACGAAAATATTTCGCGCGGCCGGACCAATGCCACCGTAACCCTTCATACTGGCGCAGACGGTGCGCGAAACCTGGCGCTAAACACGGAACTTGCCCGCTCGTATCACGAAGCGATGCGCGCGTTGCAAAAGGAGTTAAACGCGCCGGGCGAGATCACCATCAGCACAATTCTGCAAGCGCCCGGCGTGATGCGGTTCCCAGAAGAAGCCGTGAGTGCCGAGGAAGCGTGGCCAGCCGTGGAATGGGCGCTGCGCGCCGCGCTCGCCGATTTAGTCAAAATGCGCGAGCGCGAAGGCAAACATCTGGCCAAGGATTTAATTCATCGGCTCAAGGCGATCCGGAAAAAACTCAAGGAGGTTCGCGCGCTTCATCCCGACGTCGTGAAACGATATCGCGCTGCGCTGCTCGACCGTATTCAAAAAGCCGGGCTGCCGATCGCCAGCGATGACGAACGTGTGCTCAAGGAAATCTCCTTCTTTGCCGACCGGTCGGACGTGTCGGAGGAGTTGACACGCCTCGACAGTCACCTCGCTCAGTTCGCTCATCATTTGCGCAGCAAAGAACCGGTCGGGCGCACACTGGAATTCATCATCCAGGAAATTTTTCGCGAGCTCAACACACTTGGCGCAAAAGCGAATGACGCCGCCATTTCGCAACGCGTCATCGCCTGCAAAGCCGAACTCGAGAAGGTCCGGGAGCAAGTTCAAAACCTTGAGTAAACAGTTCAGCCGCCACGGAATTCTCTTCGTCATCTCTGCACCATCGGGCGCGGGCAAGACAACCCTGGTTGAAGCGCTCCGGAAAACTTCCAATCTTTTTTATTCCGTCTCCTGCACCACTCGGGCGCCGCGCGCCGGTGAAATCGACGGAGAAAACTATCAGTTTCTATCGAATGCAGATTTTCGCGCGCGAGTCGAAGCCGGTGATTTTCTCGAGCACGCGCGGGTGCACGGAGATTATTACGGCACACTGCGCGAGCCGGTGCTGAACAATTTGAACAACGGCACGGATGTCTTGCTCGACATCGACATACAGGGCGCCGCCACCATCCGCAACTGCGGTGATCCGATTATTCGCCAGGCTCTGGCGGATGTTTTTATTATGCCGCCCAATCTGGAAGAATTGCGTCGCCGCTTGACGAAGCGCGGAACGGAGACAACGCAGCAGATTGAGTCGCGTCTCGCCACGGCCAAGCGAGAAATGGAATTATGGCGCGATTACCGCTACACTATTGTCAGCGGGTCAATCGAAGGGGACTTGGAAAAAATCCGCCACATCATGGCTGCAGAAAGTTATTTGAGCCGGCGGTTGAGGCCGAAATGACTCGCAAAACTATTCCCGTTTAGTCTTGTCGATTTAAGATGGAAAAAAATTCCAAGCGCAGGCTTGAAAAAACCAGCGCCCGAAGAGTGGTGCGTATTCCAGCTGGAAAAAAATCCGTCGTGCTCGGCGTTACAGGATCGATCGCAGCGTATAAATCTGCTGAGCTGGCGAGTCTGCTTGTCAAACAGGGCCACGAAGTTTTTGTGATCTTGACGCACGACGCGACCGAATTCATCTCGCCGCTGACGTTGCAAACGCTTTCCAAAAATCCGGTCACGACCAGCTTCTACGATGAAAAGGAAAATTGGCGACCAGGTCACATCGACCTTGCGGATCGCGCGAACCTGCTTCTGATCGCGCCCGCCACCGCGCACATCATCGCCGAACTTGCGCACGGTCTGGCGGGTCATCCGCTCGCTGCCATTGCGCTCGCCACGCGCGCGCCGATTCTGATCGCGCCCGCCATGAATGGAAAAATGTGGCAACATCACGCCACGCAGGAGAACGTCGAAAAACTCAAAGCGCGCGGCGTCGAATTTATCGGGCCGGAAGAAGGAATGCTCGCGTGCGGTTACGAAGGCATTGGCCGGCTTTGGAAAGTGAACGACATCGCTTTCCGTGCCGAGTTTCTGCTCGCGCGTCAGGAAAATTTGATCGCGTGAGATTTCTCGTCACGGCCGGGCCGACGCGCGAGCCGATTGATCCGGTTCGTTACATTTCGAATCGCTCATCAGGGAAAATGGGCTACGCCATCGCCGAAGCGGCGCTCGATGCCGGCCACGATGTTATCTTGATTTCGGGCCCCGTGAACATCGAGCCGCCGGGCGGCGCCAAATTGGTTTCCGTTTCCACCAGCGACGAAATGTTCGCTTCCGTCCGCCGGCATGCAGACAACTGCGACGTATGCGTCCTGTGCGCCGCCGTGGCGGATTACAAGCCGACAAAAGCTTCGCGGACAAAAATTAAGAAGCGCTGCGCAAAATTTTCACTCGACTTGGTTCCCACGCGCGACATTCTCCATTCGTTAGGCCGCCGCCAAGATCGACGATTTCTCCTCGTTGGTTTCGCCGCAGAAACCAATGACGTGGAAGAAAACGCCGATCAGAAACTGCGCGAAAAAAAGTGCGACATCATGGTCGCAAACGACGTGAGCGGCGCAAATTCGGCAATGGAAAGCGACGTGAATGAGGTGACGATTCTCTTTCAAAACGGCGAACGACAGAAAATTTCGCGCGCGCCCAAAACAATTATCGCGCGGGAGCTCATAAAAATTTTGCAAAATTCCCAACAAAAATGTTTGACAAAAAAAATGTGACGATTACTGAACGCAATTGAGTGAAGTCATTCCCAACTCTTCACGAATCTCCGCGCGTGTTGCGGATTGAAAGGGGGGAATTAGTCGATGGCGAAAAAGAAAGCAGCAAAGAAAAAATCAGCGAAGAAAAAAAGGCATTAAGCCTGACGCTTCATTAACGGCTCCGAATTTCCTCGGAGTCACAACTCCTAACTTCAACCCGGGAGGAGAATTTATTTTCCTCCCGGTTTTTTTCGCATGCGCTCTGTCATCCCGAGCCGCAACAGACGGCGAGGGATCTCACAATCGAAGCGTACGATTGCGCAATTCCATTAAGTGTAACCACTGGAGTTATGAGAGATCCCTCGCTGCGCTCGGGATGACCCACGTTGCTTGCGCTTGGTTTCGCCTTCATTTCCGCTGTGCACTTTGTGTTCTTTGTGCGACGTAATCATTCATGAAGCATTACCTCGATACGGCCGAAGAGGCCGCACGCGGGGCGGGCAAGTTGCTTCGCCAAAATTTCCCGCGGCAGCAGCGAGTCAATGCGGTCGCAGCGCACGATCTGAAACTCGAGATCGATATCCAGGCGCAGGAGTTGATTACCAAATTACTTCTCGAAGAATTTCCCGAGCACGCGCTTTACGGCGAAGAAGGAGTTGCGGGCGATCAATCGACCGAGCATCAGTGGATTGTCGATCCACTTGATGGCACCGTGAATTATTTCTACGGCATACCTCATTTTTGTGTCTCGATTGCGCTACGCCTTCAAAACGAAATCATGATTGGCGTCATCTACGATCCAATTCGCGAGGAAATGTGGTCTGGACAGAAGGGTGAGGTCCCGAAATTAAATGGCCACCCCGTCCATGTGAGCGATCGCGCGGACCTGGCTGAAGCCGTCATCTCGGTTGGGCTCGCCAAGACCGGGGAGACGATTAACGCGAATTTCCCGCTGCTCCAGGAAATGATTCATCGCGTGCGCAAATGCCGGATCCTTGGCAGCGCTGCGCTCGACATGGCTTATGTCGCGTGCGGACGATTCGACGCTTATATCGAACAGGGAATCAGTTTGTGGGACATCGCAGCGGGCTGGCTTCTGGTTGAAAATGCCGGCGGAACTGTCGATCTTCGTCCGCGCGACGACATGAAGGATAAGTACAGCATCGTCGCCTCCAATGGCGTTATCGATCTCAAATTGTGACGACAAACAATTTCCACCATGACTCGATGTGGAATCGGCTATGATGTGCATCGTCTCGCGAAGGGACGAAAACTGATTTTAGGCGGCGTCGAGATCGCGCACTCGCACGGGCTGGAAGGACACTCGGACGCGGATGTTTTGTCGCATGCGATCGCGGACGCCTTGCTCGGCGCGATCGGCGCAGGCGACATTGGCCAGCATTTTCCAAATACGGATGAGTCGATTCGCGGCATCAGCAGCATCGAGATTTTGAAACGGGTGACGGAATTGCTTACCGACAGAAGAGCGCGCGTGCTCAATGTCGATGCCACACTCATCGCCGAAACGCCAAAAATCGCCCCCCACGTTCCCGCGATGCGCCAAAAAATTGCGACTGCCATCGGCACAAGCGAATCGAATGTGAGCGTGAAGGCCACTACCAACGAAAAACTCGGTCCAGTCGGGCGGGGCGAAGGGATGGCTGCAATTGCGATTGCAACTATTGAGACAACAGATAGCGACGATTGACCTCAATCGCCATGGTGACTCAGGTGAACCGCCGCTACCATAAAACGTATGGCGCTGCGCTTCTTTAACACCTACTCGCGCGAACTGGAAGAATTCGAGCCGCGCGATCCGGCTGCGCGCACAATTGGTATCTACACTTGCGGGCCGACCGTCTACAGCCACGCGCACATTGGAAATTTTCGCGCCTACATCTTCGAAGACTTGCTTCAGCGGCACCTCGAGCTGCGCGGTTACAAGGCGCATCGCGTGATGAACATCACCGACGTGGATGACAAAACAATCCGCGGCGCGCGGGAGGCCAAAGTGCCGCTGGCCAGGTTCACCGAGCAATTCAAACAAGCGTTCTTCGAAGATGTTGAAACGTTGCGGATCAAACGGGCGGATGAATTTCCCGCCGCCACCGATCAGCGTTACACTGACAGAATGATCGAGATGATCGGCGCGCTGATCGCACGCGGACTCGCTTATCAAGCGGACGACAAATCGGTTTACTTTCGCATCAACAAATTTCCCAATTACGGAAAGCTCGCGCATTTCGATCTCTCCCAGTTGCAATCGACCGGGCGCGTGAAGCACGATGAATATGACAAAGAACACATCGGCGATTTTGCGCTTTGGAAGGCGTGGGACGAAGAAGATGGCGATGTGAAATGGGATTCGCCGTGGGGGCCGGGCCGCCCGGGATGGCATATCGAATGCAGCGCGATGGCGACGGCGCTACTCGGCGATCAGATCGATATCCATTGTGGCGGCGTCGATAACATTTTTCCGCATCACGAAGCAGAGATCGCACAGAGCGAAGGCGTGACCGGTAAGAAATTCGTCCGCTACTGGCTGCATTGCGCGCACTTGCTGGTCGACGGCCAGAAAATGGCGAAATCGCTGGGCAATTTTTACACGGTTCCAGATGTTCTGGCGAAAGGTTACACCGGGCGCGAGCTTCGTTACGCGCTCCTGCGCGTGCACTATCGCGTGCCGCTCAATTTTACATGGGAGGGAATGCATGAGGCGCGAGAATCGCTCGGTCGCATCGATGAATGGCTGACAAGGCTGCGCGAAATCGCGCAAGAAGAAAACGTCCAACGCTCAACGTCCAACGCCCAAAGCCCAATTGAGAAGTCTGATTTCGAGAATTCGCTGGACGACGATCTGAACATTTCCGCGGCGCTGGGATTCTTGTTTGAATCGATCCGGGAGACGAATCGCGCCATGGATGAAAACAAACTGGACGCCGCTTCAGCGAAAGCATGGCTGGATTGGTGGAAACGGATCAACACGGTTCTCGATCTCGAAGCGGACGTCGAAATCATGATTCCAACAGAAGTGGCACAACTCGCAAAGGAGCGCGAGAACGCGAGGCGCGAAAAAAATTGGGAGCGAAGCGACGAACTGCGCGACCAAATTTCCGCCCTCGGCTGGGAGGTGCGCGACACGAAGGACAGGCCGAAGCTCACGCGCCGTGGAGCGGAGTGATCTGGGAGCACAGGCTGCCAGCTTGTAGTTGCTGGCAGCTCTGCCGGCAACATCTTTGCACGCGCAATGCCGAGGTGACATCATTTCCCGTTCTCGGCAAGCTGCCGAGACCTACTGGCCGGCAGCCTGTGCTCCCCAGAAAAATGCGCTCGCAACTCGGAGAGCGATTCGCCATCTTAAGCGCTGAGAATGTTCGCGCCCGCCGATTTTCTTGACCTCGAACACACGGCCCATCCCAAACTGTTCGAAAACCAGAACTACGTCTGGGACGCTCTCAAACAGCTCGCGAGTTACCTGCAATTTCGTTTGAAGCCTGCGATCCTGGGCGAGCTGATGGGCAAGCCGTTCATCAGTAACCATGTCTTCATCGGCAGAGGATCAATCGTTGAGCAGGGCGCGTTTTTGAAAGGCCCTGCATGGATCGGCGAAAATTGCCGGGTCCGCAGCGGTTGCTACGTGCGCGAGAACGTGATCGTCGGCAACGGTGTTGTGATGGGAAACTCGTGCGAGTTCAAGAACTGCATTCTCTTCGACGAAGTGCAGGTGCCGCATTTCAATTACGTCGGCGATTCAATCCTTGGTCATCATGCTCATCTTGGCGCGGGCGTGATTCTCTCAAACGTGAAGCTCGATCATGGCGAAATCGCAGTGATCACGCCAGACGGCGAACTCGCAACTGGATTAAGAAAATTCGGCGCGATCATCGGGGACAAAACGGAGATCGGCTGCAACGCGGTCATCAATCCTGGCTCGGTGATCGGCCGCGATTGCATGATTTATCCTGGGGTGAATTTTCGCGGCGTCCTGCCGCACGGCAGTATGGTCAAGCTGCGGCAGGAACTGCAACTTCTTGAACGGCGCGATAGGTAGGGCGAGCGAGCAAGACACCAAGCTTCGCAAAGCTACGGCTTCGCAGGCAAGCACGATTAAGAGCAAGAGATCAAACGCGGATGGGGGGGGATTCGAACCCCCGGTGCCTTTCAGCACACACGCTTTCCAGGCGTGCACAATCAACCACTCTGTCACCCATCCGGTCTAAGTCGTGCTCGTGCTCGTAATGGTAATCGTGCTCGGTTTGGATCGATTACAAGCACGATCATGAGCACGATTGAAAGCTAAAGCTGCAATCGGCGGAACAATTCGTCGAGAGGCAATTGGATGCCGATGTAAAATTCGCCGAAATCCGCGTACTCGGCGCTGACCGGATCGAAGCGCATTTTGTAAACGATCGCTTTGATCTGAAATGTGTCGCGCGAAAACAGCGTCACTCCCCATTCGGCATCATCGAGGCCGGTGGAACCGGTAATCAGCTGTTTCACTTTGCCGGCGAACTCGCGCCCGACCGCAGCGTGACCTTTCATCAGCTTGCGGCGTTCATCATACGGAAGCGCGTACCAGTTGCGCTGCTCGCCGCGACGTTTGCTCATGTTGTAGAAACAAACCACCGGCCAATCGGGGAGCGTCGGATAAACGCGCTCCTGACGGTAATGTTTCATTCGCTCCTGAAATGTCGTCAGAGCTTCATCGAGTTTTGCAGAGTCGTTGCGCACACTCGGCTCCAGAGTTTGCGCGTATTCTTGCTCGCTGGTGATGTATTCGCTTTCCTCGGTAAGCGAGAGGTAACTGTAAACCGGCGTCAGCACGTCTGCGCCTAACGAGAGCGAGAGTCGCTTCTCGATCCGGTTGGCGTTGTGCAGGTCGGGCGTGATCAACATGAATCCGATATCGGCCTTCGGTGTGACCACGCCAAGCGTGAGCAATTGCGTCGATTCCATCGCGCGCACTTCCTGCACAAGCGACGACAGATTCGTCTTGGTCGAGTTTTGTTCGTCGCGGCTTAGCAATTGCCATTGGCCGTACTCGATCCGGTAAAACAGATGCAGACAATGCCAGCCTTCCTCGGGAACGAGGGCGGTGTTTTTATCGGTCATCGCGCTAGTTTCGGCTGCGTCATCCACTGGTCAAGAAGGTAGGAGCGATTGAGCTCAAGCGCCCGGGCGGCTCAGGTGAACCGCCGCTACCTAAGGGGCCGGTGTTTGCACCTTTGGCAGATGCGCGATGCAATATTCTTCGCCGTCGCGCGCGACGCGGAAATCGAGATTCGGATCGGTCAACTCCGTGGCGCCGCAGGCCGCGCAGTGATGCAGCGCGTCATCTGCGACGCGTGAATGGTCTTCGAAACGTCTTCGTCGTGTTGAGACGTCATGGCGATGTCGCACCTGGTGAATGATCTCCGGACCGAAGAAGATGAAATAATTGGCGAAAGCGGCAATGAGCGCAGCGCGATAGGAATTTGAGTTCACGACAAACCCAAGCAGCAAAAACGCAGCGAAAACCCAGGCAAGCCACTTAATTTTGACGGGCAAAATAAACAGCACGTAAATTATTTCGTCGGGATAAAAGCGCGCAAAGGCGAAGAACAACGACGCGATTAGCATACCGTTCGAAAATTTCGCGCCGAAGAAAAATGCAGCGGCCGTTGTGCCGACCATCCCAACAAGAAAATAGAGGGTGAACCGGAACGCGCCCCACGCGCGTTCGAGACCTTCGCCAATAAACCAAAGGAACCACAGGGCAAGGATGATCCAAAGACTGAGGGTCTGCGGCAGAAAAATGTAAGTCACCAGCCGCCAGACTTCACCATGGAGGATACGCGCTGGATCAAGCTCGAGCGCAGAACCAAAATCACGATTAAGCCAGATGAGACCCCAAACGAGCGCCGTGAAGGCGACAATGATGCGCGTTAGTCCCGGAATGCCAAGAAAACCAAAACGGCGTTCGAGTTTATCCAGCAAGGTCATGAGGTGCCGCAGCGTAAGGTTCACCCGTTTGGTTTTCAAGGTAGGGGCGGTTCACCGAACCGCCCGGGAGCGATTAAGGTCAATCGCCCCTACCTGTGCTACGTTCGGCGCGTGACTGAGACCGCGCCGAAAAGGACGCCGCTTCACGACGAGCACGTGCGGCTGGGCGCGAAAATGGTTCCATTCGCCGGATGGCTCATGCCAGTGCAATACACCAGCATCGTGGAGGAACATCAGGCTGTCCGAAATAACGTTGGCATCTTCGACATTTCGCACATGGGACAATTGGTCGTCGAGGGAGCGGGCGCGCGTGAATGGCTCAACGCCACGCTAACGAACAACATCGACAAACTCGCTGTCGGC
>Ga0209471_1002480_pt1 | contig 10598 bp, 10 predicted proteins | sample GraSoiAngelo_128_FD_185885 | JGI IMG/M metagenome (GOLD analysis project Ga0209471, IMG submission 185885) | Grasslands soil microbial communities from the Angelo Coastal Reserve, California, USA - 14_0927_12_20cm (SPAdes) (version 2) | ecosystem: Environmental > Terrestrial > Soil > Grasslands ... | reverse complement strand
GCGGTCGAGCTGCTGATGAACGTGCAGTAGCGGACCGGTCTCGCGCACAACACCTTCCGTTGGATCAGAATGGACCCGTCATGAGCGTGGCGGGGGCTCCCGTGTCGGATCCGGTCAGCCTCGCCTCGGTGACCGGGCGGGCGCTGCCCCGTCGCTTGTTCGCCCTGTTCGTCGACACCCTTGTCATCTCGCTCCTCGACGCCATCGTCAATGGCACCTTCGGTGTCACGCGGGTCACGAGCGGTGTCGCGACCACGGTCGGCAGCGGCGGCTATACCTCGTTCACGACACAAACGACGGTTGATTGGCCATGGCTGGCGCTGCTGTGGGTGACCTACTACGCCGTGCTGGAAGGCTACTTCGGCGCGACCCTCGGAAAGCGTGCGGCCGGCCTTCGGGTCACGGACCTCGAGGGTCGCCGGATCGGCTGGCAAGCGGCGATCGTCCGCAGCCTCGCCCGTCTGCTCGACGTCCTGCCCTTCACCTATTTGCTCGGCGGCATCCTGACGCTGCTCACGAAGAGGCATCAGCGGCTCGGCGATCTCCTCGCCGGAACGATCGTCGTCCCGCTTTCGGTCGTCACCTACCCGCCACTGCCGCCGGTTGTGCGACGCCGCCGGGTGATCGGACTCGCCGCGGTGACGGCCGTGCTCCTGGTGGGCTGTGGCATCTTCGCCTACTTTGGCCGTCCTCCGCTCGTCATCGAGGGCGCGAAGAACACGAGCCAGGGAGTGTTCAGCGAGGGCGTCAGCTCCTACACGCTCGGTTCGCCGAGGTGGGGAACGGGCACCGTCACCTATCCGATCACCTATCAGGTGGCGCGGACGACCCAGACATGCCGAGGTTTCATCACGCTCGACTGGAACTGGGGTTTCGCCGGCTGGGTGTTCAGCAGCGGCGAGTCCCAGTGCTCGCCGCGAATCTACCCCTGACGCTACGGCCGCGTGCCGTAGAGGAAGGAGCCATTAATGGTCATGACTACGATGAAGACCAGGAACGACCACACGGTGGTCGACCACTTCCGGCGCAGTGACCGACGGTGCTGGTCACTCAAGGCCATGACTGCGGCAGGAATTGCGCAAAGCAGCGCCAGGCCGATCAACACGAACGCGATTACGAGAGGAACGGGCTGGCCGAGGGCAACGAGGGGACACGCGATGCCGGCCAGGACGCTGGTCAGGCCAAGCAGTCGGTAGACCGGCCGAGAAAGCTCGGCTCGATTGCCCGCCGGATCGACGAACCCGCTGGGCACCCACCGCGGCAGGGTGCCGCGAAGCATGAGGTAGAGCCCCAGGAGTAGGCTCACCGCCCCCACGACGACGAGTTCGACCGCTAACAGAGACGGGACGGGCGGTGGCATGTCCGGATCGACCTAAGAATAAGGTTGCATCGGTGGCAAGACCGACGGGACCGGGTAGTTTTAGCCACTAGGAGATGGCCATGGACCACGCGCAACCCCGCAGAACAGCCGGTCCGAGTACTGCGGGAGCGGCGCTCTACTCGGTAGGCGTCAACATCGTCCTGATCGCCGCCAAGCTGCTGGTCGGCCTTCTCACCGGCAGCGTCGCCATCCTCGCCGACGCCGCCCATTCCTTCCTCGACCTGTCGGCAAGCATCTTTGCCTATGCCGGCATCCGGACCGCCGCAAAGCCGGCCGACGAGGACCACGCGTGGGGCCATGCCAAAGCGGAGAACGTCTCGAGCCTGATCCAGATGTTTCTTCTGGGCGCCACCTGTATCGCGATCGTGATCGAATCGGTTCGGCGGCTCGTCGTTCCCGGGACCGTCCGGGTCGGTTGGTACTCCTTCGTCGTGGTTCTCGCCGCCGTCGTCATCGACATCGTGGTCAGCCGCTATCTCCAGGGCGTCTCGCGAGCCCACGGCGGAAGCGCCGCACTCGAAGCCGATGCGCTGCATTTCGCCTCGGACCTCTGGGCGTCGCTGGCAGTGCTGGTCGGCATCACCTTGGTGGCCGTCTTCAACTTCCAGATTGCGGACCCGCTGGCCGGCATCGCCGTCGCCGTCATCATCGGCACGACCGCGATCGAGCAGGGCCGCCGGACGACGCAGGTGCTGCTCGATGCGATGCCCGACCGCGAGACGCTCACAGCGATCGAGCGAATTCTCCAGAGTGATCCCCGGCTCCACGGATATCACGCGCTGCGAGCGCGCCAGGCCGGTAAGCACGTGCTGCTCGACGTTTCGGTGCACGTCGACGGCAAGCTGTCATTAGCTCAAGCACACGAGGTCGGCCACGCCGTCTCGCAACGGATCCAGCGGGAGCTGCCGGTGGTGACCGACGCGGTCGTCCACGTCGAGCCAGTCGATGACGAGGCTCACGGCTAACGCCGGGAGCCTCGCCCTGCTACGTTCCGAGGCCGCCGGAGATGTTGCAGAAGACGTTCTGCACCTGGTTGCCGAGGATGATAAGGACCACGATCACGACCACGGCGATGAGGACCAGGATGAGCGCGTACTCGACCATGCCCTGACCCTCGTCGCGGGTGACCAGCTGGCGGAGTTTTTCGAGGAGGCGATGAAGCTTCATATTTAGAGATACGTTGGCCACGCACCGCGGCAATCGGGCGAACCTCCGCCTGTTGCGACCCTGTTACCCGTGATGCGGCGCTATCCTCAATCGATGGACACGCGTTGCGCCGGCCCGCTCGCCGTTGCGATAGCTGTAATCCTGGCCGGCTGCAGTAGCCTCCCGCCGGCCATTTCGGCGCCAACTCCGCCTCCAGCCCTGAGGCCGTCGGCCGCCCTGGCGGCAGCGGCGCCGGAGAGGTTGCCGCCGCTCGCGATCGACGCGATGCGGCAGCGCGATTACCCCGGCAGCGACCTCATCATTGAGCGCACGCTATCGCCGGGAACCAATTACCAGCAGTACGTCGCCTCCTACCTGTCCGACGGCCTCAAGATCAATGCGCTGCTGACGGTTCCCAACGGTGCGAAGCCGGCAAGCGGCTGGCCGGTGATCATCTTCAACCACGGCTATATTCCGCCGACCGTCTACCGGACGACCGAACGGTATATCGCCTACGTCGATGCCTTCGCACGCAACGGCTATATCGTGTTCAAGCCGGACTACCGCGGGTTTGGCAGCTCACAAGGCACGCCGATCAGCGCCTACGGCTCGCCGAACGACACGGTCGACGTCCTGAATGCCGTGACCACAATGCAGCGTTACGCGAATGCCGACCCGAACCGAATCGGCATGTGGGGACATTCGATGGGCGGCAACATCACACTCCGAGCGCTGGTGATCGACCCGCGGATCAAGGTGGCGGTCATCTGGGCCGGCGTCAACGCGACCTACAAGGATCTGCTGGAGAACTGGCATCCAACCGGCGGCGACCGGCCACCCCCGTCCTTTAGCGGCGGCTGGCCCCATACCTTCACCGACAGCTTCGGCACGCCCGAGCAGAACCCGGGGTTCTGGGACTCGATCTCCCCGATGGCTTATCTGGGCGACATCACAGCGCCGATCCAACTGCACCATGGCACAGGCGATACCGAGGTGCCGCTGCAGTTTTCGCAGACGTTAGCCAACGATCTTCAAGCCGCGGGCAAACCGGTAGAGCTGTACACGTACGCCGGAGCCGATCACAACATCTCGCAGGGCTTCAGCCAGGCGATGGCGCGGTCCGTGGCGTTCTTCGACCGCCACCTCAAGGGCTAGAGGTCGGCGCGGGGATACTCCTGATTTCGCGTCCGCGTTAGGTCGGCGGCTTTGCGCAGCTGCCCTGCCAAGTTGTCGGCCTCATCAGGAGTCAGACTCACCCATTCCGTGCCGCCATCGTCCCTTTGCACAGATAGCCGGACAAAAAATCCGACGAGATTACCGAAGTCGACATTGCTCTCAACGCGCTCGAGCTCCTCGCCATACTTCCATCTCGGAACGGTCATCGGTTTATGACTATATGCTCCAAGCAGGACTGGGGCAGACGGCATACTCAAGGGCTAGAAACGGACTAAGCTCGGTGCTGCAGACTCTATCGTCCCAGCACTCCATAGGTCACAAGCTCGAACGGCCTTGTCCAGCTAGGTAGATCGGCACAAATGGTCGCGTCATCGTCGTGTACGTAATCGGGTGGCGCCGCGGACAGGCCAGCGATGTTCCCGACATACAACTCGGCCCGCCTGCCCTTGATGCTTAGAGTCGCCGGCCAGATGAAGGAGGTTTCCAGAGAAAAGCCCTCACTATCTACCTGGGGAAGAGAGCCAATAATCTTCCAAGCCAGCCGACCACTCTGCGTTGTCGCACTCTGCCACTCGATAGCCGTGACCCCACGTACAAGCAGTACAGCCGCACTTCCTTCTCGGATCTGCAAGGCTTGGCGAAGGTCCAAGAGAAGTCCGACGGTCGCCGACCCCAAGACCTGCCTAACCTCCAACAGGTCAGCTTCGGCGAGTGCATCTTCGTGCCAGAGGACCTTTGAATCAGGCGGCTTTACCAGTCTCGGTGGCGAAACGAAATACTCTTCAAGTGTCATGGTCCGCAGCTCTTTTCCATCGTTCTTTGTGAGGCGAGTCTTGCTTTCGACGAGAGCCCCGACCAGCGCCACCAAGGCTCACGGCCTCGCTCCAGTGAACCGGCGGCATCAGCTGCGGAGCCCGTACCGGATGATCCTCGTCAGCCACCTAACCTTCAAGGCCCTTGATTTCGATGATGATCCGAAGCCTGACGAGGCCTTGCTCTGTGTCCGCCAGCGCGGGCTCCTCCTCTGCCGCCGTCGCCGCCTGCTCCATTAACAGCCTCATCTCGCCGCGTTTCTCAAAAATCGTCACCGACCGCGCCCACATCTTCCCGGGCCTCTCTGAGCGCGAGCTTGCAGCTCAGGCGCCCCTCTGATAAAGGCAGCGGAGGATCCTACGCGAACCCAGATATAGCTAAAAGCTTGGATCGGCGCGAAGCCGGGTCGCACCGAGCCCATAGCAGGCTCGAAGGTGCCCATCGAACTCCGTAACCAGTTCCTCACCGCGAGCACCAAGGCAGAAGTCAGGCTGATTTTGCCGCACCTGACCGCTACCTCATGTGCTAAAAAGTCATACGCCACGCGTAAGGGCTTGCCCTCGTTTTTAGCGCGCCCCAGCATGCGTCGGACATCCTCGAGGACCTCCTTGGTCGCCTTCTCAGCCTCATGCTGGGTCCAATACGCAGCGGTTGCCTTGACAACGGCCCGAACCGCGTTATCGGTTTTATCAACGGTCAGACTCAGCTTGGAGTTGAGGTCGGCGACCCGGTCGGTCGATAACCATCCAGTTATTCGTGTCCCGGCGAGCTCGCGAGCGATCGGGGGTAGGCCGACTTCGCGCGCGAGGCTCGCCAGCGGGTAACCCATGAGGAGAGCGACGGCGTCGACTTTAGCCCAGCCGCACGCCTCAAGCATCGGCGGAACTAGGGATGGGTGTCTGGCGATGGAAGCAGCCGGCGTTAGCGATGGAGCTATGACAACTTGGAACCAGCGCAGTAGATCGTCGCGAAAATGCTCTAGGAGGTGACGTGTTGTCTCCGTATCGGTCTCAGGCTTTCGAAAGTGCTGAAGGCTCGTGGTCGGAGCACAGCGTAGGTTCCGACCTCCACCGGCCGGGTCCCGTTGGGCAGGGCTGCCTCACGAGGCGGCTAGCTCTCGGACGATCAAGTCGAGTACATTTGCGAGCTTGTTAGGGAGCATCCACAACGTGCGACTCGAAGCCCTCAGGCATATACCTGGGGTCTACCAGGCCCTCGGCCAACTTCAGAAATTCATCCATTGCCGGACGGGGGATTTGCTTATTCCCGTCCACGACAATCCATGCGAGAGACGTCAACGCTTCGCCACCTTCGTCGTGGTCAATCAGATGCTCGACCAGTTCCCGATCCTCCGGCGTTAAAACGCCGCTTACGGATGCGACAAGGGACCGTAGGCGGCTAACAAACTGTGCGGGCGAGGTCAACAGCGGCGCGGCCTTGGGTTCTTGGGAGTGTTGGTTGGATACCCAGTGCGAATTTCACCGCCACGGATAACCACCTCGATATCCACGCCATCGCGGGCGCCACGAGCGAAAGTCGCTCCGCCTTTTGCCTCAGTCGTAGACATTGGATCCGTTGCTACGTCAGAGACATTATGGATGATCTGGTCGTCCGACCAACTCGAAGGAAACTCAGACTTTCCAGGGAATCCTGTACCAGCTCGATGTCCTCCGCTATAGCTTCCATCGGGCCGGATTTCACCGTCCAGTATGTGTCGCCGGACGTCGGGGGAAGTCAAGTCAATGAAGGCCGCAGCAGCAAGTCCGCCTACGCCGCAGCTTTTTGATGCCACCGAGTTCGCCAGGCACGCGGCGGCATTAACGGTAAGTAAAACCGCGATCACTGCCATTACATCTTCAGATCTCACGGCATGGCCGCCGAGCCCCGCCGCAGCGGCGGCAAGTGCGGGACCCGCTATTGCGGCGACGGCTCCCGAGATGCACTGCGCATTGTTGACGTCCGACTGCAGCAAGGAGGCATATTCGGCCGCGGCTTGCATTCCGTAGGCATCAACCAAGTTGACGGGATCATTAGCGGCGTGGGGGTAAGCATTTGACGAACCCAATGGGTCTTCGCTCAGGAACCGGCCGACAGCGGGATCGTAATACCGAGCTCCGGCGTAATACAAGCCGCTCGTAGCGTCGTACTGGTAGCCAGTAAAGCTCTCGCGAGTCGCTGCCGGATTCGACGTGGCCGGGACCCCGAAACTGCCATAGGAGTATGTCCCTGTAATGGCGCCGGCCGCGTTGGTGAGAGCACGAACACTGCCGAGCGCATCCTGGAGGTAGAAACTTGCTGTACCGGCGCTCGAGACCGACTCCAGTCCACTTAGATAGCTGGCCTGGAGCTGATTCGTCGCGCTGTAGTCGCCTATGACGCTGAGGCCGTCGTAGGCGAATCGCGTTTCCTGACCTTTGTCTGTGGCAGCGATCCGTCGCCCGAAGGGATCGTAGCGGAACGTACTGCTGGTGCCATCTGGGTATGTGATTCCCATGAGCTGGTGATCCGCATTCCAGGTGTAGCTCGTGCCCGTACCGCCAGCCAGCGGGGTCTTGCTCTTGAGGTTTCCTTCGGCATCGAAGACGTAGCTATAGGTACCGTCTGACTGGATCTGATTAGCAGCGTCATAGATGGACTGGGATCCACCCGAGCTGCGATTTCCAACCGCGTCATATGTGTACGTTTCATTGGCAATGCCCGAGCCTGCGGGGTGCGTTGCCGATTGCAGTCGGCCGTTGTCGAAGTACGTGTAGCTGCTATTGCCCGAGTTGTCAGTCATGGAGGCTCGACGGCCCGTCACCGGGTCCGTGCCGTAGTCGAACTGGGCGATAGCAGCGCCATTTAGACTGACATCCCGGCCGGTCAGATCCCCCGACGCGTTGTAGCTCAGCGCATCTGCCGTCCCATTAGGCCGGCTCAAAATGTTAAGCCGGCCAAGCGAGTCATACTTGAATGTGAAGGGAGACTGGTTCCCATTCTGGATGGTTGCCAGCCGGCCCAGATTGTCGTATCCATACAGGACGGTTGGGATGGCGATGTCCGAACTAGTTACGGACTTTATCTGTCCGTCGGGGAAGTATGCGTAGGTGAGACTAACGGTCGGCTGATTACCGGCGGGCACCCCGGTGCAGGGGGTTATCGATGAGCCGGTATTCGCACAGCTCGTTTCTGACGCGAGCCTGCTGACATCATCGTATGTCCGGTCGACATGCCCGCTCGCGCTATCGGTTGCGATGAGGCGGCCGAGCGGATCATAGACATAGTTGACGACGTCGTTGCCAGGTCGGACCTTCTGGATGAGAAGCCCATCGACATCGTATTGGTAGGTTGTAGTCTGGCCGTTGCGGTCGGTTCGCTGCTTTAGTAGACCTATGTCGTTGTAGAGATAGGTCGTAAGCCGTTGCAGCGGGTCAATGGCTTGGCTCAGGCGGCTGAGCCCGTCGTACGTGTATTGCCACTGATGCTGATTGGCATCCGTAAGCCGCAAGAGCGTTCCATCCGGGTTAAAGTCAAACTTGGTCTGGTTTCCGAGCTGGTCACTAACCGACCGCACCTGACCGCCGGCATTAATCGACAGCTTGACGGTCCGCCCCTGGCTGTCGGCAATCGTCGCGAGGTTGCCGCCAGTGTCGTAGGTGTAACCGACCGTTCGACCGCCAGGGTCAACGGCAGACTTGAGCTGTCCGCTCGAGAAATACGAAAGGATTGACGGGTTGGTACCGGGCTGTTGCTCTGTCAGGACGGCGCCACTCTTTGAGTCATAGGTGAGGATCATCTGAACAGTGCCGTCTGGTTTGCGGATGAGACCCGGCTCACCGAGGATGTTGTAGTTCTCCAGACTCCAGGTCCTTCCGGCCGAAGAAACGGTCAGCACATTGCCAGTTGCCTGGTCGTACTGGACATTCGTCGTGTTTCGAAGTGGATCGGTAGCGCTGGTTACGCGGCCCACCGCGTCGTAGGTGTAGCTCGCCTTAAGTGTCTTCGTGTTAAAGGTGTCGTCCCGCTCAATCACATCTCCGAGGGCGTCATAGGACAGAACGGTGGTGAGTTTTCCGTTCGGATCGAGGATGACCTGTTGCTGGGCAGCGACGTTAGTCGTGATTGACGTGGTAGGCTGGCTGCCGTTCGCAATGGAAACAAGCCGCCCGCCGGCATCGTAGGTCAGCGCCTGGATCGGCTGGTTATTCGGATCGAGCGATTTCTGAAGATTGCCGGTTTGCTGATCGTAGGCATATGTGGCCGTGTTCCCCATTGGATCGGTAACCGATTCCAGTTCATTCACCGAAGCGAAGTAGGCGTAGTGATAATGCTGTCCGGTAATCGGTCCGTTGATGTCAGTGATTCGGCCCTGAGAGTCGCGGGTGAAGGTGATCGATGGCCCGGCTGCTGGCGAGGATGCGGGGCCAAGCGTTCCGTGTACACCGTTGGCATCGACGGTCAACGAGTTGCCGCTTGTATCGGACTCTGAGACGAGCCCAAGCACACTGTCGAGGATCAGGACGCGACCGTCACGGGTCGTGAGCTTGAATCGAGTGGGGTTGTAGTACCCGGACGAGCCGGTCAGGTTGCCCGCAAAGTCGTAGCTCACGTTTGTATCGCCTGAGACTTCTAGCGTCGACGTGTTACCCGTTCCGGAACGAGCAGTGAATGCAGCGTTGCCCTGCCAATACAGAATCCCAGCGCCGCCCTGCGGAGTGAAGTCGAAGATCTCCTGATGCTGGTCGGGGAACGTCACCGACACGAAATGAGGCGTTGAGGTCTTGAAGGCGTAGAAGCAAAGGCCGAAGATACAGGTGGTCGGATATTCGGTCCAGCCACCGGCGCCTAGCTGCCGGTTAGCGCTGACCCTGAAGTTCGCGAGTTCAACGTGCCAGCCCATTCCAAAGTCCCCGACGCGCTTGTCGATGCTGTCATAAACGCGTCGGACCTCCATCTGGAATCCGTTCACCGGAACGCTCAAGTCCTGGAAGCTCGTGACATAGCGACCGAGCTTCAGATTGCCGAAGACCGCGACGGTCGTCGTGAGAGTCTGGATCCCGCCGCCGCTTGCCGTCGCCGTGATGGTGATCGCGTAGGTGTCGTTGGGCAATAGCGTCGGGTCGAAGGTCGCCAGCGGTGAGGGTGGCGTGCCCGTTCCACTGGCCAGGGATATGATCGGCTCGACGTCCAGCGCCTGAGAGGTGACTCTCCAGGACGCAATCGTCTGGCCGGACGGCGGGGCGATCGTCGCCGTGACCGGAACCGGCTTGGTGACAACCGTCCCGTCCGCAGGTGATGCCGTGCTGATGGTGGGCGGCGCTTGCGCGCTAGTCCCGCCGCCGTTCCCGACGATGACGCGGACGACGGCCGTGGCGCCACCGCCGGCAGAAGTCGTGGCGGTGACGGTAAGGGCGTAGGTTCCAGGCGCGAGGCCAGTCGGGTCGAACGTCGCCAAAGCCTGGGGCGGATTGCTCGTGCCCGATGCCAGCGTCACCGCACTACCGCCGCTGACGTTCTGGTACTGAGCGCTCCAGAAGTTGATCGGCGACGAGGGCGGCGCCGCAATCGTGGCCGTGATTGCGACCGGCTGGCTCAGCGCGCTTCCGTCCGGCGGCGAAGTCAACACAACTGACGGAGGCGCCGGTCCAGATGTACTTCCAGTCGGCCCGCCTGGCGCGGGGATCGTCCACTGGATCGGCACGGCGTTCGATACAGTCCGCAGCCCACTGATGATGGCGGTAGTGCTCACCGTGTCCGCTCCGGAATTGGATCCCGTGTACGAGAAGGTGGCGGTCCCGTTGACGTCGGTAGTTCCGGAGAGCTGCTGGGGATTGACGCCCGATACGCCGAGCTGCACGGCCACGTTCGGCACCGTATGGCCGGCGCCGTCCATGGCCGCGACCGTGAAGGCCTGCGACTGGCCGACGATGTGCCCGTTGGATGGTGCCGCTTGCAGGCCAAGCGTCATCGCCGGCGGAAGCGGTATGTTGACCGGCCCACCCTTGCCACCGATCTGCTGCCAGGCAACTGATTCGTTGTTGCCGGTGCACTCGCCGTCAATCCCACCGCTGGTCAGCGCCAGGCCGGTGTCGTTGTAATCGAA
>Ga0209471_1002479_pt1 | contig 10599 bp, 10 predicted proteins | sample GraSoiAngelo_128_FD_185885 | JGI IMG/M metagenome (GOLD analysis project Ga0209471, IMG submission 185885) | Grasslands soil microbial communities from the Angelo Coastal Reserve, California, USA - 14_0927_12_20cm (SPAdes) (version 2) | ecosystem: Environmental > Terrestrial > Soil > Grasslands ... | reverse complement strand
GCGTCTTCCTTTCGTCCGGAAGCTCCGCTAACTCCACCTGCACGTTCACCTCGTCGACCCAGAACACCTATACTGTTACAGTTACAGCCTCTAGCGGTTCTTCGTCTCACACCGCAACGATAACAGTCGAAGTTGGAGACTTCACAATCTCCGCTAGCCCAACCACCGTAAACATTCAGGCGGGCACCTCCGGCACCTCGTCCATAACAGTCCTCAGCGTTGCCGGTTTCACAGGCATGATCAATTTCTCCACATCCGTGACCCCCGGTGGCCTAACCGTCTCCATCAACCCGGCCAGCATCAGTTTGGACCCTGGAGGATCGGGCTCCTCAAGTCTCACCGTCAGCTCCGGCACGGTAGGAACGTATACGGTGACCGTCACTGGGACAAGCGGCTCCTCTACGCATTCAGTCGCGATCGCTGTCAATGTTCAAGACTTTACTCTCGCTGTGAACCCATCATCTCTCAGCCTAGCTGCCGGCACCAGCGGGACCGTTACGGTCAGCATAGCCAGTATGGCCGGGTTCGCTGGCACGGTATCTCTCTCTGCAGTCTGCACGCCCAGCGGGCCTCGACTCAGCTTCAGTTCCAACAGCGTCTCGTTGAGCTCAGGAGGATCCGGAACATCCACACTAACTGTTCGCACGTTACACAAGACCCCACCTGGCACGTATACGATCACGATAACCGCGGCGAGCGGGAGTCTAACCCATACAGTCACAGTGGTCTTAACGGTAACCTAGATCAGATCCAACCTTCGAGGCAAACCACCAAGAAGCCTGCTACGTAATGATGCGCTTTGCAAAAAAGGCTACGCAAGAAACTACGCGACTATGGGGTCCCACAAACAGGAAAATTCAAACCCTACCAGAATGGGGTCGCTGAAGAAAGCTTCAGCAGAAAATGCAAAGCGCCAACGTGACTCTCGGGGACGAACCGAAACGAGTTCTTCATCGGAGAGATGTCGATATGACCGCGAGGAAGAGAACTCCTGCTAGGGTGAACATGAATCCAATGAAGAGGGACCTGTTAGCCATCGACCGGTCCCTCTCTTGGAGAGCTACGTAAGAGATGAGACCGCCTATGATCCAGAAGAAGACTGGAAGAAGATACCAGAGACCGCTTGGCTGTCTTTGGAGTTCCAACGAGTTGCCTGCTGGTTCGGTGGAGTAGCCGCAGCGATCGCATGCCCATCCTCTGGTGCCATAGTGGCTAACTAGTTTCGAGTTGCAATCAGGGCACAGTGGCGGGCTCGGAGACGCAGTCAACTCATCACATTGTTTGAACGATCAGAATATCAGTTTAGCGCCCCAAGCCTAGCTCCAAGGACAATTGAGCCAACTCCCTCATGCATCATGTCAGAACTTAACGCAGTCCAGTCCTAGGCAAGAGGTACCAGGAGTCCTAAGAGGATTCCGTAGACAAAGTGGGACTCTAAGGCGACCGATAAACTACGAACTGAAATTCGCCTACCGCCTGCTGATTCGAACGCTCTTCTAGGTGCAACCATGAAGATGATCCAGAGTGCAACACTATAGATAACGGCATCGAGAAGAACCGAGAAGTTCCCGGCTGGTAGCAACGTCAAAACGGGTAGAAGTCCGAAGACGATACCAGCCGCAGTTCCATGCCACAAATGAAGGGTAATGGTCCAAGAGATTCTTGGGTCACGGATTCTGTTCGAATCTACTCTTGCAAGCTTAGAGAGGATTATCCAGTTGGTTTGCCACTCAGCCACACCGTTCATTCCCCATTTTTTCCAGAAAGGGAACTCGAACAGGGTCATGAAAACGGTGCTTACTAGACCAGCGACGGCCGCGCCAAGAAGAGTTGACGAGGCCAAAAGCCCCTATGGACACACGGGCTCGCTTAGAATAAACGCTTGCAGTGACCAGGCACTTGCTAGCGACTATCACTTCGGAAGAAATTCAAGCCGCACCCAACCAGGGTCGTCGAGATGAGGTAGCTTCGTTTGAGTTTTGCCCGGGTTAGAATACTGTGAAGTTGAGAAGGAGGATGTCTCCCCATTCATCCCCTCCTGCTACCGTGTACACACCTGGTGAGAACTGATGGAAAGTTGCCTGACCAAGGAACGGCAATATGGTCTCGCCCCATGATCCGGCGACTTCACTCTGATCCTCTATCGGCAACTTGAAACAAGGGTTTGGAGTGCAAGTTCCCATAACGTTAGCGAGATTGCTCGCAGGGTCGAATATGTACGAGTTAATTCCTGAAAGTATCATGGGACAAAAGTAGGTTCCTGGTTTGTACAATTGTAAAGGGTGTCCGGCAGATATGTCGTCTTTCGTGTAGTTCCCATGGAATACGGCGAAGCCGATGGGGCGATTCACAGTTCCACAGGGTCCTAGGCTCAAGCCCTGAAGCTTCCAGTCCGAAGCGGCCCGTACCTCGTTCGGGAGTAGACGTAGGTTATGTTCGTTTATTGTTATTGCAATATCGTCTCCGGGGTTGAAAGAGGTCGAATTTACGGAAAGGTCTAGGCGAAGCCCCACGGCGGGATTGGAATATGATACCGTGTTGTAGGGGCTTGCTGTTAGGTGTGAAAGCAACCATGCTGGGTATGCCAGCGAGATAGCCATCGCTACAATAGTGGCAATTGCGAAGCAAACGTAGAGAGTCTTAGAGACTCTAAACGAGCCTTCCTCCGACAGCTTAGAGTTTGGGCCCCCTTATTTTCGTTGCGGGGCCGGAGAGGATTACCCATCTCCCACACCCCGAGCATGCTGCTAGGCGTCTGTGAGAGCGAACGAACGGTCGCCGCTTGGCTCGATCATCTTTTAGGCTTGTTTTGCGAATTCTTCGATGACCCGTGCTATCCACTTGCTTCCTTGAACGAACACGTCAATCCTCTGGTTCTCGTTAGGGGCGTGAGTGTTGCTCTTGGCATGGTTACAACCAATGGCCACGGTGGGTAGTCCTAGTGTGTTTGTGTAATAGTGCATGGGACCCGAAGCTGCCGAGGTCACGAGGGTTACGGGCTCTTTGTGAAACACTTCCCTCCCTGTCTTAGCTGCAATCTTCGCGATCGCCGCGTCGATAGGGGTCCGCGCGGCAGGATTCTCTGCCTGAAGGCTCACTTCAACGTCAGCAAACCCGTGTCGGACCAAGTGTTGCCTCAGTTTCCCTGCCAGCTTTACCGGGTCCTGGTTTGGCACTAGGCGAAAGTCCATCTTCGCCTGGGCAACAGATGGAAGAACTGTCTTGTGTCCTGGGCCAGTGTATCCTGACCATATTCCTGCGATGTTCGCGGTAGGGTTTCCGTAGAAGGCTTTCTTGAACTCGAATCCTGTCAGACCGAAGAGGAAGTTCTTGACCCCTAGCTCGTCCCGAATACTGTGTTCTTCCAACGGCATCGCTCGGATGACCTCTAGCTCTTCTTGAGTGAACGGCTTAACATCGTCGTACCAGCCTTCTACCATGATTCTTCCATCCTCGTCCGTGATAGTGTCGAGCATTCGGACCAGGCGCCAGGCTGGATTCTCGACAACCGCCGCTCGAGCTGAATGCGAATCCTTCAGCGCGGTTTGAACTCTGAACTCAACATAGAGTATTCCCTTCAAGCCTAGAGTGACCAAGGGGCGATCCTCGTAGTCGAGGCCTCCGAACTCCCAAATCGCAGAATCGCCGGTCAGCCGCTCCTTGTAACGTGTAATGAACTCGGAGAAATGAGGGCTACCAATCTCTTCCTCCCCCTCGATCACCCACTTGATATTGCAGGGAACGTCTCCAGTCACCTTCAAGAACGCGTCAATCGCCATTAATCGAGATACGATGTTTCCCTTGTTATCGCTGGCTCCTCTAGCATAGACTCTGCCGTCCTCCACTGTTGCCGAGAATGGAGGATTCTTCCACAGCTCAACAGGTTCGACAGGCTGAACATCGTAATGATTGTAGAAGACAAGCGCCTTTCTTCCGATCTTTGATGGAAGCTCAGCGAATACTACGGGTGGACCCTTGCTCTGGGAGAACAGCTCCACTGTGAAGCCAGTCTCTCTAAGAAATTTGCTAACCAGTTCAGCGGTCTCGTTGAGTCCAAGGTTCTGCGCCGAAACGCTCGGCTGTCTGCACAGGGCCTGGAGTTGCTCTACAAACCTCCCACTACTGGCATCTATCTGGTCGAAAATTTCGTCTTTCCGTTCAGTGATGGTCTCGCTCGGGGTCTTAGACACATGGAATCAACAGGATAAGGAGATAGAACCAGATATCAAAAGTTTGGTCGTTGTCAGAGCGCGGGCCCACTTGACGGAGAAAGGTCCTGCACCGTAGTGGCGGTTGCGGGCAGAAACACTGCTGCTGCAACCACTGAGGTCCAGAGCCCGTTCTTGTCCCCTGTCGCAGACTGCGTCACCTGAGTTGTCTTAATGATCAGCCCACTGGACATGAAAAGCTGCTTTCTCTCATCCCAGGCCGTCGCCGGGTCAAAAGCAACACCCATAGTAGTCGCCAACATACTAGCTGCAAGATCTTCGGAGTAGTCTCCCGCAATCTCTTCTGATTGTCCGAAGGAATGATGCTCCGAGAGATATCCGTAATGATTCTCCTCAGAAGGTATCGCGATCCCGATAGATGACGCGATCAGCCTATGCGGCTCATCCGTACAATTCCTCGCGAGCACGACAAACGTGATCTCGCCAGCATGCAGCATCGGGATGCCCTTCTCTTTCGGGATGAGCTTGCAGCCTGGTGGAATTATGCTGGACACGGGTACGAGGTTACAGTGTTGAATCCCCGCATCCCGGAGAGCTAACTCGAAAGAAGCCAAATTCTCCTTGTGTTTTCCAACGCCTTTGGTTAGAAAGAAATATTTCGGAATCATCGTTTGGGGTTACGAAGCTACTTACGGGTAGCGTTTAACCTTGAAGTAACCAGCTGGTTGAAAGAGGAAGTAGGTCACTCGCATACTTTCGTTTCTTAGAAGAGTTCTAGAAGAAAGAACCCCTTAGATCTCCTTGAATGAATTTTGTCCCGATTGACCGATAGTGATATGAACTAACACAATTCAGATGCGAGTCCAATGCCAATTGTTAATGTCGGTCGGGAAAATTCTGGGGGTATTGATCTCTATTACGAGGATCATGGTTCGGGTAAACCGGTCGTACTGATCCATGGTTATCCGCTGAGCGGTGCTTCCTGGGAGAAACAGGTACCGGTCCTTCTTGATGCTGGCTACCGTGTCATCACCTACGACCGTAGGGGTTTCGGTAAGTCTAGCAAGCCGACCGTGGGCTACAACTATGACACGTTCGCCAGAGACCTTCACAAACTTGTGAGTCACCTTGATCTGCGTGATTTCGCGCTGATTGGTTTCTCGATGGGAGGCGGTGAAGTTGCACGCTTCATAGGACAATACGGATCAAAGGACGTTAGCAAAGCAGTATTCATCTCGTCAGTCCCACCATATCTTCTGAAGGCACCGGACAATCCGGAAGGCGTCGACGGTAGCGCCTTCGAGGGGATCAAGACGGCAATCAAAGCGGACCGTTATGCATTCTTCACCGAGTTCTTCAAGAACTTCTACAATACCGATCAGTTCCTGGGCACGAGGGTCAGCGAACAGGTCGTCCAGTCCAGCTGGAACATCGCCGCAGGAGCCTCGGCCACCGCTAGTCTGGCTTGTGTCCCAACGTGGCTTGAAGATTTCCGCAAAGACCTAGATCGCGTCCAGGTGCCCACTCTAGTCATTCACGGTGACTCAGACCGGATCGTTCCCTTCGCCGCCTCGGGACAGCGGACAGCCAAGCTGATCCCTGGAGCACGGCTAGTCATGGTCAAAGGCGGGCCGCACTGCATATCCTGGACACACGCCGACGAAGTCAACACTGCACTGCTTAGCTTTCTGAAAGAAGAGAAGAAGCTCGAACTGACAACGCCCGCCTAGCCTCGCAAATACGACGACTCTAGAGGAAAGATGGCAAACGTTTTCAGCACTCTAGGCGAACCTCCGCCCCCATGACGCCCAGAGCGTCAGGCGGTCCATCTGCTATTCCACAGCCTGTGGCGACACCGTTGACCCGCGCCGCGATCTTTCTGGTCGTAACCATCAACCCGGGCGCAGGGCATCGAACTGCAATCCGATCTTTCTGCGTAGATCTAGCCGCGCTCGTGCGCTCCGTAGGATTTCGTGAACAGGAGGGAACTCTTTCCGCTGTTCTCGGGTTTGGGTCCGATGCCTGGGACCAGCTATTCGGAAAGCCGCGACCAGGAGAACTGCACAAGTTTCGCGAGATCCGAGCGGGAGAGCGTCATGCCGTATCAACACCGGGCGACATGTTCTTCCACATTCGGGCGCAGCGCATGGACCTGTGCTTCGAGTTAGCGACGCAGATCATGGCTAGGCTGGGACCCGCAATTAGCCCGGTGGATGAGGTGCATGGGTTCCGTTACTTTGACAGCCGCGACCTGATTGGCTTCGTCGACGGGACGGAGAATCCCAAGGGACAAGATGCAGCTGACGCCACGCTCATAGCCAACGAGGACCCCGCGTTCGCCGGGGGCAGCTACGTGATCATTCAGAAGTATCTCCATGATCTGGCTGGCTGGAATGCTCTACCGACGGAAAAGCAGGAAAAGATCGTCGGACGCACAAAGCTGAACGATGTGGAATTGGACGATAAGGTCAAGCCCACCTATGCGCATAACGCGCTGACCAAGATAGTGGAAGGTGGTAGAGAAGTCAAAATTCTCCGAGATAACATGCCATTCGGTCATGCCGGTCAGAAAGAGTTTGGGACGTACTTTATCGGTTACAGCCGCTCACCGCGCACCATTGAACAAATGCTTCAGAACATGTTTGTCGGCAAGCCGCCCGGCAACTATGATCGACTGCTGGATTTCAGCAGAGCGGTCACAGGAAACCTCTTCTTCGTCCCATCTGCCTCGTTTCTGGAGAATATTGGGGTTGGCTAGGCAGACACTCTAGCAGTGAACCTAGTTGCAGATCGAGCCTTTGCCTTTGCGGTCTCGTGCTCTCGCGTCCTCGGTTGAGCGTTCGTTCCCAGCGATTGGAGCAGATTGGTTGAGACATGGGTAATCTCATCGACCGCGGCCAAGAACGACTGTTCGTTCGCTTTTGACGGTTGACGAAAGCCGCTGATCTTTCGGACGAACTGCAGTGAAGCATCTCGAATCTCTGCGTCTGTGGCCGGCGGGTCAAAGTTGAAGAGGGTCCTGATATTCCTGCACATTTGTGAAGCCTATAGGAGAAGAGTCGAAACGCTACTTTAGTCCTTCCGCGATTGACCAATCGAACACTCTGACCTAGTGTAGATTCTAGGGTCCGGGAGTGGAGTCCGGGGACATAACCGGAATGAATCAGATATCTATCGCAGCACTTCGCCTCAGCATTGTTCATATCGAACAGTCATGAGCCGGGTTACCCTATGACTGTCAGAAGCTACGCGGGAGCGCTTGTCATTCTGACCCTCGCGGTCGTCTTCTGGTATAAGTTCGACAATTTTCTCGCCGGACCGTTCTTCTTCGTATTCGTTAGCATCTCCTTCACCTTGTTCCTCTTGCTGGAATTCGGACTCGCCACCTTCGTGTACCGACCAGTTGGAGACAGGAAATATCTCCCCACTGTCAGCTTGGTCATGCCGGCCTTCAACGAAGGCAAGGTTGTCTACCGGACCGCCGCTGCAGCAGCAGCCTCAACCTATCCAAGAGATCTCCTCGACATCGTCACAATCAATGACGGCAGCACCGACAACACCCGGGAGGAGCTTGATCGTGCTCAGAGAGACTTCGGCATCAGAGCCATCCATCTCGATAGAAACTCGGGCAAAAGGAGGGCGGTAGTCGCCGGGTTCAAGGAAAGCAAGGGCGAGATCGTGGCGGTCATGGACAGCGACACGTTTCTGGCGCCGGACGCACTTTACAACGGGGTCCAGAACTTTTCCAGCTCAAACGTTGGCGCGGTATGCGGTCACGGAAAAGTCTACAACAAAACAGAGAACACCATCACAAAAATGCAGGACGCGTGGTATGACGGTATGTTCACAGTCTTCAAGGGCGCGGAAAGCGTGTTCGGAATGGTAACCTGTTGCTCAGGACTGCTGTCGTTCTATCGCAGAAAATCGATCATGGGCATGATGGACTCTTGGGCTAGTGAGACCTTTCTCGGTATACCGGTGAAGGCGGGAGAAGACCGGGCGCTGACGAACATAGTTCTCAGACCGAGAATATTGAACAGTGCTGATGCGGACGACTGGATTCTGACCAATGTAGTGGCGAGAAGAGGCGAGGATGTGGTCTATGCCAGTAACGCCGTCGCCTATACGATTGTCCCGAACACTCTCAGAAAATTCTTCAGACAACAAGTTCGATGGAAGAGAGGCTGGTTCAGAGGCAACCTACAGACTCTCACGTTCATGTGGAAGAAACACCCGCTAGGATCTCTGCTCTACTATCTCCACACAGTTCTGGCTTATCTTACCCCGGCAGTTATCGCGAGAATGCTCTTTCTTCCAGCCTTACAGGGAAAATTCCTCTCTCCAAGCGTCTACGTCATCGGACTATTGTATGTAGGATTTCTCTACACTATCTACTACGCGGTACGTGAGCCGAGAGGAACATGGCCCTACAGAATGCTCTTCCAGATCACATACAACCTGTTCATCTCTCCCTTCCTGAGCCTCTTCGCCTGGGCAACTATCCGACGAGAGTCTTGGATGACAAAATAGACCGATTATTAACAGAATAGTTATATAGCTACATGGTTATGTAATGCGCCATGAAAGCCTCACAATCCATATCGAAGCCCGCTGCGATCACAACCCCCAACGATACGGAAATCCGGATAGAGAGGACGTTCGACGCGCCCCGCGACCTCGTATTCCGCGCATATACCGACGCCAAACTCCTTCCCCAATGGATGGGGCCACGGAAATACAAGATGAAAATCGAGCAGATGGACATCCGCCCCGGCGGCCGATGGCGCTTCCTGCACATCGACACCGACGGCACTGAATACGGCTTCCACGGCGAATTCCGCGAGATCGTGCGCCCCGAGCGCATAGTGCAGACTTGGAACTTCGAAGGCATGCCGGGCGAATCCATTCAGACAGCCCTCTTCCAAGAAAACCACGGCCGAACCACAGTCACATCCATCGTAAAGTTCGAGCGCAAGGAGCATCGCGACGGTATGCTAGCCAGCGGCATGGAAAGCGGCTTAAACGAGGGCTATGACCGCCTCGACGAGCTCCTGCGGACCATGCATTGAACGACGACAGACTTTCCGCGACGTTCCAGGCCGTAGCCGACCCGACACGCCGCAACATTCTCGCCCGCCTCGCGCAGGGCGAGGCCACCGTTCAAGAATTGGCTGACCCCCTGCCTATCAGCCAGCCAGCAGTCTCCAAGCACCTCAAGGTCTTGGAGAAGGCCGGTCTCATCGAGCGTCGAAGTGAGGCACAACGACGCTGGTGTCGCCTGCAGGCCAGACCTTTGCGGGAGGTAGCGTTGTGGGCCACAACGTTCCAGCAGTACTGGGACGAGAGTTTCGAGCGGTTGGACGCGCTGCTGGAAGAGGAGAAGGCGCGCGGCCATGACGACAAGGCACCCTGAAGAATATACTCCGGGCGTCGACAGCCTTCATCTCTCTTTCTGATCTATTTTTCATAAGCTGAAACTCACATTACGGGTCTACTGTCTCTGCCAATGGAATTAGGTTGACCTGTCGTGTCAAGCAAGCGACGATTCTTGGACAGGGGGTTGAAGATCATCCAGCAATTGGCCCGTTTCTATGGCTTGGCCGGTAGAACCGTTTGGATTCCTCCGCTTGTCTTTCTCGGAAACGTCCTAGTGATGTAGTGCGACAACAGAAAACCCTGAAGAATGATCGAGAGAAACGCAACACCGAGCACCATTGAAACAATCAGATCCCTCGAAGGCGTGTTTGCCGGAAGAGAAGCCGCCAGCGCGATTGAGAGCGCCCCCTTCATCCCACCCAAGATAGCCACATTCTTCCACGTCCCTGGAATACTGTCACCGTCCACCTTCGATGTTCCAAGAAGCGGGTAAACTACTGCAACACGCGCGACGATTACAGCAGAAAAAGCGATTGCAATGGGAACCAGATTCGAGACAATTTTGGCGAGGTCAGTGCTAAGACCGATGTAAAGAAACGCGAGAGAATTCGCAATGAAAGCCATTATCCGCCAAAAGTTCCGGACGATTCTGATGGTCTGCGGTCGAACCCAGGTCTTCAGCGTCGAGTTCCCATAATACAAACCTCCCACAGCGACTGCGACCAGTCCTGACATACCGAGGGCCTCTGCTACCGTGAAGGACCCGTATACTGCTGTGATCGTTATCATAGTCTCAGACATGGGGTCGGTCACAATTCTCGAGAGAACATGCGCCGCAAGCGCAATGCCCAGCCCTACCAAGACGCCGCCTCCGAGGATGATCGTGAAGCTAGTCGCTGCTCGGAATAGCGACAGTTGAGAGACACGGAGGGACGTGATTACTATGGTGAAGATCGTTATTCCCGTAGCATCGTTGAAAGCGGCTTCTGTTTCCATCAGGGTCGAGAGCTTTCGAGGAAGCTTTGCTCTCCGGAAGATCTCAAGAACCGTAGCG
>Ga0209471_1002478_pt1 | contig 10600 bp, 8 predicted proteins | sample GraSoiAngelo_128_FD_185885 | JGI IMG/M metagenome (GOLD analysis project Ga0209471, IMG submission 185885) | Grasslands soil microbial communities from the Angelo Coastal Reserve, California, USA - 14_0927_12_20cm (SPAdes) (version 2) | ecosystem: Environmental > Terrestrial > Soil > Grasslands ... | reverse complement strand
TCTGCTCGCCGAGCGCCCAGCGCACGGCCTCGCCACAGTTGCTCTTCCCGCAGCCGTTCGGGCCCACGATCCCGGTGATGCCGGGCATGATCTTGATGACGGTCTTCTCGGCGAACGACTTGAAACCGTGCAGAGCGATCGCCTCTAGGCGCATGCGAGATTTTGGCACGGCGGCCCCGAAAAGGCCAAAATAAAACACCAGCCGTGGGGGGCCATGACCCCCTCGCCCCCAGATGTCGAGGGGCGGAGGGCGGCCGATCGCTACTTCTTGAAGAGGTTCCCGAAGGCCCGCCGGGCGTCGTCCGGCCGGACCGCGCCCGAGGACGTGTCGCGCTCGACCGTGACCATGAGCGCGAACGCCGTGCACGCGTTCTTCGCGCGCTTGTCGGCGATGCGCTCGACGATCGGCTGCGCGCACTCGAACCGTCGGGCCGGATCGAAGTGCGCGCACTGCCGGCAGGCGTGGAGCTCGGCACGGCAGCCGGGACACTGGGCCAGCGAGTCGGCAGTGATCGGCAGCACGGCGCCGCACTCCGCGCACCGCGAGGTGGGCTTGCTCTTGAGGATCCCGAAGGTGCCGCTCGGCGGCCGGGGCGGCTCGCGCGGCTCCTGACGCGGCCCCGGCTCGCTGCGATAGCCCGACTGACGGTAGCGTCGATCGCTCACGCGGCGCTCAGCCCTCTTGCAGCAGGTGGCACTTCTTGTACTTCTTCCCGGAGCCGCAGTAGCAGGGGTCGTTGCGTCCGATCTTCTGGCCGGTCGGCGTGCGCGGCACCGGGCGCGGCGCCGCCGCGGGCGGGCCGGCCGGCGCGCGGTCGTCGCCCGGCATCGCCCCGCGCCCCTCCTGCGCGTTGGCCCACGCGGTGATCGTCGGCAGCTCCATCGGGGCGTCGCGCACCACCTGCACCTTGAACAACCGCTCGACGACGGCGCCCTTCACGCGGTCGACCATGTCCTGGAAGAGGTCGAACGCTTCCTTCTTGTACTCGGTCAGGGGATCGCGCTGTCCGTAACCCCGCAGCCCGATGCCCTCCTTCAGGTGATCGATCGACAGCAGGTGATCCTTCCACTGCGTGTCGATGACGATCAGCATCTCGTGCCGCTCGAGCGCGCGGAGGAGGTCGCTGCCGAGCTCGCGCTCGCGCTCGGCATAGCGCGCCTTGACGGCCTCCAGCACCACCTCGTCGAGGCCGGCCCGCGAGGCGATCTCCTGGTAGCGGGCCGGCGGGATGCGGACGTCGAACTGGCGGTGCAGCATCTCGCCCAGCGCGGCGAGGTCCCACTCCTCGGGATGGCTGTTCTCGGGCGCGTAGGCGTCCAGCGTGCCGATCACCATGTCCTCGGTCCACTCGACGATCGTCTCGGCCTGGCTCTCGCCGTCGAGGATCTGCCGGCGCATGCCGTAGATGATCTCGCGCTGCTTGTTCATGACGTCGTCGTACTCGAGCAGGTGCTTGCGGATCTCGAAGTTGTGGGTCTCGACCCGCTTCTGGGCGGTGCCGATCGCGCGCGTCACCAGCTTGTGCTCGATCGGCTCGCCCTCTTCCATGCCGAGGCGGTCCATGATGGACTGGATCCGCTGGGAGCCGAAGATGCGCAGCAGGTCGTCCTCGAGCGAGAGGTAGAAGCGCGCCGATCCGGGATCGCCCTGGCGGCCGGAGCGGCCGCGCAGCTGGTTGTCGATGCGCCGCGACTCGTGACGCTCGGTGCCGACGATGTGCAGGCCGCCGCGCTCGACGACGCGCTGGTGCTCGGGCTCGGTGATCCGCTTGGCCTCGACCACCGCGGCCGCGCGCGCCTCCGGCGAGGCGGTGGCGGGATCGAGCCCCTTCTTGCGGAGGATCTCCTTGGACAGGAAATCGGGGTTGCCGCCCAGCAGGATGTCGGTGCCGCGGCCGGCCATGTTGGTGGCGATCGTCACCGCCCCCTCGCGCCCGGCCTGGGCCACGATCTCGGCTTCCCGCTCGTGGTACTTGGCGTTCAGCACCTCGTGGCGGATGCCGCGCTTCTTGAGCAGCGCCGCGACCCGCTCGGACTTCTCGATGGAGACGGTGCCGACCAGGATCGGCTGCCCCTGCTCGTGCCGCGTGCGGATGTCCTCGACGACCGCGTTGAACTTCTCGCGCTCCGTCTTGTAGACGACGTCGGACTGGTTGACCCGGTTCAGGGCGCGGTTGGTCGGCACCACGGTCACGTCGAGCTTGTAGATCTTCGCGAACTCCTCGGCCTCGGTCTCGGCGGTGCCGGTCATGCCGGCCAGCTTCTCGTACATGCGGAAGTAGTTCTGGAAGGTGATGGTGGCCAGCGTCTGGTTCTCGCGCTCGATGCGCACGCCCTCTTTGGCCTCCACCGCCTGGTGCAGGCCGTCCGACCACCGGCGGCCCGGCATCAGCCGCCCGGTGAACTCGTCGACGATGATCACCTCGCCGTCCTTGACCATGTAGTCGACGTCCCTGCGGAAGAGCGCGTGCGCGCGCAGCCCCTGCTGGATGTGATGGAGGGCGTCGATGTGCTGCGGATCGTAGAGGTTCTCGATGCCGAGCAGCCGCTCGCACGACTGCACGCCCTGCTCGGTCAAGGACACCGTGCGCGCCTTCTCGTCGACGATGAAGTCGCCGGTCTTCTGCTCCTCGATCTCCGAGAGCTTGCCCTCCACGATGGTGGCCGCGCGCTTGAGCTTGGGAATGATCCGATCGATCTTGTAGTAGAGCTCGGTCGACTCCTCCGCCGGACCGGAGATGATCAGCGGCGTGCGGGCCTCGTCGATCAGGATCGAGTCGACCTCGTCGACGATGGCGTAGTGCAGCTTGCGCTGGACCAGCTCGTCGAGCGAGAAGCGCATGTTGTCGCGCAGGTAGTCGAAGCCGAACTCGTTGTTCGTCCCGTAGGTGATGTCGGCGGCGTAGGCCTCGCGGCGGCCGATCGGCCGCAGCGCGGTCATCCGGATGTCGGGCGTGACGTAGGCCGGATCGTACTGGAACGACGCCTCGTGCTGGATGACGCCGACCGTGAGGCCGAGCATCTGGTAGATCGGCCCCATCCACTGCGCGTCGCGCTTGGCCAGGTAGTCGTTGACGGTGACGATGTGCACGCCCTTGCCGGTCAGCGCGTTGAGGTAGGCGGGCAGCGTCGCCACCAGGGTCTTGCCCTCGCCGGTGGCCATCTCGGCGATCGTGCCCTGGTGCAGCACCATGCCGCCGATCAGCTGCACGTCGAAGTGCCGCATGCCGACCGTGCGACGGGCCGCCTCGCGGCACACCGCGAACGCCTCGACCAGGACGTCGTCGACCGCGGCGCCGTCGGCGAGCCGCTTGCGCAGCTCGTCCGTCTTGCGGCCCAGCCCGGCTCGAGGGCGTTGATCTGCGCGACGACCGGCATCATCCGCTTGACGTCGCGCTCGTGCTTGGTGCCGAGGATGCTACGCAGGATCACGGCAATCATGATTCACCGACCATTATACAGGCCGGCTTCACGCGGGCCGCCGACCTCAGTCCGCGCGCCGGGGGCCGCCGCGGGCGCCGAGCAGGTCGCGCGCGTGCTGCAGGGCCGCCGCCGTGGTCGTGGCGCCGCCCAGCATCCGGGCGACCGCCTCCACGCGCGCGTCGCCGGTGAGCGCGGCCACCGCGACCCGGGTGCGGCCGCCGCGGACGGTCTTGGTCACCTGCACGTGGTGGTCGGCCAGCGCCGCGATGGGTGGCAGGTGGGTGACGCAGAGGACCTGGCGCCCCGCGGCGGCGGTCGACAGCGTCTGGGCGACCACCGACGCCACGCGCCCGCCGATGCCGGCGTCGACCTCGTCGAAGACGAGCACCGGCACGCGGTCGGCCCGGGCCAGCACGGACTTCAGGGCGAGCATCGTGCGCGACAGCTCACCGCCGGAGGCGACCCGGGCCAGCGCCTTGGGCTCCTCGCCGGGATTGGTCGAGATCCGCAGCTCTACGCGGTCGGCCCCACGCGGCCCCGGCTCCGGCACCCGCTCGAGCACGACCGCGAACACCGCCCGGTCCATGCCCAGCGCCCGGAGCGTGCGCTCGACCTGGCCGCCCAGCCGACCGGCCGCCGCGCGCCGTCGCTCGGACAGGGCCGTGGCCGCCGTCTCCAGCTCGCTCCGCAGCTCGCCGAGCACGCGCTCCTGTTCGGCGATCAGCTCGTCGTGGCGCTCCAGGCGGTCGAGCTCGCCCGCCGCCTCGGCGCGGAAGCGGAGCATCGCCTCCTCGCCGTCGCCGTACTTGCGCTTGAGCCGGGCCAGGGCGTCGAGCCGCTCGTGGACGGCGTCGACGCGCCCCGGCTCGGCGACGACGCCGTCGCGCAGCCGGCGCACGGCCGCCAGCGCCTCGTCGACCTGGATGCGGGCGGCGTCGATCGCCTCGGCCGGCGCGGCGAACATCGGATCGAGGCGCCCGAGGTCCTGCACGAGCTTGAGCGCGCGGGCCAGCCGCTCGCTGGCCGACTGGGGCGCCTCGTCCAGCAGCGCCGCCGCCTCGGCGAGCCCCGTCGTGAACCGCTCGGCGTGCTGCAGGCGCCGGAGCTCGCCGCGCAGCTCGTCGTCCTCCCCCACCCGCAGCCGCGCGGCATCGAGCTCGCTCACCTGGAACCGCAACAGGTCCTCGCGCTGCGCGCGGTCCCGGGCGGCCGCCCGGGTCCGCTCGGCTTCCTCGACCGCCGCGCGGTACTTCGCGTGCAGCGCGCCGACCCGGGCGGCGGCCTCCTCGGCGTCGGCGAAGCGGTCGAGCAGCTCCAGCTGGCGCGCCGGCTCCAGCAGCCGCTGATGCTCGTGCTGGCCGTGGACCTCGACCAGCGCGTCGCCCAGCCGTTCGAGGAGCCCGACGGTCACCGGCGAGTCGTTCACGAACGCGCGGTGGCGGCCGGAGCGGGCCAGCTCGCGCCGGACGACGATCTCGCCGTTGTCGTCGGCGACGAGCCCGGCGTCGTCGAGAACGGAGCGCGCGCCGTCGGCGCCGCCGAGCGCGAAGAGCGCCTCGACCGTCGCCGTCTCGGCGTCGGCGCGGATCACGTCGGTCTGCGCGCGGCCGCCGCGCACGAGCACGATCGCGTCGACGAGGATGGACTTGCCGGCCCCGGTCTCGCCGGTGAGGACGTTGAGGCCGGCGGCGAAGGCGACGGTGACGGACTCGACGACGGCGAAGTTTCGGAGGCGCAGCTCGCGGAGCATCGACCCGATGCTAGGTCACGCGCGGGCGAGGCTCAAGAGGTATCCGGATGGAGACGCCTCAGCGCTCTCCCCACTTGAGCTTGGTGCGCAGGACGGAGAAGAAATCCTTCTGCGGGAACCGCACGAGGCGGATACGGGCCCCGGCCTTCTGCACCTCGACGACGTCCCCCTCGCGCAGCGGCACGCCGACCTGGCCGTCCATCGTGAGCATGACCTCCTGGTCGACGAGCAGCCGCACCTCGATGCGCTGCGCGCCCGGCAGCACGATCGGCCGATTGCTGAGCGTGTGGGGCGCGATCGGCGTGAGGACGACGGCATCCATCGTCGGAAACAGGATGGGGCCGCCGGCCGAGAGGTTGTAGGCCGTGGAGCCGGTGGGCGTGGAGATGATCAGGCCATCGGCGCGGTAGGAGATGGCGTGGCGGCCGCCGACCGAGACGGACAGGTCGATGATCCGGCTCATGGCGGACTTCGTCATCACGACGTCGTTGAGCGCCAGGTACTCGCCCATCGGCTGGCCCCCGCGCACGAGGCGGGTGCCGAGCATCATGCGCTCCTCGATCTCCATGCCGCCGGCCAGCAGCGCCTCGAGCGCCGGCAGCATCTCGTCGAGCGTGGTGGCCGTAAGGAAGCCGAGACCGCCCAGGTTGACGCCCAGGATCGGAACGCCGCAGTCGCCGACCGCGCGCGCCATCGACAACAGCGTACCGTCGCCGCCGAGGACGATCAGCAGGTCGACCTGGCCGGGGAGGTCGCTCTTGCGGGCGGCGGTCACTGCCGCGGCGGGCACCAGGCCGGCGGTCTCCTTCTCGAGCACGACCGTCAGGCCGCGGGCACCCAGCCAGTCCAGCAGCCGGAGGATGACGCCCTGCGCTTCCTTCGCGTCGGGCTTGGCGACCAGCCCGACGCGGGTCACGCAAGCGCCTCGACGGTGCGCTCGATCAGCGACTCCAGGTTGGCGGCCGTGCGGCCCTGCGCGGAGAGGTGCAGGAAGAACTCGCGGTTGCCCTTCGGTCCCCGCAGGGGCGAGGCGGTCACGCCGAGAACGTGCCAGCCGCGCAGCACGGCATAGCGGGCCAGGCGCTGGACGGCCACCCGGTGGTGGACGGGATCGCGCACAACACCGCCCTTGCCGACGTTCTCACGGCCGACCTCGAACTGTGGCTTGACGAGGGCGACCACCTCGCTGCGCGGCGCCAGCACGCCGAAGACGGCCGGCAGCACCTTCTCGAGGGAGATGAACGAGACATCGACGACCGCCAGCGACGGCTGGTCGTCGAAGACGCGCGGGTCGAGGGCGCGAGCGTTGGTCTGCTCCATCACCACCACGCGAGGGTCCTTGCGGAGCTTGACGTCGAGCTGGGCGGTGCCGACGTCGACGGCGAACACCCGGCCGGCGCCCCGCTGGAGCAGGCAGTCCGTGAAGCCGCCCGTCGACGACCCGACGTCGATGCACACGCGCCCCTTGACCGCGAGGGCGAAGTGATCGAGGGCGTGGACGAGCTTCTCGCCGCCCCGGCTGACGTAGGGCGATCGGCCGCGGAGGTCGATGTCGGCGTCGCTCGGAATCAGGGCGCCAGCCTTGTCGACCCGCTGGCCGTCGACCATGACCTCGCCGGCCAGGATGAGGCGAGCCGCCTTCTCGCGACTCTCCACCAAGCCCTTGTCGACCAGCAGCTTGTCCAGGCGCACCCGTGACGACGCCATGCCGTCGATTATAGGCGACGGCTTTCCCGGGGCCGGAGTAGAAACAGAAGGAGCATGCCTACCAGGAATCCCCCGATGTGAGCGAACCACGCGACGCCTCCACTTTCTCCGCGGCCCAGCGACTGGGCGCTGATTGAGATGGTGCCATACAGGAGCTGCAGGATGAACCAGAAGCCCAGCACGATCATGGCCGGGACGTGAATGAAGCGGACGAAGAAGCCGAGAATGAGCAGCGTCAGGATGGTGGCGTAGGGAAACAGCAGCAGATACGCGCCGAGGACGCCGGAGATGGCGCCGCTGGCGCCCACCATGGGCACCCGCGAGGCCGGGCTGAGCATCGTCTGGATCAGCGCGGCCGCCGCCCCCGCCGCCAGATAGAAGACGAGAAAGCGGCCGTGGCCCAGCGTGTCCTCGACGTTGTCACCGAAGATCCACAGGTAGAGCATGTTGCCGCCGATGTGCGTGATCCCGCCGTGCAGGAACATCGAGGTGAATATCGTGATGACCGGGCTCGGAAAATCCTCGAGTCCCAGGCAGCTGCCGGTGAGCCGGCACGGCACAAGCCCGAACTCCATGATGAAGCCCTCGGCGGCGCCGGCGCCGGGGCCGCGCGCGTCGACGCCGAGCGAGAACTGGTAGAGGAAGACCAGGACGTTGAGCGCGATCAAGCCGATCGTCACGATCGGCACCGAGCGGCTGGGGACGTCGTCCTTCAGGGGGATCATCGTCCGGGGCCCTTCGGCGGCTGCAGCACGACGACCGTCGGCCGCGTCAGATAGCGCTGGGCGACGCGGGCGACGTCGGCGATCGTCACCGCGTCCACCGCCCGCGCGTAACGATCCGGGAAGTCCCAGCCGGCGCCGATGACCTCGAAGAACGCCATGTACCAGGCGTGGCTGGCGCTGGTCCGCCGGTCCATCGCCAGGTTGCCGAGCAGGAACGCCTTGGCGCGGGCGAGCTCGCCCTCGGTGATCGCTTCGCCGCGCACGCGCTCGATCTCGGCGAGGACGCCGGCCTCGGCCGCCTCGGCGTTGGGCGGCGCCGTCCCGAGGTAGGTCACCAGGAACGAGGGGCCGGTGCGAAACGAGCCGAGGACGCCGACCGAGTAGGCGAGGCCGCGCCGGTCGCGGAGCTCGCGAAAGAGTCGTCCCGACATGCCGCCGCCCAGCACGGTGCCGAGCACACGCACGGCCGCGTAGTCGGGGTCGACCAGCGACGGGCCCAGGTAGCCCACGAGGACCTGGGCCTGCTGCACCGGCCGCTCGACCAGTCGGCGCTCGGCGCGCGGCCTGGCCTCGACGGCGCTGACGTTCATCGGCGCCGGCGGCCGCGGCATGTCGCGGAAGAGGCGCTCGGCCGCGCGCATGACCTTGTCGCCCGGCACGTTGCCGCTGACCGCCAGCACCATCCGATCCGGTCGATAGATCGCCGCGTAGTGCGCCTGCAGCGCGTCGCGCCCGATGCGCTCGATGCTCTCGCGGCGTCCCACGCTCGGCCAGGCGTAGGGGTGCGGCCCGTACAGGTCGCGCAGCACCGAGTCGAGCGCGCGCTGGAACGGCGTGTCGCCGCGCGTCTGCAGCGCGCTCTGGATCAGCCGCCGCTCGCGCTCGATCTCGTCCGGCGGCAGCGTCGGCCGCAGCGCCACCTCCGCCATCAGTCGGAGCAGCGGCTCCCAGCTCCGCGCCAGGGCCGTGCCACGCACCTCCCCGTATTCGACGTCCCCCGAGGCGTCGAGCGAGCCGCCGAGATCCTCGATCGCCTCGGTCAGGAGCACGGCGGTGTGCTGCCGGGTGCCGCGGATCATCACCCGGTGCAGGAAATTGGTGATGCCGGCCGTGTCGGCGGTCTCGAAGAGCGAGCCGGCCCGCACCTGCAGGGAGGCGGCGACCACGCCGACCGACGCATCCGAGCGCACGAGCACCGTCAACCCGTTGGGCAGCACATGTCGGATCACCGGAGGGGGCGTCACCGCCTCCGCCGCGGCGGCGGTGAGTCCCACCGGGACGCCGGTCAGCAAGACGCCGAGCGCGAGGAGCAGCCGGCTCACGAGCGCGGCGGCACCAGCGCCACGCGCACGTAGCGGGTCGGATCGAGGTAGCGGCGCGCGACCGACTGCACCTGCGCGGCGCTCACCGTGCGCAGGCGGTCGAGATAGATCAGCTCTTCCTGCAGCCGCCAGATCGTCTCCGCCTGGCCGTAAGCGCGGGCGCGGCCCTCGGCCGTCTCCGTGGAGAACTCGTGGTCGACCTCGGCGGCAGTGACTCCACGCCGGAGCTCGTCGACGGTGACGCCGCGGTCACGCACGCGCTGGATCTCGGCGAGCACCTCGGCCTCGGCTCGCTCCAGGTTCTGGGGCTCGAGCTGCGCCGTGATGGTGACGAGCCCGGCGCCCTCTAGAGCGGTGAGCCCGCTGGAGATGCTGTTGACGATGCCCTCACGCTCCCGGAGCGCCGCCACCAGCCTCGAGGCCTTGGTGCGGCCGAGGATCGACATCAGCAGATCGAGGGCCGGGGTATCGGCGTGGTCGAGCCGCGGCGCATGCCAGGCGAGCCCCAGGTGCGCCTGGCCGCTCGGACGGGTCAGCTCCAGGCGCACGGCGCGCGGTGCCGGCGGCAGCGGCGGCGGCAGGCGCCTGGTGCCGGACCGTGACAGCCCACCGAGCGTGGCCCGCGCCACCCGCAGCACCTCGTCGGGATCCACCGCGCCCACGACGACCAGCGCGAACATCTCGGGCGCGTAGTGGCGCCGGTAGAAGCCGACGAGCGTCTCGCGACTGAGCGCGCTGATGACGTCCGCCGAGCCGATCACCGGACGACCATACGGATGGCCCTCGAACGCCGCCGTGAACAGCTCGCGCACGAGAAATCGCCGGGGATTGTCGTCGTTGAGACGCATTTCCTCGAGCACAACCTGCTTCTCGGCCTCGAGGAGATCGGCCTCCAGGCTGGCGTTCACGCCGACGTCCACGAGCATCTGGATGCCCGGCACGACCTGGCGCGCCGGCAGGATCGTGTGATAGAAGGTGTAGTCCCACGACGTCCCGGCGTTGATACGTCCGCCGACTCCCTCGATCTCGCGCTCGACGAACCCTGCCGGGCGCGTCGGCGTACCCTTGAAGAGCATGTGCTCGAGATAGTGGGCCAGCCCAAGCTCGCGCGCGCTCTCGTCCCGCGCGCCCGCTTGCACCCAGAGCTGCAGCGCGACGACGTCGCTGGCGCGATGCTCCTCGACGATCACAGGGACGCCGTTGGGGAGGACGTACCGTGAAGGACCGCTGGGCCGCTGCACGGTGCGGCTCACCGGACGCGTCACGCTGCAGCCGCCCCAGACGATGGTGAGGACGAGCGCCACAGCGATTCGCGCTACCGGCCGCATAAGCCTTTAGGAGGCTATCACACGGCCCGTTCCGCGGACCCGTTCTGTCGGCTGGCCCTGATCGGACAAAATGCTGGGCGACCGCCCGGGCAGAATGCCTTACCCCCCGCCGGTCGGCCACCTGACACATCGTCCGTGAACGGGATCCGGGCGCTCGGAACCATCTGATTCTTCGTCGGTTCTATCTCGCGTCAGCGCTGGCACCCCCCTTGCGCTCTCGGGGTCACGAGTTCCGGGATGGCGGCCATGGGGGCTGCCGGGACCTGAGCCAAACGAAGCCGACAAAAGGACAGGGAAACGAGATGAAGAGACTCTTTGCAACCCTCATGAGCGTGGCCGTCGTGG
>Ga0209471_1002476_pt1 | contig 10600 bp, 12 predicted proteins | sample GraSoiAngelo_128_FD_185885 | JGI IMG/M metagenome (GOLD analysis project Ga0209471, IMG submission 185885) | Grasslands soil microbial communities from the Angelo Coastal Reserve, California, USA - 14_0927_12_20cm (SPAdes) (version 2) | ecosystem: Environmental > Terrestrial > Soil > Grasslands ... | reverse complement strand
GCGTTTTCCGTCCTTTCCCGCGAGAACGGCCGTCAGCTAAGTCGTTATCCTTGGGCGAGACGCGCTTGACGGGCGGCGCGGTCGCCTGAGGAAGTTGGAGGTTCGAGTCCTCCCGCCCCAGTTGAAGGTACGCTAAGGCTCCACCATCGATGGAACCCTCAGCCGGCGGCGTGACGCCTGGCGGTTTTCGCGACGCGTCGCCTGCTCGCCGCTTCCTCCTCCCGGAGCTCCTGGTCGCCGCAGCGATTCTCGCCGCGGGTTTCGCCGGCATCCTGCCGTTCGGCGCGACACCGTTTCTCGTCGCGTTCGGTGGTGTCTCTCTCTGGCTGCGCCGCGAAGGTGCGCGCGCAGTCGGGTTGGCGTTCCGCCCTGACTGGGGTCGCGCGGTGCTCGTGGGCATCGGGGCCGGCGCTGGCTACCAGGGCTTCAGCCTCTACGTCGCCGAGCCGGCGATCGCTCGACTCACGGGCAAGCTCCCCGACGTCAGCCTCTTTGCCGCCCTGGAGGGCAACCTCCACTTTCTCCTCATTTCGCTCACCGTCGCATGGACGCTCGCCGCGTTTGGCGAGGAGTTCGTCTATCGCGGTTACCTGCTCACGCGGATCGCGCGGGCGTTGGGAGGCGAGCCCCGCGCGTGGCGTGCGGCACTCGTGGCCACAAGCATTCTGTTCGGCGTCGGGCATGCATTTCAGGGGTGGTCGGGCGTCATCAGCGCAGGGCTGGGTGGTTTCTTGTTCGGCCTGCTGTACCTTGCCACCGGCCGCAATCTCTGGGTCTGTATGATCGCGCACGGCACGACCGACACGGTCGGCTTCCTCCTCCTCTATCTGGGGAAGTATCCGGGTGCATGAGGAGGCGCCTGTTGCGGCGGCACAACGTTTGCCCTAGGTACTCCCCGCCTTCCGAGAGCGTTTCGGCTATCCTACTATGTCGGACCGGGGAGTTACGTATGAAAACCGCCGTGCTGACCACCGTCCTCACACTCGCCATCGGCGGATACTCGCCGGCGCCCGCCCAGGGGCCGTATGACAAGCACGCCGACGCGCATAAGAACATCGAAGGTGCGTTGCTGCGGGCCCGAGCCGACGACAAGCTCGTGCTCCTGGACTTCGGGGCCAATTGGTGTCTCGACTGCATCGTCCTGTCTCATCTGTTCGAGGACAAGACCGTGCGCGCCTTCCTAGACGACAATTTCCACGTCGTGCAGATCGACGTAGGGAATTGGGACAGGAATCTGGACGTCTCGCGGCAGTACGGCAGTCCGATCGAGAATGGCATTCCCGCCGTCGTGATCCTCGCCGGCTCGGGCGACGTCATCGCGTCGACCAAGAATGGCGCCTTGGCCGATGCGAGAACGGCGACCGCGCGGGATGTTCTCGGCTACCTCAAGGGCTGGGTGGCTCAAAAGCCGATGCATGCGGCTCGCTAGCCCGTCCACTCCCGTGGGGCTCGCCTCCGCCATGATCGTGCTGGGGCTCGGCGGAGTGCGCCTCCAGTCCGAGCGATGGCTCCTCACCAGATTCGCGCAGCATGACGTTGCCGTCGAGATCGCGCTTGAGCGGGACCAATCGGGGAAGGCGTGGTTGGTGGGAACGTATACGCCGTCCAAGGCGAACTTTCATCTGTACGGGAAGGACTTACCGAGGGCAGGGATTCACGGAGTAGCGCGCCCCACACTATTGGAGCTCGTCTCGTCCGCGTCGCTCAGGTCTGCGGGCCCGCTCGTCGCGGACCAAGCGACCATCGATCTCCACGTCGCCGCCTTGGAGTCGACGTTTCCCGTCTACCCGGCGGGCGCCGTGACGCTCCGTCTCCCCGTAACGCTCACCGCGAGGGACAGGGCGACGGCGGAGCTGTCCGTGACGTACATGGCCTGCAGCGACCGCACCTGTCTGGCGCCGGTCATCGATCGGCGGATCGTCGTCAGGATCCCGGAGCTGGCTGCCTCCGCCCCTTGACCTTGCAACACTCTGCCTAAGTTCGCTCTCACCCGCGCAAAAATTTAGTTGCACGTCTGCAACGGACCGTGTGTTGCGGCGGCGCAAGAGTGTGACGCTGTCGTTTGCACGGTGTTGCCTCCTAACCACGCGAAGGTCGCAGGTGCGTGCGTCGCTTCGACAGTCGACGGGACAGTTCACTCTTTTTACTTTGCCGGCATGCATCCAGAATCGCGCCTTCGACGAGCGTGGGTCGCGCGGATCGGCGGAACACACCCGCTGCCATTCGCGACGACGAGTCCGTACACGACGGCTCAAGGCGGTGGCGTGGGGACCGCCGAATGCACTGCCTCTGCGGTAACGCCCCGGCGGCTGCGGTGGGACACCTTGCAGTTGGTCCTCGCGCTCCTCGTGTTCGTGCAGGTGTGGCGCATCCACGACCTGCTTCCCGGGATCGCGATGCCGGGCCTTCCCGTGCTGTGCACGCTCGCAGTGCTATTCCTGCTGGTGCTGGATCAGGATCCGCGGCGCAGACTGGACAGCCTCAAGCAGCCCGTCGTCCGCGCCGCGCTTGTGTTACTGCTGCTCGCCACGCTCTCGATTCCGGGGAGCCTCTATCCTCGGTACAGCGCCATCTTCGTGGTCAAGGACTACATGCGGAGCGTCGCGTTGATGCTCATGATCGCCGCCAGTATTCGCGGGGTAGGCGATCTGCGGCGGCTCGCCTGGCTCCAGATCGTGGGCGTCACGCTCTGCTGCGCAGTCAGCTTGGCGCGCGGTCAGGTCGACGCCGATGGTCGACTCGTTGTACTGACCTACTACAATTCGAACGACCTGGCGTTGTTGATCGTCAGCACGTTGCCACTCACCCTATACCTGTGGCGTCGGCCGACAGGTCTGGTGGGTCGAGCGGTGCTGCTCGCCGCTGCGTCGTGCGTCATGATGACGTTCGGTCGCACCGGCTCGAGAGGGGGGTTCTTAGCGTTTGTGGTGGTGGCGGGCTATCTGTTGGCGGGATTTCGCGGCATTGCTACGTCGAAGCGGGTCGCCGCTGTGGCGCTGCTTGCGATTCTGCTCGTCGCCCTCGCGAGCGACCGCTACTTCACACGTATTCAAACGATCTTGAATCCGTCAGCGGATTATAACTGGCGTGGGAAATCCGAGACAGGTCGGATGGAGATATGGAAACGCGGCATCGACTACATGATGACGTATCCCGTATTGGGAGTCGGGGTCGGTGCGTTCCCGGTGGCGGAAGGCACTCTGGCGCCTGAAGCCCGCGAGCTGCGGTGGTACGGCAAGGGCTTCAGGTGGTCCGCCGCACACAACCCCTTCATCCAAATCGGCGCCGAGCTCGGCGTCCTCGGACTGATCGCGTTCGTCGCGCTACTCGTGAGAGCTTTCCGCACGCTCTCCAAGGTCCGGCGGGGGCCGCCCGCGGAGTCCGCCGTGTTGGCGCAGAGCCTCACCGCCTGCCTCGTCGGGTTCGTGGTGGGTGCGTTCTTCTCGTCGGTGGCCTATGCCGCCTATTTGTACATGCTCCTCGGCATGATCGTGGGCCTTGCGCGAGCAGCATCTCCTCGCCAGGCACACGTGCCCCCGACCCTTGACCCGGGCGTACCCCCACGGCTTTGTTTGACAAGAGGCCTTACATAGTCGCATGGTCCTGCCGCTCGCTGTGCTACTGCTCCAAGTCCCCCAGGCGTCCGCTGCGGCGCCGGCGGACGCGCGACCGGTGCGTGTCTGGCTCGGCGCCAGCGGCGTCCTCAGCCGCGGCACTCCCGTCCGGGTCTACGTTCAGGCGGCGCAAGACGGCAACCTGATCGTGCTGCACCGCCGCACCGACGGCCGCATCGACGTGCTGTTCCCCGCCAAGCCCGACGGGGATCCGTTCGTCCGCGCGGGCACCTACGAGATCCAGGCGACGCCGAGCCGCGTCGCCTTCGTGGTCGCGGAGCCCGACGGCTCGGGCCTCGTCCTCGCCGCGCTGGCGCCCCGGGCCTATCGCTTCGACGAGTTCGTGCGCTCCGCGGCGTGGGACCCCGACGCGCTCGCGCCGTCCTGGGATGGCTCCGACGGCGAGGGTATCCTCTCGGACCTCGTGCAGCGCATGCTCGGCGACGGCTACTTCAATTACGACATCGTGATGTACGCCGTCGCGCCGCCCGTCTACGCCCTGCAGCAGGACACGGACGCCTCATTGCCGATGTACCCGACGTGCACCGACTGCACGTTCATCGGCTTCCAACAGAACCTGTTCGAGCCGCTGGCGCTGTGCGATCCATTTTTGTCGCCCTGCATCGGCCAGGGCCGGTTCCGCCACCGCGGGCGGCGACTCGACGAGGCACCGGCCGCCCCGCCGAGCCGCACGATCGCCCTCTCGATGCGCGGATCATCCGCGGCGGCGCTGATACCGCGGGACGGCAGGGCGGGAGGCAAGGGAGCGTTCGAGCCCCGCGCGCGGGCGCCGCGCCCGATTCCACCTGGGCCGACGAGTCTCCCGATCCGCGCAGCCCCGCTCGGCCCCGGCCGATCGACGCTCGCGAGCGCGCCGGTACGCCCCGCGGTGCCTACGCTGCGACGCAGGGTGAGCGCGCCGGCCCAGCCCGTGCCGGGTCGCGTGGTGAGCCTGACGCTGACACCCACACGACTGCGGGAGGAGCCCGCCGAAGCGCCCAGCGGTGGCTCCCTCGTCCTCACGGGCCTGACGGTATCACCACCAGTCCCACCCGCAGCGCCCGCGCGCGTGCTCGTGGCGCGGCGGGAGGCACCCCCGATCCAGGCCACTACACCCGGAATGATCCGGGAACGGGGTCTGGCGATGGCTACAGGTGGAGTGGGGGCGGGAGGAGAAGCGACGGCGCCGGCGACGGGACGTACACAAGGAATCGCAATCCCGCCGGCCATGTTCCACGCGGCTCAGGCCCGCGTGCCCGCACGTATCGCTGTTCGGCGACGTTGACGGACGCTACGTCGCTACGTTGTCCGACGAGCACATCGGACAACGTAGCGTCGTACCGTCGTGACTCGGGTTACTGACCTACCGTAAAGTCGATTCGCTTCAGCACTGTGCCCGCCGCGTCACGCACCTCGACGTGCCAGGCTCCGGTCCAGTCGGGCGGGACCGACTTGCGGCTCCACGTGCGCCAGGGCGATCCGCCCACCTGCAGCTCGACGTCGCCTACCTGCGTGTCGCCGTGGAACCAGACGTGGTGGATGCTTGAGCCACCGGCGCCCTCCACCTTGGTCCAGCCGATCAGCTGGCCAACGTCCGCTGGGAACGCGGTGCCCGTGTCTTGCGGCTGCCGATCGAGCACCGACCGCGCGACCACCGCCTCGACGACCGTCACCTGAGGCGCCGCCGCCGCTGGAGCGGCGGCCTTCGTGGTGTCCTGCGCGGCGAGGCCGCGGCCGAGCAGCAGGGTCGCCGCGGCGATCATAGCCATGCGCTTCATGACGGCTCTCCTTCAGAAGGTGTTCCTTGTACGGTGCGCCGGCGGCGATGTTCCAGCCACGTGCCCAACAGCGCCGCGATCAGCGTCCCCGCCGCCGCCCCTCCGAGCTGGAACCGCGCCTGGTACTCGCGCTGCCGCCCGGCGCACTTGCCGGCGAACAGCGCGCCCACCATGGCGCCGCACGATCCCTGAATGAACGTGAAGCCATAGCCCGCGCCCGCGCCGAACAGCACCGGGAGCGCGCACAACACGAGGTGGCGGAGAAAGATCTTCATGGCGAACCCATGACATGGAGGAAGACGGGCCGCGAAATCTCAGTGGGAAGAGAACGCGCCGGGGCGGTCCGCTCGATGACGGCGCTCACAGTCCCCGGGGTCGCATGCTGGGTCATCGCCCGCGCTCGACCTTCCAGCGATCGACCACCCGTGCGGCGTCTCCCGTGCCTCTCACGACCTGGTACTGGTCGAAGTGGGCGACGGTGAGACACGAGTGGTTGGGGATGATTTCGACCTGCGTCCCGACCGTGAACCGACCGTCGAGCGCGGCCGGAGATTCGGCGCGGATCTGCCCGTGCTCCTGCGACAAGGTCGCCACCGTGAGCTCGGAAGCGCCACGCACCGCGCCCATTGCCTGCGGGCCCACGTGCGCCGGCCCGGGATCCTTCGACAGCTCGAGCGCCCCGGCGTCGACGATGAAATGCGCCGCCCCCGGTTGATGCGACACGACCGTGGCGAGCACCGTCACGCCCACGTCCCCGGGCTCGCAGCACCCGATCAGCACCATCGTCCGGTCGTAGAACACGTAGTTGCCGGGGCGCGCCTCGGTCACGCCGGCGAGGTCCTGGGCGGCCGCCATCGCGAGCGTCGACCCGACGCTCACCTCGCGCACCGGCAGGCCGGCTTCGCGGAGTCGCCCGGCGAACCCGACCATGACGCTCCGCTCCTGCTCCGCCACCCGGGCCGCTTCCGCCTTGCTCGTGGTGCGGTAGGCGTGGCCGGAGTGGCTCAGGATGCCGTCGAACACGAGTCCGCGCTCGTCTCCCAAGTCGGCGGCCACCTCCAGGGCGTAGGGCGATCCCGGGTTTACGCCTGCTCGGTGATAACCGCAGTCCACCTTGAGCCACACGTGCAGGCCCGAGCCCGCGAGCGCGCGCGCCGTCCGCTGGTCATCCACGACGACTCGCAGCGTCGCTCCCGTTTCCTCCGCCAGGCGGCGCGCGTGGGGGATGTGACTCGGATCGATCGGAAACGCCCAGGTGAGGTCGGCGAACCCGGCGCGCGCGAACACCTCTGCCTCGACCAAGGTGGACACGGTGAGGCCGCGCGCGCCCTGCTCGAGCTGCAGGCGTCCGAGCTCGAGACACTTGTGCGTCTTGGCGTGCGGCCGCAAGGCGACGCCGAGCTGCCGAGCACGCGCGGCCATGTCCGCGAGATTGCGCTCCACGACATCCAGGTGCAGCAGGAGCGCCGGTGTCTCCACGTCGTACGCCTTCACGTTTCCCGTTTCCCGTTTCCCGTTTCCCCTTTTCCCGTTTCCCGTCTACTTCACCACGTGGAACTCCGTCTGGCGTCGCAGGATCCAGTGCATCTGGCCGTCGGGGGCGAGCTCCGCGTTCTCTTCCTGCGCCGACCGCACCGGCTGGTTGGCCCATTCCGGCAGCGGGGTCGTGGCTTGGAGCTCGATCGCGAACCAGCTGTTGGGGACCAGGCTCACGTCCCCGCGTCCGGGCACTCCCTCCTGGTGGTCCCACAGCCCGATCAGCGGCCCGGCGCCGTGCCCGCGGTCGCCGATGGGGTGGGTGTAGATCGTGCCGGTGATCCCGGCCGCCCGCATCTGAGCCAGCGCGGTGGCGAGTACCTCGTTCCCAGTCCGCCCCGGCCGCATGTCGGCGAGCAGGATGTCCTGCAGCCTGTTCGAGTTCTTGAGGGCCTGCTTCAACCCGTCCGGGACCTCACGCTCACCGGGCCGCAGTACATAGCCCATGTGCTGTGTGTCGGTGTTCAGGCCCAGTGCGGTGATGCCGAAGTCGCAATGCAGCACGTCGCCGCGCTGGATCACGACCGCGCCGGAATCGGACAGATCGACGCCCCGCCGCTGCACGTCCACGTCGGTGTGGAACCAGGTGCCGAACCCGAGGTCGTTCACCCGCTGGCGCATCCACCAGGCGACGTCGTCGGTCGTCGTCTTGCCGGGCGTGATGACCTTGCTCGAGAATGCGGTATCGATGGTTCCCCAGACGACCTGCATCAGCCGCCGGTACGCGGGGAGCATCGCCGGAGCGCGGATCTCCTGATACTCGAGCGGCAGGTCCTCGGCGCGCATGATTCGGGCCCGGTACCGCTCGGGGAGCGCGGCCTGCAGCTGCTCCCACTCGCCCGCCGACAGCCCGTCCGAGAAGGCATGGGTGGGCGAGATGTCCACGGCGATAGTCGGCGGATCGCGCTCCTCGACCACGCGGCGCAGGAGATCCCATTGCGCTTGTCCCACCAGCTCGGGGCGGCGGCCGATCGAGGGATCGATGGTCTCTTTCGCGTGGTAGGCCTCGTACAGCCCGCCCTGCGATGTGCCGCCGAGCGCGAGCCGCTCGACGCCACGGTCCGGGCCGCGGTCGAAGAACACGTAGATCGTGCGCCGCCGCGCAAAGAACGTGGTGGCCGAGACCAGCGACCAGAACACCGGGTCCTCGTTGTACTCGCGCATCGGGACGACCCACATCGCGACGTGATGCTGCCGCATCAGTCGCGGCAGCACCGAGTCGAGCCGGTAGCGCAGCCACTCTTGCTGGACGGCCGCCTGTTCGCGCAGCGTGCCGAGCGGGCGGGTGGGTGAGGATGTCAGGCGGGGTGGCTCGCCTGACGGAAGTCCCTGCACGAGGATGGTCGAGAGCAGCAACGCGGCGAATGTCATAGCGGTCGAGATGTGGGAGAAGGTTGGGGTGGCTGGGAGAGCACGGCACGACGGGTCACCAGGACGAGCAAGAGGATGATGGCGCCGACGTTGTACGTGTTCTGGCGGATGACCCGTAGAACCGTAGGCAGGGCGCTGGAGATGTGGCTCAGCATCCCAGACGTGAGCAGTGCCGCGACGCCGAGCAGGCCGAGCCACGCTGCACGCCTCCAACCTCGCGCCGGCGCCGGGCGGCTGAACAGGTCGGTCCAGGCGGGCAAGGCGAACACGTAATAGTGGAGGCGGTCGAGCGGTGCCAGCAGGACCGCGAGCACCGCGGTCATCCCGACCTCGTAGGCCGGTTGACTGGTCGCCCGGCCGCGCCACAGCACCGCGGCCACGGCCCCGACGCCGAGCAGGTCCAGGATCACAGCCGTCGCGATGTTCCCCCCCAAGCGCGCCACCGGCGCCAGGGGGAGCCGCCTGGGTGGGGGAGTTGGCCGCTCGGTTCCCCGGTCCGCCGGTGGCGACGCTCTTCGGGCCGGGAGCGCAAGCGGCCAGGCCCACCGCGGCCGTGACACCCACCGCCAGCGGCCGCCAGCGGCCGCGCGCGAGAAAGTAGAGAAAAATGGCCCCGGGGTAGCCCTTGAGCGCGGTAGCCACGCCAATCCAGAGCGCCGCGCGCATCTCACGTCCTTGTTCGAGGTCGCCGATGGCGCGGACGACCAGCGCGAGCAGCACCAGATTGATGTTCAAGTGTTGAAAGTTGCTCTGGAGCGGTTGGGCGACCGCCGCGACGGCCAGCACGACCGGGGTCCAGCGGCCCACGTGCTGGTACCCGCGAACCACACACCACCCGAACAACGCCACGTTGCCGACCGCCCATACGGCCTTGGTGAGGGGCAGGCTGAGGCGCGCCAAGAGCGCGAACGGACCGAGGGCAAAGATCGCGAACGGCGGCCAGGGAAGGCCGATCGCGCCGTTGAAGTCGGCGTACGGCGGCTGACCCTGCAGCAGGCGCTCGGCCAGGCGCAGGTGGAACACGAAGTCGCCGCCCGAGTGGACGCCGATAACCGAATTGACGAGCGCATACACTGCGCCGAGCGCGAGCAGGATGCGCCGCGCTCGGGGCGTCAACTCCGCCATATTCCCCGGGTCAGGCTCGCCCAGCCGGCGAGAAAGCAGAGTCCGCCGACGGGCGTCACCGCCCCCAGGGCGCGCACGCCGGTCAGCCCGAGCGCGTACAGGGAGCCGGAAAAGACGATCGTGCCCGCGACGAAGAGCCAACCTGCCAGGCGCACTGCCGGGACGGGCCAGCGCGTCACCGCCCACGCCACGAGCAGCAGCGCGAGGGCGTGGTACATCTGGTAGCGCGCGCCGGTCTCGAACGCGGCCAGCTGGTCGGGGGGGAGAAGCGCGCGCAGAGCGTGCGCCCCGAATGCGCCGGCGGCTACGGCCACGAACGCCGACACCGCGCCGAGCGCGGCGAACGTTCGGTCCATCAGTCGAGCCGGCGGCCCGTCACTTCGATGCGGCGGTATCGCTCGATCCGGCCGGAGCCTCCGACGAAGGCGGAGGCGAACCAGCTCGTCAGCCCCACCACGATGGACGCGAGAATCGCAGCCCCCAGCCCGGAGAGCGAGAACCCCGGCATGAGCCAGGCGACCAGCGCGACGGAAATCCCGTTCACGACCAGGATGAAGAGTCCCAGCGTAATGACCGTGAGCGGTAGGGTGAGAATGAGGATGATCGGGCGGATCACGGCGTTCACGATGCCGAGCAGCAGGGCAGCGACCACGAGGTTACCCCAGCCGTCGATTCGGACGCCCGGGACGATGGTCTCCGCCGCCCACAAACCGAGCCCCGTGATTACGAGGCGGAAGAGAAAGCCTTTCATGCCTTCAAAATACTAGCGCGCGTCCCGCCGCGCCCGACCGGCCACGAACCGGGCCGTCACCCCGGGGTGCACCTGCACGCCGAGCCGCGCGTCGAACAGGATCGCGCCCACGAGTGAATCACCCACTCGCGATGCACTGACGCCGGCGAACGGCCCCAGGTCTGCCGGCCAGCCGTAGATCAGGGCCTGCTCTGGGGAGCCGTACCAGGTGACGGCGAGCGTTTCGGCACGCGGCACCGCGAATACCAGGGCGCCCTTGTAATGACACGTCCGGCCGACCGCGACGCGCGTCGTATCGAGGATCACGTCGGTGAGCTTGAAGCGATCGCCCATCTCGGGCAGCGTGAGCGAGTCGCCGCGCGCCACGACCCAGTGGCCGACGTACGGCTGCGAGAACCGCGCGCGCAGGTGCATCTCCGACGAGT
>Ga0209471_1002475_pt1 | contig 10604 bp, 12 predicted proteins | sample GraSoiAngelo_128_FD_185885 | JGI IMG/M metagenome (GOLD analysis project Ga0209471, IMG submission 185885) | Grasslands soil microbial communities from the Angelo Coastal Reserve, California, USA - 14_0927_12_20cm (SPAdes) (version 2) | ecosystem: Environmental > Terrestrial > Soil > Grasslands ... | reverse complement strand
TTTGGCGACGTCAACCTGCTGATCAGCCCGCAGCTCACCTCGCAAACGCAGGTGCTCTTCAACCGCGCCGTCCTGGACCGGGTCACGGCGCTGGCGCCATTCCTGCAGTTCGACCAGGACCCCTACGTCGCCGTCGTCGATGGACACGTCTACTGGATACTGGACGGGTTCACGGTTACGGACCAATACCCCTACAGCGAGATGCCCCCGGAGGATGGCGGTCCATTGACCGGCGTCAACTACGCGCGCAATTCCGTCAAGGTGGTGGTCGACGCCTATACCGGGACGACGACCTTCTATCAGATCGATACCAAAGACGCGGTCGCCAACACCTACGCCTCGATCTTTCCCGGACTCTTCAAGCCGTTCAACTCGATGCCTGCCGGGCTGCAGGCCCACATTCGCTATCCGCGGGATCTATTCAACCGGCAGGCCGAGCGCTTTACCTACTTCCACATGACGGACCCGACGGTCTTCTACCTTCGGTCCGACCTCTGGAACATCGCCAAGGAAAATTTGGCGCAGGGCGGCACCGCCTCGCCGATTCGGCCCTTCTATGTCATCAGCCGGCTCCCCGGCGAGCCCAAAGAAGAGTTCCTCACCATCCTGCCCTACACACCGAACGGCAAGACCAACATGATCGCCTACCTGGCGGCGCGCTCGGATCAGCCCGACTACGGCACCCTCTTCGATTTCCGCTTCCCCAAAGACAGCCTGGTCGTGGGCCCGCAGCAGGTGGAAGCCAACATCGATCAGGCGCCCCTGATCAAGTCGCAATTCGCGCTCCTCAATGCCGCGGGCTCGAGCGTGATCCGCGGCAACCTGCTCGTTCTCCCGATCGAGACCTCGCTGCTCTATATCGAGCCGGTGTACCTGGAGGCCACCAACGTCGCCAAACCACAACTCAAGAAAGTCATCGTGGCGACGGGCCAGAACGTCGTGATGGAAGACACGTTGGACAAGGCGCTGGCGGCCTTGCTTGGGAACGCAACCCCCTCCGGCCCCACCGGCCCCAGCCCGAGTGGCACGGTCGCCCAGTTGATCGCCCAGGCGAAGACGCACTACGACGCGGCGCAGGCCGCCTTGAAGAACGGCGATTTCACCACCTACGCCAAGGAAATCCAGACCGTTGGGACCATCCTGAATCAGTTGGCCGCCCTGCAGTCGCCGTCGGCCTCGGCGTCGCCCAGCGCCTCCCCCAAAGCCTCGTCCTAAGCGCAACCGCCCGGCCCGCTGGACTGCAAAAAGAGGGCGCTTGCCCGCGGCAAGCGCCCGTCCAAACCCCCGGAACCTGGTTAGTGACCTCCTGGCAGCGAGTCGGCGACGGCGAGCACGACGGCAGCGACGGTGACGAGCAGAGCGATCAACCGGTTCATGAGCAGGCTCCTTACGGCAGCGGGTGCTCCAACCGATTGGCCGGAATTTAACACCCGGTGCACTCGCTGTCAATATACTTTCGACCCCTGGTGTAGTGGAGCTATACTTCTCATAGCTTTATGAACTCGGTCGGGGAGCGTCTTCGAGAAGCACGGCTGGCTCGCGGACTGACGCAGGAACAGCTCGCTCGCGGGGTGGCGACCAAGGGATTTATCAGCCAGGTCGAGTGCAACCGGGCCACGCCGTCGCTCGCCAAGCTCCGCCTGATCGCCGAGCGCCTCGGTTTGCCGCTCGGCCACTTCACCGGCGATCACTCACCGCTGGAGCTCACCTACCTGCGCAAGAGCGCCGAGCTCGCGGTCAAGGCCAAAGAACCGGCCCACGCCCTCGCCCTGCTCGAAGAGGCTGGACCCATCGCTCGGACCGCCAACGAGCGTGCCGACCTGCAGCGGATCCGCGGCATGGCGCTCGACGCGCTCGAGCGGCTGCCCGAGGCGCTCGTCGCACTCCAGACGGCCGCCGCCGACGCGCCCCCCGACGACCCCGAGCTGAACGGCGCCATCTACACGGAAATTGCCACGGTGCTCAACGAGCAAGAACAGTTCAACTTTGCCGTCGAGGCCGGTCGGCGCGCCCTCCTGTGGCTGGACCGCGCCAAACACGCCGATCCGGCACAACGAGCCCGGGTGCTGACCAACCTTGGCCGCTCCTGCTGGGGCCTGGGACAGCTGGAACAGGCGTATCAATTTTCACTTCAGGCTCTCGAGGCCGCCACCGACGCCGAAAGCCTGTTCCGAATCGCGAATGCGCACATGTCCCTGGGTGTCACCGCCCGGGCCAAAGGCCTCTTCGATGAGGCGATCGAGCACTGCAATCGTGCGCTTGAGATCCACGCCCGTATCAAGCAGGAGCGTGTGGCCAATCGGATCCTCAACAACGTCGGTGACATCCACCACGCCGCCGGGCGGCTGACGGAAGCCTGGGATGCCCAGTCGCGCTGCCTTGCGCGCGCCCGTGAGCTCTCGGACGATTTTGAAATCGGCGTGGCCGCCGGGGCGCTCGCCCGCTATGCCCTCGACGCCAGCAAGCATGGTGACGCCCTGCAATTCGCCCAGGAGAGTCAGCGCGCCGCGGAACGGTCGCAAGACCACTTGCACCGAGCGCTTTCGGCCGCGGTCGAGGGAGCCGCCGCTGAACGGCTCGGTCACCCGGTGATCGCCGACCGTCGCTTCCGGGCGGCGGCCAGGATGCTCGTCGATCGCGACGCCGCCGGAAAGCTCAGCGAGGTCTGCGCCATGTACGCCGAGATGCTGCGCCACCGCGGGGAGCAGGACCGCGCCTTCGCTGTCATGCGCATGGCGGCGGAGCGCGATTTCGCCAAGCTGCCGGCGCTTCTCAAGACGTGAGCGCGACCGAAGGCCAGAACCCGCAGCCGACGGTGTTAGTGGCCGACGACGAGGAGGCCAGCCAGCGAGAGCTCCGCACACTGCTCGAGCGCGGCGGCTATCGAGTGATCATGGCCGGCGACGGGGCGGCGGCGTTGCGCACGCTTGCCGCGCACGAGTGCGACCTCGTCCTCTGCGAGGCGGTGCTCCCGGACATGGAGGGCTTTGAGGTCTGCCGGGCAATCAAGCAGGCGCCAGCCACCCACGAGATCCCGGTGGTGCTGCTGATGTCCGGGGATGACGACGTTCAGCGCGAGCGCGCTCTCCAGGCGGGCGCGGATGACATTGCGGTCAAGCCGGTCGACCGCGCCCGGTTGCTGGCACTGGTGCGAGTCCAGCTTCGCATCGCCGAGCTCAACCGCCAGCTCAATAAGCTCGAGAGTGTCGTCGTCACGCTCGCGCGCGCCGTGGAGGATCGCGACCACTCCAGCGCTGGCCTTTCGGAAAAAGTCGCCCATTGGGCAATGCAGCTTGGCACCGCCCTCGAGTTGCCTGACAATCAGCTCACGCTGCTGTACCGCGCGGCTCTCCTGCATGACGTCGGCACGGTGACCGTTCCGGTCGATGTGCTATCAAAGCAGGGCCGTTTGGACCCCGGTGAATTCAGCCAGGTGAAGCGCCATCCGATCGTGGGCGAAGAAATCCTCGCCGCCCTGCCGAGCGCCGAGCAGGTCTTGCCGGCGGTCCGACACCATCACGAACGGGTCGACGGGGCCGGCTATCCTGACGGGCTGGATGGCGAGGACATTCCTTTGTTCGCCCGAATCATTGCCATTGCCGATGCCTTCGTGGCGATGAGCAACGATCGCCCCTACCGCGCTCGGCGGCCTCGCGAGGAAGTGATCCGCACCCTCCGGCAGGGCGAAGGCAAGCAGTGGGACGCCGCGCTTGTCGAACGCTTTCTGCGGCTGGTCGACGAGACCGACGCAACGTCCCTCCCCGAGGCGCAAACCGCCGGCTAAAGATCGTTTAGCTAAACCCGCAAGACTAGCGGCCGCTGGAGACTGGCACCCGAGGCATTCGCCGGAACCCGCCCACCGGGTGGCCTGGCCAACCAGCGGCCGTCTTTTCGTTCTAGCGTCCAGCCCTCCTCGTGCAGCATGCGGTGATGGCGCCCGCACACCAGGGCCAGGTTGCCGAGCGCCGTCTTTCCCCCTCGGGTCCACCACACCACATGGTGCCCATCGCACCAGGCCGGCGGCCGGTTGCAATGGTTGACCACACAGCCGCGATCGCGAGCCACAAGCGCGCGACGAGTGGGCGCGGGGATCCGCTGATGCGCATGGCTGGTCTCGCTCTCCAGCTCAGCTTGTCCGAGCAGCCAGCTGACCGATGGGTCGCAGGCATGCCGCTGTGCCGTCTCGATCGGAATCGCCCCGGAGCCTTCCGGATGGGCCGGTGGCGCGCCCGGAATTCCGGCTAACGTTTCGGCACTGGCGGTAATGACGAGGTGGGGCCGCTGCCCGCCGATGGAGCCCAGCTTGCTGCCATCGAGCGGCCGGCGGGCGAGCTCAACCATCGCGTCGGCGCGACGCTGCCCCGGGGTCCGTTCGTCGTCCTTCTTCGGCGGTGGCATCAGTGCGCCGAGCGCCGTCTTGAGCGTAGCGGCGCCTTCGGCATCGAGCAAGCCTTCCAGGTGCACCAACCCGTCCTTGACGTCGCTGATGTGGAGATAGCGGCGCGCATAGCCGCGGTTGGCCTCCGTCAGCGCCGCCGCGTGATCGACGCGATACTCGAACGTCTTCGCGACCTCGGAAAAACGCCCGGATCCATGCTCTCGGCGGCCTTCAGCAGGTTGGTCTCCTCGCCCTGGACTGCCGTCGCACCCACTTTCTCCGCCGTGCGCGCCAGCATTGCCACATGCTGGTAGCCCACATCGCCGCTCGCGAAGGCCTGCCGGGTCTGCGGGAGTTGTTCCAGCTGGCGCGCGATCGTCACCCGCTCCATCGCGGCCCCACCGGAAAGCTTGGCCTTCCAGCGCAGCCAGTCGATCAGTGAGACAGCGCCGTCCGCTCTGTACTCGCCGGACTTGTCGAAGCGTCGCAGCCCGTCGGCGAAGGCAGCTTCCAGCTGAACGATCGACTCCCGGATCTCGACCAGTTCCTCACCCAGCTCACTATCGTCCACGTCCCGGATCCATGCGGGGAGCCGTCCAATCAGGTCTTTCACCTGCCGAATCGGACTCCCATGTCGATCGCCTGACGCGGCCATGCTTCCGTCCTGAGTCACGGTTACGACAGCTGTATGTCGCAACTTCAGAGCCGCGCAAAAAAGGGTCTCCGTTCGGGTCGCGTTGGCTGTAGGTTGGCGGCTTAATCCCGCGCCGCAGCGCCCAGCAAGCGCTCGATGATGACGCAGTCCATCCAGCGGCCGTCGAGCTGGCCGTGGCGGCGATAGACACCGACCTCCCGAAAGCCCAACGCGGCACATAGCCCGCGACTGGCCACGTTCTCCGGGAAGATCCTGGACACCAGCTTTGTAAACCCACGACGTTCGGCCTCATTGATCAACTCGCCCAGCGCGAGGCGGCCGACCCCTTGCCCGCGGGCCGGAGGTGTCACGTAGATCGCGAACTCGGCGACGCCGGTATAGGCAGCGCGGGGCCGGTACTCCGAGGTCCAGGCGAAGCCGACCACGCGGTAACCGTCCTCTACGACCACCGCTGGATACCGCTCCGCTCGGGTAGCCAGCAGCTCGCCGACCGCCTCAGCCGTCCGCGGCTCGGTCTCGAAGGTGGCCGTGCGGTCCTCGATGCCCTGGTTGTAGATCTCCGCGATGGCGGGGGCGTCGCGGAGCTCCGCAAGCCGGGCTTTCAGGCTGGTCACCAACTTCTCAGCATCCTCTAATCCGGCTCAGCATCAGCGCTTATCTAGGAGCGCCATCCTGAATGCAGCAACGGGACCGGACATGAGCACTCTGCATTCGCTCTTCGAGAACATCGCGACGGCGGGCACCCTGTATGGCTGGCGGATAGATGCCATCCTGCTCGGCAGCATGCTCTGGGCCCTGGCCGCCGGCTCCATGCAGCTCCGGCTGGCGATCAGCCACTAATCGGGCCAATCTTCGGGGCGGTCTACATCCGCACCGATTCCTTCGGCCAGGCTGACCTCGATAACGACGTCTGGGTGGGCATTCACCACGACCTGGCCTCCACGATCGCCGCGCAACTGCATCAGCTCGGCAAAAAACCGGCGATCGAAGATTGGCGGATTGCCGCGATGGTCACCGAAGAGCGGAACCACGATCCGTCCGGGCAAGAAGGCTCGCACCAGTGCCTCGACGGCCTCAGGCGTTAGGTACGGTTGATCGGCGACGCCGACCAAGGCGCCGTTGATGGTTTTCGGCAGCGCGCGCAGCCCAATCGCGATCGAGCCGCTGATGCCGTCCTCAGGATGGGCGTTCTCGACCATGGTCAAAGACAGTCCCGCGAGCGCATCACCGAATGCAGGCTCGGTCGACACGACCGCAACCACCGGATGAAGACCGGCGTCCAGGAAACAGCGCGCAGTCTTCCGAACGAGTAACTCACCCCTGTACGGTTCGAGCAGCTTTTGACGACCGAAGCGGGTCGATAATCCCGCGGCGAGCAGAATCCCGGCGATCAGGTGAGTGCCGCGGCTTTGAGTTCCTGGTCGACGCAACTCGCAAAGCGCTGCGCCATTCGCTGCGCGACCTCCTGCACGATGCCGGTGCGTCCGAACTGGGCCACCACGCCGCTGACCGCCAGATCGGTATTCATGACGACACTGGTCCCCTTCTCGCTCGGCTCGAGCTGCGCGGTCATCGTTGCCGATGCACCACCCCGTCCGCGGGTTTCGTTGCCGGCGGCCTTGATGGCCACCGTGTGCGTCGCCGCGTCCATGCTCTCGATGGTGATCTGGCCTTTGTACGAAACGCCGATCGGCCCTAGTTTGACCTCCACCTTGCCGGCGTAGGTCTTGTCATCGATCACCTCTGTCAGGGACGCACCCGGGACACAATGGGCGATCTTCGGGACATCGAGGAGGTACGCCCAAGCGGCCTCTACCGGAGCTGCCAGGTCGAACCGGGTGGTGAAGAGCATAGCCTTAGCCTACTGATTCCGGCCTTGGCCTGCGAAACTCGAACGATGTTGCCGCGGCTGGTCATTGTCACCGGGGCTCCCGGAACCGGGAAGACGATCCTCGCCACCCGGCTGTCACATGAGCTCGGCCTTCCTCTCCTGGCCAAGGACACGATCAAAGAGGCGATGATGGACGCTCTCCCGGTGGCCAATCGGGAGGCATCCATGCAACTGGGCGCCGCCGCCTTCCGCGTGCTGTTTACGTTGAGCCAGTCGCTGCTCGATGCCGGCATCGGCATCGTGCTGGAGGGTCCCTTTACACATCCCCAGGCGGACGCGCCACTACGTGGGCTTGGCCGAAACGCGCGAGCCTCGTTGATTCATTGCGTGGCACCAGCTGAGCTCGTGCTAAAGCGCTATCGCGAGCGGGACGAGTCCGGTCAACGTCATCCGGGCCACTTCGATGGCGTCGTCCTCGAGGCACTGGCGGCACGCCTTCGGGCGGGCGAATACGACGCGCCGCTGCTCGATGGTCCGAAGCTCATCGTCGATACCAGCGACGGCTACGACCCCACCCTGGACGAGATCGTCGCCGGGCTCAAGCCGGACTGAACCTTCGATTTGAAGTAAAGCGGCCGGCGCCCTGTAGGGGAGCCGGCCTTCGAGCGCCTGTTGAGGCGAGTCTACGTCAGGACACGGTGATCGGCGTGCCAGGGTCCACCAGGTGGATCCAGGTGAGGCCGGGCGGAAGGTGCATCGGCTTGCCATCGGCCCCGAGGATCTTGAGCGGCTGCTCGGCATTGGTGAGGTCCCACTTCGCCGTGTAGCGATGGCCCTGAGTGAAGACGTCGGCCGGGCCTGTGCCCTGCAGGTCGAAGTCGACGGCCGGCGCGCCCAGCACATCGGTGAAGCCGGCGTCGTGGTGCGCCACCTGGACCACAATCACGTTCACCGGTTTGATCGCCTGGCCGGTGTTCTTGTCGATCAGCGGTCCCAGTTCGGTTCCATAGGCATAGGCGGTATCCGCGGCGGAATAGGTGTAGGTCACGCGATGGAAGTTCGTCTGGTCGAACACGATCCGGTTGGCTGCGGCGGGAGCCGGGCTGGCGGGCGGGGTGCCCGGAGCCGGCAGCTGATAGGTGACACGCGGGGCGTACTTCTGCACGCCCTTCGCCAGGCGGTCGCCATCCGTATAGAGGTTGTGCGGCGCGCGGCGGCTCGGGTCGCGGGAGAAGTAGATGCCGCCATCGCTGCTCTCGCTGAGGGCCGGGATGTGCTCGGCCCCGATCATGTCCAGAACTTTTTGATTGGCGCCCGAAAAGAAGATCACGCCATGGTAGGCATGCCAGAGGTGAATCGTGACCGGGCGGGCGCTGCGCACGGGCTCGATCCGCTGGTTGCCAGACGGCTTGAAGTAGATCACCGTCATCCGCGTGATCCCGCCTTCGGCCAGGTACTCGTAGACCAGGTCGGCCTGCTGCAGCCCGGCCTGGGGCCTGGCCAGGATCGAGTTCTCGATCTGCACCATGGCGGGGCCGGGCCGGCTCGGGGTCGGCGTCGGGGTTGCGATCGGACTGGCGCTCGTGCCACAGGCGGCCAGCAGGCTCAACGTCAGGCCGCCGGCGAGCACGGAGAAACGGCGGTTCAAAGCCTTCATTGGCAGCCTCAGTATAAGAAAAGGCGATAGTGTAGCCCGCGTCTTCTCGTGGTAGGTTTCAAGCAATGCTTCCGCACGAAATGCTCCAGAGTCAGACGCAAGTCGAGCGGTCGCTGCTGAGCCGGACGATGGGCTGGTTGGCGCTCTCGCTGGCCCTCACGGTTGTCGGTGTGTCCCTCTACGGGGCCAACGTCGTTCCTCAGAACATCCCCTGGATCCTCTACTTCATCGTCGCGATCGGGCTGATTTTCGGGATCCAGGCAGCGGCCCAGCGGAATCACACGCTCGCGGCCGGGTTGCTCGGGGTCTTCTCCGTAGTAGAAGGCCTCTTCATCGCCCCCATCATTTACCTCTACCTGCAGGTCAGTCCGGACGCCGTCGGTCAGGCGTTGCTCGGAACCGTCGGTATCTTCATGGTGGCCGCAGCGGTCGTCTATCTGACCAGCATCAACATGGCGGCCTGGGGCCGGTATCTGCTCGGCGCCCTGCTCCTCGGCATCCTCGTCAGTCTCGCGACCCTGATCTTCCGCCTGCCAATCAGCCAGCTGGCGATCAGCGCCTTCCTCGGCATCGTGTTCGTCGGCCTGACCTTCTTCGACTTCTGGCGGGTCAAGGCGCAGCGCGCGGGCGACAACAACTCCCTACTGCTGGCGCTCAGCCTCTACCTGGACTTCATCAACCTCTTCCTCATCCTGCTGCGCATCTTCGGCGGCCGCCGCAACTAATTCAGCAATCGGCCGGCCAGTGGCGCCAGCGTTTGCCTAGGCGGCGATGCCGATCTTGCGCAGGGCGGGACCGAGTTCGCGCAGGTCGCGCTTGTGGCGTTCCCGCCAGTCCAGGATGAGGTCGGCAAAGGCCGACTTCGAAAGCCGCTCGCGGCGAACGGCATTGGTCTTCGGGTCGGTAATCTCCAGCTCCACCCAGACCACGCCCGACGACACCAGGCGCGCAGGGTAGTCGTTCTCTTCGATCAACCGAATCAGCTCAAGCTCTCCAAGCATTTCCATCCACCTCGACGAAAACACGGTTCCGACGGCTCTTATTCGTACCCAACGAGGATTCCCCGCAAATCCGTCACTGTTTGAAATCAGGTCGTCGCCGGATGCCGGAGGACCCTCGGTAAACTGAGCTGGTGCTGGCCGACCTCCACATGCATTCCACGGTCAGTGACGGCTGGCGCGATCCCGACGAGGTGGCCCACCTGGCCGCCGACCACGGCGTCCGGGTGATGGCGCTCACCGACCACGACACCTTTTACGGCGTGGGCCGGGCCCGAGCGGTGGCGCACCGTCGCGGCCTCGGCTATGTGACCGCCCTTGAGGTCACCACCTTCCCGCCCAACCAGATGCGCCACATCCTCGGTCACGGCGTCGACCCCAACCATCCGCAGTTGCTCGCCATCCTCGATCGGACCCAGGGCATGTTCCGCAAGCAGACGGAGGCCTGGATCCGGGTCCTGGAGGAGCAGGGCATCGGTCGCGAGTTGGGGCTGGGCGCCTTTGCCTTTAAGCCCACCGTGATGCCCGGCGCCGTGCTCAAGCTCGTCCTGCAGCATGGGTTGATGACCGAGCCCGACGCCTGGGCGAGCGTGCGCAAGGCGGTCGATTTCATGCCGCCCGAGGTCTACGCCCCCCTTCCCTCCCCGCGCGAGGCAATCGACGCCATCCACGCCGCGGGCGGCCTGGCCGTGCACGCCCATCCCGGTTCCGTCCCGGACCAGGCGCTGATGAAGGAGGTCCTGCCGATGCTCGACGGGCTGGAGGTCTACACCCGCCGGCACAAACCCGAACAGATCCCGGTCTACGAGGAACTGGCCCGCCAGCACGGGCTGCTGATGACGGTGGGCACCGACTATCACGGCTTCAACGGCGACGATTACGTGGCTCCGAAACAGGTGATCGATATCCGATACCTGGAAAAGCTGGGGTCCCGGGTGGAGTGGCCGGCGGTGGAGCAGGCGAGCTGAGCCCCACGCTGGTCGCAGCCCCGGTGGCCGATGCGCGGGCGGCGTTGCTCGAGCTGGGCGGCCGCGAATCGACCGGGGTCGCTGCCGCCATCGAGGGCCTGGCCGCGAAGCCCGCCT
>Ga0209471_1002474_pt1 | contig 10606 bp, 8 predicted proteins | sample GraSoiAngelo_128_FD_185885 | JGI IMG/M metagenome (GOLD analysis project Ga0209471, IMG submission 185885) | Grasslands soil microbial communities from the Angelo Coastal Reserve, California, USA - 14_0927_12_20cm (SPAdes) (version 2) | ecosystem: Environmental > Terrestrial > Soil > Grasslands ... | reverse complement strand
AGCCCAGGCTTCAGCCTGGGGGTCAGTCTAACGGGCACCTGTCAACCAATCGTCAACTGTAAGTGCCGCCTCCAGCCCCAGTTAGCGAGCGTCTTCGCGTTGCCTTTCAGGACCTAAGTGATTATTTTTTAGGAACTTAGGCAGTCTCGCCGAGCCGTGCTGACACCCGACAGCTAACACCTGACACCTGGTTTCATGACCGCACCGAACGCCCGCGAACGGATCGTCCCGCGCCTCATCGAAGACGAGCTGAAGGAGTCGTTCCTCGACTATTCGATGAGCGTCATCGTGCAACGCGCGCTGCCCGACGTGCGCGACGGGCTCAAGCCCGTGCACCGCCGCATCCTGTACGCCATGAACGAGCTGGGGCTCGTCCCCGGTCGCCCCTACAAGAAGAGCGCGACCGTGGTGGGCGACGTGCTCGGCAAATATCACCCGCACGGCGACGTCGCGTTGTACGACTCGCTGGTGCGCATGGTGCAGGACTTCTCGCTGCGCTACCCGCTGGTGGACGGTCAGGGGAACTTCGGCTCGGTGGACGGCGATCCCCCGGCCGCCTACCGCTACACCGAAGCGCGGCTGACGCGCATCGCGATGACGATGCTCGACGATATCGACAAGAACACCGTCGATTTCGTCCCCAACTTCGACGATCGGCTGCAGGAGCCCACGGTGCTCCCGGCGCGGCTGCCCAACCTCATCGTCAACGGCACTTCCGGCATCGCGGTGGGAATGGCGACCAACATCCCGCCGCACAACCTGAGCGAGGCGGTCGAGGCGATCAATCACCTGGTGGATCACCCGGACGCCTCGGTCAAGGATCTCCGGAAATTCATCAAGGGCCCGGACTTCCCGACCGGGGCGATCATCTACGGTCGCGAAGGCATCAAGGAGTGCTACGAAAAAGGGCGCGGCCGGATCGCGATCCGCGCGCGGGCGACCGTCGAGGAGCGGGAGTCCACCGGGAAGCAGCAGATCGTCGTTACCGAGTTCCCCTACCAGGTCTCCCCCGACCGCGTGATCGAGCAGATCCGCGACCTGGTGCTGGCCAAGAAGCTCGAGGGCGTCAGCGACCTCCGGAACGAGTCCGACAAGGAAGGCATCCGGGTCGTCATCGAGCTGAAGCGGGACGCCGTGCCGATGGTCGTCCTGAACCAGCTGTACGCGCACACGCAGATGCAGACCACCTTCGGCGCGATCATGCTCGCCCTGGTCGACGGCGCGCCCAAGGAGATGAACCTCAAGGAGCTGCTGGAGCACTTCATCGAGCATCGCCACACCGTCATCACCCGTCGGACCGAGTTCGAGCTGAAGCGCGCCCAGGACCGCGAGCACATCCTCGAAGGCCTGAAGATCGCCGTCGACAACATCGACGAGGTCGTGAAGATCATCCGCAAGTCGAAGGATACGCCGAGCGCGGACGCCAGCTTGCGGAAGCGGTTTAAGCTGTCCGAGAAGCAGTCGGCGGAAATCCTCAACATGCGGCTCGCCCGCCTCACCGCCCTCGAGATCACCAAGCTCGAGGACGAGCTCAAGGAAGTCCGCAAGTTCATCAAGGAGTGTAAGGAGATCCTCGGGTCGAAGCCGCGGCGCCTGAAGATCCTGAAGGAAGAGCTCTCGGAGCTGGCGCACGGCTTTGGCGACGAGCGGCGCACCGAGATCGTCGCGGATCAGGGCGAGTTCTCGATCGAAGACCTGATCGCGGAAGAGGACATGGTGATCACCGTGTCCCACGCCGGCTACATCAAGCGACTGCCGGTGTCGGCCTATCGGCGCCAGCGCCGCGGCGGCCGGGGCGTGATCTCCGCCCACACGAAAGAAGACGACTGGGTCGAGCACCTGTTCATCGCGTCGACCCATGACTACGTGATGTTCTTCACCCAGCAGGGGCAGTGTTACTGGCTCAAGGTGCACGAGATCCCGCAGGCGGCGCGGGCCGCGCGCGGCAAACCGATCATCTCCTGCATCGCCATGAAGCCCGACGAGCGTCTCGCCTCGCTCGTGCCGGTCCGCGAGTTCTCCGAGGACCAATACCTCCTGTTCGCCACGAAGCAGGGCGTGGTGAAAAAGACCCGGCTCTCCGAGTTCGGCAACCCGCGCTCCGTGGGTATTCGCGCGATCAACATCGAGAAGGGCGACGAGCTGATCGACGTGCAGGTGACCGACGGGCGGAACGACATCGTGCTCGCCACGCACCATGGCATGAGCATCCGATTCCACGAGAAGGACGTGCGGGACATGGGACGCACGGCCACGGGCGTGAAAGGGATCGAGCTCGACAAGAAGGACCAGGTGATCGACATGGTGGTGGTGCGCCGCAAGTCGACGCTCCTCACCGTCACCGAGAAGGGCATGGGCAAACGCTCCGAGCTCGACGAGTACCGGGTGCAGCACCGCGGCGGCCGGGGCATCATCACGCTCAAGCGCGCCGACAAGACCGGCGACATCGTCGCCCTCAAAGAGGTGCTTCCCGACGACGAGCTGATGATGATCACCAAGAAGGGGATCATGATTCGCGTGCCGGTCGAAGGTATCCGCATTTCGGGCCGCAACACCCAGGGCGTGAAGGTCATGAACCTGACGCCGGGCGATCTGGTGGTGGACGTGGCCCGGGTCGTGAAGGAAGACGAGGCAGAGAACGGCGAGGGCGACGGGGAGGACGACGCGGCTCCGCGGGCGCCCGCCAAGGCCAAGAAGGCCCCGGCGAAGGCCAAGCCGAAGCCGAAGAAGAAAAAATAGCGTGGTCACTGCCCAGGACGTGCGGGAGGCGGCCGCCGGACTCGCCGGCGTGGCGGTCCGCACGCCCCTGCGCTTCGTGGAGCCCCTCGACGCCTACCTGAAGCTCGAGAGCTTGCAGCCCGTCGGTGCGTTCAAGGTCCGTGGGGCCTATAACGCCGTACGTCGTCTACCGCCGGACGTCCGTCGCAAGGGGGTGATCACGTATTCGAGCGGTAACCACGGCCAGGCGCTGGCGTACGCGGCACAGCTCGTGGGCGTGCGCGCAGTGGTGGTGATGCCCGAGACGGCGCCGGCCGTGAAGGTTGCGGGCGTGAAGAAGTGGGGTGGAGAGGTGGTCCTCGCGGGTCGCACCTCGGAGGACCGCCAGCGTCGGGCCGAGGAGATCGCCGCGCGCGAAGGGCTCGCCATCGTACCCCCGTTCAACCATCCTGACATCATCGCCGGCCAGGCCACTGTGGGACTCGAGATCGCGGAGCAGCTTTCGGGCGTGCGGACGGTACTGGTGCCCGTGGGCGGGGGGGGCCTCATTGCGGGCGTGGTGACCGGCCTGGCGGCGGCGGACAGTCGCGCCACGGTGTGGGGCGTCGAGCCCGCCGGCGCCCCCAAGCTCAAGCGCTCGCTCGAGGCCGGCCACCCGGTGCGGCTCGAGCGCACCGCCAGCATCGCCGACGGCCTCATCACGCTCGGCGTGGGTGAAATCCCGTTCGCGCAGCTCGCGGCGCAGCGCGACCGGGTGGCCGGCGTGGCGCTGGTGGACGACGGCGCGCTGCGCGAGGCGGTACATTTTCTGTGGCAGCACTGCCAGCTGGCGGTGGAGCCGTCGGGCGCCGCGACCACGGCCGCGGTGCGCTCCGGCGCTGTCCACCCCGTCTCCCCCACGGTGCTCGTGGTGAGCGGCGGCAACGTCGATCCCTCGCTGCTCCAGGATTGAAGGTCCGATGCCCGAGCCCGCCGCCAAGATCCTCGTCGCCGACGACGATCAGTCGCTGGTGCGGACGCTGAGCTGGATCCTCAAGGAGAACGGGTACGAGGTCGTCGTCGCGCCCGGCGGCGAGGGACTCATCGGCAAGCTGGAGGAGGAACGCCCCAGCCTCCTGCTCCTCGACATCATGATGCCGAAGGTCGACGGGCTGCAGCTGCTCGCGAAAATGAAGGCCGACGACCGCTTCCGGGACGTGCCCGTCCTGATGATCTCGTCGATGCCTCCCGAAGAGGCGACGGTCAAAGCCCTGGGCCTCGGTGCGGCGGACTTCATCTCGAAGCCGTTCCGCGTGCGGGAGCTCTTGGCGCGGGTCAAGGCGCACATTCGCTCGGCGCAGGAGCTGACGCGGGCGCGCGACGAGGCCCAGAGCCGCGCCGCCATCGTCGACATCCTGCACGAGGTGACGGACTCCCTCAAGCCCGACGAGATCTATCACATCCTGGTGCGGCGCGTGGCGCGCGTCCTGCAGATCTCGAAGTGCTCGATGGTGCTCGCCAAACCTGGAGACCAGTTGGGCGTGGTCGTCGCGGCGTACGAAAACCCCATGCTCCGCAACCTCCAGATCGAGCTGGTCCGCTACCCCGAGATCCAGCGGGCCCTCACTACCAGCCGCTCGGTGCTGGTCGAAGACGTGACGGTGGATCCGTTGTACCAGGAAGAGCGGGTGCGGTGGCAGCGCGAGCAGATCATCGTCCCGACCCGCTCCGCCGTCGCGCTGCCTTTCTCCATGAAGGACCAGCAGCTCGGCGTGTTCTTCCTGCGGACGACGGGTGAGGATCCGCCGCTCACGCGCGCCGATGCGCAGTTCGCCGAGACGGTGATCCGTACGGCCGTCGCGGCCATCGAGAAGGCGTACGATTTCGAGACCGCGGCTCGCCAACACGGATGCGCTCACCGGGTGCCTCAACCGCCGGGCGCTCTCGGAAGACCTCGAAGCGGAGCTCGACCGCGCCCGCCGATACAATCTGGCACTCACCATCCTGCTCGCGGACATCGACCGGTTCAAGCTGGTGAACGACACCCGCGGCCACATTGCGGGAGATTCGGTCCTGCGCCAAGTCGGCGAGATCCTGCGACAGCAGGCGCGGTCGGTGGACCTGGTCGCCCGCTACGGCGGGGAGGAGTTCGTCGTCGTGATGCCCGAGACGGCGCTCCACGGCTCGGCCATCTTCGCCGAGCGCCTGCGGCGGCGCGTGATGCACCACGATTTCGCCGACCCGGGGGAAGACCCGCTCAACCTGACCATCTCGATCGGGTTGGCGTCCTTCCCCGACGACCGCGTCTCGAGCGCCGACAGTTTCGTGGCCCTCGCCGACCAAGCCCTCTATCGCGCCAAGAACGAAGGCCGCAACTTGGTGCGTCAATGAGCGAACGCCGTTGCCCCAAGTGCGGCACCGTGTACGCCGACAGCGCCCGGTTCTGCCCCCGCGACGGCAGCATGCTCCTGGAGGTGCCGGCGAAGCCGGGGACGCCACGGCCCGCCGAGCGCTCGCCGTCGACCGGTGGCACCGCGGTCCGCACGCCACCGCAGGCGAAGCCGGGACTCGACCGCGCTTCCTCCCTCTTGGGAGAGGTGCTCGACTCGCGCTACCAGGTGCAGCAGAAGCTGGGCGAAGGGGGCATGTCGTACGTCTACCTCGCCCGCGAAGTGTCGACCGGCCACGACGTGGCGATCAAGGTGCTCTCCCCAAAGCTCGCCACCGACCGGAGCTCGGTGGAGCGGCTGCGGCGTGAGGCCGGTCTCGCCATGCGTCTCGACCATCCCAACGTCTGCCGCATCCTGCGCCTCGGCGAGTCCGAGGATGGGCTGATCTACCTCGTGATGCCGTTCCTCAAGGGCGAGATCCTCTCGGACCGCGAGGTGAAAGGTGGGCCGATGCATCTCGCCGCCGGGATCAATATCCTGCGGCAGGTGTGCGCCGGCCTGCACCACGCGCACGAGCTCCAGATCGTGCACCGCGACCTGAAGCCCGAGAACATCATGCTCGTGGTCGAGGACAACGGCCGCGAGCGCGCGGTGGTCATGGATTTCGGCCTCGCGAAGGAGCGCCGCGCCGATCCGGCCATCGCCAAGCTCACCGCGACCGGCATCATCCTCGGCACGCCCGAGTTCATGAGCCCCGAGCAGATCCGGGGCAAGCCGCTCGACGCCCGCTCCGACATCTACGCCCTCGGCATCGTCGCCTTCGAGATGTTCACGGGCAAGCTGCCGTTCCAGGGGCGCAACGCCCAGGAGATGATGATCGCCCGGCTCCGCGGCCAGCCGCAGAAGCTGCGCCAGCTCCGCGCCGATCTCTCCGAGGGACTGGAGAGCGCGCTCGCCCGCGCGCTGGAGCCGAACCCCGACGGGCGCTACAACACCGCGCTCGAGTTTGCCGACGCGCTCACCGCGTCCCACGCCGGCGGCTTCCTCTCGAAGATCAAGGAGAAGCTGAAATAAGGCGCTTCCCCGCCTTCGATCCGCCCGAGTACATCGAGTGGCGGCCGGACCCCGGCCTCGTGCGCGGCTTCCGGGAGACGATCGAGCGGGATCCCGCGCGCGCCGCCGTCGTCGCACGGCTCCCGGTCGAAACCAGGCTGGGGCTGTATGCCGGACTGCTGCGCGCGCGGCTGCACGATATTCAGCTCAAGCGCTGGGTGCGTACCGGCGTGATCTCCAAGGCGTGGCTCGGGACCGGGGAGGAGGCCACGACCGTCGGCCCGGTGCACGCGCTCGACCGCGGCCGGGACGTGGTCGCGCCGATGATTCGCAACGCCGCGGCCTGCTGCGAGCTGGGGCTGCCGGTCAGCGACATGCTGCGTGCCTACCTCGGCAGCGACGATTCGCCCACGCGCGGCCGCGATCTTCACGTCGGCGCCTGGGCGCTCGGCGTGCTGCAGCCCATCTCGCACGTGGGCGACATGGTTCCCGTGACCGCCGGAATCGCGCTCACCTTCCAGATCAGGCAGGAGCCGCGCGTGGCGCTGACGTGGGTGGGCGACGGCTCCGTCAATACCGCGGCCGCACACGAGGGCACGAATTTCGCCGCAGTCCAGAAGGTTCCCGCCATCTTCATCATCCAGAACAATCAAGTCGCCCTCGGGACCCGGCTCGACCAGCATCACCTGCCCGGCAACTTCGCAGACTGGGCCGCGAGCTATGGCATCCCGCACGCCGCGTTCGACGGCAACAACGTGCTCGACGCATATGCCGCGACGAAACTCGCGGCCGAGCGCTGCCGCCGGGGTGAGGGACCGGCGCTGCTCGTCGCCGAGACGTTCCGGATGGGAGGGCACGCGACCCACGACGAGCGCGAGGCGCGCGACACGTTCCCCGCCGCCCTGTTCGAGCACTGGGGCAAGCGGGATCCGATCGGGATGTACGAGGAATACCTGAAGGCGGACGGAGTCACCGTGCGACGGCTCGAGGAGGTCGAAGCGGAGGTGACGGCCGAGGTCGAGCGCGCTTCGGAACAGGCGCTGCAGAGCCGCGACCGGATGCCGCCTGGCGAGAGCGCATTACAGGGCGTGTACGCGGAAAAGGGCAGGTAGCAGCGAACGTCCATCGACGCGCGGGGTAGCGAGGCGAAGGAAAGACCCCAATGAATCGACTCCCGTTCCTGGCGGCGATCAGCCTCGCCTGCGCGATCCCGGCGGAGGACAGGACACGCCCGCCCCCTCCACCCCCCCCGCCCGCGGGTGGGCAGGACACGATCCCCATCGCCGGGTACGCGCTGTACGTGCCGCATGGCTTCACGGTCAATCTGTTCGCGGAGGGTCTGAGCGGCGTCCGCTACGTGGCGCTCGGTCCTGGAGGTGCGGTGTACGCCTCGTTGCCCGTCGGGGGCCAGATCGTTCGACTCGTGGACGCTAACGGCGACGGGGTCGCCGACGCGCCGGCGCAAACGGTGCTGGCCGGCCTCGATGGTCCTTTCGGTATCGCCTTCCGCGGCGACACGATGTACTTCGCCGAACAGACGGCCGTGAAACGGCTCGACCCTGGGGCGACCACACCGATCACCGTGGTCTCGGCCCTGCCGGCCGGCGGGCACAACACCCGCACGCTCGTGATCGGTCCAGACAACCTCATGTACGTCGCCGCCGGGTCGTCCTGCAACGTGTGCGTCGAGTTGGCGCAAGACTCGATGCGAGCCGCGGTGACGCGCTTCAACCTGGACGGCTCAGGCGGCCGCCTGTTCGCGACCGGTCTCCGCAACTCGGTGGGCCTCGCCTTTCATCCCACCACCGGGGAGCTCTGGGCGAACAACAACGATCGCGACAACCTGGGCGACGACGTCCCGCCCGAGCATCTGAACATCCTCAAGGACGGCAAGTGGTACGGCTGGCCGCAGTGCTATCTTCCCCGCCAGGCGAACCCCGAATTCGCCGGCGCCGATTGCTCTGGCGTCGAGCCGCCGGCGCTGACGGTGCAGGCGCACTCGGCGCCCCTCGGGCTCGCGTTCTACACGGGTGCTATGTTTCCCGCGGCCTACTCTGGCGATGCGTTCATGACGTATCACGGATCCTGGAATCGCTCCGTAGCCACGGGCGCGAAGGTCGTCCGGGTGCACGTGCAGAGCGGCCGGCCCGTCTCGGTTGACGACTTCGTCACGGGGTGGCAGCTGGCGGACGGATCGCGCTGGGGGCGACCGGTCGGCGTGGTCGTGGCGTCGGACGGCTCGCTGCTGGTGAGCGACGACATGGGTAATCGGATCTGGAGAGTGAGCTATGGAAACTGAGGTTCTGAAGGGCGGTGGAGGCGTGTGGAGGATGGTGGAGGTAGGCAGCGTCGCGGCGGTCGGTGCAGTCGTCCTGATCAACCTCCACCAACCTCCACCATCCTCCCCCAACCTCCGTCCCTCGGACGTCCACGCCGAGTACGTCAAGTTCCCCAGCGGCCGCGACACCATCACGGCGTACCTCGCGTATCCCGAGCGCAAGGATCGCGCCCCCTCCGTCGTTGTGATCCACGAGATCTTCGGCCTGTCGGACTTCATCCGCCAGACCACGGAGCAGCTCGCCAAGGACGGCTTCGTGGCGATCACTCCCGATCTGCTGTCGCGCCGCGGCGGCACGCCGCCGTCGCCGGACGACGCGCGCAAGCTCATCGCCGGGCTCGACCCCGATACGGTCACGAAGGACCTCGATGCCACCGTGGCGTACGTGAAGCACGTCAAGGCGGCCCGGCCCGACCGGGTCGGCGTCATCGGTTTCTGCTGGGGCGGCGGGCAAAGCTTCCGCTATGCCACGAACAACCCGTCGCTCGCGGCGTTCGTCGTCTGCTACGGGCCGGGGCCCGACGCCACGTCCATCGCGCGCATCCGCGCGAAGGGGCTCGGCGTCTACGCCGAGAACGACGAGCGCATCAAGGCCGGACTGCCCGACGTGGATGCGGCGATCCGTACGTACCACAAGAGCTACCGCTACGCCGTGTACCCCGGCGTCGGCCATGGCTTCCTGCGGACCCGTGAAAAACCGGAAGTCGCGGATAGTGCGTGGCGGGACGTGATCCGGTTCTTCAGGGAAAGTCTCGGGACCTAGGGGCGGCAGAAGGCGGCAAGGGCGGCAGAGGGCGGCAGCAACCCCGTGCCGCCTATTGCCGCCCGTTGCCGCCCCTGAGGTATTCCCGCGCCTTGTCCAAGGCCGGCTCGGTTCCGGCGAGCAGGTCGTTGACGGTCCGGATCACGAGGAGGTCGGGCTTCACGCCGACGCCCGCGAACCCTGTGCCGTCGGGCGCTTCGTGGCGGGCCACCGAGAATTGGACGCTCCAGCTCTTCGGCAACGGGAACGTAGCGACGTCTCCCGGACTCCCCGCGGACGGCTCCCCGATGATCACACCGCGACCCGCGGCGCGGAACGCGGCCAGCAGATCTTCGGCCGCGCCGGCCGTGGCGCTCGACGCCAGCACGGCGATCGGCCCCCCATATGCCGGATGGTCTTCGCGGGGCGCAACGGTTCCCGCCTCCGCTCCGTACCAAGTGGTAGCAGAGTCGCCCAGGTTCCATGCCCGGAACACCGCCCGATACTGGGGCGTTCTCCACCGCACCGGTTGAAACGGGCGGTCGGTGAGGCGGGCGAGGATCTGGTTGGCGTACTCGGTCTTGCCCTCCGTGGCATGACGCAGGTCGAGCACCAACCCTTGCACGCGGGTGAAGTCGGGAAACACGCGGTCGATCTCGCGCACGACCTCTCCGTCTCCCAGGGACGCGATTCGCACGACGGCGACACCGCCCGGCAGCCACTCCGTGGCAAAGGCCGGCGGATCGAGCGGCCAGCGGTCGTTGAGCGAGAGGCTGCGGGTGACGCTGAGGCCGCGCGACTCGGCGCCCGGCACGCGGACGAGGAGATGGACGGTGGTACCCTTGTCACCCTGGAGCATCCAGCCGGCGGCACGCTGCCAGCGGTCGGCCGGGGTGGCGGCCGAGACTTCCGGTAGCACCGAGTCGCGGATCCAGGTCTCGACCGGAATGCCCTGGACGGCGAGGATCTCGCCGAGTCGCGGGGGTCGCGCCACGCGCATCTCGTCGTTCTCGGCGTAGTCCAGGATGAAGAGCCGGCGCTCGACGCTGGACACGAGCAGCGGCGGCCGCGCGATGCGGGAGCGGAGGGACGGGGGCGCGATGACCGCGGCCCGCCCGTCGCCCAGCAAGGCGAGGAGGCGCCGCAACCGACGGTAGAAGAGCAGATCCGATTGCGGCTCGGTGGCGAGCTTCAGGTTCGCGACCAGCCCCGAGTCCCAGTCGGCCCGGACGCGGTCCCAGTAGGCGAAGTTGTAACGCGCCTCCGCCCACACCGCGGCGACCGCCGCCGCGCGCTCGGCGGCAGTGAGCTGTTGCGCGGCAAGCGCCCTCCACCCGGGAGCGGCGAGCGCCGTCACGACGAGACATGCGAGGAGCCTGGACGGAG
>Ga0209471_1002470_pt1 | contig 10617 bp, 10 predicted proteins | sample GraSoiAngelo_128_FD_185885 | JGI IMG/M metagenome (GOLD analysis project Ga0209471, IMG submission 185885) | Grasslands soil microbial communities from the Angelo Coastal Reserve, California, USA - 14_0927_12_20cm (SPAdes) (version 2) | ecosystem: Environmental > Terrestrial > Soil > Grasslands ... | reverse complement strand
AGGAGTGACGATGGCCATGGTGTTCGCCCCCTAGTTGATCGGCGCAACCGTGACGTTGCGCAGCTGTTCGCCCAGACAGGTGTCGACCGTCTCGACCAGGTCGGCATAAGCCACCGCGTCCTCGGGCTGTACGGTGATGGCGCTCTGCTCGGGGAGGCTGATCTTGAGGGTCTTGAGCTTCTCGGCCAGGGCCTTGCGGTCGAAGGCAATCACTCCGTCCTTGCCCGCGACCTTGGGGATCTCGATGGCCGCCCCCGCCATCGAGAGGGAGTAGCCCTTCTCGGTGAGGAGCAGCTTCACGTCGATGGTGCTGTCCACCTTCGGCTGCTCGGGCGGCCCTCCGCTCGAAGCCACCTGCAGCCCGGCGATCTGCGTCCAGACGGCGGTGATGAGCAGGAAGGCGATGCAGCAGGAGAGCAGGTCGATGAAGGGCACGAGATTGAGCTCGGCGTCGAGCGGCTTCTTCCCGCTCTTCCCGGTGTGTTCCTGCGGCGATGTACCGGCCATGATCGGCTCCGGTTACTGCTGCGGCAGATTGGCCGGGATCCGCATCTTGTCCTTGTTGGCCACGATGAGGTTGAGCACGCCTACCGACGTCTCGTTGATGTCGTCGATCATGTGCTGCGTGCGGCCTTGCAGGAGCGAGAAGGCCACCAGGGAGGGAATGGCGACGATCAGGCCGAAAGCGGTGCAGTTCATCGCCTCGGCGATGCCGTCGGAAAGGACGCGCGCCTTCTCGGAAGCGTCCACGCCCGCCACGCCGGCGAAGGCGGTGATCAGCCCGAGGATGGTGCCGAGCAGGCCGACCAGGGTCGCGACGTTGCCGATCATCGCCAGATACCCGGTCCGCTTCTCGATGCGCGGCATCTCGCGCAGGCTCGCCTCGTCCATCGCCGCCTGCACCTCGTCCTCGCCCTTGGGGACGTTGATCAGGCCGGCCTTGACGATGGTGGTGAGCGGCGTCTGCTTCTGGCCGGCCGTGTAGCTGATGGCCTTGTCCAGGTCGCCGTTGAAGATGTGCGACTTCAGCCCGCGGAGGAACTGCTCCTTGTCCACGCTGGCGGAGAAGAAGAGCACCTGGATGCGGTCGATGATGACCGCGATGGCGAACACCAGGCACAGGGCGATCGGGTACATGCCGTAGCCTCCGCCCTTCCAGTGCTGTGCGACCGTCTCGAAAAAGGAGCTCATTGTGTCCGTCCCTCTGCTGGTCAAGAGTTCAAAAGCAACCGTGCCGGCGCGGTGGCACCCGTCCTCCCCCGTCCTGGCTGCGAAGCCACCCCGGCTCGCGCGGGCAATCTGGTGGCACCCCTGCCGGGAGTCAATCGGCTGGCCGCTCGGGCCTTGAGAAGTTTCACGATGCGCTCTACGGTCCCGCGTCCGATGGCGCGGGCGATCTCTTTTCCCAGGACACGACACGTCGCGCTGTCACAAGCCGAACAGATCGACGAGGCCAAGGCGAAGGTGGAAGGGGCCGAGGCGCTGGTCTTGCCCTTCGCGTCAGCCGCGGCGGAGACGCCGGCGGTGGGAATTCCACTTCCCTCTCCGGCGGAGGCCCGCCTTTTGCCGCGGGTGGTCGCGATCGATGTCTCGATGGCGACATCGGAAGCCGATCGCTGTCGCGCGCTCGACGGTTCGCCAGCGGAGGTCCGCTGTGCCAGCTCCCTGGAAGGCCGCGCCGCTTCCGGCGAGGCTGCCGCGCGCGCAGCGCAGCTGGGCGAGGCGGTCCTGATCGGCGGGCTCGATCGCTGGTACCGCCTCGGCCCCGAGGGTGCCGGCTACTGCCGCTCCTGCGAGCTCGCCCTCATCGAATTCTTGCGCGAGAGCTATGGGGATCACTTCCAGCCCTTCGATCCGATCGAGCCTCTGCGCTCCTCGGCGCTGCCGCTGCGAGAGCGTCCCTTCGCCAGGCAGAAAGAGGCGCTGCGGCTCTCCGAGACCATCGAATCGGCGAAGCGCGCCGTGCTGCGGGCGCGCGACGAGGCGCGCCGGTCGCGCGGCCTGGAGATGGCCGTGCTCGGACGCGTCGGCGTGCTCTCGGCGGCCGCGCTGGAGCTGTGCCGGCACCTCGACGGGCTCCTCTTCGAGCTGCCCTCGCTCGATCCCATGGAGGCGCTCTTGCCCCTGCTCGCCGCTCGGGCAGCGCTCGGCCAGCGTCCGGCGGTCGCGGTGTTGCCTTCCGGCGCGTCCGCGGAAGAGGTGCAGCTCTTCGCGGCGCTGACCGCCGCCTGCGACGCAGATCTGCTGCTGCCGGCCGACGCGCCGGAGCAGGCGCGAGAGGCGCTGGCTGTCCACCGGAGCTTCCTTGCGCTCGTGCGCGAGAGGTTCCGGCCGGTCGAGCCGCTCGCCGATGCCGAGCTCCTCTTCTCGCCGCGCTGCGACCACTGGACCTCGGGAGCGCACCAGCGCGCGACCGCGGCTTGCCTCGTGGCGCTCTTGCGGGCGCAGCTCCAGCCGGCGCTGCGGCTCGACCTGTCCGGAGGCGTGCGCGCCCCGCTCTTGATCATCGCCGGCGGGGCGGCGCTGAGCGAAGAGGATGCTGCCGCTGCCCGCCGGCATGTCGAGGGCGGAGGCGATCTGCTTCTCCTCGGTCGCTGCGCGACCATGGACGACGAAGGCCGCTCGGGCGACGCCGTCTTTCCCGAGGCCAAAGCGGCCCTCGATCAATTGGGCGAGGGCCGCCTGCAGCTTCTGGAGGAGGCCGCGCCCGAGGCCGTCGTCGTCCGCGCGCTGGGCGATCTTTCGCGCCGCCGCGCCCAGGTGACGCTGGCGGGACGCGGGCGGCTCTTCACCCGAGCCTATCTCGATCCGGAGCGGAAACTCGACGTGCATCTCGTCAATCTCGAAGGTGCTGCAGCGCAAGGGGTGCAGCTGACCATCGCCGGCCACGCTGCGGGCGGCGGCAGGAGCGGATACTGGTTCGCGCCCGACCGCGACGGCGGCCGCGACGGCGAGAGGATCACCCTCAGCCCGAGCGGGTTTTCCGTCTCGACCATCCTCCCGAGCATCGCCGGCTACGCGCTTCTGGCAGTGCCTCGATAGGCGGCGATGGCCGCGGCCATCACTTCTTTCACCGGCACCCCGTGCTGCTCGGCGGCGCGGCGGCAGTCGTCGAATTCCGGCGCCGCGTTCAAGGTGCGCCCTTCGAGGCGGCCGACCTTGATGCGGACGGGTCCGTACGCGGTCTGCACCTCGACGAGCTCGCGGTCGAGCACCGTCCGCTCCACGCGCACGCGCCGCACGCCGAGCGTCGAGGTCTCGCGGAAGATCGCCGCCTCGACCGCGGCCCGCGCGCTCTCGCTCGACAGCGCCCCGAAGAGATGGCCGGGCCGGCCCTTCTTCATGGTGACCGGCGCGATCCAGACATCGAGCGCTCCCGCCGCAAGCGCCGCCTCGAGCGCGGCCGCCGCCAGCTGCGGAGAGAGATCGTCGAGGTTCGTCTCCAGGAGCCAAGCTGTCTCGAGTCGGGCGGCGGCCTTTCCGAGGATGGCGCGAAGCAGGTTCGGCGCATCTTCCCAGCGCGCCGTCCCTGCGCCGTACCCGACGGCCTCGATGGTCATCTCCGGAAGCGCCGCCGCCTCCTCCGTCCAGGCGGCCAGCAGCGCCGCGCCGGTCGGCGTCGTCCGCTCACCGGGACCGCTGGGCCGCAGCGATCGGCCGCGCATCAGCTCGACGGTGGCCGGCGCGGGCAGGGGGATGTTCCCATGCGCAGTCCGCGCGATGCCGCTTCCCGCGGGTGGCGGCAGGGCGATCACGCGCTCGGGAGCGAGCGCATCGACCAGCAGCGCCGCGCCGACGACGTCGACGATCGAGTCGACGGCGCCCACCTCGTGGAGCTCGACTTCGTCGGAGGAGATACGGTGGATCCTTCCCTCCGCCTGGGCGAGGAGCGCAAAGGCGCGCTGGGCCAGCTCGGCCGCGCGCGGCGGCAATCGGGCAGCGCCGATGAGCTCGCGGATGACCCGGTAGGGCCGATGGGGATGCGGCTCGCGCGGCCCGCGCACCTCGGCGTGCAGCGCGGCGATCCCCGACAGATCCACTTCGCTCAGCTCCAGCTGCGCGCCGAGGCCGAGTCGCCGCAGGCCCTCGTCGAGCGCCGCCCGCGGCGCGCCCAGGTGAAGGAGCGCGGCGATGAGCATGTCGCCCGCCACGCCCCCGACCGGATCGAGGACCAGCACCTTCACGCCGGCGCCCGCAGCTGCCGGTGCGCGTGGCGCGCGATCAGGGCTGCCACGAAGCCTGCGCCGAAGCCGTTGTCGATGTTGACGACGGAGACGTTGGCGGCGCAGGAGTTGAGCATCGCCAGGAGCGCGGCGATGCCGCCCAGCGAGGCGCCGTAGCCGACGCTGGTGGGGACCGCGATGACCGGCCTCGCGACGAGGCCTCCGACGACGGAGGGCAGGGCGCCCTCCATGCCGGCGCAGACCACGAGCGCATCCGCCTCGCGCAGCGCTGGGGCCTGCCGCAAGAGCCGATGGAGGCCGGAGACCCCGACGTCGTAGAGCCGCTTCACCTCTGCGCCGACCGCGAGCGCGGTCGCGCAGGCCTCCTCGGCGACGGCGATGTCGGTGGTGCCGGCGCAGACCACGGCCACCAGGCCCTGGCGAGGCTGTTCTCCGCCCGAAGGAGGCGCAGTGAAAGTGCGCGAGACCGGATCGTAGCGGCCGCGCGGGGCGGCGCCCAGAGCGGCCAGCTCGGCGCTCTTGTCCATCCGCGTGACCAGCACGGCCTGGCCGAGCGCGACGAGCTTTTCGATCAGCGCCGTGATCTGCACGGCGGTCTTGCCCTCGCCGAAGATGACCTCGGGGACGCCTTGCCGGAGGGCGCGCTCACCGTCGAGCTGGGCGAAATCGGCGACGTGCTGGACGGGCAGATCCGCGATGCGCCGCACCGCCGTCTCGATCGGGACCTCGCCCCGCTTGACGTCCTCGAGCAATCTCTGCAGCGCCCGCGCATCCATGGGCGCTCTGTATCAGATCAATCGCTCTCCGGATCAACTGCGGGGTTCAGGCCGCGCCCAGCATGGAGAGCAGGCGCGAGAGCGAGTCGTCCACCGGCGCCGCGACGATGCGCCCGGCCAGCCGCACTCCGGGAAGCCGCAGGTCGGTCACGAGCAGGAGCGCCGAGTCGAGGTCGCCGAAGGCCGCATCGAGCGTCTCGGACAGGGAACCCTTGCCCACGTAGGGGATCGACGGCACCAGGGTGAGGCCCACCGCCGCCGCGACGCCGCCCACGTAGCTGGAGACGACGATGTTGGACATCTCTGCCAGCGCGCTGGTGTACATCGTGCCGCCTTCGATCTCGCCGAGCAGCGGCGCGCCGAGAAGCAGCCCGCCCATCAGCGTCGCTCCCTCGGTCGAGACGTGCATCATCCAGCGCAGCCGGGCCCCGCCCTCGACGGTGAAGTGGACCGAGAAGGCAGCGCCGTCCGACTGAAGCACCTTCTCCGCGCCTCCGCGCGGCGAGACCTGCGCGCGCGGCTGCACCGCCTCGACCTGCGTCCCGAGCAGCCGCCCCAGAGAGCGCGCCGCGTCGGCCGAGCCGAGGTTGGCGAGCTGCCGCATCGCCTCGATCTGCTGGGGCGTCAGCTCGAGCGGCGAGAGCACGCGCATCACTTACGCCGCTCCTCTCAGCCGCGGCGACTCGGCCAGCTCGTGCAGGCCGCGGGGATCGAGCACGAGGAGCGGCCGACCACTGCCCAGCACGGTGGTGCCGGCGAGGCCCTTGATGCGATCGAGCGGCGGGAAGAGCGGCTTGAGCACCGCCTCCTCCTGCCCGATCAGCCGGTCGACGCTGAGCGCGAAGGTGAGCCCGTCGACTTCCAGCACCGCGAAAGGCCGCGGCCCGGGCGGCGCCAGCGAAGGCAGCCCGAAGATTTTGGCCAGCGAATAGGCGCGCACCAGCTGGCCCATCACCGCCAGGGAGCGCGCCTCGAACCCCTCGCCGCCGCGCGCGGAGAGGTCGTACTCAGTGGTCACCACCACCCGATGGAGCGGCAAGCCGTACAGCTCGCCGCCCACCTGCACCACCAGCAGATTCGCCATCGAGACGCTGAGCGGCAGCTCGAGCACGAAGCGCGTGCCGGCGCCCTTTTCCGAGCGGAGCGAGAGCTTTCCTCCGAGCGACTCGACAGCGGCCCGGACCGCATCGAGCCCCACGCCGCGACCCGAGACGTCGGTCGCGTCGGCGCGGGTGGAGACGCCGGGCAGGAGCGCGAGCTCCTGCGACTCCTGCTCGGTCAAGAGCGCCGCCTTCTCGGCGGAGACGAGGCCCAGCGCGAGCGCGCGCTGGCGCAGCGTCTCGACATCGAAGCCGCGGCCGTCGTCGGCCACCTCCACCAGGACCTTGTCGCGCTCGCGCCGCGCCGAGAGCACCAGCTTGCCCCGCTCCGTCTTGCCGGCGGCGCGCCGCTGGGCGATGGGCTCGAGGCCGTGGTCGACGGCGTTGCGCACCAGATGCGTGAGCGGATCGCCGAGCGCGTCGATCACCGTCCGATCGAGCTCGACCTCGGCGCCCTGGACCTCGAAGTCGACTTCCTTCTCCAGCCGGCGGGCCAGGTCGCGCACCGCGCGCGGCAGCCGCTCGGTGAGGGCCGAGAATGGAGTGAGCCGCGCGGTCATCACCCGGCCGTGAAGCTCGCGGGCGATGCGGCGCAGCCGATCGACCTCGGTCTCGAACGCCCCGGCGTGCGTCTCGGGCAGATTGCGGGCGGCGTCGCGCAGCCGGGCCGCACCGTGGAGCAGCTCGGCCGCCTGGTCGAGCAGCTGATCGAGGGCCTGCGCGCGGACGCGGACGGTGGCATCCAGGCGCGGATCCTCCGGCGGCACGGAATCGGTCACGGTCCGGAGCGGACCCTGGGGCACAGGCTCGGCCGGCCGTGGCGCCGCGGCGAGCGGGGCGGGACGCACTTCGACGGACTCGACGTCGGGCACGCCGGCGAGGGTGTCGCGCACCTCTTCGGGCGCCTTGGCAGTTGCCAGGAGCGCTGCGAGCCGCGCTCCGCCCTTCTTCTGCAACAGCTGCTGCGGCGATGGCTCGAGCTCGAGCAGCGTGCCCAGCCCCTTGAGCTTGCGCTGGACGATGAGCGCGCGCGCCCCCGGCGCCTGGCAGCTCTTGGCGACGGTGACGAAGACGTCGAGGCGCGGCAGCGCGGGATCGGCAACGACGGGCTCCGCCGCCTTGGGCAGCGCGACCGGCGCGGGCTTCTCCACCACCTCGGCCATCACGCGCGAGGCATCGGAGAGCCGCGAGACCAGGCCGATGTGCCCGGCCTGCTCCTGCGCCGCGCGCTGCACCTGCTTGCTCAGCGCATCGGCCGCCTCGAAGAGCAGATCGATCTGCGCCCGCTCCGGTTTCTGCTTCTGCGCCTTGAGCTTGCCGATGAGGGTTTCGGCCGCGTGGGCGATCTCGACGATCGGATTCAAGCCGATCGTGGCCGCGCTTCCCTTGATGGAATGGACCTTGCGGAAGACCGAGTCCCAGAGCGGGCCGCCGGGGGGCTCCTGCTCGAGCCGCACCAGCTCGGCGTTCAGTTGCGAGAGCGCCTCGCTGGCTTCGGCAATGAAGAGCGGCAGGTATTTCTGTGAACCCTCACTCACCGAGGACCTTCTTCACGACTGCGAGCACGTCCTCGCCGCGGAAAGGCTTGACGATGAAGTCGGTGGCGCCGGCCTCGATCGCCTCCATCACCAGCGACTCCTGGCCCAGCGCGGAGCACATGATGACCACCGCCTGCGGGTCGTGCTGGACGATCTCGCGGGTCGCGTCGATGCCCGACTTGTAAGGCATGACGATGTCCATGGTGACCAGGTCGGGCTTGAGCTCGCGGAATAAATTGACTGCCTGGACGCCATCATCGGCCTCGCCTGCCACCGCGAAGCCTGCGGTGGTGAAGATGTCCCGCAGCGTATTGCGCATGAAGAGCGCGTCGTCGACGATGAGAACTCGCCTTTGAGGCATCGCTTTACGCCTCCACCAGGTTGTCGATCGCCCGCTGCAACCGTTCCGCGTCGATCAGCTTCACCGGTCCCTCCGCCGAATCCACCTGCGCGGTGGCCGCCCCGTGCGCCTCCGCCAGCTCGCGCGCCTCGGCGGGCAGATCATGGATGCCCGCCACCTCGGAAACGTAAAGGCCCACATCGCCCACCGGCCGCTGCAGGATGATCACCTTGCCCTCGGGCCGAGCCGGACGGGCCTTGAGCCCCACCAGGGGGCCGAGATCGATCAGGCAGGTGACGCGGCCCTGCTGGTTCATCACCCCGAGCAAGGCCGGCGGCGCCCGCGGCACCCGGCAGACGAAGCTCATCTCCGTCACCCGCCGCACCGCCGAGAGCGGGATGGCGTAGCGGTTGCCTCCATGCTGGCAGATGACGGCTCGAGACATGGTCATTCCAGCTTGAAGCGCGAAACCACGGTCTGCAACTCGACGGAGAGGTTGGTCAGCTCCTGCGCGGAGGAGAGCATCGAGGCGGTCACCGCCGCCTGCTCGCGGATGGTGCGCGAGACCTGCTCGGTGCTCTTGGCGTTGCCGCTCGCCACCTCGCGGATCTCGCGAATGGCCTTGACCATCTCGTCGCTTCCCGCCAGCTGGATGCGCGCGGCGTCGGAGATGGCGGTGACCCGCTCGCTGCCCGCCTGGGTGGCGTTCACGATCTCTTCCAGCGAGAGGATGATCTGCGCCAGGTCTTCGCGGCCCTGACCGAGCTCGTCGATGCCTTCCTTCATCGCCGCGACCGCGTGCTGGCTGCGCTGCGAGATCTCCTGCGCCAGCCGGCTGATCTGCTCGGCGGAGCGGCCGGCGCTCTCCGCCAGCTTGCGCACTTCGTCGGCGACGACGGCGAAGCCGCGGCCGTACTCGCCGGCCCGCGCCGCTTCGATGGCGGCGTTGAGCGCGAGGAGGTTGGTCTGCTGCGCCACGCCGGTGATGGCGACGACGATCTTGCTGATCTCCTGCGTCTTCTCGCCGAAATCGAAGACGGTCTCGCTGGCGGCCTCGATCTCGGCGAAGACTTTCTTGATCTTCTCGGCGGCGAGCTGTGCTGCGGCACCGCCCGCCTGCGCGGCAGTGGAGGTGGCGGTCGCGGCTTCGGAGGCGGCCGCCGCGGTGGCGGCGCTGCGCTTGATCGAGCTGGCGATCTCGACGATCAGGCCGCTGGCGCGCTCGACCAGCTGCAGCTGCTCCTCCGCGCCCTTGGCGATGCGGGCCATCGAGGCGGAGATGTCCTCGGCCGAGGCCGTCACGTTGCCGGTCGAGACCTGCATCTCGTCGGCCGAGTCGGCCACCTGGCGGCTCGTGGTCTGGATGCGGGCGACCAGGTCGCGCAGGTTCTCCTGCATGTGCGAGATGGCCACCGACAGCTCGTCGACCTCGTCGGCGCCGAAGACCGAGGAGCGGCTGATGTCGAGCGGCTTGCTCAGATCGCCGCGGCTGATCTCGAGTGCGCTGCGGTTGAGCCGCACCACGCGGTTGGCGACTTGCTTGAGCCCGATGGAGACGGCGATGGCGACGACGAATCCCGCGGCCGCGCCGGCGAGGGCGTGCTGCGGATCGAGCCCGCGGCGCGCCACTTCGTACGTGAGCACACCGGAGAGCACCGCCCAGATGGTCATGTCGCCGAAGAGGATCTTGAGGAAGAGGCCAACCCGGCGGGCCGGGGTGCGCGCCGAGTAGATCTGCGAGGGGCGCGCGGGGCGGACCTGGCTGGGTGTGTTCAACGGCGGCGGCAGGCTTCCGACCGGCCTCAGCGACAGCTCTTCGTCCGGAAGCAGATCCTGATGGGCAGGCGTCGCCATTCTGCCCCACTGTATCCCGAGGCGCGCCAAGGGCAAATGCGCTTCCGCAGCGACGTTGCGCCAGGTCGCACTGCCGGCTACGGTTCCTCACAGATGAGCGCGCGCTCGCAAAGACAGGGGCAGGACGTGCTCGACGATCGCGCTCGCCGCGTGCTCAGCGCGATCGTCCGCGACCACATCGAGAGCGGCGAGCCGGTGGGCAGCCATGCCATCGCCCGCCGTCCCGAGGTCGACGTCTCCTCGGCGACCGTGCGAGCGGTGATGGCCGATCTCGAGGATCTCGGTTATCTGTCCAAGCCGCACACCAGCGCGGGGCGCATCCCGACGCAGCGCGGGTATCGTTATTATGTCGATGCACTTTTGCGGGTGAAGCAGCCGCTGCCCGAGGAGCGCGAGCAGATCGAGCGGCAGGCCCACCAGGCGGCCGCCCAGGTCGACGGCCTGATGACCGCCGCCTCGCGTATCCTTCATTCCTTGACCCGGCACGCAGGCGTCGTGGCCTCGCCCCGGCCGCAGTCGGAGAGGCTGCAGCGGATCGAGTTCGTCCCGCTGCGCGAGGGGCGCGTCCTCGCCGTCCTGGTGGCGCGATCGGGAGCGGTCCGCAACCGGCTGCTCACGCTCACCCAGTCAGCCAGCGCCTCCGAGCTGGAGCGCGCGGCCAATTATCTCAATTCCCTCATCGCCGACCTCACCCTGCCCGAGGCGCAGGCGAGGCTGCGCAAGGAGCTGGAGCGCGATCGGCGCGAGCTGGACGAGCTGCGCGCCCGGGCGCTCTCGCTGGGAGCGGAGGCGGTGCACCTGGAGCAGCCGCTGGTGCACATCGAG
>Ga0209471_1002468_pt1 | contig 10619 bp, 11 predicted proteins | sample GraSoiAngelo_128_FD_185885 | JGI IMG/M metagenome (GOLD analysis project Ga0209471, IMG submission 185885) | Grasslands soil microbial communities from the Angelo Coastal Reserve, California, USA - 14_0927_12_20cm (SPAdes) (version 2) | ecosystem: Environmental > Terrestrial > Soil > Grasslands ... | reverse complement strand
CTCCCATTGACGCAACATTCGCACTCCTTTTTCAAAGTCCGCGGAGTTGTTGTAGAAGTTGTGCGCGCCGTCGTCGCGCGCGGCCTCGCGAACGTAGTAGAGATAATCCGTCTGCGCGGGATTTAGAGCGGCGTCGATCGAACTCTCGCCCGGATTCCCAACCGGGCTCGGTGGCAATCCCGAAAAAATTCGCGTGTTGTAGAGCGAGCGCCGATTGACGTCGCTCAAATAAACCTTTCCGTCATCGCGCCACTTACCTGCCAGCTTTGACGCATAGATGATTGTCGAGTCGATTCCCAGCGCGACGTTCTTGTGGAGACGATTGTAGATGACGGAAGCGATCTTTGGTCGTTCTTCTTTCAACTTTGCTTCGGTCTCGATCAGCGACGCGATAATCAGAATTTGCCGCGGTGTCATCCCCAAGGCGCGCGCGCGTTCGGCACGTTCAGGTGTCCACTCCTGCCGAAAGCGCTTCACCATTGTGGCGATGACTAGCGCCGGTTTCGTGTCCGGGGGATAGCTGTACGTCGCCGGAAACAGATAGCCTTCCAAGTCCTTTGCATCCGCGTCGAGATCGCGAATGCCGCTCGTATCATCCATCAGCGCGAGCGCTTCCGCCGAGTCCTTCAACTGTAATTCCGGAACATGGACCATTGAATCAGCAATGTCCCAGCGCGTCCATCCTTCGATGACCGTGAAACGCGAAAGGCGCTGCTCGCCCTCTTCAAGTTTCTTCAAAACTCCAAGCGGTGTAATCGGAGAAGGGAAGCGATACTCGCCGGCTTTGATTAGCTTGGCACTGCCGGTGAGCTTGATGTAGAGCCGCAGCGGCCAGGTGCGTCGAATGACGCCTTCGCTTAGCAGTTTGTTCGCGATTGATTCAGGAGTCGACCGCCGCGGAATCTCGAGGTAATCGCTCGCTTTGTTGTGTGAGATGGGTTGATGCAGCTCGCGGTACATCCAAATCGCGAATGCGCCCGGCGCCGCAATTAGGATAAGCACAGTGACGAGAATTAGTCGTTTGGTTCGTCGTTTAATGGCCATCAATCATTTGGTAAATCGTTGCGCGTGTGATCAGCAGACATGAAATCGCGCAGGATCACTGCGGCGGACTCGCTGTCGATTTGATCTTCCATTTCTTCAGATTTCAGTCCCGCTAATTGCATCTCAGACCGCGCCGAAAACGTGGTTAGCCTTTCATCCTGTAGAAAAACTGGAACGCTGAGCGAGCGCCGAAAGTTCTCAGCAAGTCGCCGAGCGTCTGCCGCAACCGGGCCTTCGGTGCCGTCCAAATTCAAGGGCAAACCGATCACCAACCCGCGTGCATCATAACCCTCGATGATTGCGGCAACCCGGCTGAGCAGGTCTTTCCAACTGCGGCGTTGGATGAAGTCGAGCGGCCTTGCGGTCACTCGCAATTCGTCGGAGATCGCGACCCCGACGCGCTTCGCGCCGAGATCGATTGCGACCAGGCGTCCTGGTAAATCGGAGCTATTTTGAAAAGGCTCAGCTATTTTGATTTCAGGAGAATTCAAGATTTCAGATAATAGATTTGCGGTATCAGGTTTCCAGGTATCAGATTTTCGTACGTCAGATTCACGGCGCCAGATGTCAGATTTCAAATCGCGGATTCACATCGCAGATTCAGATTGGAATGCTGCTTGCGCCATTAAATGCGCAGAGGCTATGATACAAGTGTTTGGCTGAAGCTCTAAGTCTCGCGCTGATTGTTAACGGCCACGAACGAGTTTTTTCGAGGTTCAATTATGTCGTTCAAAACTAAATTCATGATGATTGTCCTGTCGGCGTCGCTGGCGTTGTACGCGATTGCCGGCGCGTGGCTGGCTACGCGGGCGCAACAACCTGCGAACGATCCAGGTGCACAACAAAGAATTTTCGAAAGCGTGCTTCAGCACATCCAGGATGATTATGTCGATCAGCCGAACATGGAAAAGGTTCGTGCGGGTGCGTTGCGCGGATTGGCCTATGGCCTGGATCCTTATTCGACCTATTTAACACCGGATCAAGTTAAGGATTATCGCGCGGGCGCGAAGAGCAATCAGGCCGGAATTGGCGCTGAGCTTTCTCAGGCATCTTCATTCCTCTACGTTGTGGCGCCGGTAAAAGGATCGCCGGCGGATCAAGCGGGTGTCCGCGCCGGCGATGTAATCGAATACATCGATGGCAAAGCAACGCGCGACATTTCTCTGTACGACGCGCGGCAGTTACTGAACGGCGCGCCGGGCACGGAAGTGAAGCTGCGAATCCTGCGGGCCGGTGCACGGCCGGTAACTTTGGCGGTTAAGCGTAGTACGTTCCGGGCTCCTGCCTCAGAAGCTCGCATGGAAGCGGGCCGAGTCGGCATTCTGAGGATCAACTCGCTGGATAATGGCGAGGCTGCCGACGCCAAGGCCCGGCTTCAGGATTTGATGAAGCAGGGGGCGCAAAAAATCGTGATTGACTTGCGCAGCGTTGCCGGGGGCGAGATTCAGGAAGGCGTGACCGTCGCAAACTATTTCGTTCGCGATGGCTCGATCGCGAAGACGATTGGCCGCGAACAGAAAGTTTTGAAGACCTTCGATGCCGATCCGAAAGTCGTTCTATTCAATGGTCCTGCGGTTGTCTTGATCGACGCTGGTACCGCGGGCGCCGCCGAAGTTGTGGCTTCGGCGTTCATCGAGAACAAGCGCGGCGATGTCGTTGGCGAAAAAAGTTTCGGCGCCGGCGCTGAACAGGAATTGTTCACGTTGCGCGATGGTGATGGATTGTTGTTAACGACAATCAAGTGGGCCTCCGGCAGTGGTAAGTCATTCCTTGGCGAGGATCGCACGCACTCAGGCATCGCGCCGACGGTTGAAGTAAAGAAGCTGGAGAATATCGACACGGGTGACGTCGAGGATTTAACTGGCAACGAGGAAGAGAAGCCGAATCAAACAAAGCCGAGCGCGCCGTCTCAGCCGGTCGTGCCCAAGCCGCAGCCAGAGGATATTCAACTCAAGAAGGCACTCGAGCTCTTGCGCGAGAAACCTCAACGAGCTGCATAGATCAGTTGAAAACTTGAACTAGAGACCGGAGCGGCGTGAAAATCGTCGAGCCGGTCTTTCAATTTACCAGTTTACTTACGAGAATAATTATGGCGTGGTTGATCGGGATTGTTGGCGCGCTGCTGATCGTTATCGGTCTGTGGGACGTCTTTGAAACGATCGTTCTGCCACGTCGCGTCACGCGCCGCGTAAGACTCGCTCGCCAGTTCTATCGCGCTACCTGGAACCCGTGGCGATTCATTGCGCACCTAATCAGAAAAAGCAAGCGCAGAGAAACATTCCTGAGTATCTATGGCCCTATCTCTTTGCTCGCACTGCTTACCGTGTGGGCGCTGACGGTGGTCGTCGGATTCGCACTAGTGCATCTTGCGCTCGGTTCAAGTGTCGGGCACGCCACAGAACATTCTGGTTTCTTCACCGATCTTTATTACAGCGGGACGACGTTCTTTACGCTTGGCTTGGGCGACATCGCGCCCGTCGGCAGCGCCGCTCGCGCGATTACCGTAGTCGAAGCCAGCATCGGGTTTGGAATGCTCGCGCTCGTGATTGGCTACTTGCCGATTCTGTATCAAGCATTTTCGCGCCGCGAAGTAAACATCTCGATGATGGACGCGCGCGCCGGCACGCCGCCCACCGCGATCGAATTGTTCCGCCGGCATCAGCAAGCGAACAGCATGGCGAGCCTCGATCAGTGGCTACGCGATTGGGAGATGTGGGCGGCCGACTTGATGGAGAGCCATTTGTCTTACCCGGTGCTGTGTTTCTTCCGTTCGCAGCACGACAATCAATCGTGGCTCGCTGCGTTGAGCACCGTGCTCGACGCGTGCAGTCTCGTGATGGTCGGCATAGATGGATTGCCAAAGTGGCAGGCGCAACTGACTTTCAAGATGGCTCGGCATGCGCTCGTCGACATCTCAACACGTCGCCGCTGAAGCATGACGGCAATGAGCGGCTCAAGAGTCAGGAGCTTGAGACCTTGCGTGCGCAGTTGCAGGCAGCTAGCGTTGTTCTGAACACAGACCCGGGCGATGAGCGCACACTCGAAGAGTTGCGGGAATTGTACGAGCCCTATACAAAGGTCCTCTCGCGATACCTAATGATGCCGCTGCCCGGTTGGCTGCCGAAGGACCGCGCCTCTGATAATTGGCAAACGAGCGCATGGGAAGTTACGGCTCCCGCTGCTGACAAGCCTTTCGAGAAATGCCTGCTCAAGCAGAAACCTATGCGCCCAGCGCTTCACGCCAAGGCCGCGCTCAACAAAGACAGCTGAAACACACGCGGTGAGGATATGGGTTGCACGACGATCCCATATCGTTCAAAAGCATCCATTCGTAAGGCTCATTCGTCTCAGTCCTATCTTGTAATTCAATTGCGACGCACTGTGTAACTCGCAAGTTTTCTCTACTTCTGCAGCACAGGTTGAAGAATTTCTCCCGAGGGCGCGCTTCAAGGCACGGTCATTGCCACTTCCCCAGACGAATACCAAATCCCGACGTAACCAAAACAAAGTGAAGGAGATTTCGAAAATGTTGGTCACGAAAAAAATGCTACTTGCTTTGACGTTAGTTGGCGCGCTGGTTGGCACAGGCATTGGCGCGTTGATGACGCGCTCAACACAAACCACAAGCGCGGCGAACACGACTGCTGAAAACACCCAGCCGGTCAGTTACAACGACAAGACCCCAGAACAGATCGCCGCAAACAATAGCACCCAGTTCGCCACAACTGAGGAGCAAAACGCTTACAAGCAAGGATATGAAGCGGGGTATTCTGCATGCACGAACGGAACAAGAAATACGTCGCGAACCGTAGCCTATGAGCCAGCGTATCGGACGACCAGTCGCCGCTACGGCAGCTCGCGCCGCGTCTATTACGACTATGGTTCGATTCACCGTGGTCGCACGTTCTGGCAGAAGCACCGCGATAAGCTGACGCTGGCCATGGGCACTGGTCTCGGCGCGGCCATCGGCGGTTTAGCAGGCGGTAAGAGGGGTGCAGGCATCGGTGCTTTAGCCGGCCTGGGAGGTTCAGCGCTTTACACTTACAAACTGCGTCATCGGACACGTCGCTACTAAGCGGAGATTCGTGTGAGCGAATATTCGAAAATTCTCTCGACGATTGTTCTGGTATCGGTGGTCATGGGAGGGGCAGCTTCAAATGTGGCTGCCCTTTCGCAACATCGACGGAACACTACCGCGCGAAACACGCTGCCCGCATCCTATCCGCTTCCGCGCAAAGTCAATTTTCGTGATATCAACGGGCGCGGTTTGCTTGTACGGACCTGGGTGAACGGAGTTGGGCCTTTCAACTTTGCCATCGACACAGGCGCCGGCGCGACGATCATCGCGCCGCGTGCGGCAGAAGAAGCTCACGTCGCGCGCACAAATCGCAGTGCAACTATCGCCGGTCTGAGCGGGGCAAATACGATTGCCCAGCACGCTTCGATCGACAATCTCGCGATCGGTGATAGCGAAAATCGTTTGCCGGCAAAAGGTGAGGTGCTGGTTTCCAGCGGATTGCCCGTGGACGTGGATGGATTGGTCGATCCGACCGAGGCGTTCTCGCCTTTTGGCTATGAGATCGATTTACCGCGAAGCGAACTCACAGCGTTCGACCCGCAAGAAAATCCGATTCAAATGGATCGAGCTCCGGTGGAAGGCACCGTCGTCAGCTGGTTGCGCGACACACACGGCCGGCGGCCGTTCGTGATACTGGACAATGGCGATCGCGCTTTGTTGGATACGGGTTCGAGCCTTGGACTAGCGGTCCGCGATCCCAACGGGCCCTCGCGCAGCGCAGCTCATTCAGTACGCGACGTTGGAGGTGGGCGCATTTCTACTCGCCGCGGCCAGACCAACATCGCCATTGGATCGCTAACGCTGCAAAGAATTCCGACTGACTTTGTCACCGGTGCCGAAAGTGACGTGCCTGTCCTGCTCGGGCTGGCTGCCCTGAGACCTTTTCGTCTCCGTTTTGATCCGCTGCATCGGCTGATCGAAATTGCACCCGAAAATCACTAACCACACAGCAGCATCCAACGCCGATTAAAAACTAAACACCGATTACTCCGATTGCAACGATTCGCGTTGCGAAAAATTCCCAGTTGACAGCGACCTAACAACTGCTTATTCTCGCGGTTCACCTTTAGAGGATTAACTTCGTCTGGAAATACATCACACAGCTCGCCAGATCAAATAAGCGATAAGAGGAGAAGCATGACTTTTAGAAAGGGCCTGATCTTTTTTGCGCTCGCCGTGCTGAGCGCCTTACTCATTTCCTGCGGAAGTAAGACCACGACGACCACCGCAAATTCGAACAAACCTGCAACGACAACAGCCAGCCCGGCCGCGAACACCGGCAACACGGCAGCCAGCAATGCCAATGCGCCCGTAACCGTAACCGGTAAATGGGAAATGGTCGGCAAAGAAGGGGAATGGAAAGGCACGGTCGATATGGTCGGAATGGACGGATTCTTGTGGAGCGTCGAGCCCGACGGCTCGCTCTATAAAACCGATCCCGCGACCGGCAACTACACACAGGTTGGCGACAAGGGTTCCTTCCAAAAGTTGAAGCACCTGGAAGCCATGGATCATATGCTGTGGACGGTCGAGGGCGACACGCTTTACAAGACTGATCCGAACACCGGCAAATGGGAAAGGTCGGGCGAAGGCGGTGGCTGGAGCAAGACCGTGGCCATGGCGGGGCTGAATGGAATTCTCTATTCAATCGAACCTGATGGCTCGCTCTGGAAGACCGATAAGAGCGGCAACGACATCTTGATTGATAAAGGCGACTTCAAAGGCTGCACTGATTTGGCGGCAATGGATGGCAAGCTATGGACGATTGAAAATGGCAGCCTCTATTGGACCGAGCCAAACAGTTTGAAGTGGCAACAGATCGGCAAGGAAGGCGAGTTCGGTAACGTTTCAGTGATGATTACCGGCTCGGGATTCCTCTGGATGATCGACAACAGCGGAACTCTTTACAGAGTCGACCCCAATGGCACCAGCACGGTCGTGGGTGACCGCGGCAGCTATGGCCAAACGTCGATTCTCACCACGCTCAACGGAAAACTGTGGACCGTTGAAGGCGGAAATCTTTTCAAGACCAGCTGACGTCTGATTGAACGACGTCCGCAATACCCAAAGTCAGTTCAAAGCAGGAGGACAAAATATGAAGAACAAATCACCCCGGCTGCGCGCGCTCATCATCAGTGGCGTCTTCGCAGTCTCTTTGGTTGGCCCATTCACTGTGAATCACGCCGCGACGCCGGTAAAACCGAAATCGGAAAAGACGATCACCGACTTTACTAAACTTGTTATTACGCCTGACGATCCCGAAGCGATTTACGAGGGTGCACGCATCGTGCATAACGTCACCGTCAACGGCGTGAAAGGAATGCGCGTGCACGCCAAGTTTCGCGTGAAGTACGGCCAGGACGTTGCGTGCATGCTGATCGCGTATTTTTATTTTGACGATGCGGACAACACACCGTTAAAAACTAGCGACGCGGATTATCGCGCTAAGGACGGCACGGTGTCGGCGCATGCGAACTTTACGCCGGCTTACGATCCAGCCGTTTACAACGACCTTCAAATCTTCATGCCTTACGATGCCCTCAACATGCAGAGCGGCGACGATTATGATTTGAAGTTTTACCTGGGACTCTACGACAAAGAAGGCGGTCGCTTCTTCGGAAAATCAGGCTGGTACAAATTTCATCTGACCATGCCATAGATGTTCGCGGGCCTTGTTCCTGAGTCGTCGTTTGGGTTTTTCGCCGCGCGCGAGTTGGAGATTGGCCGCACTTGCGGAGGCTCCTGGTCGCGCGTGGCGTTATGATGTCAGAAATGCAATTGAAGTGTTTAGATTCAAGGAGCAGTACATGAGAAGGAATACGTTGGTTTTGTTCATCGCGTCAGGATTTCTGCTGGCAGTTGTGCTCGCTTGTAATTTCAGCGCCACGACGGCGAACATCAGCAGCATCAAGATAGGCAAAGATCGCAACGTCAATCAGGAAGCGGCAACGTTCGCACCCAGCGATCCGATTTATGTCGTGGCAGCGATTTCAAACGCGCCGGGCAAAGTGAAAGTGAAGGGTCAGATGATAGTTGAGTCTGCTGAAGGCCTTTCCGCCGGTCCGTTTCCGAACCTTGAAAAAACGCTGGACCTCGATGGGAGCGGAACCGCAACTTACAGTTTCACGCCACCGCCGTCTGGTTGGCCCGCCGGAAAATACAAAGTCGAAGTCACAATGATGGATGACTCGGGTGCGCAGAAAGATCAAAAGACCGTCAGCTTTTCTGTCTCGTAAGTTCAATAATATGATTCGCAAAATTGTTTGCGCGGCTTTTGTGCTTGTGTTGATTCTGCCTGCGTTGGTCGCAGCTCAGGAAGGCACGCCCATCGACAAATCAAAGGTTCCTGCTGAAGGCGACAGCCCGGCCAAGTTTGCGCCTTCAGGATGGAAGATCGAAGAGCAGATTGCTGGCGATTTGAATGGCGACGGCGTAGTTGACTACGTGTTGAAGCTGGTTGAGGACAAGCCGACAACTGATAGCCAGGGCGCGGCGACAGAGCGAGAGCGCGCGTTGGTCATTGTACTGCAAACCGGCGGGAAGTTAGTGCGCGCGGCCGTGGCCGACAAACTCCTTCAGTGCACTCACTGCGGCGGCGCGTTCTACGGCTTCAGCGAAGCACCCGCGAACGTTGCGATCGAGAAGGGCGTAATCGTTGTCGACCAGGATCACGGCTCGCGCAATCTCACCAACACGACATATCGTTTTCGTTACGATCAAGCGACAAAGAGATTTATCTTGATCGGGTTTGATTATGCCGATGCAGATCGATTGACGGCACGCGTGGTTTCCGAGAGCACGAATTATGCGACCGGGGTCCGAATCACCACGCGCGAAAAGGGTGACCGCGACATAAACAAGCGGAGCCTTGTGTCGAAGAAAAAGACTTCGTTGGAAGATGTCGACGCCGGCAAGATGGAACAGGACGCCGAGAAGCGGCTCGGTCTGGGCTAACGTTCGCAGTTAAGATTCACAGGCAGTAGGGGAAGATCTCCACGTCGCATGTGGAAATTCTCCGAGTTCTATTTCTCGACATCCTCTAATTTCTTTGAGTTTCTTCAAGGAACACAGCTTGCCAGAGGTGTGTTACCCAGGCGTGTTCTGGGGAAGGCGGGGGAAGCCTGGGGGTCTTCGGACATCGCCGACTTCTCCCGCTGAATTCTTAGCTGTTGACTAGAAATGGCCGGCGGCTTTTTCGCAGTTAGCGAGTGGGGCAGTATCCGACCATTAGGGAGGACTCAACTCGACAACCGCGAATGCTCGCACGGGAAACGTCCCCATTCCTTTTATCTTCACCGGCACCGCGAAAACTTTGAACTCGTCATTTGGCAACTGATCGAGGTTGCACATGTGCTCGACAATCGGAATTCCGGCGGCGAGCAGAATGCTGTGCGCCGGTCGAGAAAGATCGGCAGTATCGTCGATGTTGTATGAATCGATGCCGACCAGCGCCGCACCTCCATCGGCGAGTAGTTGCGCCGCGTCTTTGGTGAGAAATGGGTGACCTTCGAAGTATTGATCGGTGCGCCAGTGCGCGCTCCAGCCAGTGTGAATCAAAACAGCTTTGCCCCGCACATCGATAGCACTGAAAGCGTTGGCATCGATCGCTCTTCCCACTTCTTCCTCAGCTTTTGACGCTTCGCTCTTTGCACTTTGCCGCTTCGCGCTTTGCTCTCGGCCCTTTGCGATTACCAGTACGCCATCGAGATTAGCTAACGAAGTCAGCTCAAGTTCAGATAGGTCCTTGCCGTGCTCATAACGATGAAACGGACTGTCGAGATACGTCCCAGTGTTCGCGATCATCTCGATTTTGCCGATTTGGAATTCAGTTCCCGGTGCGTAATGTTGCTTGGATTGCTCGCGACTGAGAAAGTCACAAATGATCGGGGCGGGCAAACCTTTGTAAGTAATCAGGCCGTGCGAGATTGTGTGGCTAAGATCGATTAGTTGTTTAGTAAATATCATCGACGCCATTGTATCGCGCCGATCCCCATAGCAGGCTGACGGGTTACTGCCGGGAGCGATCGCGACCGGATAGATTATTGGGTTAGTAGTGAGAGGCCACTCAAGAAAGGACAAATAAGTGAGAAGTTATTCGCCCGCAAACTCGCTTGTGACCAACGACAACAGCGTAGCCAGGATTCCATGCTGCGCCCGAATAACTGCCGACGACAAATTATTCCGCGAGGCCGTTTCCTTGAACTGAACGTTGCGATCCACCGAGCTGTAAATGGTGAGATACATTTGAGTCTCGGCTGGAATCAACGTGCGCCATGAGTTGCCGCCATTCCTTAGATAAGCAGGAAGGCGCAGGGGATTCGAGTTGTATCCCGCGGCCAGTAGTTCAGGTTTCGTCGCAGTACCATTGCGCAAAGCGTCTTGCACGTCGCTGCTTTCCTGCAACTTGTTCCACGTGTCGTTCATGTAAAGCAGCATCGCTTTGAGTGCATTGGCGTGATCGCGCATACCGGTTACAAAGTCAGCTTCAAGACTCGCG
>Ga0209471_1002467_pt1 | contig 10622 bp, 14 predicted proteins | sample GraSoiAngelo_128_FD_185885 | JGI IMG/M metagenome (GOLD analysis project Ga0209471, IMG submission 185885) | Grasslands soil microbial communities from the Angelo Coastal Reserve, California, USA - 14_0927_12_20cm (SPAdes) (version 2) | ecosystem: Environmental > Terrestrial > Soil > Grasslands ... | reverse complement strand
TACAACTTCCAGAGCGCCCGCCGCCCAGTCTCAACGACCGGGTGGCATCTCGGTTACGGCAACTCGATTTCATCCCCGGAATGCAGTTCGACAGTCTCTTCTCTCCAACGCATCGACTCGCAGTACCAGCGTAGCCTGATGCGCAGCGGTGTTGTCTTGGCAGCCCGCTGGACGACGGCGGCACCTGCTGCCCGGGCGATTCCGTTGGGGTGAATCACGCTCAAGTTGTCGATGAACATGAAGGACTGTTGACCGTGATTGAAGGACGTGGCGTTTCGAATTTCGCCGCGTACGTCGACTATCTTCACGTCTGGGTCCAGAAGCATGCCGAATGCGCCGCTATAGCGGGCAACGGCTCTGCCAACGTTAATGAAATTGAGGTGAAGTTCCTCTTACACCTGGTTCTCCGACAGAAGATAGGGGCGCAGCTCGAGTACCGCGCGCAGCAAGGGGCGAGGCCGCCGACCAAACATATCCTCGAGGTCAATGTGCTCGAGGCGACGGGCCCCGTTCGTCGTTCGGCGCCAGTACTCCCTGTTCGCAAACATCGCCCGGTGAGGAGTCTTGTCGCTCTCGGGGATCAGGCACGCGACATAACCAGCGCCGGCCTCCAAGAGCGATGGAATGCACCGGAACTCGACGTCGTCGACGACAGGCTGCGTGGTGTTCAGGACGGACTCTTGGAGTCGGCGCAGGAAGGCCGGTGCGTTTGCGATTGGCTTTAGCGCCACCGCCCGATCTGGCCCGTCCTGTACTTTCTTCGTTTCGACCCCGAAGACCAAAACACCTCCGGTGGCGTTCGCAAACGCAGAAACCGCCTTCGATAAGTTCTTGCGGTCGGGTTCGTCGACGTCAGGCTGCGAGCGGTTGTGCTTCTGCTTGAACTCAAGATAGAGGTCCTCCTCTCGGCCGGTATCCACTGCAGCCTGGAGTGCATTTTCCGATTCGAGAGAAGAAAAGAGTCCGCGGACGGCATCGGCCATACTTCACAGCCTCCTAAGCGCTCGCCGTCCAGCTTCGACCGTCGCATCGGCTTCTTGTTCGAAATCTCTGATGATCCGCTCGACCGCGAAGGGAGAGGTTTCGACGCACAATTTCTCTAGCGCACGGATGACTCTTTGGACCTGTTCTCTTGTCGGACGCCTAGCGATACTTGGCGCCGCCTGCTTCGATTTCATCGTCCAACTCGTCCGGTGTACCTGTGTCGCGCCGCTTTGATTGTGATCATGGGCCTGTTGGCTTGCGAGAATCTCCGACGTTTTCTACAGTTCTCCTTAGTTCCCATGACGACCTTGGACCGCGAGGCACGTCGTTACCAATCTATCGCAGAGCGGCTGCCGCCGCCCGCCGCAGAGCGACTACTCGCGGTACGGCGCTCCCGCAACCAAGCTGCGATTGCTCGTGAGCTTGAGTATGTCCAAGCCGAATCCTGTCTACAGAGCCTCCTCGGGCGCGCCTCACCCCTCTACTTGGACCAAGACGGGTACGTCTCTATCTCGTGAACGGGGGCGACGCGACGGACCACCGGCACGGCGCTCATCAGCCGAACAAAGTTGTCTCGATCGGCCCCGCCCATTACGCTTGGTAGTATGAACACCGTTCATCTGGGCAGCCGATCACCGGGCTCTGGACCTTGCCCGACTTCCCGCAGCGGGTCATCCTGGGTGGTCGCGCCTTCGTGATGACTTGGATGGCGTTGCCTTACGTTGATGTGAAGGCGCAGTACCGAGAGGACAAGCCGACGAACTCGCAGCATATGTACGTGCTCGAAGACGGCACCTTTCGCATCGACCACATCGACGAGGGAAACCCTCACGACGATCCGATCACGCATGCGCAGAAGGACATGTCGGTCGGACAGGTGCTCCTAGTCGTCGGCGGCCTACTCGCTGCCTGTCGGTTTCATCGCTGTTGCTGCTGCAGCCTTCGGAGGGCGTGCCACTTCAAGGAATCGCACGCGGCGCCTACGAAACCCGAAGGGGCCATGACGATGATGTGGCACGCTGAAGCCCTCGTGGCTTGCGGGGCAAGCGTTCGCCCAGTAGGCTCCTCCATGACAGTTCTTGGGAGAAAGTCTTGTCATGTCACCTGAGGTCTCTCCGCTTAGCTCCGTGACGCCGCCAAAAGTGGGTAACCCAATGAGCGCAGAGGTTCTCCCAAAGCCCGACCACGGGGGCGCAAGCTTGCAGGCCTACCTTCGCATAGCATCGCCGTTGTTCGGCGGGGCTGCTCTCGCAAGTGGTCTGCTGCGTGGTAGTACGTGGGCAGTCATCCTTGGCGCAGGGTTGGGGGCAGCTGTCGGTGTCTTGTGGAACCGGGAGACGCATGCTCGTACTCGCGCTAGCAGCCCCTCAGATCTCAGATAGCGTTCGAGACTTCATCGGAAGCGGCACGATTGCCGCGGCATCCGGCGCGCTTGCGGGCATCTCGGCTTTGTTGTTTCGCCTTTCAAAGCGAAAGACTGGGCCACAGTACTCGAACGCGATTCCTGTCCTGATGGCCTTCGGCGGTGCGCTAGGCCTCCCGACCGCAGTTCAGATGGTGCTGTACAAGGCATTCGAGCATCCACCCACCCTCGATCCCAACCTGATCATGGTGGGTGGTGCACTTGCCGTCGCGCTCGCGATTTACGGCATCAACGAAGGGTTCAAGTAGATTCACGAAACCCCGGCCGGAACCTGCCGAATTCTGCGTTCGGCCTTACCGAAGAGGGATTCGAGCGGCGCGCCATCTGGAACAGCCGGCACTCGGAACGGTCACGATCGCACGCTGAGCCGGAGGGGCTCACCTGCATAGGCTCATCGCATTCAGCGCAGGTTCTCGTGAATCCGGTAAGGCTGTCCATCATCGATTCGCTCAACAAGCTGCGAGACGCGAACATCCTTTTCACCCTCTCGCACCAGTCGCTCGCGGACCTGGAACTCGTCTCCAAGGAATTCGCGCAAGCCGTCTGGGAGAACACCCGGACGAAGGACAGTTGGGCGACGCATCCAGCGGGCTCTACGGCGCTGTAAAGAGCCTTCCTGAAGCGGACCGTGGCGCAGCGTTCCGAATCCGTTCCGAAATGAGGATCGCTGGCGCTCGCTCTCCTTCGCGGGCGGACAGTGGCTTTGGCGGGCCCCAGAGGGCTCGCAGGTCTCATAATCCGCAGGTAGGTGGTTCGAGCCCACCCGCCGCCATTGAAATATTGATGATGCGGCGCAGGTGACTGAAGCCATTGCTGGGCTTGGCTCTCGTCGTGCAGACTCCTGCTGATGCCGGTGAAGGTGGCCCTCGAGAAGTGGCCGATGTTCATCATGCGGGCATACGGGTCCGTGACCTACGACGAGGTCCGGCTCGCGATCGCTGAACTGGTCGCGCATCCCCAGCTTCGTGCCGGCGCAGTGCTCTTCATCGACAACCGGGGCGTGACCAGCGCGCCATCCATTGCCGAAGTGGCCGGTATCGCCAACCACTTCGCCGAGGTTTTCGCGCGCGGGCTTACGAAGCTGGCGCTCCTCTCGGATAGCGATGAAGTTCACGGCGTCGCCAAGATGTTCGCCAGCTTCGCCTCCACCGTGGGCGCGGACGCGAAAGGCTTCCGGGACGAGACGCTGGCGCTGCAATGGTTGAGGGGCAGCTCTCGCTAGGCGGGCGGGGGACGGGCTGCTTGTTGACCCGGATTGCTGTCCGCCTCAAGTTGCCGAGCGAAGCGCCCCCAGACCCGGAGAGACGGTGAAGGACTGCAAGCTCCTGGTGGTGCATGACGACGACGATCTCCGCGGCGCGCTGGTCGAGCTGCTCACCAGCGAAGGTTTTCCCGTAGAGGATGCGAACAACGGTCACGCGGCCCTGGAAAAGATGAAGGCCGGTTACAAACCCGACGTCATCCTCTCCGACCTCTTGATGCCCGTCATGGACGGCTTCGAGCTCAACCGCCAGCTCAAGCGCCATGAGACCTGGTCGTCGATCCCGCTCATCGTCTCCACCGGGCTCGATCTCGGCGCCGACCACCTGACCGACATCGAAGCCATTCTACAGTTGCCCTTCGACACCGAGACGCTGCTCGCGCGGGTGAAGAGCGCCTGCGGCAAGACCGCCGCCTCCTGAAGTCCTTCGACGATCAAGTCCGCGTCTTCATGTGCGGCAGCGGCGGTTCCAGCACATGGCCGTCCTGGCAGCAGAGTGGGGGATGGGTCACCTCGGGAGCTTTGCTCCACCCCGCCTGGACCCTCTCGAACAGCTTGCCGCTCGCCACCCGCGTGATTCGATCCTCGCGCAGAAAGCGCAGCCCTGACTCACCGGACTTGCGGTCGGAGCGCATCACCTGGGCGCGCCCTAGCTCGGCCGGCATGCCCTCCTCGGGTGAGACCAGTCGCAGCTCCGCCTCGGAGCGAAGGTGCAGCAGCGCCGCTCCGACGACGCGAATCCCGCCCATGCTCACATCGACGATCCGCCCCAGATAAGGATTGCGGCCCTGCCGGACCTCCACCACGAGTTCGCAGCCGAGCCGCTTGTGCTTGCGGTTGGAGAGCGCGGAGGGCCCCTGGTCGAGCAGCTTGGCCAGGCGCGCGTCGGGGAACTCAAGCCACATCCCCGCCTGCCCGCCTTCGGTCGTCGAGGCGCGCGAGAGCACCGCGCCTCGCAAGGTGACGACCTGCTCGCTGCTGCTGAACGCAAGCTCGATGACCACCTTCGCGCCGCCCTCGAGGAGGAGCCGCTCGTGCCGGTAGAAGAAGAGCGTGCGGCCCTCGACCACGTGCAGGTGGTTGGCCATCTGCTCGATCGTTCCGAAACGGTAGCGGAGCAGGTTGGCGCGAGTCGTCTCCACGGCTCTGCGAGCCTAGCGGAGGGCGCGGTCGATCGAAAGAAACCGGCTCCGCGATCAGAGCGCGAACCCGCGCAGGTCGCCGTGAGGGCGCGGGATGATTTCGGCCCCGGCGAGAAGCCCTTCGCCGGCCGCCTGCGTCGCCGCCAGTACGCTCGCTTCGACGGATTCCAGATCGCCGCGGATGATGAACCAGGCCTTGCCGCCGATGCCGCGCGCGAGGTGCAAGAGCTGCAGCCGCACTTCGGCTGCCTTGCAAGCGGCGTCCGCCGAGCGGAGCGCCGCGGCCACCGAATGCAGCTCGACCAGGCCAGCCGGCTCCTCCGAAGCAGCGTGCGCCCGTCCCGCCGGCCCGGCGCGTACCGCAGGAAGGATCTGCTCATGCGCCTGCGGCAGGAAGAGACGGTCGATGAGGCAGTCGCCGGCTGCCGCGACGCCCGCGGCGACGGACTCTTCGGTCTCGCCGACCCCGCCCGCGAAGAGCACGAGGTACTTGCCGGGGCTGACCGGCCCGCACTGGAGCAGCTCGACCCGCGCCCGCTTGGCGACTGCGTCGGCCACCACCACTCCGCGCGCCAGGGACGACACCTCCAGTAGCGCGAGCGCCGGAGGTGAGCCCGCCGTCGGAGATGAGTGGTTAGACAATGCGGAACTTGTCCTTCAAGGTGCAGCGCCGCTCGCGGGTGAAGGTGCGCGCGGTGGTGAGGCCGTCGCCGGACGAGCCGGCGATGGTCCAAGCCGTGTAGCCCTCGCCGCCCACGCCCAGCCCGGCGTAGGAGGGCGCGTTCTTGACGAAGAGCGAGGTGTTCACCGCCCGCGCCATCTCGTGCAGGTTGTCGATGCTCTTCGAATGCATCACCGCCGTGTGGAAGAAGCCGTGCTCGGCGCGCACCGCCTCGCGGATGGCGACGTGCACGTCCTGCACCCGGACCATCGGCAAGACCGGCATGAGCAGCTCGAGCTGCACGAAGGGATGCGAACTGTCCACCTCGGCGAGCAAGATGCGCGGGTCGCCCTCGACGCGGATGCCGGCCGCCTCGGCGATCTTGCGCGCGTCCTTGCCGATGAAGTCGCGGTTGACGTGGCCGTCGCGCGTCACGACCGTCTTCTCCAGCCGGGACAACCCCGCGCCGTCGATCTCGACCGCGCCGTTGCGCAGCATCTCGCGCTTGAGCGCATCGGCGATGCTCCGCACCGCGAACAGTTCTTTCTCGACGATGCAGATGATGTTGTTGTCCATCCCCGCGCCGAGGACGACGTCGCGGCCCGCCTGGGCGAGGTCCGCCGTCTCATCCACCACCACCGGCGGATTTCCCGGCCCCGCGCAGATGGCGCGCTTGCCGCAGCCCATCGCCTGCTTGACGACCGCGCCGCCGCCGGTGACGACGACCACCTGGATGCCCGGATGCTTCATCAGCGCCTGCGCGCTCTCGATGGTGGGCTCGGCGATGCAGGCCACCAGATCGGTCGGTCCGCCGCTGGCGACGATGGCTTCGTTGATCCAGCCCACCACGGAGCGCGAGATCTGCTTTGCGCCAGGGTGGACATTGAAGACCACCGCGTTGCCGCCGGCGATCATGCAGATGGCGTTGTTGATCACCGTCTCGGTCGGGTTGGTGGAAGGGGTGATGGAGAGCAGCGTGCCGAAGGGCGCGCGCTCGTGCAGCGTCAGGCCGTCGTCGCCGCTGAAGGCGACCGTGTCGAGAATCTCCAGCCCCGGCGTCTTCTCGATGGCGTTCTTGTTCTTGACGATCTTGTCGGCCGCGCGGCCGAGGCCGGTCTCTTCGGCGGAGCGGCGGGCGATCTCCTCGACGCGATCGAGACAGGCCTTGCGGACGGCGGCGATGCACTTCGCCCGCACTTCGATCTTGGTCTCCTTCCAGATCTCGAAGGCGCGGTTGGCCGCGGCGACGGCCTGATCGAGATCGTCGAAGATGCCGGGCGCGCCTGAGCGCAGATAAGCGGGCGCGCGCGTCTCGGGCTCGCGCTCCGCTCGCTGCAAGCGCTCGACGACCTTGTCTACCAGGCGATCGATCTGATCGGGGGGCAGCATCTGCGCAGCCTCACTTGGCGTACGTCTGCCGGCCCTCCAGCTCGATGGAGTCGACGATGGCCATGATGGTCGCGTCGACGGGCCGGTCCTTTGTCACCCGCGTCTGCCGTGCCGACGAGCCGGAGGCGTAGAGGACCACTTCTCCGATCCCGGCGCCGACCGCGTCGATCGCCACCACCAGAGCGCCGGTCGGCTTCCCCTCCACGTCGGCTCCGCGCACGAGCAAGAGCTTGAGGCCGCTCAGCTCCTCTTCCTTGTTGGTGGAGACCACCGTCCCCACCACGCGCCCGAGAAGCATTCAGCTTCTCCGCACTTACTTCTTGCCGCCCGCTGCGGACTGGCTGCCGCCCATCTCGCGGCGCGCATCGTCGGTGCGCCCGAGCGGCAGGGCGAGGTCGATGTTGGCGTGCGGCCGCGGAATGACGTGCACGCTGACCAGCTGGCCGACGCGCTCGGCGCCGCGCGCGCCCGCTTCGGTGGCGGCCTTCACCGCGGCGACGTCCCCGCGGACGATGGCGGTGACGTATCCGCCGCCGATCTTCTCGTAGCCGACCAGCTCCACCTTGGCGGCCTTGACCATCGCGTCGGCGGCCTCGACCATTCCGACGAAGCCCTTGGTCTCGATCATCCCCAGCGCGTCAGCCATGCCGTCTCCTCGCAGTTGGCGGGCGAGCCCTAGCACGTACGACTCGGCGCTGGCAATCCTGTCAGAGCCGGGAGCCGACGACGATCTGGGTGGTGAAGGCGAAATCGGTGGGGCTGCCCGAGACCGTGTAGAACTGCGGACCGAAGCGCGTGTTGAGCCCGACCGTGAGGTTCTTGTCCACCAGGTAATCGACGCCGAATCCGAACATCGGCCCGATCTCCAGGAACGCCGTGTGCGGGATCTGGAGCGCCAGGTTCAGGTCGACGCCGACCGCGATGCGCACTTCCGGGGCGGCCTGGATGCCGACGGTGCCGCCCACGGGAAAGCGCAAGAAGAAATCCGTGCTGGCGCTGTTGGTGTAGATGCGCGTGCCCGGCTCGACGTGCAGCTCGACGAGCAGGTTGTCCTTGCGCTTCACCACCATCCGCAGCGGGACGCGCAGGCCGAGGCCGAACTTGGAGTTGGTGGTGTTCTCCCAGCCGTAGAGGAGATCGAACTTCACGCCGATGTCGGTGTTCTCGGAGAGGCCGTGGAGGTAGCCGGCGCTGATGCCCGGCCAGCCCAGCTCGAAGGCGAGCGCGTCGTGGCTCGGGCTGACGGTCTCGCCGGTGGAGATCGACCAGTGGCCCGGCAGGCCCGGAGCCGGAGGCTTGGAGATCGGGTCGGCAACGGCGGCGGCGGAAAGGAAAAGGGCGAGCGCGCCCAGGCGCAGCGTCATGTGGTCCTCCTCGGTCGGCGGCTATCGATCAATTCTTAGCATCGCCGCGCTGGACTTCCTTGCCTGTGATGCCTTGCACGGCGGCGGTCGCGGCGGCGGCGGCGCTGTCGATCTCGGCTTCGTCGCCGGCCATGTAGAGGCGCCCGAATGCGCCGAAGGGGGTGACGTCGATGAGCCGCACCTCCGCCGCCTTCTCGGCTTCGTTGGCGGCGAGCACGGCATAGGCGGCCGGCTCGGTCTCGAGGATGAAGAGGCTCTTGCCCGGCTCGATCATCGAGCCGAAGCGGATCTTGTCGATGATCATCGCGTGCATCGGCTCGATGGCGCGGATGATGGTGTTCGAGACCACCCTGGGCTTGACCCGGTCCTCTTCCTTGGCGCCGAGGTGCCGCAAGATCGCGTCGCCCGCCGAGCGGACCTCGCCCTTGTCCTCGTGATGGACTTCGAGCATGCCGAAGGCGCGCTCGACCACCAGCGTGGCCGGATGCACGCTGGTGCTCTTCAGCGCGGTGTCGATCACGCGATGGATGGCCATCCCCGGCGCGATCTCGATGAAGAGCGAGGCGACGTAGGGCACGGGAAAATACCCGCGGCAGGTGGTGCAGATGTGCGCGGCGAGCTGCGGCTGGAGCGAGTCGAGAAAGACGTAGGCGCGCAGCTGGCTTGCGGACATGCGCGCCGCGATTAGCACGTCTTCCGCTCGTCGGCTACAGTTGTCGCGATGCCCGCCATCCGCTCCTGGGGCCGCACCGATGTGGGGCGCAAGCGCAAGCACAACGAAGATTCCTTCCTCAAGGACGACGGCTTCGGCCTCTACGTGGTCGCCGACGGGATGGGCGGCCACGCCGCCGGCGAAGTGGCGAGCACCCAGGCGGTGAAGTCGATCCGCGAATCGCTGCTCGAGGGGAAGCCTCTGATCGAGTCCTTCGCGCGCGCGCCGACGGTCGAGGCGGACGAGCAGATCGCGGCGCTGATGGAGAGGGCCATCCTCAGGGCCTGCGCCGACATCTACGCGCTCGCCGTCGCGGACCTGGGCAAGCGCGGCATGGGGACGACGGTCGTTGCCCTTCTCGTCGCCGGCAAGAAAGCGGTGGTGGGCCACGTCGGCGACAGCCGCGTCTATCTTTTCCGCAACGGCCGGGCGCACCAGCTGACCGAGGACCACACCATCATCCAGGAGCAGCTCAAGCGCGGCCTCATCACCAAGGACGAGATCGCCACCGCCGAGAACCGCAACGTCATCACCCGCGCGGTGGGCATCCAGCCCTCCGTGCCGGTCGACACGCTGGTGACCGATCTGCTCCCCGGCGACCTCTACCTGCTCTGCTCCGATGGCCTGCACGGCTATCTGAAAGACGAGGAGTTGCCCCAGCTGCTCGGCCAGGAGCGGGAGAAGCTCACCGACGCGCTCATCGACCTCGCCCTGCAGCGCGGCGGCAAGGACAACATCACCGCCGTCTGCGTTTCAGTCGAGGCCGACCGCGGCGAGGAGACGACCGACGTCGAAGGGAGGACCGAGATCCTCCGCCGCATCCCGCTCTTCCAGCACATGACGTACAAGGAGCTGCTCGCCATCCTCGGCATCGCGCACGGCCGGCTGTTCGAGAAGGACCAGCCCATCATCCGCGAGGGCGAGCAGGGCGACGAGCTGTTCGTGCTCTTCCGCGGCCAGGTCGATGTCCTCAAGAACGGGCTGCAGATCGCCCAGCTCAAGGCAGGCGGGCATTTCGGCGAGATGGGGCTCGTCGACCTGGGGCCGCGCTCGGCGACGGTGGTCGCGACGGAGGAGACCTCGGCCGTCTCCATCGACCGCGAGAGCCTGCTCAAGCTGATGCGGCGCGATTCACTTCTGGCGGTGAAGCTGCTCTGGAGCTTCGTGCAGGTGCTTTCCGAGCGACTGCGCAACACCAACGAGGCGCTCACCGGACTCAAGGCGGAGCTGGACTCCGCCCGCGCCAAGGCGACCGACCCGATGCCCGTGAGCTCGACGCCGGATGGGGAGCCCTCGCCGCCGTTCGAGCAATGAGCCGTTCTCGTCGCGTCTTCGCGATGGGGCTTGCCCTTCTCGCTTGCGCGCACCGTGGGCCGCCGCCGGGGCCGCCGCCGGATGCGGTCGATCTGCTGCAGCGGGCGACGGCCGCGCATCGGGTGCCGGCGACGATGGTCTGCGACGCCAAGGCCTTCGTCGATGCCCCGAAGAACGGCGGCCGCTATGCGCTGCACATCGCGGTGAAGCGGCCCGCGTCGCTTCACATCGAAGCGCTCTCGCCCCTGGGCGATCCCGCCGCCGTGCTGGTGGCCGACAAGGGCCGCTTCGCGCTGCTCGACCTGCGCAACAACGTCTTCTACCAGGGGCCCTCCACGCCCGAGAACCTCTCTCGCCTCTTGCCGGCGCCGC
>Ga0209471_1002465_pt1 | contig 10624 bp, 12 predicted proteins | sample GraSoiAngelo_128_FD_185885 | JGI IMG/M metagenome (GOLD analysis project Ga0209471, IMG submission 185885) | Grasslands soil microbial communities from the Angelo Coastal Reserve, California, USA - 14_0927_12_20cm (SPAdes) (version 2) | ecosystem: Environmental > Terrestrial > Soil > Grasslands ... | reverse complement strand
TGCTGGGCAACACCGAGCCCACGGTCACCGCCGGTGTGGTGAGCGCGGTGGGCCGCAACCTGTTGCCCTCCGAAGGGCAGTCCGGGATCTACGTCGGCATGATCCAGACCGACGCCGCGATCAACCCGGGCAACTCGGGCGGCCCGCTCGCCAACGCACTGGGCGAGGTGGTGGGTGTGAACAGCTCGATCTTCACGAGCTCGGGCGGGTCCGTGGGCATCGGCTTCGCGATCCCGATCGAGCGCGCCCTGCGCGTCGCGGACGAGCTGCGACGCTTCGGTAAGGTGCGCCGCGCCTGGGTGGGGCTCGAGGTCGCGGGCGCGGAAGACTTGCGGGGCTGGAAGCGGGCGGGGGGGCTGCGGGTGACCCAGGTGGCGCCGGGTGGCCCGGCGAGTCGGGCCGGCGTCGTGGCGGGCAACGTGCTGGTGAGCGCCCGCGGGCGACGGCTGCGGACCTTCCTCGATTGGGAGGCCGTGCTGCTCGACATCGGGCCGGGGGACACCTTGGTCGTGAGCTACCGGCACGAGGGCGAGAGCCGGACGGCCCGGCTGGCGGTCACGGACCTTCCCACCACGCTCGCCGAGAAGGTGGCCGTGCTCGGGGGCATGAAGGTCGTGACGGTGACGGCGGCCGTGCGCGCCGAGCGGGGCATCCAGAGCGACCACGGCGCGCTGATCTACGACATCCCCGACGAGATCCAGCAGGCGACCGGACTCGGCTCCGGGGACGTCGTCCTGCAGATCAACCGCGTGCGCGTCGCGAGCGCCGACGATCTGCGCCGGGGGTTCGCCGCGGCCGCGGGGGCGGGCGCCGCCACCGTATGGTTCGAGCGGGACGGGCGGCTCAGCCGGACGGCGTTCTATGTGAGATGAGGCGGCCGTCGGGCGGTCTGGCGGTGGGGCGAACGGCAGGCGATAGTGGAGCGGGATCACATTTGGAGAGCACGATGGCCGACACTATCCGCAGGGTCAGCTACTACTACACCGCCATCCCTGACAAGCCCGGCGAAGGCACGCGGCTGCTCGACGCGCTGCGGAGGGCGGGCGTCAATCTGCTCGCGCTGCACGCGTTTCCCAGCGCCCGCAAGGCGCAGGTGGATTTCGTGCCGTCGGACGCGGCGGTCTTTGAGGCGGCGGCAAAGGGAGCGAAGATCAAGCTGTCCAAACCGAAGACGGCGTTCCTGCTGGACGGCGACGACCGCGTGGGCGCCCTGGCCGGCGTGCTCAGTCGCCTCGCGTCGGCGAAGATCAACGTGACGGCGGTGACGGGTGTGTGCGCCGGCATGGGGCGTTACGGCGCCATCCTCTGGGTGAAGCAACGCGACGTGACGAAGGCGGCCGCGGCGCTGGGGGCCATGTAAGGCGAAAGGCGTCGCGGAAGGACGTCACGGCAACGACGTCACGGAAGGACGTTAGCGCGCGGCTCCGCGGCCCAGAGCGTCGGGGCCGAACTTGCCGCGCACTTCATCGAGTACCCGGGAGATGGTGCGGTCGCGGTCGGTTTCGATGCCGCCCGCCTCGCGCTCGAGGAGGGAGAGCTGACCCCCCGCGTCCGCCGCCCCGAGGTGCGATAGGGCCACGCCCACCAGTCGGGCGGGCACGCGCCGGGCCCGGCGCAGCCGAGCGAGGAGCTGGCGCGCGACGGCGTACACGGCCCGGTCGGACCGCACCGGGTCGGGCAGCGTGCGGCTCGCCTGGCGCGTGGTGAAGTCCGCGTCGCGCAGCTTTACGGTGACCGTGCGGGCCGCGAGACCGCCGTCCCGGAGGTCGGCGCTCGCCCGATCGGCCAGGGCGAGCAGCCTGGCGGCAAGCGCCTGGTCATCGTCCAGGTCGGTCGGGAACGTCTCGTCGCGGCTGACCGACTTGGCCCCCCGATCCGGCTCGACCGGCGCGGCATCGTTGCCGCGGACCCGCCCGTACAGCCACGTGCCCGCGCGCTCGCCCAGCCAGCGGACCAGGGTCTCACGATCATGCCCGACGACGTCGCGGACCGTGCGCAGGCCAAAGCCCGCGAGACGTTCCTGGAACCTGGGCCCGATGGCCGGCAGGTCGGCGAGGGCGAACCGCAGCATGAACTCCGGCTCCGCGCCCGGAGCGACCACGTGGACTCCGTCGGACGGCGCACCGGGTCGCGGTTTTGCGACGCCCGCGGCGAGCTTCGCCACGAACTTCGAGGTCGCGCCGCCGATCGACAGGGACAGCGTCGTTTCCGTGAGCACGGCCGCACGGATGCGCCGCGCCGTCGCCGCCAGGGGCTCGCTCCCGTAGAGCCGCTCCGTGCCGGAGAGATCGAGGTAGAACTCGTCGCTCGAGGCCTGCTCCACGGCGGGCGTGAAGCGCCGCAGTACCGCGCCGATCTCCCGACCCTTGTCGGCGCACGCCTCCCACGGCACCGGGACGACGGTCGCGCCGGGGCAGAGCCGTAGCGCGCGCGCCATCGGCATGGCCGAGCGAACGCCGTAGGCCCGCGCCTCGTACGAGGCCGATGTGACCACGCCGCGCCGCTCGGCGGATCCACCCACGACCAGGAGAGACGCCTTGCCGGCGCCGTCCGGGTCGACGAGACGCGCCACCGCGACATAAAAGGCGTCCGCGTCGGCCAGCAGGATCCGACGGCCGCCGGTCATCGGTGCGGAGCCGCGCTCCGCGTCCGCAGGATCTCCTGCACGACGTGCCGCCGCTCCGCCAGATCGAGCAGCGTCAGCTGGAACACCAGGTCGCTCGTGCCGTTGGGCGCACCGTCGTAGCGCCCCTCGGCCGCCACCGGGCCGATCTCATGCGCGCCGCCGCGGACCAGCCGCATCTCGTCCACCCGCAACAGAGGGTAGCGCAGCGTCTTCGTGTCCTGGCGGAACACGATCGTATCGCGCCGCAGCGTCTCGAGCCGCAGGTTCCACACGATCGTGCCGTCTTTGAGCGTGATCTGCCACACGTCCTCCGTCGCCTGCCCGGCTCCGACCAGGGCGAGCCCCGCGAGCAGCAGCGCTCTCATTTCTGCTGAGCCTTGCCCGTCTTGGTCGCCTCGGCGGCCTGCGCGCGCCGCTTCTTCCCCTTCGGGCGGCGGTTGCCGTAGGTGCCGCGGAAGATCTTCCCTCGCTTGGTGCGAATGTCGCCTTTACCCATGAGGAGTTCTCCGTCGTCCGTTATCCGTTATGACCGCCCAGCTTCAACAAGCGCTTGAACTGGTCAGCCGAGGTCGGCATCACCGAGAGGCGACCGATGCGCACCAGTGCCAGGTCGGCGAATGCGTGGTCCCCTTTAATCTCGGCGAGCGGCACCGCCCGCGGCAGTCTCCCGCCGGCCTTCAGGTCGACCACCACGAGTTTCGGGTCCTTTTGCTTGGGATCGGGATACGCCGCTCGGGTAACCTCCGCCACGCCGACCACGGCTTTCTCGTCGCCGGTGTGATAGACGAGCACCTGATCCCCAACCTTCATCGACCGCAAGTGCTTGAGCGCCAGGTTGTTCTTCACCCCGTCCCAAACGGCGGTCTTCTGGCGGGCGAGGTCGTCGAAGCTGTAGGTGGACGGCTCGGTCTTCACGATCCAATGGCCTGGCATGATGACCCTCTCGTTGACCCCGGGGCATGGCCCCGGGGTTGGCCTGCGCTCACAGAAGCTTCGTAGCCCATCGATCGACGGTAGCCACCAGCTCCGTCATGACGTCGGCGTCCGTCCTGCCGGACCGCTTGAGCACGTGAAACGAGTGATCGCCGCCCTCCACAAGATGCAGCGTGGCCCGCTCGCCGAGTCGCTGCACCACCGGGCGCAACAGCGTCAGGTCGGCGAACTCGTCCCGGTCCCCCTGGAGAAACAGCATGGGGACCCGCACCTGCGCCAGATGCTCCGCCCGCTTGTCGTCGGGGCGTCCCGGCGGGTGCAGCGGGAACCCGAGAAACAGCAGGCCTCGCACGCCCGGGAGCGGCGCTTCCGCCTGGGCAGTCGACGTCATCCGCCCGCCGAACGATTTGCCGCCGGCGACGAGCGGCAGGCCCGGCGCGACGCGGGCGGCCTCCGCCACCGCAGCCCGCACCGTCGCCGCCGCGATCGCGGGCGGATCGGGTCGGCCCGCGCGCCGCTCCATGTAGGGGAACTGATAGCGGAGCGTGGCGATGCTCCGCTCCGCGAGCGCTTGCGCGATCGACTCGAGAAACGGGTGCCGCATCCCGGCGCCGGCGCCGTGGGCGAGCACGTAGAGGCGACGGGCGTCGGGTGGCCGCACCAGGAGCGCCGAAACCTCACCGCTCGTCTCCGCGACGCTGAAGCGAAGCTCCGTGGCGGCCGCCATCGCTATTCGTCGAGACGGCTCTGCAGCCGGGCCAGCGCCGCCATCAGGTCGGGCTCGAGGTCGAGCACTGGCCAGAGCGGGTCGCTTTTCAGCTGCTGCATCCGCGCCGGGACGGTGCGGATGGTGAACACGCGGATGTCGAGCTTCGGGGTGACCTCCCGCCACTCGAGCGGTGTCGATACCGGAGCACCGGGGAGAGGGCGTGCGCTGAAGGGCGCGACGAGCAGGCGTCCATGCCCGTTCTGCACGTAGTCGACATAGACCTTGCCGCCCCGCTTCTGTACCTGGCGCGTGACGGTGGCGATGTCGGGGAGCTGGGCGGCGATGACGCGCGCGAGCAGTCCGCCGAGCGTGCGGGACTGCTCGTAGGTCACCTGCCGGCCCAGCGGGATGAGTACGTGGAGTCCGGTCGAGCCGCTCGTCTTGATGCCCGCCGGCAGGCCGATGTCGTCACACAGCGCCTTCACCGCTTGCGCGACGGTGACGACGTCGGTGAACGGGGCTTCCTTGGGGTCGAGATCGAGGATACACCAATCCGGGGTCTCGAGCGTCCCGACGCGCGACGACCAGATGTGCAGGAGGATCGCCGCCATGTTGGCGATATAGAGCAACGACGCCTCGTTGTCGCACACGAAGTAGTCCAGCTCGCGCTGCGAGTCCTCGCTCCAGATGGTGACGGTGCGCACGAACGCCTGGGCGTACGCCGGCGCGTCTTTCTGGAAGAACGACTTCCCGTTGATGCCGTCGGGGAAGCGCGTGAGCACGAGCGGCCGGTCAGCGAGATAGCGCAGCATCCAGGGCGACACGGCCCGGTAGTACTCGATCAAGTCACCCTTCGTGTACCGCTCGTCGGGCCAGAAGATCTTCTCGAGATTCGAGAACCGGACCTCCCTCCGCTCTTCGGGAAACGGGAAAGGGGAAACGTGAGACGTGGGTTCACTCTCGTTTCCCGTTTCCCGCTTCCCGTTTCCCGGTATCACGCACTCTTCCGGCTTCTTGTCGTCCCGGAACCGGAGAAAGACGGGTTGCCGCAGCAGGCCGTCCCCCGTGACCTCCTTGTAGCGGACCTCGGCCACGAGCTCCGGCTTCACCCAGTGGCTCTCCTTCTCCGCGGGGACCGGACCCTCGAACGGTGGCCGGGGAGTCTCGAGGGCGAGAAGCTGGTCGCCGACGTCTTTCAGCATCTGGCCGGTGAATCCGCTGCCCGCGCGACCGGCATAGACGAGCTTGCCGTCGGCGTAGCCCCCCAGGTGGAGCGCCCCGAACCCGCCCCGGCTGCCCTTGGGCGCGGTGTACCCCACGACGACGAAATCCCCGGTCTTGTCGGCGCGGATCTTCTGCCAGAGGTCGGAGCGGCCGCTCTTGTACGGGGCGTCGGCTTTCTTGGCGACGATGCCCTCGAGTCCCATTCCCACCGCCCGGTCGTACAACGCCTCGCCGTCCTTCTCGAAATGCTCCGAGTAGCGCAACGGTCCCGCCTCCGGCAGCACTTTTCGCAGCAGCATCTTGCGCTTCACGAGCGGCAGGGACCGCAGGTCGAACCCCTCGACTGCCATGAGGTCGAAGAGATAGATGGTGCCGGGCGTTTCGACGGACGCAAGCCGGATGTCCGGGGCGCGGCCGATGCGCGCCCGGTTCTGGAGGCGTTGAAAGCTCGGCCGCCCCTGCTCGTCCAGGATCACGAGCTCCCCATCCATAATGAGGCCGGAGTACGGCAGTGCGGCAATCGGGCGGATCAGCTCCGGAAAGGCCGCGGAGTAATCGTTGCCGTTGCGCGTGATCAGACGCGCCGTGCCGCCCTCCTTCACCGCCCGCATGCGATAGCCATCGAGCTTCACCTCGAAGACCCACCCGGCGCGCGAGAACGGCTCCTCGCGCGTTTCCGCGAGCATAGGAGCGACATCCTCGGCACGGACGGCGCGCATCGGCGCCTTGAGCTTCTTCAGCTCGGCCACGAGCTTGGCCGCTTTCTTGTTGCCGTCGCGCAGCTCCTCGACCGTCAACCCCGAGAGCACCGATCCTGGCGGAAACGCGGCCCCGTTGGTCGAGGTATAGGCGTCCCGCTCCTTGATCAGGAGCCAGTCCTTCACCGACTTCTTGATCTTCACGAGCGTCCACACGCCGCGCAGCTTGTAGCCGCGCAGCTCGAAGAGCAGCTTGCCCTTGGCGAGCCCCGCTACCGGATCTTCGAGGGGCACCCACACGCCGCGGTCCCACACGATCACCGCCCCCGCGCCGTAGTTGCCTTCCGGGATGATCCCCTCGAAGTCGCCGTACTCGATGGGGTGATCCTCGACGTGGACGGCGAGCCGTTTGTCGGCGGGGTCGCGCGACGGCCCTTTGGGCACGGCCCACGACTTCAATACTCCGTCCATCTCGAGCCGCAGGTCGAAATGGAGGCGGGTGGCGGCATGCTGGTGGACGATGAACCGCCGCCCGGGTCCGGCAGCGACCGAGCCAGATGGCTCCGGCGTGCGGTCGGCGGAGCGCTTGGCGCGGTAGGTCTTGAGCGCGTCGTCCGGCGGAGGCGGGGGCTTGGGGGTCACGGTCGTGGTCCATTGTAGACCGAAAGCGCGCCCGGTCGCAATCCGCGCGGCCGGCGCAGGATGGACCCTCCCTCGCGCCGGTGGTAATTTCCTGTTGCGGTCGGCCGGACGCTCACCCTATCACCAGCAGGCCCTATGCCCGCGCATTCCATTGGTTCCGCCACGATTTCCTTCGGGCTCGTCTCGGTCCCGATCAAAATGTTTTCGGCCGGCGAGTCGTCGGCCGCGATCTCCTTCAACTGGCTGCACAAGAAGGACGGGGCCCGTCTGAAGCAGCAGTACGTCTGCTCGAAGGACGGAGAGAAGGTGGAAAAAGAGGACATGATCAAGGGCTACGAGTTCGCCAAGGGCCGCTACGTTCAGTTCACTCCCGACGAGCTGAAGGCGCTCGAGGAGAAGGGGACGGGCTCGATCAACATCACGGAATTCGTGGATGCCGACACGGTGGACCGGATGTACATGGACAAGGTCTACTTCATGGGACCCGACAAGGGCGGCGACCGGGCGTTCACGCTGCTGGGCGAAGCCCTGAAGAAGACGCGCAAGGTGGCCATCGGGCAGTGGGCGGCGCGCGGCAAGCAATACCTCGTCATGATCCGGCCCCTGGGCCGGGGGCTCGCGATGGAGCAGCTGCGCTACGCCAACGAAGTGCGCTCGATCGACGAGGTGCCGATCCCGAAGGTCGACGTCAAGAAGGCGGAGCTCGACATGGCGGTGCAGCTCGTCGAGCAGGCCGCGTCGGAGAAGTTCGAGCCCCAGAAGTACGATGACACGGTCAAGGCCCGTATCCAGGATCAGATTCAGCGGAAGGTGGAAGGCGAGGAGATCACCGAAGAGCCGACGGAAGCCCCCAAGACGCAGATCATCGACCTCATGGAGGCACTGAAGGCGAGTCTCGCCAAGGGCAAGGGCTCGACGGGCGGCGAGCGCAAACCCGCGAAGCGCGCCGAGCGCGCCGCCGAAGCCAAGCCAGCCAAGAGACGAAAGGCCGCCAGCGCCTAGGCGATGACCGGCTATACCACCGAGGAAGTCGCGCGGCTCCTCGGTCTCTCTCCCGCGCAGATCCGATCCTACACTCGAGCCGGCTTTCTCTCCCCCGCGCGGGCCGCGCGGGGGGAGCTGCGCTTCGCGTTTCAGGACCTGGTGCTGCTGCGCGCCGCGAAGGGGCTGATGGCGGCCCGGATCCCGGCTGCGAAGATCCGCGGCTCGCTGCGCCGGCTGAAGCAGCAGCTGCCACGGGGACGGGCGCTCTCGGAGCTGCGCATCACGGCCGAGGGACATCGGGTGGTGGCGCGGGACGGTGCCCTCGCCTGGAATCCGGATTCGGGGCAGCTGGTGCTCGACTTCGACGTGGCGACGCTCGCCGAGCGCGCGGCCCCGCTGGCGCGCCGCCAGGCGGCCGCCGCCCGGCGCGTGGAAGACGATCTCGACGCCGAGCAGTGGTTCGACCTCGGGCTCGAACTGGAAGTGAGCGCGCCGGAGGACGCGCGCGACGCCTACCGGCGGACGCTCGAGCTCGATCCCCATCATGCCGACGCGCGGGTGAACCTGGGCCGGCTGCTGGTCGAATCCGGTCGCGCCGAGGAGGCGGAGACGCATTTCCGGGCCGTGCTGGCCGACTATCCAGACCACGCGACTGCCTGGTACAACCTCGGCATTGCGCTCGAAGACCGGCGGCGTCCCAACGACGCGGTGAAGGCCTACGAGCAGGCGATCGCCGCCGATCGGCGGCTGGCGGACGCGTACTTCAACCTGGCACGGTTGTACGAGCAGGCGGGGAAGAAGGCGGCGGCCCTGCGGCACCTGTCCATCTATCGCAGACTGACGGGGGAGGTGTAGCGATGAACCTGGTGGCGCGACGCGTAGCCGCGTACCTCGACGACCTCGTGCCGCCACGCCCGGCGCGGCTCGCCGAGCTGGAAGCGGAGGCGCGGCGCACCGGCTTCCCCATCATCGGTCCCGCGACGGGACACCTGTGTTACCTGTTGGCTCGACTCAGCAACGCTCGACAGGTCTTCGAGCTCGGCTCGGGGTTCGGCTACTCGACCGCGTGGTTCGCGCGCGCCGTGAAGGAAAACGGCGGTGGGACCGTGCACCATGTCGTGTGGGACGACGACCTGTCCCGCCAGGCCCGCGACAACCTCGCCGCCCTCGGCCTGGCCGATGTGGTGCGATTTCACGTGGGGGAGGCGGTGGCGACGCTGCGCCACGCTGAGGGGCCGTTCGACGTCATTTTCAACGACATCGACAAACAGGACTACCCGAAGGCGCTCGATGTCATCGTGACCAAGCTGCGGCCGGGTGGGCTGCTCCTGGTCGACAACATGCTGTGGAGCGGGCGTATCTTCGAGCGCCGTGACTCGAGCCCCGCGACCCGTGGTGTGCGAGAGTTGACCCGCCGCGTTCAGACAGACCCGCGTTGGATTGCGTCGGTGGTCCCCGTGCGGGATGGTTTGCTGGTGGCGCATCGCGTCTAGGAATGGCTCTCGCACCACGACCACCGTAACTTACGGGCCAGGGAGGCGTCACCATGAACTGTCCAGCCTGCGGCACCCAGATGACCGAGATCGCGGTGAGCGATGTGAAGATCCAAGCCTGCAAGGGCGGCTGCGGCGGATTGTGGTTCGACGAATGGACGCTGCGCAAGGTCGACCAGCCCGACCAATCGGCGGGCGAGGCGTTGCTCCACATCGAGCAGAATCCCGCCATCAAGGTGGATCCGGAGAAGCGGCGCAACTGTCCCCGCGATGCCGGCATCGTCATGATGCGGCACTTCTGGAGCGTCAAACGGGACGTCGTGGTGGACGAGTGCCCCAAGTGCGAAGGGATTTTCCTCGACCCCGGAGAGCTCGCCGGCATTCGCTCGGACTACAAGTCCGACGCCGACCGGCACAAGGCCGCGCAAGCATATTACCGCGAGATGTTCGATACCCAGCTCGCCGGCATGCTGCGCGAGGACAAGGCCAAGCGCGAGAGCGCCCGCAAGGTCGCGAACATCTTCAAGTTCCTCTGCCCCAGTTACTACATCCCCGGTAAGCAGGCCTGGGGGGCGTTCTAAAGACTGCGTGGCCGCGGCCACACGCGTTTCGTTCCTGCGCTGGTACTACCTTGCGACACCGCTGTTTTGGCTGGTGGGAGCGATCTGGGGTGTCAACGTGCGCGTCGCCTTTCTGGACGACTTCCCCCTCGGACGTAACGCCTACTACCTGCTCTGCTGCGTACTCGGCGCGGTGATGCTGCGCGCCCCCGCGTACGCGAGTCGCATCGCCTTCGCCGAGAGTGCGGCGAACCTGGGCCTCCTGATGCTCAGCGTGGTGGTATGGTACTTCCGGATGCTGGACTGGGCCGCAGGTCCGAGCGTCGCGGTCCGCGTCGTGACGCCGGCCGAGCTTGCGAGCTTCGTGTTGACGACCGCGATCGCGGCCGTGAGCTACGGGCTGCAGAGGTCGGCAACAAGAACGTGAAGCGGCTTCACGATCACAGGGTCACGACGGCCGCCTCCCATTCCCCCGCGTTCTTGTCCGACCGATACATTTTGTCCACGTCCACGACGATCGTCGCAGCGTCCCGGCGCACCGCGAAGCGATCCATGTTGCGGGTGGCCCGCCCCGAGATGAACACCCCATCCGGCTGGTAGCGCGACTTGTGCTTGGGGCACTGGAAGCCTCCCTCATCGCCCAGCCAGTGCAGCGCCGTGTTCTGGTGCGGGCACGACAGGTTGAACGCGTACACATTGTCCTTGAAGCGGACCAGGATGATCTGGTTGTCCTTGTCGATCGTGGCGCCGTCCGT
>Ga0209471_1002462_pt1 | contig 10634 bp, 4 predicted proteins | sample GraSoiAngelo_128_FD_185885 | JGI IMG/M metagenome (GOLD analysis project Ga0209471, IMG submission 185885) | Grasslands soil microbial communities from the Angelo Coastal Reserve, California, USA - 14_0927_12_20cm (SPAdes) (version 2) | ecosystem: Environmental > Terrestrial > Soil > Grasslands ... | reverse complement strand
GCTGGGCCCAGGCATCAACGAGATGGTCCGGGTCTACATCGCTCAGAAGCGGAAGATCTCGGCCGGCGACAAGATGGCGGGCCGCCACGGCAACAAGGGCGTGGTCGCCCGGATCATGCCCTCGGAGGACATGCCGTACCTGCCGGACGGAACACCTGTCGACATCGTGCTCAACCCGCTCGGCGTGCCGAGCCGAATGAACCTGGGCCAGGTCCTCGAGACCCACCTCGGTTGGGTTGCTTACACACTTGGAATCAAGATCGCGACCCCGGTCTTCGACGGCGCTCCGATGCCGACGATCGTCAAGGAGCTGGAGAAGGCGGGCCTTCCCGTGGACGGGAAGGTGCGGCTGCGCGACGGGCGGACCGGCGATGAGTTCGACGAGCCGGTGACCGTCGGCATGATCTACATGCTCAAGCTGGCCCACCTGGTGGAGGACAAGATCCACGCCCGGTCGACCGGGCCGTACAGCCTGGTCACCCAGCAGCCGCTGGGCGGCAAGGCGCAGTTCGGCGGCCAGCGCTTCGGCGAGATGGAGGTGTGGGCGCTCGAGGCTTACGGCGCCGCGCACGTCCTGCAGGAGATCCTGACCGTGAAGTCGGACGACATCGTCGGTCGCGTCAAGGCGTACGAGGCGATCGTCAAGGGCGACAACACGCTCGAGGCCGGCATCCCGGAGTCGTTCCGCGTGCTGGTCAAGGAGCTGGAGGGGCTTGCGCTCGGGGTGGAGATCCTGAGCGAGGACGAGCGCCAGATTGTCCTGTCAGAAGAGGACATTCCCGAGATCCCGCTGGACCTCGGCATCAGCCTCGAGCGCGAAGAGCTCGGGGAAGACTCCGCTGAATAGATACATAACGAATAGATACATAGATAGATAAGGAAGAAGAGGAAAAAGGTTGCTGAAACTCGAGAACTTTGACGCGCTGAAGCTTTCGCTGGCATCGCCGGACACGATCATGTCGTGGTCGCACGGCGAGGTCACGAAGCCGGAGACCATCAACTACCGCACGCTCCGCCCGGAGCGCGACGGTCTTTTCTGCGAGCGCATCTTCGGTCCCACCAGGGACTGGGAATGCCACTGCGGAAAGTACAAGCGCTACCGCTACAAGGGCATCATCTGCGACAAGTGCGGCGTCGAGGTGACGCGGTCGAAGGTGCGCCGCGAGCGCATGGGCCACATCAAGCTCGCCTCGCCCGTGAGCCACGTCTGGTACTTCAAGGGCATCCCGAGCCGGATGGGCCTGCTGCTGGACATGTCTCCGCGCAACCTGGAGAAGATCCTCTACTTCGCCAACTACATCGTCACCGACGTCCACGAAGAAGTCCGCAACGACATGCTCTCCGTCCTCAACATGGACAAGGACGAGCGGGCCGTCCGGCTGCGCGCGGACATCGACGCCAAGGCGCGCGAGCTGCGCCAGGACCACGAGGCCAAGACCAAGAAGCTGAAGGGCGAGGTCGAGGCTGAGGTAGCGAAGCTCGAAGAGGAGCTGCAGGAGTCGGTCGACGCGCTCACGACTCAAGGCAAGAAGGCGACCGAGCACATCAAGGCCGGCATCGGCACCAAGTCGCGCCGCGTAATGACGGTCGGTCTCGACGGCGACGAAGAGACGGTGATCGAGAAGGGCGACCTGATGTCTCGCGAGATGTCACGCGGCGTCCTGTCCAAGGTGCAGGAGAAGATCGAAAAGCTCGAGGCCAACACCAAGACCGCGCAGAAGCGCGCCAAGGAGCGGCTCGACGCCGACAAGAAGGCACTCGAGTCGTCCATCGACACTGCGACCAAAACCGAGCGAGAGGGAATCCAGGGTCAGCTCGAGGCGCTGCAGCAGGAGATCGAGGCGACGCGAACAGACCTCGAGGCCATGCACGCCAAGCAGATCCTTACGGACACGCAGTACCGCGACTTCCAGGAGCGGTTCGGTCGTGCTTTCCGCGCCGGCATCGGCGCCGAGGCCGGCCGCGAGCTGCTGTCGCGCATCGACCTGCAATCCGAGATGTACCGGCTCCGCGAGGAGTCGAAGTCGTCCAGCGGCCAGCGCAAGCAGAAGGCGATCAAGCGCCTGAAGGTCGTGGAGGACTTCCGCAAGTCGAACGCCAGCCCAACGTGGATGGTGCTCGAGGTCCTGCCCGTCATCCCGCCCGAGCTTCGGCCGATGGTCCAGCTCGACGGCGGCCGGTTCGCCACGTCGGACCTGAACGACCTCTACCGCCGCGTGATCAACCGCAACAACCGCCTGAAGAGGCTGCTCGAGCTAGGCGCGCCCGAGATCATCGTGCGCAACGAGAAGCGGATGCTCCAGGAGGCGGTGGACGCCTTGATCGACAACGGGCGGCGCGGACGTGCCATCACCGGCACGGGGAACCGCAAGCTGAAGTCCCTCTCCGACATGCTCAAGGGCAAGCAGGGCCGGTTCCGCCAGAACCTGCTCGGCAAGCGCGTGGACTACTCCGGCCGCTCCGTGATCGTGGTCGGCCCCGAATTGAAGCTGCACGAATGCGGCCTGCCCAAGAAGATGGCGCTGGAGCTCTTCAAGCCGTTCGTCATGCGCGAGCTGGTGAACAAGGGCTACACGACCAACATCAAGTCCGCCAAGCGGATGGTCGAGCGCAGCCGGACCGAGGTCTGGGACGTCCTGGACGAGGTCATTCGCGACCACCCGGTGCTGCTCAACCGCGCCCCGACCCTGCACCGCCTGGGCATCCAGGCCTTCATGCCGGTGCTGGTCGAAGGCTCGGCGATCCAGATCCACCCGCTCGTCTGCGCAGCGTTCAACGCCGACTTCGACGGCGACCAGATGGCGGTGCACGTGCCGCTGTTCAGCGGCGCCATCGCCGAAGCCAAGAACCTGATGATGTCTTCGCAGAACATCCTCTCCGCCGCGGACGGCCACCCGGTGGTCGCGCCGACGCAGGACGTGGTGCTGGGCTGCTACTGGCTGACCGCGACGCGCGGCGAGCAGCCGTCTGGCGACTCGATCACCAAGCTGCGCAACTTCAGCTCGCAGAACGAGGTGCTCCTCGCACTCGAGAGCAAGGTCGTGAAGCTGCAGGAATGGGTCCGCGTCAGGATCGGTTCCGAGTCGATCGTCACGACCGCCGGCCGTGTGGTCTTCAACCAGCCGCTGCCCGTCGGCAAGGCGCCGATGGAGCCGAACATGGAGCCCCTGCCGTTCCAGAACGCGCACTACGACCGCAAGCTGCTGCGTGTTCTCGTCGCCGAGCTGTACCGCCTGTACGGCAGCGACACGACCGCCAGCGTGGTCAACGACATCAAGCGGCTCGGTTTCCGCTACGCGACCCAGGCCGGGATCACGGTGTCCGCGATGGACATCCCGCACCCGGACTCGAAGTGGCAGGTGATCCGCGCCACGGAGAAAGAGGGTGCGGACGTCGAGCGGATGTACCGCCGCGGCGTCATGACCGAGGACGAGCGCTACCGCAAGGTCATCGAGCTCTGGCAGCGTGCCTACGAAGAGGTGGGCAACGCGACGGAGCAGGCCTTCGACAAGTTCAGCCCGATCTGGATGATGATGGGCTCGGGCGCCCGCGGAAACATCCAGCAGATCCGCCAGCTGGCGGGCATGCGTGGCCTGATGGCCGACCCGACCGGCCGGATCATTGACCTTCCCATCCAGGCCAACTTCACCGAAGGTCTCACCGTGCTTGAGTACTTCATCTCGACCCACGGCACGCGCAAGGGCCTCGCTGACACCGCGCTCCGCACCGCCGACTCCGGCTACCTGACGCGCCGTCTCGTCGACGTCGCTCAGGACGTGATCGTGCGTGTGGAGGACTGCGGCACCACCAACGGAATCTGGATCCGCGACATCACACCGGAGCGGGCCAAGAACGACCCGATCTTCGAGAAGATCGCGGGCCGCGTGGCGGCTGAAGACGTTTCGGTCAAGGGCAAGCTGCTCGTGCCCGCGGGACATTCGATCACCGACGACGTCGCACGACAGATCATCGAGGCCGGCGTCCCGGTCAAGATGCGGTCGGTCCTCGTCTGCGAGGCGCGCGAGGGCGTCTGCCGCACGTGCTACGGACGCAACCTGGCAACCGGCAAGATCGTCGAGATCGGTGAGGCGGTGGGGGTCATCGCCGCGCAGTCGATCGGCGAGCCGGGCACGCAGCTGACCATGCGCACCTTCCACACCGGCGGTGTCGCCGGCGTGGACATCACCCAGGGCCTGCCCCGCGTGGAGGAGCTGTTCGAGGCTCGCATCCCCAAGGGCAAGGCGATCATCTCCGAGATCGACGGCGAGCTCGAGATCATTCGCCAGGAAGGCTCGCGCAAGGTCCGCGTCACGTCCAAGGAGGAGTTCGAGGTCTCCTACCCCATGCAGGCGAAGATGGAGGCCCTGGTCAAGTCCGGCGACGAGGCGATGGAGGGCCAGGAGCTGGCCCGCGACCCCAAGGGCAACGGCATCCGGACCCGCCACGCGGGCAAGGTCAGCGTCTCGGCCAAGGAGATCACGGTCCGGACGGTGGACGAGGAGGTGCGCGAGTACCCGATTCCGCACCAGGTCCGCATCCGGCCGGAGCTCGACCGCCGGGATGGGCACAAGGTCCTGATCCGGGCCGGCCAGCAGATCACCGAAGGCTCGATCTCACCGCAGGAGCTGCTCCACATCCTGGGCAAGGAAGCGGTCCAGACATTTCTTGTGGACGAGGTCCAGAAGGTGTATCGCTCGCAGGGTGTCGACATCAATGACAAGCACATCGAGGTGATCGTCCGGCAGATGATGCGGAAGGTCCGCATCGACTCGGCGGGCGACACGGGCCTGCTGCCGGGCGAGATCGTCTCGCAGTGGGAATACGAAGAGTCCAACGCGCGGGCGCTGGCGGAGGGCGGCGAACCCGCCACCGCGCAGACCGTGCTGCTGGGGCTGATCAAAGCGGCGCTGAACACCACCTCGTGGCTGTCGGCGGCGTCCTTCCAGGAGACGACCCGGGTGCTGACCGAAGCCGCGATTTCCGGCAAGGTCGACCGATTGCGGGGCCTGAAGGAGAACGTGATCATCGGCAAGCTGATCCCGGCCGGTACGGGCCTGGACTACTACAAGAAGCAGCGGGAGCAGGCGGCCAGGATCCTCGAGGAGGAGCCGATCGACCTGGAGACGCTGTCCGTCTAGAGAGCTAGACCCGACGGGGCCGCGGCGTGCGGCCCCGTTTCTTTATAAGCAGCCGCCGGCGATGTAGCCGCTGAAATTGGAGACCAGGCGGATCGAGGCGCCCGTGCCGTCGTCGATCCAGAGTCCCTTGTCGGTCTCAATCCAGATTGCCCCGGCCGACACGATGGGTGGGCCCTGGACCACCAACGGGTGGTCCTTGTCCGAGTAGATGAGCACGCCCTGGGGGACGGCGCCTGCCGACGCCTGCGGGACAATCCAGATCTGAGAGGCAGAGATCTGGCCGTTGGGCAGCTGGGTACCGGCGGCGATGATCGGGCTGCCCGAGCCGTCGATCCCGATCGGCACCGCGGTGACCCCGGCGATGTGGAACCAGGTGGTGGCGGCCCCCGTGTTCGTATCGATGCGCTGCACGTCGGCCAGCACGTATGCGCCAGCCCTAGAGGTCGACCATTTGGCCGCCCAGATGCCGGTCGAAGTGACCACCGCGAAAAGGCCCGCATGTCCCTGGTCGACGGTGGTCACCCCACCCGCCGCATCGACCATCGTGATGATCTCCGGACCGGGAGCCCCGTAGACGCCTTGTGGACGCAGAGCGATCGGGAGCCCGTAGAGCTGGTCGCCCTGCGGCCACTGGGAGTCGGTTCCGGCAGGAAGCTTCACGACGTGCAGCGCAGGCTGGTTGCTGACGTGCGGGTACTCGGTCCCGACGTAGACGTAGCTCGAGAAGTCGGGCATGACCCAGTCGCGCGGTACCGGCAGCCATCGGCCGTGGACCGGATCATATGTATAGCCGCGACGCAAACGGGCGGGGTCCGTCTGGCCGGGAAGCGGGACGTTGCTGGCCGGGTCGGCATTGAACGTGCCGGCCGGCATCTGGACGAATCCGCCGGAGCCCGCCAGGACTCCGGAGACCGGAAGTCGGCACGTCTGCACGTGCGGGGCGGCGGCGCCGGTGACGAGAAACTCGAGGTAGGTGGACACGTCTGGCGCGTAGCTCGTCCCACCGTGTTCCCGGGCGTCGGCGCGAATCGTGAGCCGACCCGACTGCGTGCTGCCGGTATTCCAGTCCCAAGCGGAGACCGGGTCCCAGTCGCGCATCACCGTGGTGCCACCGGTCTGGTCTACCAATACGAAGCGGTAGTCGGGCGAGTCGCAGCCTCCGGCCTGAGCCGTGATGGTCAGGGTGTCGCCTACTTTGACGGGCGACTGCCTGGACGCGGCGACGGTAAGTCCCCTGCAACGCGTGTTGGTGGTGAGGGTTGCGGCTGTCGCGGAGGCCTTGGCGGCGACCGGTGTCTGCGGCGGGGCGCTGCATGCAGCCGTCAACAGCACCGCAGCGAGTCCTGTGGCGAGCCGGTGGCGCGGCCTCATCGAAGTCTGCAACGACCCTCTTCCGTGAAGGTAACACCCGCCGCCAGGATCCTCGAGGAGGAGCCGACCGACCTGGAAACGCGATCGGTCTAGAAACTTCGACCCGTTTGGGTTAATCTCACGGTTACGTGCACAAGGGGGCGCCCGCCAGGGTTGCCTCCTTTTGTTTTGCCTCCGATTTGTCGCTGTATAAGATGAGGGCGTGACTCCAGCCTCGAGGCTCTGGCGCGCCGCAGCTTTGTCGCTGGCCGGGCTGACGCTGGCCGTGGCGTGCCAGCCTGGGGTTACGGTGGGGCCCAAGCTCGCCAAGGACCAGGTCCTTCGGGTCATGCTCGAGGACCAGCCCGCGTCGCTCGACCCGGGGCAGTCGCAATTCACCTACGAGACCGCCGTGCTGCGCGCGATCTCCGAACCGCTGCTGAGGCCCAACCCCGACCTGAGCGGCGTTGCGCCGGCGGCGGCCCAGACCTTCGATGTCAACAGCGACGGCACCGCCTACGCCTTTCACCTGCGTACGAACGGGAAATACTGGGACGGCACGCCGGTCAAGGCGCAGGACTTCGTGTATGCGTGGCAGCGGCTGATCGACCCTCGTCTGGCCGCGCCGAACGAGACGCTTTTCGCGAACGCGGTGCTGAACGGAGAGCGGGTGTCGTTGATGGACCCCCAGCGCGACGCCAAGACCATCGACGCCGCACTCGACACGCTCGGCCTGAAAGCGGTGGACGACAACACCTTCCAGGTGCAGCTCGCCAGGCCGGACCCCGCGTTCCTTTGGCTTGCTGCGATGCCCGCGGCGGCGCCGATCCCGAAAGACGTCGTCGCGAAGAGCGGAGTCAAGTGGGCGACGACCCCTGAGACCCTCATCTCCAACGGCCCGTACAAAGTCACGGACATGCTCAAGAACGACCACATAAGCGTGGAGCGCAATCCTTATTACTGGGCCGGCAAGCCGACCCTGACCAGGATCGATTTCGAGATCGTCATCGATGGCGCCACCGCGCTGGCCAGGTACAGGAGCGGCGAGCTGGACGAGATCGCGGTGGAGCCGGCTCAAGCGCCGTCCGTCGCTGCTGATTCGACGCTGAGCCGCCGGCTTGTCAAGACGCCGAACCTGACCGTGTTCTGGATGGTTTATCGCGTCGACTCACCGCCGCTCGACAACGTGAAGCTGCGGCAGGCCCTGGCACAGGCTGTCGACCGGGACGCCTTCGTCGCACAGATATTTCAGGGTGAGGGTGCGCCGATCGAGACGTTCATCCCCAAGGGCATGCACGGATACGCGCCCAACCTGACGACGCAGAAGTTCGACGTTGCGCAGGCTCGGGCCTCGTTGGCGGCGTCCGGCTTCTCGGCCAACCAGGTGTCGTTGACGTTCTCCTATGACCAGTCGTCCGACTTCGGCAAGGCGACGGCGAAATTCGTCCACGACCAGCTCAAGGCCAACCTGGGCATCGAGCTCAACCTGCAGGCGCTGGACGCCAACACGCTGGCCTCGCGCGTCGAAAACGGGCAGTTCCAGATCAGTGGACCGCGAGGTTGGAACGCCGACTATCCCGACCAGGCCGACTGGTATGACACGTTTCTGACGACCAGCTCGAACAACGTTTCGTTCTGGCAGAACCAGCAGTACGACAACTTTGTCCGGGTGGCCCGCACCGACACTCTGCCCGCCAGGCGCGACCAGGAGTATCTACAGGCTCAGTCGATGCTCGTGGGCGATGCACCCGTGGCCTTCCTCGCGCAGACCGTGAGCTGGTACCTGGTTCAGCCCTACGTGCGAGGGATTGTGACCTCACCTCTGGACGAGTGGCCCGGAGGACTGGCTCCGGCGCAGCTGTCGATCGCCCCCCACTGATCTAGTGCGCCCTACGCGCCCGGCGGCCTCTTAAGGGCATTCTCGAACAGCCGTTCGCAAGCTTAAGCTGCTAGCAACTTGACACTTGTGAGTCGGCCACAACAGAATTCAGTACGGCCGCATTGGCTGTGGAGTAAGACCTGCCGCCGGCGCACTCTCGCCCCGCGCTCGGGAAGAAGGCTGCAGGATGAGTCTGAGAGGTAAGACGCGTATGCATTTAGGTTTCCGGTTTCGGGCGATCGCGCTCGCGACCGCTGGGGTTTTCCTCGCCGCGTGTGGCGGTGGGGGGACGACCAGCGCGAACCTCGCATCGGCCGACAAGCAGATTCTCCGCGCGAACAACGGCACCGAGCCGAACAGCTTCGACCCGACGCAGCAGACCTATACGTATGAGCGAGCTGTCGGCATCCAGACCTACGACAGCCTCTTCCGCGCAAAGGCGGACTCGAGTGACGTCGAGCCCCTCGGCGCGACGAGCTACGACGTTTCCTCCGACGGCCTGACGTACACGTTCCACTTGCGCCAGGGCGTGAAGTGGAGCGACGGAAAGGCAGTGACGGCGAGCGATTGGGTCTACGGGTGGAAGCACTTCCTGAACCCCGCGCTGGCCGCCGGCTACGTCGACCCGTTCTTTGACGGCACGATCAAGGGCGCGAGCGGATACGGCAACGTTGACGTTTCCAGCGCCAGTGCTATCGACGCCTACCTCAACGGTCTTGGACTATCGGCACCCGATGACAAGACCTTCGTCGTTCAGCTCGACCACCCGGCCGCCTACTTCAAGTGGGTGGCGACGCTATGGATGGCGGTTCCCCTGCGTAAGGACATCATCGAGCAGGCCGCCGGCGGAGCCTTCGCTTCGACCGATGCGACAAAGGCCGAGGCATGGGCCAACAACGCAGCGACCATCATCGGCCAGGGTCCGTACAAGATCAGTGAGATCGCGTCCAAGGACCACGTGACGCTGGTGCCCAACCCGAACTACTGGGCGGCGAAGCCGACCCTGCAGACGATCACGTACTACGAGATCTCGGACGGCAACACGGCCTTCTCGCAGTATCAGACCGGCGCGCTCGACATCATCGGCGTGCCTCTGGCTGACGTCACCGTCGTGCGCGGCGACCCCAAGCTGAGCAAGGAAGCCAAGCTCATCCCGACCCTCAGCCAGTACTGGATCTCGTTCAACACGACCAAAGCACCGCTTACCGACAAGAACGTGCGCATGGCGCTGTCCAAGTCGATCGACCGCGACAAGCTGGTCAACGACATCGAGCACGGCAACGGCAAGTCCCTCGCGACGTTCATCCCCAAGGGCATGAACGGATACGACACTTCTGACAACGCGCAGAGCTTCGACCCGGCGGCGGCCAAGAAGCTGCTCGCCGACTCCGGCAAGGCGGCTGACCTCGGAAAGATGAAGCTGCTGACCCGCAACTCGACCGCGAGCAAGACGCTGAACCAGTTCCTCTCCGACCAGTGGAGCACGAACCTCGGCGTCACCATCCAGCTGGACGTCATCGACAGCAAGACCGTGACCAGGGACATCCGCAAGGGCCAGTTCGACATCTACGGCCTGGACGGATGGATCAGCGACTACCCGGACCAGCAGGACTGGTTCGACATCTTCGTGACCGGCTCATGCCACAACCTCAACTGGGGCTGTCTGAGCAACCCGGCATACGATGACCTGGTGACCAAGGGCGACGCCGAGTCCGACAAGACGAAGCGCGCTCAGGACTACGCCCAGGCCGGGAAGATGCTTGTCGACAATGCGGTGGTTGCCTTCATGTACCAGCCGTACGAGTACGATCTCGTCAAGCCGTACGTGCAGGGCCTGACCGTGACCACGACCGACGACCAGAACCTGCCTGGTGACGGCAGATACAACACGGCGTACATCACACAACACACCTAAAGGAAAAACCGAATTGGCATTAACAGCAGGGCGTCCCGTGAGGGGCGCCCTGCTGCCTCCTCAGCTGACAGCGATCACGAGCACCAGGGCGGGCAGCCTCACGATCTTCATCGTGCGGCGAATCCTCTGGATGGTGCCGATCCTGTTCTTCGTGATCCTGATCACGTTCACCCTCATGCACCTGGCGCCCGGGAGCCCGTGGGACAAGGCCGGCGGCCGCCAGCTTTCTGATACGGTCGTCAACAACCTGAACATAAGGTACGGCTTGAACAAGCCGGTGCCCCAGCAGTTCCTGCTCTACATCTCGAGCGTCGTCCACTTCGATTTCGGGCTCTCGTACCAGTACCAGGGC